>OKMX01000026.1_pt1 | contig 97922 bp, 84 predicted proteins | sample 1613551 | NCBI WGS metagenome assembly OKMX01 (sample SAMN04436865, study PRJEB24849) | human gut metagenome | biome: human gut; feature: NICU; material: stool | host: Homo sapiens | place: USA: Saint Louis, MO | collected 2011-10-01 | reverse complement strand
ACCGCCACAGGGACGGGCGAAGACCAAAGTGCGCAAGAGTTCGGGCACTACCTGAGTAACAGCGCTTGGTAACGATGTAGCCTATTTTTTTCGGCTCTGTTGTGTGGACATTCACCGTATACGAGTCCATTTCTGCAATAGGTGAATACATCTTTTCAATCACCGGGGAGTGTCTCGCTAAGTCGTCTGAGGATGCAGCATATTGTCAACTGCCTGATATCCAAATACCGCAACAATTGCGCGAACGACGACTAAAACACCAATAAGAATGGCTCGTGTCTTCACTGGCAATTTCTTCCACATTTTTTTCATTGTAAATCCTTCTTCTCTTCGGGGGAATATGACATTAACCGTCCTCTCCCCCCGGACTATTTTCAAGACCAAACGGCATAATATGGGGCCTATGAGCGAACATGTGGAGCATGGGTTTGGGCCGGTGTGGGATGGTGAGTCCCGGGTTTTGATTTTGGGATCGATGCCGAGTCCGAAATCCCGAGCGTCGGCGTTTTACTATATGCATCCGCAGAACCGGTTTTGGCCGGTGATGCAGGCGCTGTTTGCCAACTCCGCTGATCCTACTGACGCTGTCGGCGATTTACCTGAGTCCCGTCGTGCGTTTGCTCTGCGCCACCACATTGCGTTATGGGATGTCATTGCTTCTTGCGATATCACCGGAGCCAGCGATGCCAGCATCCGCAATGCCGAGCCCAACGACTTGGCACCAATCTTGCGCGGCGCTCCAATCGCCCACATCTTCACAACCGGCGCGAAATCAGCGCAACTTTACCGCAAACTTATCGAGCCGCGCCTGACCGAAGCCTGTATCGCCATCGGCATGACCCAACTGCCCTCCACCAGCCCGGCCAACGCCTCAATGCGTTTGCCGGACCTTATCACCGCCTATCGCGAAGCTTTTCAAAAGGCAAACGTACTAGAGAATGCGTATTGGAAAAACTAGAAGCATGGCGAAACCATCAATCTCGGACGGCAAACCCAGCATCACGAATCCTACCTTGCATCTCATTGGCAATAGCAATACAGCGCGCCCGCGAAATACCAGCCTTCACACCGACACTAGCCAAATCCGCAACAGTGATGTTCTTCCCCTTACCATTAACCGAAGTGGTGTGCTCGCCGTTGGTCCCGGGATTTTCTGTCAAATCATATCCAGGCGACAATCTCCACGCTTGGCGAGAACGATCATATAGACAAGAGAAATTCTTCGCATGATCATCGCGCTCCCCTCTCCCGCGCAGCAATGACATCATCGATAGTTGCATAGTACGGATGTGAAAACAGTGTCTCAAAATCCTGCTCGCAGCTCAGCGCAAACGCGATATTGATGAGCGCCGTCAATGAGATTTCGTGCTGCTGCTCGAACCGTCTGATTGAGCCAAGACTCACGCCGGATTTTCTAGCCAGAGCCGTTTGCGATAACTTATGCTCTTTGCGCCTGGCAACCATGCGCTCGGCAATAGCGGCCGAAACATCCCCAGGCATAGGCTCATCCAACAAAGAAAACATACTAATATATTAGCAATTTCGGTCCAAAAAGACAATAATTACTCACATATTAGTAGTTGCAATGTGCCGGCGGCGTACAGCCGAGGCGAGCATCCGCGAGAGCGGCAGCAGGTAGAGGAAGGTCGCGGCGGCCAGGCTGAGCGTGGGCGCGTTGATGGTGGCGAGCGGCACTGCACCGGCGATCGACCAAGGAATCAGCGGAGCGATCACCACGGCACTGTCTTCCAAATCGATAGCTTGTGCGGAGCGTTCGGATTCGTCGTCGCCGTACAGCCCACCCCACAACTGGTGAGTGAGCATGATGGTGAGGGTTTGGTTGCAGGCGAGCGCCGCCGCGCAAGTCGCGGTAATCATGGTGGCACCACATGCGCCGAGGCGATGGCCGAGCATCTCGATGACCTGCTGCAACCGAGCAAGCATCCGCGTCTCGGCAAAAATGCCGGCGTAAGCGGAAGAGATGCAGACAATGGCCATCACAGTGAGCATGGAGAGGATACCACCGCCGTCCAGCAGTGCGGCCACCTGCGGATTTTGCGCATGGTAACCGAAAACAAGCAGCCGCAACAGTTCCGCCCATTCCATGTGCTGCACGCCCACGCATATCGCGACCGAGGCGGCAATGCTGGCGAGCATAAGCAGCCGAACGTCCACACGCAGCAACGCCAACACGATGACCAGTAATGCTGGAACTAGGGTAAGCCAATGCAAATCGAAGGCCGATGAGAACAATCCGCCGACATCGGTTATGCTGCTTGCGTTGGTTGAAACAGACGCTCTAGCCGAGCCAGCCACTCCGCCACCGCAGCCGCAACGTATACCACACAACTCAGCACAAACGGCACCGCACCAGTGCGCAGCATGCGGGCAATAGTATTGAACAGGTTCGTATGCGTAAGCTGTTTGATCAGCAAGGCGCTGGTGGAAACCGGCGAACAACGATCGCTCACATAGACGCCCGCAAGAATCGCGCCACCGAGCATCACAGGGTTCGCCCGCATCGACAATCCCAGCGACATGCAGATGGTGCCCATAGTCGCCGCACTGGCGAACGACTACCCGACCAGCACCGACATCGCCGAGCACAGTAGAAACGACAGCGGAATCACCGTGGCGGCGTGAATCACCGCGGTCGAATGGGCCACGATGAAGGCGATGGTCCCGCTGGCCCTCCACAGCGAGGTCAGTACGCCGATGAGCACGAAGGTCACCACCACGGTCCCCGCGGACCGTACGCTGCCGGCCGCACGGCTCGCCATCGCGCGCAGCGAGCACCGGCGAACCAGCCCATACCCCATGAACAGCAGCACACCAACGAACAGCGCGGGAATAATCGATCAGCCGAGGGCGACGCTGGCAAACAGCACCGCACAGAACAGCAACATCGCGCCCGCTTCCAGCATGCGACCCTCTCCTCTTCCGGCTACGACCTCATCTCAGATTTCATCCCATGACCCGCGGTTGCAAACATCAATGCTATTCGCACGAGCCATGACTCAAGATAACCCCAGATCCTACGACGAACGTATGGTACTGGTTATTGCGCAATCATTATGGCTGGATTTAGTCACCACCGGAACCGCGAACAGCCAGACTAATATTGCCAACGATTCCGCCATTCCCAACACGATTCCAGATGAACGCGCCATTGCTTCAGGCGATCTATCTTCGTCGGCGCACTGCCCGTTTTTGCTGGGCAATCCGCAGGACATCGATGGCCGCATCGGCGAGATTCTGTTCCGTCACGCCGGATTCGAGCCGAAAGTCGCCGCCCGTTCGGACAACATATTGACGCTGCTGGAACTATGCCATTACGGCATGGGCGCATGCCTGTGCCCGGAGCGATTCCTGCCCGCATTGCTCGGCGCCGAACGGTTGCGTACCTTGCGTGTGCTGGATTGCGGGCCGGAGACCGAATACGCCATCCGATTCGGCGTTTCGGCCACACCATACCGCTGGAGCGTCATTGACGATTTCATTCGTTGCGCCCGCGAAGTCACCACCGGCGTGTCGCAATAGCCGCCAACTTGCGTTCAAGTGGGGTTGAACTGTTTTAATCGAATTGTTAGCGTTCACGGCCGGCCATGAAGAGACGGCGGTGACGATGGATTATCAAGGAGTACACATGAAGTATCGCAGCGTCGGCAAGTCGGGACTGAAGATCAGCGAGGTCGCGCTGGGCAGCTGGGTCACGGATCTCAAGGGCACGGCGGCTGAGGATGTGGCCAAGGAGACCGTGAAGCTTGCCTTCGACAACGGCGTCAACTTCTTCGACTGCGCAGACGCCTATTCGGGCGGCGCGGCCGAGCGCTTCCTTGGCGAGGTGCTCAAGCAGTATCCGCGCAAGGAGCTGGTCATCTCCAGCAAGGTCTACTTCCCCACCGGCGAAGGCGTGAACGATCGTGGCCTGTCCCGCAAGCACATTTTCGAAAGCATCGACCAGACGCTGAAGAATATGCAGACTGATTATCTGGACATGTACTTCTGCCACCGATTCGACGAGACCACCGATCTGACCGAGACGCTGCGCGCCATGAGCGATTTGGTTGCCCAGGGCAAGGTGCTGTATTACGGCGTTTCCGAAGAGTGGGGTTCGGCCCGTCTCGAAGAGGCCCAGCGCATTATCGACCGCTACAACCTGTACCCGATCACCGTGGTTCAGCCGCAGTACAACCTGCAGGATCGCTATATCGAGCATGAGATCATGGGCACCTGCCGCAAGCTCGGCATCGGTATCACCACGTTCTCCCCACTCGCGCAGGGTCTGTTGACCGGCAAGTACCGCAAAGGTCAGCCGCTGCCGGCCAGTTCTCGCGCCACGTGGCAGTCCGACCACCAGATCAACGACCTGTTGACCGACGAGGACCTCGACAAGGTGGAGCAGCTGCGCAAGGTGGCCGACGAGCTCGGCACGAATCTGCCGGTGCTTTCGATGGCTTGGATTCTGCAGCACCCGGAGATCAGCTGTGTGATCGCCGGCGCTTCCAAGCCCAGCCAGCTGGAGAACAACATGAAGGCCGCCGGCTTCAAGATTCCAGCCGATGCGATGGCCGAGATCGACAAGATCACTGGCTTCCACCGCTTTGAGCGTCACGTGGGCTGACGAATCTGAGACTTCCTCCAACGGGAGCGATTGTTAAGCGCCGAAATCGGTATCGCCTTGGGCCTCGGCCTGGGCGATGGCGGTTTCGGCGTTTTTTGCTGTTTGCTCAATGACCTGGTTGTATCCGGTCAAGGCCGCGAACGGCATGAACTGCGCGGCCCGCTGGTGGCGGGACATGTGCGGATGCTTGCACGACTGATGGTGTGGCAGGTTGATGATGTCGTCGTATGCACGGGTCTCTTGCAGGGTCACGCGCGATGGCCTCCGATCTGACGGTTGCGGTCCTGACCGGTGGCGCCGTCTTCCATATCCATGGCTTTGATGACGGCGTTGCGGCCGAATTTACGTTTCACATCCAGCAGCGCACGCTGGATATCATGCTCTCCATCTTTTTCGCTGGCGGAATCGGATCCATACGATTGGGCCTCGTCATCACCGAACAAGTCGAGCTGTTCATAGCGTTTGCCGGCGGCCAGCTCTTCCGGAGTGGCCACATCATCGGCGATGACGGTCAACCGCCTCACAAGCAAGCGTGAATCCACAATGCGCCCGTACAACATCGTCATGGCCTCACGAATACGTGCCGACGACGAGGTGAAATCACCCAAACCAATCGATCCGACCGCGCTCTTGGGCACCTTGCGCCCAAATCGGTCGATGACCACCGGCCCTTGATAGCTTTTCGCTGCCCGCTCAGCGGCACGTTTCATCGCATAATCAGCGCACGAATCAAGCTTTGACGAATCAAGACTGCCGATGTCATAGCCGACGGCGAGCGTCAGTCGGTTCGTCAGCACGCTTTTATCGACCAGATCGAGGGCCAGCGCATCGGCCATCTCCTTGGTGATCAGCCGGGCCGTGGCATAGTCGGCGGGGCCGGTGAGCACCTGCCCACTGCTGATGCTGTGCGCACCTGGCTCATAGGATCGGATATCCGCGATTTCGCACGGCTCCCAGCCCCACGCATGGTCGATGAGCAGTTCGGCATTGACACCGAACATGCGATACAGCAGGTCTTCGTTGTAGTAATCCGAAGCACGACCCACCGAGCATCGGGCGATATCGCCCATGGTCATCAGTCCGGCATGCTCGAGCTTCTTGGCATAGCCGCGCCCAACCCGCCAAAAATCGGTGAGCGGACGATGATCCCAAAGCAGCCGACGATATGACATTTCATTCAGTTCGGCCACGCGCACGCCGTCCTTGTCGGCGGGCATGTGCTTGGCGACGATATCCATGGCGACTTTGGCCAGATACATGTTGGAGCCGATGCCGGCAGTGGCGGTGATGCCGGTTTTGGTGAAGATTTCACGCACGATGGTTCGCGCCATGGCGTGCGAATCCATGCCCAGCGAGCGCAGGTATGGCGTGGCATCGATGAACACCTCGTCAATCGAGTAGACATGGATGTGCTCGGGTGCGGCGTATTTGAGGTAGGTGCCATATATTTGCCCGCTGATTTCCAAATAGTGCGCCATGCGAGGTTTGGCGATGACCATCGAGATCTTGAGTCTCGGCGAGCGTTCCAGGTCGCGCGCATCACAGGACTCCCCGATTAATCGGCCGCCGGGAGCATGGACCGCGCGCTCGATGTTGACTCCATTCAGGCGCTGTTTTACCTCAAACAGCCGCGCACGACCGGGAATGCCATAGTTCTTCAGCGAGGGTGAGACCGCCAAACATATTGTCTTATCGGTGCGGGTTTCATCGGCCACCACCAGATGCGTAGTCAACGGGTCGAGCCCACGAGCCGCGCACTCCACCGAGGCATAGAAGGACTTGAGATCAATGGCAATATAGGTATGCTCACGTTGCGTCGATACCGTTCCGCCGCCCATCGCCATCACCTCCTTACCACCGCTGGCCCGACCATCATATCAACATAGTCGAACATTTGTTCGATATGACATGCCTGTTCGGAGCTGCCGAAGTCGACGCACGCAACGCGCCCAAGCACGCTCTTCACCCACGCCACACGCGCAACGGCAGAGCAGCGGCATGCATGCGTACCATGGGGAATATGCTGCATACCAATATGCGTTATTTGACTAAGGAACGCGCATATGCGGCCATCCACCATGACGGCCCGCGTGCTCTACTCAGCTTCGACGCCATGGAACATGCCAGCAGCTCCGATATGGAAGACTGTTCCGATTCGCATATGCCCGCAAGCATCCGATTCGTCCTCTCCGAAATACTGCTTCGCAGCTAAACGGATAGACCGAAGCAATCCCTGTCCCGATAAGATGGTGTTGTGGACTTCCTCCTCACACGGAAGTCCACAACACCATCTTTCTTAATTGTCTGTTCCTCCCTCAGCGGGAAGACTCCACCACCACCCCACAACACACGATGTAGCCGCCGATTGGTAGGGTTGACAGATAGTTAATCCCCTGTTTGAAAAAGGAGCTTTGGCTTGTCGGCTGAACTCGAAGACATTCATGAGGAATGTGGCATCTTCGGCGTATGGGGCCACCCCGACGCCTCACGACTCACCTATTTTGGCTTACACGCACTGCAACATCGTGGCCAAGAAGGTGCCGGCATCGTCTCCAACGATAACGGCCATCTGACCGGCCATCGCGGACTCGGCCTGCTCACCCAGGTGTTCGGCGATGAGCGCGAAATCGAACGACTGAAGGGCAATTGCGCCATCGGCCACGTACGCTACGCCACAGCCGGATCCGGCACCACGGATAATATCCAGCCGTTCATCTTCCGCTTCCATGACGGTGACGTGGCCCTGTGCCACAACGGCAATCTGACCAACTGCCCGTCACTTCGCCGCAAGCTTGAAGACGAAGGCGCCATCTTCCATTCGAACTCCGACACCGAAGTGCTGATGCACTTGATTCGCCGTTCGATGCAGCGCACCTTTATGGACAAGCTCAAGGAAGCGCTCAACACAGTGCATGGCGGTTTCGCCTACCTGCTGATGACCGAAGACGCCATGATCGGCGCACTCGACCCGAACGGCTTCCGCCCGCTCTCCCTCGGCAAGATGAAGAACGGCGCCTACGTGCTCGCCTCCGAAACCTGTGCACTGGATGTCGTCGGCGCCGAGCTGGTGCGCAACATTCGCCCGGGCGAAATCGTGGTGGTCAACGATCATGGCTACAAGATCGTGCAGTACACCAACAACACGCAGCTGGCCATCTGCTCGATGGAATACATCTACTTCGCACGCCCGGATTCCGATATCTATGGCGTCAACGTGCACTCCGCCCGCAAGCGCATGGGCGCACGTCTCGCCGCCGAATCCCCGGTGGAGGCCGATATGGTTATCGGCGTGCCGAACTCCTCATTGTCCGCCGCATCCGGCTATGCGGAAGCAGCAGGCCTGCCCAACGAAATGGGTCTAATCAAAAACCAGTATGTGGCCCGCACCTTCATTCAGCCCACGCAGGAACTGCGCGAGCAGGGTGTGCGTATGAAGCTCTCTGCTGTGCGCAGCGTGGTTAAAGGCAAGCGCGTTATCGTTATCGATGATTCCATCGTGCGCGGCACTACGTCCAAGCGCATCGTGCAGCTGCTCAAGGAAGCCGGCGCCGCTGAAGTGCATATGCGCATCAGCTCCCCGCCGCTGAAGTACCCCTGCTTCTATGGCATCGATATCTCCACCACCAAGGAACTCATCGCAGCCAAGATGAGCGTGGAGGAAATCCGCGAATACATCGGCGCGGATTCCTTGGCCTACCTTTCGCTCGACGGTCTGGTCGAATCCATCGGACTGAACGCCGACGCCCCATACGGTGGCCTGTGCGTCGCCTACTTCAACGGCGACTACCCCACCGCCCTTGACGACTACGAGGCCGACTTCCTGAAGTCCCTCACGCCCGAGGACCGTGTGCGTCTGCCTGAATTCGCGCTGTACAAGAGCAAGTACATCGGCAACGAGTACAACACCGTGCAGCCGGACGTGCAGTAGGTTCGGCCGGTCCTTCGACTACACCTCAGTCATTGGTCTTTACGACTACCCCTCAGTCAGCTTCGCTGACAGCTCCCCTGACAAGGGGAGCTTAGTACAAACGAAAATCCGCTTTTTGCAGGTGGCTCCCCGGCAAGGGAGCTTGAAAACAGAACAGAAAGGCCAACCAAATGCCACAAGCATATGAGAACGCCGGCGTAAGCGTCGAAGCCGGGTACGAAGTCGTCAAGCGTATCAAGTCGCACGTGGCCCGCACGAACCGCCCCGGCATGGTCGGCGGCATCGGCGGCTTCGGCGGCCTGTTCGATCTGGCCTCCCTGGGCTACAAGGAGCCGGTCCTCATCTCCGGCACCGACGGCGTGGGCACTAAGCTCATGGTCGCCAAGCTGGCCAACAAGCACGACACCATCGGCATCGACTGCGTGGCCATGTGCGTCAACGACATCGCCGCCCAAGGTGCCGAGCCGCTGTTCTTCCTTGACTACATCGCCTGCGGCAAGAACGACCCGGCCCTGCTTGAGCAGGTCGTGGCCGGTGTGGCCGACGGCTGCGTGCAGGCCGGTTCTGCACTGGTCGGCGGTGAGACCGCTGAAATGCCGGGCATGTACGACGAGGACGAGTACGATCTGGCCGGTTTCTCGGTCGGCGTTGCCGAAAAGTCCGCCATTGTGGACGGTTCCACCATCACTGAGGGCGACGTGCTTATCGGTCTGCCTTCCACCGGCGTGCACTCCAACGGCTTCTCCCTGGTGCGCAAGGCCCTGTTCGAGCAGGCTGGCTACACCGTTGACACCAAGCTCGACGAGCTGGGCGGCGAAAAGCTCGGCGACGTGCTGCTCACCCCCACCAAGATCTACGTCAAGGCCCTCTCCCCGCTGTTCAAGGCTGGCGTGGTCAAAGGCGTGGCCCACATCACCGGCGGCGGCTTCATCGAGAACATCCCGCGCATGATCCCGGACGGTCTGGCCGCCGAGATCGAGCTCGGCACCTGGCCTGTGCTCCCGATCTTCGGCGTGCTGGAGAAGGCCGGCAATATCGACCACAAGGAGATGTACAACATCTTCAACATGGGCATCGGCATGGTGCTGGCCGTCGACCCCGCCCGCAAGGACGAGGCGCTGAAGCTGCTCGCCGACAACAACGAGCCCGCCTACGTGCTCGGCCAGATCGCCGCCGACACCACCGGCACGCAAATCGTACTGAAGTAGCTCCAGATACCGGCTCCCCTCAAAGAGGGGAGCCAAAGACTTTAGGAAGGAAAAACATGGGTCAGAAAGTATTGGTCATCGGCTCCGGTGCCCGTGAGCACACCATTGCGTACACGCTACTCAAGTCGCCGAGCGTTGACGAAGTCACCGTGGCGCCCGGCAACCCGGGCATGCTCAAGGATGGCATCCGCACCACGCAGCTGAGCCAGTCGAATCATGCCGCGCTCATCGACTTCGTGAAGAACAACGGCTACGACTGGGTGCTCGTAGGCCCGGAAGTCCCGCTCATCGAAGGCATCGTGGATGATTTCGCCGCCGCCGGCATCAAGGCGTTCGGCCCGTCCAAGGCCGCAGCCCAGATTGAAGGTTCCAAGGACTTCGCCAAGCAGCTCATGGACCGCCACAACATCCCGACCGCCCAATACAAGACGTTCAGCGATCTGGCGCTCGCACAGGAATACGTGCATGAACACGGCGCTCCAATCGTCATCAAGGCTGATGGTCTGGCCGCCGGCAAGGGCGTGACCGTGGCGATGGACGAGCACACCGCTCAGCGTGCACTTGAGGACATCTTCATCGACCATCGCTTCGGTTCTGCCGGCACCAAGGTCGTTATCGAGGACTTCCTGGATGGACAGGAATTCTCCCTGATGAGCTTCGTCAACGGCACTGATTTCTGGCCGATGCCGATTTCTCAGGATCACAAGCGCGCCCACGATGGCGACGAGGGCCCGAACACCGGCGGCATGGGTGCCTACAGCCCGGTGCCGCAGATTCCGCAGTCCGTGATTGACGAGGCCATCGAGAAAATCGTGCGCCCCACCGTCGAAGGTATGGCCGAGGAAGGTACACCGTTCACCGGCATCCTGTACGCCGGCCTGATCGCCACCGCCGACGGCCCGAAGGTCATCGAATTCAACGCTCGTTTCGGCGACCCGGAAACCGAAGTCGTGCTTCCGAAGCTCACTTCCGACCTCGGTGCCGGCATCTCCGCCATTCTCGACGGCGAGACCCCCGAATTCACCTGGGATGAGTCCAACGCCACCCTCGGCGTGGTCATCGCCTCCAACGGCTACCCGGAGAACGTCATCAAGGGTGCCCGTGTGCCCGAGATCGAGGTCGACGAGGATTCGCACGTCTACTACGCCGGCGTCACCTCCAACGACAAGGGTGGTATGATTGCCAACTCCGGCCGCGTCCTGCTCGTCGAAACCTCCGCTCCGGACATCAAGTCCGCCCAGGACAAGATCTACGCAATCATCGACAAGCTCGAGCTGCGCGGACTGTTCTACCGCCACGACATCGGCTTCAAAGCCCTGAACGCGTGATGATGGAGCGTTAGCTGCGTTACGGAAGACTCGACGTACCTTCGTATGCCTTCGTCTTCCGCGCCTTGCTACCGCGCGCATCATCCCACGTTCAGCAAGCTGAAGTGGCAGAAGCGGCGCATCTGCCGCATATTTTTGTCCCGGTAGACATGTCAATCGATTGACGTGTCTACCGGGACAGCGAACGTCACTACGACAACGCCATCACCCAATATCAGCGAGCGATATCACGCTAGCTGAATTTGGCGATGATGTTGAACAGTTTGGCCTTGGCTTCATTGAAGGGCGGGTACACGAGGCGCAGAGTGTCGGGGAATTGCGGCTTGGTAACCACGGCTTTGACGTGGCTGAAGGTGAGGAAACCTGCTTTGCCGTGGTAGGCACCGATGCCGGACGCGCCCACGCCACCGAACGGCAGTCGGCTGGACAGCAGGTGACCCAACGGCAGCGAATATCCCAAGGCTCCGGAGCTGGTCTGACGTTCGAAAGTCAGCCGAACCTCGTGATCGCGCGAGAACACATATGCAGCCAACGGCCGGGACCGCTTGTTGATGAATCGGATTGCGGACTCGGCATCCTCGACCACCAGAATCGGCAAAATCGGGCCGAAAATTTCCTCCCCCATCACCGGCGCATCTGGCGACGTACCGTACAGTACGGTGGGCGCGATATATCGGGCGGCGCGATCGACCTTGCCGCCACAAACGATTCGCCCAGCCGAATCGAATACGCCGGGCACCTTGTGAATCTCGCTCGGCTCAACGGCGGCCATAACCGCCACTCCGCCATCAACGGCTGCCGCATTCGGACCGGCAGCAGATTTCGCCGCATTGTTCGTACCGCCAACACCACCGCCGGCCGTCTCCCCCGCACCTGCACGTCCGGCGGACACGGCATTGAAGCGCCGCCCAACCATATCCATGGCCGCGCCTACCGCCGATGCCACCTGCACCAGCGGAGAGCTCGGCTCCTCAGGCGGCACGGTGCCGACCGGCAATAGCTTGCACAGTCGTTCAAAATGACGATCGTTGATAATACGACCAAAATCAGGCGAGGCCTTCGGATCTTCACCATAGAATTCGGTGATGGCTACGGCGATGCGCTCGGCCAGCGCTTCGGCCACGTCCGGCGTGGCGAGCACATAGTCGGGTGCCACGCAGGTCTGGCCGGCGTTGGTGAACTTGCCCCATGCGATACGTCGTGCGGCCACATTGATATCCGCCGTACGGTCCACGAAGCACGATGATTTGCCGCCAAGTTCCAACGTAACCGGCGTTAGGTGCTCGGCCGCCGCCCGCATGACGATTTTGCCGACGTGGCCGCCGCCGGTGTAGAAGATATGGTTGAACGGGCATTTCAGCAGTTCGCCGGTTTCCTTGGGCCCGCCTTCGACCACGCGCACGGCCGCGGGGTCAAGATATTGCGGCACGAGTTCGGCGATAAGACGCGAGGTATTCGGCGAAAGTTCAGAGGGTTTCAGACAGATGGCATTGCCAGCGGCGAGCGCGTCGGCCATTGGCTCCAGAGCCAACAGCACCGGGTAGTTCCATGGCGAGATGATGAGTACCACGCCTTTGGGTTCAGCGATCGTCCAGCTGGCGGCGGGTTGCAGCATCCAATGCATCGCCTTGGGATGGCGCGCGGCCCACAGTCCGAGCCGGTTGCGGACGAACTTCGCCTCGCCGGCCACCAGATTCAGCTCCATCAGTATGGTTTCCGCCGCGGGTTTGCCCAAATCGGCCATGGCCGCAGCCACGAAAGCATCACGATTGTCCGTTACCAGACGGCATAGCGCATCCAATTGCGCCCGTCGCCAAGCCAATGGCCGCGTACACCCGGATTCGTAAGCGTGACGCAACTGAGCGAAATCCGTATTGACCATGGCACATCCTTCCCGCAGGATGCCCGGGTCGGTTTTCCGGGCATCGACTGTACCTATCGTACCGTCATGACGATGGCATGAGGGCGTTTGTGCTGCAGACAATACCCGACGTTTCGGTTGATACTCGCCAAATAGCTTGGGCTTGGCCGAAGTAGGTAGTGCAGGTGTTGTCGGCGAGTGCATCGACGGTGATGGGATTGGCGCTGGCCACGCCGAGCAGTTCGGCATTGGCAGGCAGGTCGTGTTGTGCGGCCACAGAGTCCACTTGTACCTCCACACCCACAGCTTCGACAGAAGGTTCGACGGCGATATGCCCGCCTGCATCAACCACAATGCGGCGGTCATCGGTGACATGCGCGATGCCGTTCGCATCGGTCAGCGCGATGGATTCGAACCACAGCTCGGTGCTGTCCCAGCGCGCATCGTCTTGCGGATACGGATTGGGCACGCGCTCGAATCGTGTGGTGACGATGTTTCCGGCCCAGCGGAGGTCAGCGTGTCCCGCCCGAGTTCGCAGTCGGCGGCATCGTAGGCCACAGCGGTCAGCTCCCCCGGTTCGAACGGCACGTGGAACTCGGCCATGCATCGGCGCACGGGCGCGGTGCCAACGACTTCCCTGTTCAGCGTCAACTGCACGGTTTTGCCGCCCGAAAACACCTGCACGATGGCGTCGCGGCCCTCATAGCCCTCCCATGACCAACTGGCCACGCCGTCATGACCACGTTCGATAAATCGCGATGCACGACCCGTATGGGTCGCGCCGTCGCCGTACAGCAATTGCATGGGCCTGACGGTGATGGCCGGGCGACGACGCGCGCCGGTGACAATCTGCCGGTAGAGCATCTGCCCGGTCAGTTCTCCAGTGATGTCAATCAGTCCGGAACCGCCCAGCAGTCCCGGATACCGGCGATATGGCCCGGTCCGGTGGCCGCGAATCGCCATGCGATTGCCGTATTCGCGCATCCATCCGTATGGTTCGGGATTCGAGTAGGCCCAGGCGCTTACGGACGCTTCGCCGATGTAGTCCCACCCGGTCCACACGAAGTCGCCGATCAGGTACGGCAGGTGCCGGATGTCCGGCCAGGTGTCGGCGATTTCCTGCGGATAGGTTTCGCTGACGCAGAACACGCGTTCGGGGTGGCGGCGGTGGAACCATTCGGGCCCTTGGCGGCAGTAGTTCAGCCCGGCCACGTCGACCTCGTCGAACACCGCGTTGGTCTGTCGGTCTATGATGCCGGTGACGAGCGCGGCGGGCATGAGTCGGTCGATGGCCGTGAGCATGGCGGGACCGGAAGCGTGTTCGAGCGTGGTGTTGAGGCCGGGCTCGCCCTCGACCTTGGCGTCGTGTTCGTCCACGCCGGCCTGCGTTTTCGCCGCGATGGACAGGGAGATCGGGTTCACGCAATCGATGACCGGCCGCTCGGCATCAAGCGAGCGGATGATGCCGACCATGGAGCGGGCGGCTTCGGCGGCGCGCGGCGACTTGGTGTCGGCGATTTCGTTGCCGATCGAATACAGAATTACGCTGGGATGATTGCGATCTTTGCGCACCATCGAAGCCAAGTCGTCGGCGTAATGGTCACGGAAAGACGCCGCATAATCGTAGCTGGTTTTATGTATCCACCACATGTCGAATGCCTCGTCCATAACCAGCAGACCAAGCTCATCGCAGGCATCGAGAAAGGCCTTGGACAGCGGATTATGGGCAGAGCGAACGGCGTTGAAACCTTGCTCTTTCATGATGCGCGCGCGGCGATATTCGGCTTGCGGCAAGGTCGCCGCACCGAGAATGCCGTTGTCGTGGTGCACGCAGCCGCCGTTGAGCAGGATGCACTTGCCGTTGATTCGCAAGCCTTGGCGTGCATCGAAGGTCAGCGCGCGGATACCAAAACGCTCGGCATGGGTGTCGAGCAAGGTGCCGTTTGCGTCGTGCAATTCGGTGCGTGCGGTGTAGAGTGTAGGCGAATCTGGGGACCAGAGTTGGGCGTTGGCGATGGTGCCGGTGTGGTCAGCTCGATAGTCATTCGATATTCGTAGGTGCCGCCCGGATAGTAGCCGGTGTTGTAGCCGTTGGCGGTGTGCGGGTCGCGCGATTCGTGGATCATCGCATCGTGCGGGAGTGTGACTGGCTGCCACGCTGCCCCATTGGATTGGTCCTTGATTGAGCGGAATTGCCAGCCATGATTCACAGCGATGCGCTTCATGGCTTTATTGTAGGGCGGGAGTGATTGGTTTGCGTTCGGGGATATCTGCCCTCAGTCTCACTTCGTTCGACAGCTCCCTCGTCAGAGGGAGCTCACAACGTTTTACGGCAACGGTACTGCAATTTTAGACGGGCTTTGCCCGCGCTTTGCTGGCTCGCCTGTCGGTTCGCACGTTGCCTACAGACCGAAAATCCTCCGGATTTTCCGTCGCGGCACAGCCGCTCCCCTCACCTACGGATAGCCCACTGGGCTATCCGCTTTACGGTTCGGCCGGACTGCCTGCTTTACGGCAACGTCATGAAATCAGTGTCTTTGAGGTAGTTTTTGCCGGCGGTGATGTCGTATTGGATGAGCCTGTAGTCGGCAAGCAACTGCTTGGTTTCCCTGTCGAAGTCATCGGTGGACATCGGGTTGCCGTTCTGATCAAGGTAGATGTTCTGGCCTTCGGGGATACGATCCCAGCCTTGGATCTTGTTGACCACAGGCGGTTCCATAGCGGCAATCTTGGAATGCATCTCGGTTAGGAACGCCAGATACGGGCTGACCTTGGCGTTCATATGATCGGCGGCCTGCGCCACGAAGAAGTTCGGCGAGGAGTAGGCTGCATCGCTTGCCTTATTGCCTTGGGAACCAGAGGCCTTGTTCGACCAGATGAAGTAATCGGTCAGGTGCAGGGCCAAGGAGTTGTTGTCACCCTCACTGGCGGACGAGTAGATGCCCGGCAAGTGGTCGCCATAGAATACCACGGTGACGGGCTTATCCAGCGCATCCAGTTCATTCAGGAACTCCTGAGTGGCCTGATCGGTAATCTCCACACCCTTTTGATAGGTCTCAATCGACTGCTGCTCATCATTACCCAGTGGCGTACCCGTGGTGGATTCGGCGGTGTAGTCGTTATTCTCATACCACTCGTGGTAGGGCATGTGATTCTGCATGGTAATGATCTGGATGAATTTGTTCGTCTTACCGGACTTGATGCCTTCCAGCGCAGAATCATAGGAAGACTTATCAGAGACGTACGGCGACTCATCGATCTTGTCCTGATACTTGATCACGTCCGGACCGGTCAACGTGTAGAAGTGCGAGAAGCCGAACTTCTTGTAGTTCGTGGCACGCGAGTACATGCTGGATTCGTACGGGTGGTAGCCGAGCGAGTTGGCGGACGCGCCCCACATCTGGTTGATGGTGGGGGTCCAATGCTGGCTCGGGACCAGCTGCTGGTACGGGCTGGACAGGGAGGAATCGAAATTGGCCATGCTCAGGCCGGAAAGTCCCATATATTCGAGATTGGCCGTACCTCCGCCGTAGCCGGAGGAGAGCATCAGACCGGAGGTGGTGCCCGCCTTGATCTTGCGGATGTTGGGCATCGAATCCTTATTGGTCTTCAGTCCCGGCACGCGGCTCGGGTCAGAGAAGGATTCGGACAACACGTACACCACTGTCGAATCAGTGAGGTTGTTGGTGCGGGAGGTGTTGATTGTCTCCGCTTCCTTCTGATAGCGAGCGGCGACCTTCTTCATGGTCTCCTCGGAGTAGTTGCTCGGCTTGTCCATGATCTTCGGGTTGAGCTGGCGGGTGAAGGCCACGAGCGGACCATTGCGCTGCGCGTCATACACGGAATCCCACATGGATGGCGTGTCTCCCAAGGTGCGGGAGAACTTGTTGGCCGGCGAATCGGTGGTGCTCACATGAATGCAGTACAACGCGAACACCAGAATCGGCAGCAGCAGCAAAATCAGACGGGAGGTGAGGTTCAGGCTCAGGTTATCCGTACGAATCATGCGACCTTTGCGCCCATCGAAATGACGCAGCACCAGAATCAGCGCGAGCAGTACGGCGAACGCGCCGAGTGCCACGAGGATGGTCACATGCGCACCGGCCGGAATGAAGGTGAGCATGTTGCCGGTGTTCGAGCCAAGGAAGCCTAGATCGGCGGGCAGAATGGCCTCGTAACGGATCTCGACCTTGAAATGTTCGATGGCGGCCACGATGATTCCGACCGCAAGAATCACGATGCTTGCCGTCCAGAACCGGTTGAACAGCATCAGCAACATGAGGTATAGCAACGCGACAAGTATCACGTTGAGCATGAATACGAAATTGCCGTCGGCCCACATCTTGCTCACGAAGCCGAATCCGACGGTCGGACTGGACAGCTGCACACGGGTAGAGTTGGACGAAACGCCCACTTCGAGCGCCGTCACGACAATGATGTCGAAGATAACGAAGAGCACGCCGTACACCCAGCCGGGGAAGGGCTTGTGGGGGTGCTGGGGCGTGACTTCATTGGCTTCGGCCTTTTTGGCCCAAAGCTTGAAATGGGGTTTCACTGTGGTGGTACTACTAGTGTTCTCGCTCATTCGCCTGTTTCCGTATGTGACTTTTCAAGGGCATATTGTTGCCGCTGAACCTTGGAAAATCCATAGTTCCATTATTTTTCTTACCGTTTCCTAACTATTCACCCTAACGCAAAGGGTGCCTCGGGACATCCCCGAAGCACCCTGATACATAAGGAGCCTTCCCTGATAGCGAGGCGTTCTGTTCTCCCCTAGGCAACGCCTCGCTATCTGGCTTGATTATCCCCTTATTGCTGTTGCGGATTGCCGGCTACTGCCGCATTACTTCACGGCGGCGGCGAACTGGTCGACCAGCGCGCTCATCCAGTCGAGCAGGTTGGTGTACTGCTTCGGCATCTGCTCGGTGAGCTCCACGATCGGCACGTTGGCGTCCTTGGCGGCACCGGTGATCTGGTCGGTGGTGGAGTTTGCTTCCTGGCTGTTGAAGACGAGCATCTTGATGGGGCCGGCCTTCAGGGTGTCCTGGAAGTCCTTGATGTCGGCCGGGGTCGGCTCGCTCTCGTTGGCGGAGGCCTGGGCGTAGCCCTTCGGGGTAGCGTCGGTCATCTTGAGGTCGTCGGCCAAGTACCAGGCCACGGATTCGGTGGCGGCGTACGGCAGGTTCTCGGTCTTGGCGGAAGTCTCCTTGATCTTGGACTCAAGCTGGTCTTCCTTGGCGTGCCATTCTTTGTTGAGCTTGGCGTAGTCGTCCTTGTGGCTCGGGTCGGCCTTCTGGTAGGCGGCGGTGATGGCGTCGGCAGTGTTGGAACGCACCTTGGCGAAGAACCAGACGTGCGGGTTGTCGCCTTCCTTGATGCCGGCGGTTTCGGCGGCGGTGACCAGCGTGGCCTTGGTCGACTGGGCGGCCTTGGTGGCCCACGGGTCGTAATCGGCGCCGTTGACCACGGCCACCTTGGCAGTGCCGAACTTGGCGACATCCTGGCTGGTGGGCTCGTAATCGTGCGCCTCAACGTTAGTCTTGGTCATGATGTTGGTGACTTCGACGTTGCTGCCGCCGAGGTCTTCGGCCACGGAACCCCACTGGTTGATGGAGGCGACGACCTCGATCTTGCCGGAAGACGCGGCGCTGCTGGAATCGGACTTGCCGCCGGCGGCGTTGCTGGAACCGCAGGCGGCCATCGAGAACAGGGTCGCCGCGGCGGCCGCGATAGCGAGCGCGCGCTTGGCGTTGGACATGATGGACATGATTGGATTTTCCTCTCTAATTCAGCTGTTTGGTCGGGCGATGCTGCTGTCGCTGCATCATTGCCCGGCCACCGATACGACAGAATAACATGTATTGAGAATTATTATCATTTGTATTTACGTCGGCGTGTTGCTCGCACATGCTCGCGCCGCCGACGGAAATCCCGAGCCCCCGAAGACAGCAACGCGGAGTCCCGCCGTTTTCGGCAGACGAAACGACAGAAATCCCGCGCCACCTTCGTTCGGACGCGGGATTTCTGCCGTTTGCTGCACCTGCCGCCGCCATCGCCGGCGCCATGGCGCACGTCACAGCGGCATCGCGGCACCGACCGACGCCTGCACCAGGTCGGCGAGCCCCACGGTGTGGGCATCCTCACATATCAGCGCATCGCGCGAGGCGATCGCCCGGATGATATCGCGGCAGGCACACTCCCCATCCGTATCCAGATGACGGGCCAGACATCCGGCGCCGATGACCGGCAGTTCGAGCACGCACGAGGCCTCACGGATCAGGCGGGAGACCACCGCGCCAGTCGAACGCTCGTCATAGACGCCGTCCTCCTCGCCCATGCCGTACAGGCACAGGCGGTCGTCGTCGAAGAACCGCTCCTCGAATTCGTCAAGGCCTACAGCATTGGCCACCGCACCCACGAACATCGACTCACTCCACTCGTTGAGACGGAAGGAATCGGCCAGGTACCGCGCAACCGGCGTGGCCTCAAGGCCCACAGGCAGCGAGACCAGAAACGCGCCGTCATGCCCTTGCAGCGATCCGAGCGTCCGTTCAAGGTCATGTTTGACCGTGCAGCTCATGCAGCACTCCTCGAGTCCGAACGAATCGGACTCGCCGAACACCACCCCGCTCGCCTGGGGCTTCGCGACGTTGCGCACGATATCGAGACCGGATTCCACGGCGTCGTTCGGGCGCACGTCATAGGCGACCGAGCATACGGACGGGAAGGAATCGACCAACGAGAACGCCACGGAGCCCAGGCTCAGGCGGTCGACGCCGGTGAGCAGCACCACGGGCGTGCGCCCCTCCGCGTTTCCCTGTGATTGCAATGCCGGATGGATCATGACAGCCTTTCTAATTTGATAATGGTTATCATTATGCTATAGTCGCAGGCATGTCCAAAACATGTCAAATTCTGGGAACACGCGCCGGGGTCGGCAACCGCGTCTCCCACTCACACAGGAAAACACGCCGAACCTTCGCCCCGAACCTGCAGTCCAAGCGGTACTGGGTGCCGTCCTTGCAACGGCACGTCACGCTTACCGTGAGCGCCAAGGGCATCAAGACCATCGACCGCATCGGCATCGAAGCGGCGATCGCCCGCATCCGCCGCAATCAGGGCACCAACTGAACCGGCCGCGGCATCACCCCAACGCTCGGGCAGTCAGTAGGCCCGCCACTGTGCCGGCGCGTAACCGCAGCAACAAACCGCGCTAACGAGCCGCATCACCCACATGGCACCGCGACGTACACGGCATACGCGACATGACAGCGTGACACCCACACATAGAAAGCACCACTCATGGCAAGCAACTCCTCCGCAATCCGCCCGGTCATCACCCTGAAGTCCACGGTCGGCACCGGATTCACCTACACCACCACCAAGAACCGTCGTAATACGCCGGACCGTCTTGAGCTCACCAAGTTCGACCCGGTGGTCCGCAAGCGGGTGCCGTTCCGAGAGACCCGCTAATCCATCTGTTCGTTCATTGGGCATCGGCCGTGAGATGAGGAAGAGGCTTAAGCACCAGCCGGAATCGTTTCCTTGTTGGTATTCCGGCGGTTTCCCCTATCACCATTTCATGAACTCATCTCCCGAACCCTGCGGCATGCGCCCAATGAACGAATGCACTCGTCCCAGCTCCGGCCGATGCCACCACAACGCCCACCGGAGCCTTATCAAGGAGCTAGACATGGCCAAAACCAGTAAAATCAACCGACAATTGCAACGCGAACGCATGGTTGCCAAGTACGTCGAGCGCCGCGCCGAATACAAGCGCGACAGCGTCAACCCGCATCTGACCGCCGAAGAGCGCGCCGAGGCGATGCGCAAGCTGCAGGCTCTCCCCCGCGACGCCAGCCCCACCCGTCTGCGCAACCGCGATTCCATCGACGGCCGTCCGCGCGCCTACAACCGCAAGTTCGGCCTGTCACGCATCAACCTGCGTGAGAAGGCACACAAGGGCGAACTGCCCGGCGTAGTGAAGTCCAGCTGGTGATCGGGCCGGCACAACCGGCCGTCAAGCCGTCTCAGGCCATCTAATTCACCGGATTACGCCCGCGCATCCAACGCCATTCTCATCCATATCACCGCACAACATCACACAACCAAAGGTCCATAACCATGCAAGAGGGCATCCACCCCGAATACAGTCCTGTGATCTTCTATGACCGCTCCGCCGACAGATACTTCCTCACCAAGTCCACGCTGGCGGCCAAGGCCGCAAGCCTGCCGACCATCGACTGGGAGGACGGCAACACCTACCCGCTCGTCAATGTGGAGGTGTCCAGCTACAGCCACCCGTTCTACACCGGCAAAAACGTGGTGATCGACGCCGCCGGTCAGGTGCAGAAGTTCAACGCCCGCTACGGCAAGAAATAGTTCACACATATTCCCGTCCACAAGAAGAAAGGAACGGACATGAAGGTCAAGGCATCGGTCCGCTCATTGGCCCGCAAGGACGGCTCCTATGTCGTCCGCCGGCGCGGTCACCTGTACGTAATCAACAAGAAGAATCCCCACTGGAAGGCGAGGCAAGGCTGATGGCACTGCCCAAGTACAAGACGTCCCGGGCAAACACGCGTTCGCGCCGCTCCAACTGGAAGGCCAAGGTGCCTCAGCTGGCCACGGTCCGAACGCCCGAAGGCGGAGTGGTTCAGGTTCCGCAGAATCTGGCCGCAGCCGTACGAAAGGGGCATATGAAGCCATAACCAACATCATGGATTCCACAATCCATCAAGTCTCGTAACAACATGGCAGTGACGGCTTCGTTTTCCTCGGAAAACACGGCGCGCGTTCTTTCCTATTCCTCTCGCGCACCGCCATTCCCACGAAAAACGAGCCGCCGTTGTCATGCCTGACCACATACGGGCGCGGCGTTTGCCTGCCAGCGCGATTGCAACCGTCGTCCGCACAACATCGAATACATTAATAATCATCATTCTTTTCGAGAGAAGAATACTCGGTAGAAAGTCAGAGTATGACTGATCAGCACACCAGCCGGCCCTCCGCCAGCAACCCTAAGCATCCGACCGGCAGCGCATCCGGTACCAACACATCCGCCGGTTCCGCCAAACCTAGCACCACCAAACGCAACACCGTCGTCGGCGTTATCGTCGCGTTCATTGTCGGTGCCGTGTTGGGCGGCCTGATTCTTGGCGCATTCACTTTTCTGAGGCCAAGCGGCTCGGATTCGGCCGCTTCCGCCGGCAGCAACTCCGCCAACCCGGCCGCAGACAAGACCAGCGATTCCTGCGATGCCACGTTCACCGTGGTCGCCTCGGTCAACCAGTGGGGCTCGCTCGCCCAACAACTTGGCGGCTCGTGCGCCAAGGTGACTTCGCTCATCAACTCGATCTCCGTCGACCCGCACGATTATGAGGCCACCGCATCCGATCTGGCCAAGCTCGCCAAGGCAGACATCGTGGTGCTCAACGGCGCCGGCTACGACGGTTGGGCGGAAAAGGCGCAGCTTGACGAGAAACGCCAGACCATCGTGAACGTGGGCGACCTCATGGGCATCACCGCCACCGACGAGCACGAGCATTCCCACGACCACGCCGAGGGCGAGAAAGGCCACCATCACCACCATGGCGCTACGAACCCGCACCTGTGGTTCAGTCCGGAAGCCGTGCTGAAGGCCGCCGAAGCCATCAACGCCGCCTACGCGGACAAGGCCGGGGCCGGTTCCGCCACCGCCGCCACCGCGCAACGTCACTTCAACGAGTGGAATGGCGAGTACGCCGACTTCGTGACCCTGGTGAACAAGGCGCGCTCCGCCAACGTGCAGCGCCGCTATGTGGCCACCGAGTCGATCATCAGCTACCTCTTGGAATACATCGGTGCGGTCGACATGACCCCGGCAACCTACACGAACGCGATGAACAGCGGCGCCGAACCGTCCGCCGCCGACCTCAAGAACGCGGTGAACATCGTGTCCGGCAACGATGTGGACCTGCTTATCGTCAATCCGCAGGAGATGGACGGCTTTGCCAAGAAGCTCGACGAGGCCGCGCAATCCAGCCACAAGACGGTCATCTCCGTGACCGAACAGCTACCGGAGAAGCAGAAGACGCTGCTCGGCTGGCTCACGCTGATCGCCAACCAGGCGCTGGCCACCGACACCACCAACGGCTACTTCCTGACCCAGGACGTCAAGGACCGCAACCTGTCCGACTATGAGGGCGAATGGCAGTCCGTCTACCCGCTGCTCCAGGACGGCACGCTCGACAAGGTGATGCAGGCCAAAGCCAAGAAGGGCGACATGACCGCCGCCGAATACACCAAGTACTACGAGGTCGGCTACAAGACCGACGTGGAGAAGATCGCCATCAAGGGCGACCAAATGAGCTTCACCCGGGGCGGCAAGACGGCCACCGCGACCTATGGGTACAGCGGCTACAAGATCCTCGACTATGCCAAGGGCAACCGTGGCGTGCGATTCCTGTTCACCGCCACCGGCGATGTGCCCGAGGGCGCGCCGAAGATCGTGCAGTTCTCCGATCACAGCATCGCACCGGCCAAGGCCGCACACTTCCATATCTTCATGGGCGATGATTCCCAAGAAGAGACCCTCAAGGAAATGGACAACTGGCCTACGTATTACCCGGCGTCCATGAACAAGGAGGAAGTGGCCACCGAAATGCTGGCCCACTGATTCGCCATCGGCCCAGGCAACCATGTGCAAAGTTCTCCGCATATCGATGTGTACCATCGGCACGCGGGGAACTCGCATATTATCTCGACCACTATCATGCGTACGGTGCTAATATGACGGCGATATGGCAGGTGATATTCGTATGAAAGAACCTCGCACGCAGCGCACGGAACAGGTGAACACCGCGCAACAGGACCATTCGGCGAACTATCTGTTTCTGATTATCGGCACGCCGCTGGTGGCGTTCCTGATTGCGGCTTCCGCGATGCTCGAGTCGCGTGGGTTTCCGGTTCCGCTGGTGCGTATCGGCACCGGTGCCGCGGGGCTTATCCTGCAGGCGATTCCGTTCATGCTGCTGGGCGCTATGATGTCGGCCGCGGTCAGCACGTTCGTCAGCGCCAATTTTCTGGCCCGCCACATACCGAAATCGTTGGCCGGCGGACTGGCCGCGGCATTGGTGACCGGCCTGTGCCTACCGGTGTGCGATTGCATGGTGGTGCCCACGTTCGCGAATCTGATGCGCAAACGCCTGCCGCTGCCGTGTGCGGTGACGTTTCTGTGCGCAGTGCCGGTGATGAATCCAATGGCGATATGGTCCACATGGTTCGCATTCACCGACAAACCATGGATGGTGGCGGCCCGCGTGGGGTTGGGCATGGTAGTGGCGATAGTCGCGGGGGTGTCGTTCGCGGTGTGGCCGCTCCGCTCCCCTGCGGTGCGTGAGAGGCCACTGACGATTGGGCGGTCGTTGGTTTGCGAGGATTGTGCAGGGGCGACGGGTGATTCGCCTGAGAGCCACCCCCGGTCGGCTTTGCCGACAGCCCCCGCCGGCGGGGGCACGGGGCGCGGATTGGAGCGGTTCACGCATTTCATTCGGCATACGCATGACGATTTTATGCGGATGATGCCGATTCTGCTGTTCGGCACGATTGTCGCCTCCATCATGCGCACCGCATTGCCGTCGTTGACCAACGGTTCAAGCACGCTCGATGACGCTGGTGTCATCGTACTGATTCTGGCGGCGATGGGACTGGCGTTCCTGTGTTCGCTGTGCTCTACGTCCGATGCGGTGATCGCCGCCAGCATGATTGGCGTGCTACCGGTCTCCGCCATGCTTGCCTTCCTGGTCTTCGGTCCGATGCTCGACCTCAAGAACACGCTGATGCTGGCCACGGAATGCCGGCCACGGTTCATCATTCGGTTCATCGCGACCGTGGCGGCGACCTGCTTCCTCGCCGCGCTTGCCGCCCATCTGGTGATGGGAGCGTAGCCATGAAGCGCAAGGTCACACTCCCCGACCGCGTGGAGGCGCTGTGTTTCGCGGTGCTGGGCGCGGCCATCGCCTATGCGGTGGTGGGCGGATCATACACCACGCTGATCACGCCGCGTTCGCTGCAGTACCTCATCATCGGTGCGGTACTGCTGTTCGTGCTGGCGACCGCAGCATGGCTCGGACTGTTCCACGCCACGGAGCGTTCGGTTTTGCGGTTCCTGATCGCCTTGATTATTCCGGCGCTGCTGATCACCGTGCCGTTCCAGCCCAGCAGCGGCAGCGGCGGCTTCGACGAGTACGCCGGCGGCCGCGCTATCGTCATTCCCCGCAGCTCGCACAAGCCTGATGGCGTCTCGCAGCTGCACGGACTCGACACGGCGAACAAGACCCTGACCATCAGCGACGACGAATTCGGCTCATGGTTCGAGCAGATCGACCATAATCCGCAGCGTTACGTCGGTTACCATGTGCAGGTCACCGGGTTTGTGAACAAGTCGCGTACGTTCGGCGCGGACGAGTTCGAGCTGTCCCGCCAGTTCATGTCCTGCTGCATTCTCGACATGACCCCATTCGGGTTCATAGCCAGCTCCGGCAAGGCCGGCACCCTGCACAATCACGACTGGGTCACCGTCGACGCCGTCATCAAGCAGGGCGCCTACGGCTCCGCCGGCCACGAGCGCCAAGGCCTGATACTGCAGGTCCGGTCGGCCAGCAAAGCCGCAGCCGCCCCGACCGGCTACTTCTACTGGCAGTAAAGGACGCGTCTCCCGAAATGGAAAGCACTGCGTTGCGCCATGACTCGTCCCATATCGGCAGAAATCCCGCGTTATAACGAAAGGTACGCGGGGGCTCTGCCTTTATAAGGCTCAAAACTGGCAGAAATCCCGCGCAGGCCTCGTTGAAACGCGGGATTTCTGCCAGTTGATTCAAATTATGTGACAACATGCTGGGCACCTGATTTGCTTTAATATCGATAATGAATATCATTTGTTAGCGAAAAGGGGCAGAACGTCATGAGCATCGAGCAAACCGCGACCACTCGGCGCGTGACGCGACCCCGACTCCTCATCACCCAGGTCCTGGCGGAACTATCCCGATTCGCCACGGCCCAGGAAATCACCGACATCCTGCGCGAGCGCGGCACGCGCATCGGCACAGCCACCGCCTACCGCAATCTGCAGATGATGGCCTCCCAAGGCGAGCTCGACGTAATCCACGTCAACGGCGAGGCCCTCTACCGCGAGTGCTCGGACCAGCATCACCACCATCACATCGTATGCCGCGAATGCGGGCGGACCATCGAAATCGAGATTCCCGGACTTGAGCAGTGGATCGACAAAGCCGCCAAGCAGTTGAAGTACCGGAACGTCGCCCACGAACTGGAGATTTTCGGCCTGTGCCCCAAGTGTGCGGCGAAGCATGCCACCGAACCGCCTCTCAACGTCGGCGCTCACCAAAGGATGAACCACTGACGACGCCAGACGATACTGGCCGTCGGCGTTCGAACAAATAATGGCGCAGTCCCGACGCTACTGGCCTCCAGCATCGGTGCCCTTCCAATCCTTGGCGCAATAGCGACGATATAAGCTCCACTCACATCGTTAGATTGCCAACGCTTGGCGTAGCACCGATGCCAGACACGCTCATCGTCGTCGTTCCACCAATATTTGGATTGGTACCGCCACCACCTATACCAGGCGTCGACGCTCGGCCAACAATCGGCCCGTTACCGACACAAAACTGCATGAGGTCTCATTGCTCTTAATAGCAGCAATGGGCCTGATAATCACTTTCACTAACTTTCGCCGCTGCCGTCTGCGCTCTATAGTCGCAGACGAACAGACGCTGAAAGGAACAACAATGACTATCAAGACCATCGATGAGCATGCTTACGAGATCGTTACCGAAGAGGGCACCTTCGCCGCCTGCAAGGACACGCTGGCTAAGTTCGACGTCACCAAGCACGAGCACGGCGTGGCCGCCTGTGGCTGCTGCGGCTGCTGCTTCACCGGCAACTGCTGCGACGACACCGACTGCGAGCACAACCACACCGAAGAGTGCGAGGGCAAGGCTTGCCTGCACGCTTGCCACGAGAACCGCGAAGGCCACGAGTGCGCCTTCTGCCACCTCGCCTTCGACACCAACGAGAAGTGCCACGATGAGATCCTGGCCGACCTCAAGGAACTCAAGGCCGAGCTGGCTGCCTGAGTTTTAGGTTTCCGATTTCTCCTGCGGATTGACTCCTCTCAGGGAGGGGAGCCAAATTCCGGCACGAACCACTGCGCTTACCGTATGATGTCTACGGGCGCGGTGGTTTTGTTTTTCTCGATGATGGCGCAGATTTGCTCGGGCGTCTCCTTGCAGCCGCGCCGGATCCATAGCCAGATAATCGATGAGACGGCGGAGACCAGAATTTCCAGCGCATAGTCGCGCGGAATGCCGCTGTAGCTCAGCTCGGCACCCACACGGGCCGCCTGCTCAAGCAGCATCTGCTTCAACACATCCTTGACCCGGTCATACATCTGCATATCGTTGCCCGAACGGGACAGTGCGTCGAAGAACGCATACTCACGCTTGACATAGCGCAACGCCTCGGCAATCGACTCGGATTCAAAGCAGTCCTCCACGCTCACCGGACCGCGGCCCTCATCGTCCGGCCCGGTGATGAGAATCTGCGTCAGATCGGCGATGGTGTCGTCGATGAGCCGCTGCCGCAGGTCGAATTTATCCAGATAATGCAGGTAAAAAGTACCTCGATTGATGCCCGCAAGCCGTACGATGGCACTTATCGACATGCCATCAAACCCCTTGGTCTGCATCAGTTCGGTGAAAGCGGCTCTGATTTTTGTCTCAGTAGCAGTATTACGCTTACCGTTCTCAGACACAGTCCTACTCCTTGGTCATTTCTTCACGTACTGACTACCAATAGTATCAACATGTTGTTCATTTAATACCAAAATAAACACTTCCCAAAAAAACTGTTCAAAATGAACAATTTCGCGATCTATGGTGATTGACCGCCCTTTCTTTCTCTCCATACAATCTTAAATCAGTTAAATCAACATGTTGTCTATTCAACGTGAAGGGAGTCACTAACCATGGCCTACATCGAAATGGTCCACAGCTTCAAGCGCTACCACATGGGAAGCACCACCATCGCGGTCAATAACGACGTCAACTTCAGCATCGAGCAGGGCGAGCTGGCCATCATCCTCGGCGCATCCGGCACCGGCAAATCCACGGTGCTCAACATCCTGGGCGGCATGGACACCAATTCTGAAGGCCAGGTAATCATCAATGGCAAGGACATCTCCAACTACACCGCCCACCAGCTCACCGACTACCGCCGCACCGACATCAGCTTCGTGTTCCAGTTCCACAATCTGGTGGCCAACCTCACGGCCAAGGAGAACGTGGAGCTCGCCTCCGAAATCGTGAAAGACGCGCAGAACCCGCCCCAAGCGCTCATCGACGTGGGGCTTCAGGACCGTATCAACAACTTCCCCGCGCAGCTTTCGGGCGGCGAACAGCAACGCGTGGCCATCGCCCGCGCGGTGGCCAAGAACCCGAAGATTCTGCTGTGCGACGAGCCGACCGGCGCTCTGGACTACAACACCGGCAAGCAGGTGCTGCAGATTCTGCAGGATCAGAGCCGTAAGAAGGGTGCGAACGTGGTCATTGTAACGCACAATTCCGCCATCGCGCCGATTGCCGACCGCGTGATCCACATGCATGACGCGCGCGTCAAATCGATCGAAGTGAACGAGCATCCGATGGATATCAAGGATCTGGAGTGGTAAGCAGTATGACCGATCTCAACGATTTCACCGAAACGACCAACCTTACGCCCGCGGCCGACTCCGCGGCCGACTCCGCAGCCGACTCCGCAGCCGATTCCGCCGCAAATTCAGCAAACGACTCCTATACCGCGCCCGGCAGAACGCCCCACGCGCACAAGGCCAAGCGCAACCGCCGACGCAACGGGTCATTCCATAAGCGCATGCTATGGAAAGACATCCGCGTCACCATGTCCAAATCCAAGGGTCGATTCGCCTCCATCGTGAGCCTGATGACGCTTGGCCCCTTTGCGCTCGTAGGCCTGTTCGTCACCGGCCCGGACATGCAAATAACCGGCACCGACTTCTTTAATCAGAACAATCTCGCTGACGTAACCGTCATCAGCGATTATGGCCTGACCAAAGCTGGCGAAAACATTATTCGCAGCGCGCCCGGCGTCAAAGATGCGGAGTTCGGCTATTTCAAAGACGTGACCATCAAGAACAGCAATCACAGCCTGCGCGTGTTCTCCAAACCGGACTCGGTCTCCACCTTTGCCGTGTCTGAAGGTCGTCTGCCCAAGGCCGCAAACGAAATCGCCTTGATTCGGCGGAGCAAGACAAATACGCCATCGACAGCACCATCAAGGTCACCGAGCAGCCGGATATTGCCGGCGATACCGTATTGAAGCGCACCCAGTTCACCGTGGTGAGCTTTGTGGATTCCAGCGAAGCGATTTCCAACCTCAATATGGGCCAGTCGACCGCAGGCAGCGGCGAACTCAATGGGTACGCCGTGGTCTTCCCCGCCGCCTTTGATTCGGGAGTCGCCATGATCGGCCGTGTGACCTTCAAGGACACGCAGGGCCTTGAGTATTGGAGCACCACATATCGCGACCGCGTTTCCGAGCACAAGGCCACGCTGACCAAGCGACTGGCGGACCCCAACCCAAAGCCCGCGGAGACTCGATTCACGAAGAACGCCGCCGGCAAATCGACAAGGCCCAGGCCCAAGTCGATGACGCCAAGCAGCAGCTGACAGACACCCAGCAACAGTTGAACGACGCGAAAAACCAAATCGAAAACGGCAAGGACCAACTGGCCAGCAGCAGCGAACAAGCTGTGAATCAGGCGTCATCCACACTGGCAGAGTTATCTGGCGCCACCGCGCAAATCGCCTCTGCGGATTCCCAACTCACCAGTGCGCAAACGCAACTCGCCGCCGGAGCCCAGCAATTAACACAAGGCCAAGGCCAGCTGACCGAGTCCTGGCAGCAGTTGAGCTCCGCCAAAACGCAACTGGATCAGGCCCGTACACAGCTGGACACGACCAAGCAAGTGCTCGATAAAACCGGTCAGCTCTTGCAGCAGTGGCAGAACACCGGACTGACCGGCAACCTCTATGACAGCGTCAAGGCACAATATGATCGTGCGCTAAGCTCCTATAACGATGCCGTAACGGAATACAAAGGCAAGCTGAACGAGTACAACAACGCCTTGCAGCAGTGGAATGACAGTGCCGCGCAACTCAGTCAAGGTTCGCAAGAGTATCAGCAAAACGCCGCCGCCATCTCGCAGGCCGCCAATCTGCTGGCTTCCAAGCAGACCGAATTAGGGCAGGCCGTTTCCATGGCCTCTGGCAGCGTATCCGATGGAACCAGCGAACTCATCGAGGGCCAGCGCAGCATCGACAAGGCCAAAGACGAATACAACGCCAAGCTTCAGGAATTCAACGATGCCAGGCCCGTCGCCGAAAAGAAGATCAAAGCCGCCGAGCACGACATCGAACTGGCGCGCGAAAAGGTAGACACGCTCGAAGTGCCGGCCTACTCAATCGATGGGCGGCGCGAATGCCTGACTTCCGAGGGCTACCGCGTGTATGAAATCATCGCGAACATCGTCAAGAAACTGGCGATGATCTTTCCCGTGTTCCTCTACTTTGTGACCGCGCTGGTGATGCTGACCACCATGGACCGCATGGTGGATGAGGAGCGCACCAATTCCGGCATCTTGAAGGCGCTCGGCTACAGCGACCGAGACATCATGAAGAAGTTCCTGTTCTACGGATTCACCGCCTCCACCATCGGCACCATCATCCGCGTGGCGGCCGGGCATACGATACTGCCGATTATCGTGAACCATGCGTATAGTAACGGCTTCACCATGGCCGCGCATCGCGCTGGCGTTCCACCCTGCCATCACCCTGGTAGCGTTCCTGCTGGCCTGGGCGAGCGCCGTGATACCGGCTTGGGTGGCGGCCAAACGCGAGCTGCGCGACAAGCCGGCTTCCCTACTGCTGCCGAAGCCGCCCGCCAAAGGCTCGAAGATCTTCCTGGAGCGCATCACCCCGTTGTGGAACCGGATGAGTTTCACGTAAAAGGTCACGGCGCGCAACCTGTTCCGATACAAGGCGCGCATGTTCATGACGATTTTCGGCGTGGCAGGCGCGGCGTCGCTGCTCACGGCCGGGCTCGGCGTGCAGGCCTCCATCGGGCAGATCAACGACCGCCAGTTCGAGGACCTGATCCATTACGACATGATCGTGGCTGAGAAATCGGACAACAACGACGAGCAGCGCGCCGAAGTGGCCAAGGCGATGAAGGGCGGGGCCGTCTCCGAGTCCGCGCCGATCTACTACGAGGAGATGTCGAAAGTGGCCGGCAAGGAGAACGACAAACAGTCGATTACCCTGATCGCCACTGATGACGCCTACAATTTCGGCGACTACATCACCCTGCGTTCGCGCACCGGGCACAAGCCGCAGGTGCTCACCGACCGTGGTGCGATCATCTCCGAACGTATGGCGGAAATGATGGACGCCAAGGTAGGCGACACGATTACCGTCACCGATTCGAGCGGCACCGAGCGCAAGGTGCGCGTGGACGGCATCACCGAAATGTTATATCGGGCATTTCATGTTCATGCCTTCGGGTGGCTATAAGCACGTGTTCGGCGAGCAGTACCAGTCGAACGCCTATATGGTGCGGCTCAAGAACCATAAGACCCCCAATGTGGAGTCGCGTAGCGCCAAGCTCATGAAGTTGGACGGCGTGAAGGGCATTGTGCAGAACACGACCTCGAAGAAACAGGTGGCCACAATCGTCGACTCGCTGGATCAAATCATGGAAGTGCTGATTCTCGTGGCCGGGCTGCTGGCCGTGGCGATTCCTTACAATCTGACGAATCTCAACGTCTCCGAACGTATCCGCGAACTGTCGACCATCAAGGTGCTCGGCGGCCTCGGCGTGCTGGTCTACCGGCGGTTGAAGACGGTCGACATGTTCGGCGCCCTGAAGTCGGTGGAATAGCAGCGGAATAACAAATGGGATCGGCTTCGAAGCCGATCCCATTTGTTATTCGCTCACTGCTTTCTGAGCCTTCTGCGCTTTCTGCTCCTTTTGGCAATCAGGGCATAGTCCGAAGACCTCCAGGGTGTGGGATTCGACGGTGAAGCCGTGGCCGTCGGTCATTTTGCGCAGCCAAGCCTCGCCGGGCGGATCGATTTCCACGGTTTTGCCGCACTGCTTGCACACCAAGTGGTGGTGATGTCCGTCGTCGCCGCATAGGCGGAACAGCTGCTGGCCGTCCAGGCGGATCGTGTCGGCGGCACCGGCATCGGCCAAGGCGTTGAGCTGGCGGTATACGGTGGCCAAGCCGATTTTCGAGCCTTCGTCCTCCAGCCTGCGGTGCAGGTCCTGAGCGGAGATGAACTCCTCGCAGTCGACCAAGGCGGCGCGAATCGCGTCCTTCTGCTTGGTCTGGCGTTCGATATGTTCAACCATCGGTAAGCTCACGCCTTCTTTTTCAGGTCGTCCCAGCAGCCGGTGGCCTCAAGGTCAGCAACCATGGCAGCAGGGTTGTCGGTGAGCACGGTGATGTGGCCCATCTTGCGGTCGTGGCGCACTTCGGCCTTGCCGTAGTCGTGCACATTCCACTCCGGGTGGGTGGCGATCAGCGCGCGCGTCGGTTCCGCATGCTGGCCGAGTACGTTGACCATCACGGCCGGCGAGAGCAGCTTGGGCTTGGGCAGGGGCCAGCCGGCGATGCCGCGGATGTGGGCGCCGAACTGGTCCATCGAGCAGGCCTCGATGGTGTAGTGGCCGGAGTTGTGCGGGCGCGGGGCGAGCTCGTTGACGATGACCTGATCGTCCTTGGTGATGAACAGTTCGATGGCCAGCGTGCCAGCCAGTTCGAAGCCCTTGGCCAGGCGAATCGCCAGTTCATGCGCTTCGCGGGCCACATGTTCGGACACCTCGGCGGGGGCGATGGTCATGTGCAGGATGTTGTTGCGGTGCTCGTTACGCACAATCGGGAAAGTGACGAAGTCCTTGCCGTTGCCGGAGACCAGGATCGAAGCCTCGAATGCGAAGTCGACGAAGCCTTCCAGGATGCTCGGCGGGAAGCCACCACCACGGTCGGAGCGGGAGCGGATCTTCTCCAAGTCGGCGTCGGAACGCAACACGAGCTGACCGTGGCCGTCGTAGCCGCCGGACACGGTCTTCAGCACGGCCGGATAATGAATCTCGTCGAGGGCGGCGTCAAGCTCATCGAAGTTGTTGACGGCGCGCCACGGTGCGGTGGCGGTGCCGTGGTCGTTGATGAACTGCTTCTCGTGCACACGGTGCTGGGTCACGCGCAGTAAGTCGGTGCCCTGCGGGGTGGCGGTGATGCCGCGCACCTCGTCGATGGCATCGGCGTCCACGTTCTCGAACTCGTAGGTGAGCGCGTCGGACTGCACGGCCAGATCATGGATGGCGGTTTTGTCATCGTATTCGGCGGTGATCTGGAAGTCGGCCACCTGACCGGTCGGGCAGTTCGGCGTTGGGTCAAGCACGCCGACGCGGAAGCCCATGTAGCGGGCGGACAGAGCCATCATGCGGCCGAGCTGGCCGCCGCCGATGATGCCGATGGTCGAGCCCGGCATCAGCATGGAGACGCGGCCGCCCGTTTCTTCAGACAAGCTGGGCATTGGATTCGGCCACCTTTTCCTTCAGTTCGTTACGGTAATCCTCAAGCTTGTCGGCCAGTTCCGGCTCGAAGGCGGAGAGCATCTGCACGGCGAGCAGGCCGGCGTTGGTGGCACCGGAGTTGCCGACGGCGGTGGTGGCCACCGGGATGCCGCCGGGCATCTGCACGATGGACAGCAGCGAATCCCAGCCGGACAGGGCGTGGGAGCGCACGGGCACGCCGATTACGGGCAGTGTGGTCTGCGCGGCGATCATGCCCGGCAGGTGGGCGGCACCGCCGGCACCGGCGATAATGACCTTCAGACCATTGGCGCGGGCGTTGTGCGCGAACTCGGCCATGAGCTCGGGCGTGCGGTGCGCGGAGATGACCTGCTTGTGGTAGGCGACGCCGAACTGGTCGAGGATGTCGCAGGCGCGCTTCATGGTCTCCCAGTCGCTGGAGGATCCCATGACCACTGCGACTTCGGGCTTGGATTCATTTGCCATTATCATTTACTCCCTAGTTATTGAGAATAAGGCCCACTGTACTCCTGATAGCGAAGTTAAGCCACGCAGCGAATCGTTCTCAATACATAATTCTGTGAGGCTTACAGCTCAATAACGATCTTGCCGAACATGTCGCCGGCGATCATTCTGGCGAACGCCTCGGAGGCGCAGTCCAATCCGTCGACCACGGAATCGATCACCGGATGCAGGTCGGCGTGCTCCACGAAGCGCAGCAGCCGGGCGAAATCCTCGCGCGAACCCATCGTGCATCCCTGCACGCGGATGTCCTGGAAGAACAACCGGGTCAGTTCGGCACCGGGCTGGTCGCCGGTGGTGGCGCCGCAGATGGCGATAGTGCCGCCGGGCCGCACCGACCGCACCGAATGACCCCATGTGGCCGCCCCCACGGACTCGATCACCGCATCGACCTTGCACGGCAGCCGCGCACCGGTCTCCAGCGCGGCGTTCGCGCCAAGTTTCAGCGCCTTGGAGCGCTTGTCCGCGTCGCGCGAGGTGACGAACACCTCCAGACCGGCGGCATGGGCGAGCTGGATGGCCGCAGTGGACACGCCGCCGCCCGCGCCCTGAATGAGCACGGAGTCACCCGGCTTGATGCCGGCGGCCTCGAACAACAGCGAGTAGGCGGTCAGCCAGCTGGTGCCGAGTGCGGCCGCCTCAGCCGTGGTGAGGTTTGCGGGCTTGACGAACACGTTGGCGGACGGCACGGCAGTCTTCTCGGCCATCGTGCCGGGGTATTTCTCGGAGAGGATCGTGCGGCGCTCGCCCGGGGCCACGCCCGCGCCATCGGTGCCGACGAACGTGTACAGCACCACTTCGCTGCCGGCCTTGAGCCCATGCTTGCCGGGAATGTCCTCGTCCAGAATGCCCACGGCATCGGTGCCCAGGATCATCGGCGTCTGCTCGGCGGCGAGACCCACACCCTGTAGCGACCAGACGTCGTGATGGTTTACGGTCACCGCGCGCACCGAAACGGTCGACCAGAACGGGCGGGCCTGGGGTTCGGGCTGCTCGCCCACCGCCAACGCGGCAAGCGGATCGGCATGGTTGACGGTGGATGCGTATACGGCCTTCATTGCGCGCTCCTTGGTATCAAAAGGAATTACCGCATTCATTGTCCCACATCGCGCAGCGAACGAATCACCCATTTACGGAGATGTTGGGGGCATTGCTTCGTCATGTGGACCTCGGACAATGCCGGGCGTTAGCATTCAACTTCGGGAAAGACTAGCGAAGGGAGATTCGAGGGTATGCGCAACGCGTCAGGAAACGGATTTGATTCAAGCGATTCCTTCGCCGTCTCCGGCGCTGCCGAGGGGATCGCGCGCCTTCACGACATACCCCCGAGCATTACCCCTTCCCATGGCGACGACTCCCATCTGCTGAGCCGCATTGCCAGCCCGGCCGATGTCAAGGCCCTTGCTCCCAACGAGCTCGCCGAACTCTGCCGTGAGATTCGTGCCACGCTGCTGGCATATGGCCACCAACACGGCGGTCATATCGGCTCCAATCTGGGCATGGTGGAGGCCACGGTGGCCCTGCACCGCGTATTCGATTCGCCTCGTGACCGCATCGTGTTCGATGTATCCCACCAAAGCTACGTGCATAAGATGCTCACGGGCCGCGCCGCTGCCTATCTGGACCCGGACCGTTTCAGCGAGGTGACCGGCTTCACCAATCCGGACGAAAGCAAACACGACCAGTTCGTGCTCGGTCACACCGGTACCTCGATTTCATTGGCTTGCGGTTTGGCGAAAACCCGCGATATGGAAGGCCCGAACAGCGGCATCGGCAATGTGATCGCCGTGATCGGGGACGGTTCGCTCAGTTCGGGCGTGGCGTTTGAAGGACTGAACAACGCGGCTGAGCAGGGCGGCAATCTCATCATTGTGTTCAACGACAATGAGATGTCGATTGCCGGCGATTTCGGTGGCATGTACGGTCCGCTCGCCCGCCTGCGCGCGTCCGGCGGCACCGCCCAGCCGAATCTGTTCAACGCGTTTGGCTTGGATTATCGGTATGTGGAGGCCGGCAACGATGTTTCCGCGCTGGTCGCAGCTTTCGAGGAAGTGCGCGATATCGATCATCCGGTGGTGGTCCATATTCATACGCTGAAGGGCGCGGGATATGACGGTGAGGAGACTCACGCAGATCGGCAAACCGCCTCGGCCTCACCGGTTTCGCTCGACTCCCCCACCGGCGTGCATCCCACCGATAACGTGAACCACAGCGAGCCGTGGCATTCGGATCACTGCAACCTGTCCGATCATGAACCGCATGAGGGCCAGTGCGAGGCCTCGCATTGGCAGAATCCGGATGCCGCAATCGGCAAGCCGGACGATCCGCGCAAGCATTACGGCAAAATGGCGATGGCCGCGCTCGAACCGCGTTTCGCCGCCGAGCCGGGACTCGTGGTCATCTCCCCCGCCACGCCGGGCTCGAACGGCATCACCCATGAGTTCCGAGAGCGCGCGGGCGCACATTATGTAGACACGGGCATCACCGAATCGCATGCCGTGGCGTACGCTGCCGGCATCGCACGGGCGGGTGGCACGCCGGTGGTGGCCACCACGGCGTCCTTCTTCCAGCGCGCGTACGACCAGTTCTTCCAGGAGATGAGCCTGAACCGTTCGCGAGTCACGGTACTTGATTTTCTGGGCGGCCTGTCCGGTTCGGACAATACGCATTCCGGTGCGTATGACGTGACGATGTTCTCCAATATTCCAGGGGCTACGATGCTGGTGCCGACTTCGGCTCGCGACTATCTAGCTGATTTGGCATGGGCTACCGCGCCGGCCGGTTCGGCGGACGCCCCTGCTGGTCCGGTGGTGATTCGAGTGCCGGGCGAGGCGATTCTGACGGCGGAACGGGATGCGACACTGCTGCCGGTGACGGGTGGGCAGATCGCTGACCGCCCCCAGTCAACTTCGCTGCCAGTCTCCGTCAGCTCCGCCAGCGGGGGCATATCTGCCGCAACAGTCCGCGGGACCGTTAGCGTAACGGCTCAGCATGCCGGTGTGCGTCACATGCTGGATTGGCGGGTCAATCGGACGGGCTCGCAAGTCGCGATTACCGGACTGGGCAATGCGTATCCGTTGGCGGAGCAGACGGCCGCAGCATTGTCTGCCGATTATGGCATCACGGCAACGGTTATCGACCCGCGCCAGTGCACGTCGCTGGATTCAGACGTACTGGAGTCGTTGCGTGATGGCCACCAGCAGGTCATCACCCTTGAAGACGGGCAGCTTGAAGGCGGCTGGGGCGAGAAAGTGACCGCATACTATGCGAATCATCATGTCTCGGACGGCAGCCGTAATCCTCGTGTGCTGAACTTCGGCGCAGCCAAGGAATTTACCGACCGCGTGCCGCTGGGCGAACTGAACGAACGTTATGGACTAACGGTGGAGCAGGTGACAGAGGCGATCACTCGTTGTTTTTGATGGCGTCTAGGGCCGGGATTCTAACGGCTTTATTGGCCGGGCCGAAGCCGAACAGCAAGCCGATCAGCGTGGAAAACAGTACGGCGAACAGGAACAGCCACCACGGAATCACCGAATAACGGGTCACATTCTCGCCACCAACTATCGCCTGCCAGAGTATGGTCCAGATAGAGGTTCCGCCACCGGTACCGTCGCCGGAGCCCCCGCCTGCACCGCTGACCATACCGCCAGGCATGCCGCCGCTCATGCCGCCCGCATACAACGCGCCGGCAACGTTGATGCCCAGCGATATCAGTCCGCTCAGCACGCAGCCGATCAATCCGCCGAAGAATCCGATCGCGCCGGCCTCCGCAAGAAACATGACGCGAATGTCACGAACGTAGCAGCCAAGCGCCTTCATAATGCCGATCTCGCGCGTGCGCTCGGTTACGGACATAACCATTGTGTTGGCGATGCCGATGGCCGCAACCAACAGCGAAACCGCACCGATACCGCCCAGAATCAGCTGAATCGCGCGCGACTGTTCTTCCAACGACTTACGCATGTCTTCATAGGAGGAGGTCTCGTAGCCCAACGCTTTGATCTGTGATTCGACTTCGGGCACGGACTTGAGGTCGGCGGCCTTGACCAGCACCTGATTATAGGCGGTGGCTTTTTTGGCGGCGGCTGGATCGACTTTGGCGGCCAGTTCCTTCAACGCCTGCAAATCCATGACCAGACCGTCGGAGGTGGCATAGCCTTTGTTGTAGTCGCCCGCCACAATGCCGGAAGCCTGCACATCGAGGGTGACGTTTTCCGACTGATCCGCGGCGCTGCCGCCCGCGCCGCCTGTGTCGCCACCGCCGCCGTACATGTTCATGGTGTACTGGTCGCCCTGATAATTGGTGCCGGTGGTCAGACTGATTTGCGTGGCGAGCGGGTCGAAGAACGGATCCTCGTCCTGGTCTTCCTCGCACTGGCCGGTGGTCTGGTTAAACGTGCATGAGGAATACTGACCGCCGCGTGTGCTGGTGCGTTGTTCGCCGTTCTTCAAGGTGTCCATGAAACCATAGGCGAACCATTCGCCGGCAAGCACCTGATCCTTTTTGACCGGCTTCTCGCCACCGACGAGCTTGTAGCCCATCTGGTCGAACTGGGCCATGTCGATGCCCATGATCTGCACGTAATCGTAGAGGTAACGGCCGCCCGCGCCGGCTCTGGCCGTCACGTTATAAGGGAAGTTCATCATCGGCGTCACGCCGGATACGCCGCTCATCGCGCGGAAGGATTCCACGGTCTTGTCGTCGAGCTTGGTATCGCCCATCTCGGACGAACCGCCACCGCCCATCGGACCGACATGACCGTTGGTGTACACGGTAACGATGGACAGATCTCCCATCGATTTGAGCATCTTCTCGTTCTGCTCGTTAATGCCTTGGCCCAAAGAGACCATGAGCACAATCGAGCAGCAGCCGACGATAACGCCCAGCACGGTCAGAATCGTACGGGATTTACGCCGCCATAGGTTTTGTCTGCAAAGCCGCAGTATGTCGCCGAATCGCATGGTCGGACCTTTCAGGCCTTGTGGGACGGGCCGGCCGGTGAGGCTGGTGAGGCCGGTGAGGCCGGTGAGGCTGGTGCAATAGGAGCGGTGTCTGCCGCAGCACCATCCGTCACGCCGGTATCGGTCTTATCATCCTTGCCTTCGGACCAATCATCCCAGTCCTCATCAATATCGCTCTTCTTGGCCTTCTGCTTGCGCCGGCGACGCACCAGCAGCACAATCACCACGATAATGACCACGGCGATCACGACGATGACCACATACACCAGCACCGGCAATCCCTGATTGGCGCTCTGGTCCATGTTCGGATCGGCCATGCCGGAATCATCCATCGGCTGCATATCGGTTACGGGTATGGTGAGCGGGAATTCCTTGGTTTTGGTCTGCCCGTCGGAATCCTCGTACGTGACTTTGAGCGTGGTCTTCAGCTCGCCTGACGCGTGCGGCGTAAAGGCATAACCAATCGTGCCGGTGGCGCCGGAAGCCACATTGCCCATGTACTGGGTTTTCATCGTGGCATCGAAACCTTCGCCCTCCATCGTGGCCTCGACGTTGGCGATATCGCCCTTGCCCTTGTTCACATATTCCATCATGACCGTGTTTTCCTGACCGGCGATCACCTGGTCGGACACTACGGGATCACTGATTTCGAACCGGTCAGGCTGACTGACTGGCACGGAAATCTTGACATCGGACTGGCTTGAGGAGCGGGCGCTGGCGTCCACATACTCGTATCGGAAGTTCACGGTCACGGGCTGGGCACCGCTTTTCGCGGAGGCGAGCGCCTGCATCGGCACGCTTTGCGTCATGGCGTAACCGCCCCACAGCGCGTCGACGTAGAACGTGTTCGTGCCTCCCGCGATAGCGAAGCTCTCGCCGCCGTCCACGGTGATGACCATATTCGTCACCGCCACCTGACCCATGTTCTGGAAGGTGAAGTCGAGGTTGAAATCGGCGCCGGCGGCCACGGAATCGCCGCCATAGGTGAAGTTGGTGACGATGATGTTCGGCACCGGGCCGGCGATTGGCGCGGAATCGCCGTCGCTTCCCTGAGACGTACTGTTCGTGCCGCTTGTGCCGTCTGTGCCGTCGACCGCGTACGCCTGGTGCGGAAGGGAGATGACGGCAAGTGCCAGTGACAGCGTGGAGAGCAACGCGACGATGATGGCGATGGTGCGGTGGGAGAGGTGCTTCATCGGTCAACTCCTTGGGTTCTTTGGGCGGACGGCGTGGACGGTGTAGTTGGTGTGGTTGGGGCGGACGGCGTGGACGGAACAGTTGGGTGGGAAAGGTCGGTGTTGAGCCGATCGCTGGTGATGCGGCCATCGAGCAAGGTGACGATGCGGTCGGCGTATGAGGCCATCTGCGGATCGTGTGTAACCAGCACGATGGTCTGGTTGAAGTCATGGGCGAATGCGCAGATCATCGTCATGACCTCGGTTTTGGTTTTGGAGTCAAGGTTGCCGGTCGGCTCATCGGCGAACACCACCTCGGGCTTGGTCACAAACGCCCGGGCGATGCCGACGCGCTGCTGTTGGCCGCCCGACATCTGGCGCGGGTAATGGCTGAGACGATGGCCGAGCCCGACTCGTTTGAGTACGCCACGCGCCGCACGTTCGCGCTGTTCCTTGGGCACGCCGCGGAACATCAGCGGCATTGCCACGTTTTCGAGCGCGGTCAGATTGGGTAGCAGGTTGTACGACTGGAATACGAAGCCGAGATGCTTCTGGCGGAAGGCCGCCAGCTCACGCTCGTCGAGTTTGCTGACGGGTACGCCGCCGATTCTCACGCCGCCGCGCGTCGGTTTTTCCATGCCGGCCAACTGGTTGAGCAGCGTGGATTTGCCGGAGCCGGATTCGCCGAAAATACAGCAGATCTGGCCTTGCGGGATACTGAGATTGACACGGTCAAGCGCCACCACCGTCTCATCCTCGACGGGGTATTCCTTGCGTAGGTTTCTTACCTCGATGATTGCTCGCGGCACGGGCCCTTCTTCCCCTCGTTCGTCGCCATTGGCGGACGCGCGATAGCTGGTTATTATTCAGCACATCTCAAGTCAGTGTATAGCCGTTATGCAGGAGCCGCACCCCTTAAGGGTGTTCCCGGATGGCAGTGATAAGCATATAACCGCTAATCTCAAGGTCGGCGGTTCAAGCCCCAGACGGATCCAGACCGGCATAATACTCAAAAGCCCCTGACCCTCACAAACGATGAGGGACCAAGGGCTTATTACATCGTGACCCCGGACGGGCTCGAACCGTCGACCTTGAGATTAGAAGTCACATGCTCTATCCAGCTGAGCTACGGGGCCAGACTCGTGTAAGTCTAGCCGTAGGGGTGTAAAACACCTCGGCGTAACGTCGGCTTGCACCGGTACCATCGGCGATATGGGGACAACGGAGAGCAACGTAGATCACGCCGCATCGGGCCAGACCGTCGCAGGCGATAGTGGTGAGCTCACTTTCACATACGCACAGGGTCGTTTTGCCAGTGAAGGCAGGGATTGGGAAAGCCCGGTTGTGACCAACATGGCTGTATCCGTCTCTGCCGATGCCGGTAATGCCCCCGCCGGCAGCATCACCAACACCGGCACCAACAACACCTTCACCGGCACCACCGAATCGTCGCTTGCCACCCTGCTGTCCAACCAATGCCCGTTCGTTATCAAGGCCACCATTTTCGAGGGCAATGGCAAAAGCGCCATTCGCGAACGTCACACATTCACCGGCTCGGTGCTGCGCCAGCTCGACCAAGCCAGCGCCCTGCTGAACGGCATCAACGAATCCGGCCAATACCCGGCCATAGCCCTGCGCGAAGCATTGGTCAACGCACTGGAACATCGCGATTACACGTACTCCGGCCCCACACTGATCAATATCTTCGATTCCCGCTTGGAAATCGTGTCGCTCGGCGGCCTGACCGATGGTTTGGAAATCAACGATCTACTCAACGGCGTATGCCAGCCACGCACCCCGCGTTTGGCTGAATTGTTCGCCGATTTGGGCTTCTGCGAGAACTGCGGTACCGGCATTCAACGCATTATGGACGCCTACGCACAGAGCGCGGTCAGTCCGCAACTGCGCGTGGGCCCCACTTCGGTGGCAATGGTACTGCCCATCCCGGTATCGGTCGAGGCCGCGTCCTCGCATCGGACCGATACCGATGCTTCCGCCGCGCCCAGCACTACTGACGAAGCGCAGCATGCCAAGATGTACTCATTCCCCACGATTCAGCGCATGACGGATAACGCTGCAGATGCTTTGGCCGGCGCACGCATCATCGGCTGCGCGCCATTGCAGACGCTGATTCTCGGCAGTGGATTCGGCGAGCGCCCGGACGGTGACGATCAGGCCAGTATCCGCCCGCTTGATACGGCAACGCTGGAACCGTCGCCTCAAACGTTGGAACAGTTCACGCTCAATTTCCTCGCGTTCCGCGGTGTGAAGCTCAGCCGTAAAACCATGCAGAAAGCGCTCGGCCTGAACAAGGATCAGATGACGCAGCTCTTGGACCAGCTGGAGTTGAGCGGCAAGATCGAACGTCATACGCACGCCAAGTCCACTACGTATTCGCTGGCACATGCCTCAGGACGGTAGCGACCAGGACGGTAGCGACCAGGGCGACAACGACCAAATCGTCAACAACCCAAGCAGCAACGACCAGAGCAATACAGCCCAAGGCGCGATAAAGCAGCAGCTCAGTTCTCGAATACGCGATCGCGAATCATGCGACCGGATTCGTCGAGCGCGGTGGAGAACCGGCCATAGTCGGACAGAATCACGCTCATGTACAGCATGTCCACGAGCGCGGTATCAGCCACGCGCGAGAAAATCGCATTGCCATAGATCGTGTGCGAGTCACGACCCGTCAGCAACGTCACGTCGGCCCAGCTGGCCAGCGGCGCGCCGATGGCATTGGTTATGGCGATGGTTTTCGCGCCATGCGACTTCGCCAATCGCAACGCTTTGACCGTATCCGCCGAACTGCCCGAATGGGAGAAGGCGACGGCCACAGCGCCGTGGGGCAGGTGCCCGGCACCGATCTGCTGCAGGTAAGCGTCGGTATTGAGACGGCATGTCAGTTCCAGGTAGCCGAGCTTGGTGAACAGATCCATCGCCGGTGTCAACGAATTCTCCACGCCGAAAATGTCGATGAACTCCGATTCGGCGAGTAGGGCGACCGCCTTGCGATAGGCCTTGGGGTCCAACGCATTGTGCAGCTCGTCGATCAGCGCCTTCGCGCCATCGGCCGCTTTACCGGGAATCTCATCTTCGCCATCCCACGGATTCAGACCGAATCCGGCCAGCGGATTGAAGGTCACTTTGTGTTCGGCGGCCGGGTTGCGCAACACGTACCGCAGTTCACGGTAACCGCCGAAGCCGAGCTTGCGGGCGAACCGAATCACCGTCGGCTGGCTGACGTGGGCGATGTCGGCCATCTGGCCGACGGTCAGGTCGGCCGCCTCCTCGATATGATCCCGAATATACTGGGCCACGGCGCGCTCCGCCGGACGCAGCGACGGATACACGTGGTCGATGCGCCCACGTATTCCCACCGAGGATTGCACAGCCGCGCTCCTAGTCGTCCGTATTTTCCATTCCTGTTTCGAGGTTACCGGCTGTATACCGGCGAACAGTCGACTTGGATTGACCGCAACATGAACGGTGAGCGAACTCTTCCGTTTACCTTTCCGCTCCATTCCCTTTACAATCGAAACCATGGTGCGGATTAGCGTGGGAAGCCCCACCCATCACACAAGCGGGCGACTGTACGGCGTGTTCTTCGAGGACATCAACCATGGTGCGGATGGCGGGCTGAACGCCAACATGGTGAACAACTACAGTTTTGACGGCGTCTATCTCGACCATCACACGTGGCGTATGGCCGGTGCCGAACGGTGGCGTACGCAGGCTGATTCCCTGCGTTTCTGGGATTTCATCAACTGTTCCGCCGCCAGCCTCGGCAGTGAGATACGCGGGATTCACGGCCAGCGGGTGACCACCGACTGCCCCGCCCCGCCAATTCACGCACATAGCCGATACGCTCGCATCACGTCCGATGTTCCTTCCGAAACCGGCCCTGCATATCTGGAAAACCTCGGCTATAACGGAAGCGGCGACAACGGGGGCGGGCCCGCGTTCTCCATCGTCGCCGACCACACCTATTCCGCCAGTCTCGCGGTACGTCCGGTTCATGGGCGGGCCGAGCTGTCCGTCGGCGTGGTCGATAGGTACGGTCTGCCGCTCACCAGCACCACTCGATTGTCGTATATCGTGGACGCAGATCCGCTTGACGATACGGAAGAGACCGGTCTGAGGCAGGACGATGGGGCCGATGCGCAGGATTCCGGCGTTTCGATCAGTCCGGATCCGTCGGATGGTGCCATCGCCATCGGTCGTGACGGCTGGTACCGGTTCAACGCCGACGTAACCGGCCTGAACACCGATTACGGCAAGCTGCCGTATCACCATTGACGCCGGCGAACGCACCACGTTCGATCTTGATCTGGTGCAGTTCATGGATGCGGACTATTGGGGCGCGGGCGACCCGAAATGGCGTTACGGCAAGCTGCGCCGCGATTTGGTGGAGACCATTCAGGCGTTGCATCCAGCGTTTCTGCGATTCCCCGGCGGCTGCATCGTCGAAGGTGTGACGCCCGGCAATGAGTATCGTTGGAAGGATACCGTCGGCTCTCTGGCCGCGCGACGCCAACAGTATTCGATGTGGTCGTTCAAGATGCCGGGTGGTTCCAGCTATTCGCAGAGCTATCAGATCGGTTTCTACGAGTATTTCTGCCTGTGCGAGGATCTCAAGGCCAAGCCGCTGCCCACTCTGTTCGCCGGCATCGCATGCCAGTCGCCCGGCCGCGATCCGCGCCACATGGATATCAATTCGGCAACCTTCCGCAACAATGTGATTCAGGATTACCTGGACCTCATCGAATTCGCGAATGGCGATCCGGAGTCCAGCTCGTGGGCCGCGGTCCGGCGTGATATGGGCCATCCTGAGCCGTTCGGCCTGGACATGATCGGCGTGGGCAACGAAAACTTCGGGGCCGACTACGTGGCCAAGTTTGACATGATCAGCGAGGCCATTCACGAACGATACCCGGATATGCTGTGTGTGATGAGCGCCGGACTGTTCCCCTTCCAGCCGGCGATGAAGCGCAGCTGGGACCATGCGCGAGCGTTGGCCGCAACCGATTCCGGGACACATGATTCCGCCACCGGTGACGCGATTATCGTCGACGAGCATTCCTACCACTCCCCCGAATGGTTTGTATCCCAGGCGTCACGATTCGACGCTTACCCGCGTTGCGGCGCCGGCGTCTATTTCGGCGAATATTCAGCCAACGGCTATTTTGCCGGCCAACCACAGACCGAACAAGGCGCGAACACGTGGAAGTCGGCACTCGGCGAGGCCGCGTTCCTGACCGGTTGCGAGCGCAATTCCGACGTGGTGCGCATGACCTCCTATGCGCCGCTGCTCGCGCATATCCTGGCTAAGGGGTGGGCGCAGAATCTTATCGAATTCAATCCGGCGCATGTGAACCCCACGGTGAATTATGAGGTGGAGCGGCTGTTTTCCACGCATCTGGGCGACACGACGTATGCCGTATCCATCGAGCAGACCGCGTCACGCCCCGCCAAACATCTGTATGTCAGTGCCACCGGGCATGACGGGGATGACGTCTGCCGTTACATCAAAATCGTCAATACCTCCGATTCTCCGGTGGATGTGACGTTGGAAATCGCGCGCGGACTGGCCGGGCTGGGCGCCTCGCCATCGCGACCGGTGCGTTTGGAGGTGACGATGTTAAGCGCCAGTCCGACGGCGAAAACCACTATCGGATACCGCGGCGAGGCTTCGGGGGCGATTGTGCCGGAACGTCGGGCTTACACATTGCCGTCGCCGTCTTCATTGCTGGCGATGCAGATCAAGCCGTACAGCGTCACGCTGGTGGTTTCGCGCTGATTGGCATCGGCCATTAGGCCGATTCCTTTGCCGTTAGAATCACCCTCAAGGATGAGGGGGAATCGTGCAGATTCAGGGAACAATAGGGGCTATCCTCCATAGCGAATACAAGCGCGGGAGGGCAGGATGGAAACCACGGCGGTCAGAAGACCGCCGGCCAACGATGAAGGAGTGTGCGGTATGTTTATCAATCTGTTCCGCAGGCAGCACCCTGCGCTCGCCCGGCTGGCCCGCAACTCCAACGCCTATCGTCAGCCGATGGTTGCGGCCGTATCATCGTCCGCAGTCGGCGTATCCAGCATCACCTCTGCATCCACCACAGCCAACACAGCCACCGCAGCCGGCGTATCCACGCTGGATGCCACCATCGGCCGCATCCACGACATCCCGCAGTCGGCCATGAGCCGACTGACCGGCTCCCCCACCGTATACGCGCGGTAGACCACCCCCAGTCGGCTTCGCCAACAGCCCCCGTCAGCGGGGTGGAGATGGCTGGGCTCAGAAACTCGGCTCGATGATCCAGCTCAAGGTCAGCAATACGGCCAAAAACAGAACGTTGCCGGCGGAGTAGACGGCCAGATACCGGCCTTTCTTGTGCGGGTACTGGCGCACGACGTTCTTGTAAGAAATAAGCGAGGCCATCGAGGCGATGAGCGTACCCATGCCGCCCAAATTGGTGCCAATGATCAGATCACGCCATTGGTCGCAGAAGCCGGAAAGCAGAATCGTGGTGGGCACATTGCTGATGACCTGGCTGGACGCCACCGCCACTTCCAGCGGATGGCCGCCGACCAGCGAGCGCGCCAGCTGGTAGAACTCGGGCACGCGTTTCATGTTGCCGATGAAGATGAAGAACATGCAGAAGGTGAGCGGCAGTCCCCAATCCACGTATTTGAATACGCGCCGATCGGTGAACAGGAACACGACGACCACGATCACGCACATCACCCACAGGGGAATCACGTCGGAGACGGCCAGTAGGCAGACGATGAACAGCAGCGAGTAGACGATGGTGCGCCAGCCGCCATAACCGGCGCCGTAGCCGGTGATACGAATCTCGTCGGGCTGGTGTTTGTTGCGCTCGGGAGCCAGCACGCCGGTTTCGAGGTCGCCCAGGTCGCCGACCGGTTTGCTGCCAAACACCACGGAAATCACGATGACCAGCAGCACGGCCGCCGTGCCGGAATACGGAGCCATGATGCCGAGGAATTCCATGGTCGGCATGCCGGTCAGGGCTTTGAGATACAGGTTGTGCGCGTTGCCGATCGGGGTGAGCATACTGCCCACGTTCGCGCCAATGGTCATCAGCGTGACCACGAGGATGGTCTTATCCTCTTGCCCAGCCATGATGAGCACGGCCACCGCGAACGGCACAAACGTGACCAGCGCAACGTCATTGGTGATGAACATCGCGGAAAAGAACGTCAAAGCGACAAGCGTAATAACCAGTCCGCGCATGGTGTTGACCTTCTCCAGCAATCGCGAACCGATGATGCGGAACACGCCGATACGCTGGAATCCGCACACCACAATCATCAGGCAGATGAGCTGGCTGATGGTGCTGGCGTGAATGTAGCTTTTGTAATCGGCGTCCGGCGGCACAATGAAACACGAAATCAGGGCGAGTATTGCGGCGACGATGAGAATCGTCTCATTTTTGGCTACATTGATCAGCCAGCGTCGCATCCATTCCTCCGTGAATAACCCAATATCGCAGCCGTTCCATTCTACGCGCAGACCGGCATAAGGTACGTAGTCGCGTTGCGCTGGCGGACATGAGTTTTTGGACCGGTGCCGCACATCAGCCGCGCTCGTTTTTTCTTTATTTGGACAAGGAAACATTGAGTTTGCATGTCTCCCTTATAATGAACTGCCGCGCAATGCCGTGCCCGTATATACGACTGCATCATTGTGTGACAGGCCAGACACGAATACCGTACGTGGCTGGTTCATACCAATGGAACATAGTTTCATTCGAGGAAGAGGAGCGATGAAGTTGCGTGTTACCCCATTATTCCCGGTCAAACGTTTCGCCGCCATGGCAGCAGCATGTGTGATGCTGGTTTCCGTGGCCGCCTGCGGTAGTAAGTCCGATTCCGGCGCGACCGCAAACCCGGGAGAAGCCATCATTTCCGTCAACAACACCGAGCCGCAGAGCCCGCTGGTTCCCGCCGACACCAACGAAATGGGTGGCGGCAAGGTCATCCGTTACCTGTTCGAGGGTCTGGTCAGCTATGACGTGAACGGCAAGCAGCATCTCGAAGTCGCCAAGTCGATCACGCCGAACGATGACGCTTCGCAGTTCACCATCGTGATCAACGACGGCTGGAAATTCACCAACGGCGAGGCCGTTACCGCCAGTTCCTTCGCCGATGCCTGGAGCTATGCGGCGAACGTCAAGCACGCCATGAAGCAGGCGAGCCGCATGTCCATCATCAAGGGCTACGACGAACTGCAGGACCCGAATGTCAGCGATGACGCGAAGCTGTCCGGCCTGGAGGTCAAGGACGATCACACACTGGTCGTCACGCTCAACCACTCGGATTCGGTGTTCCCGGTGCAGCTGGCGCATCAATCCTTCTTCCCGCTGCCGTCAGTGGCATACAAGGACATCAAGGCGTTCGGCAAGAACCCCATCGGCAATGGCCCGTACAAACTCAAGTCCTGGGATGTCAGCAAGAGCATCACGGTGGTGAAGAACCCTGATTACAAAGGCAGCCGCACGGTGAAGAACGGCGGCATCGAATTCCGCGTGTACACCGACGAGGATTCCGCCTACGCGGATGTGCTGGCCGGCAACCTGGACGTGCTGGACGCCGTGCCGTCGTCCGCCGTCAAGACGTTCCGCACCGCCAAGAACGTCACCGCTTACAGCCAGGCCGGTTCTACGTATCAGGGCTTCGTCATCCCCGAACGACTCGATCATTTCGGTTTTGACGAGGAGGGTCAGCTGCGCCGTCAGGCCATCTCCATGGCCATCAACCGCAAGCAGATCGTCGACAAGGTGTTCTCGGACACCAAGACCGTGGCCACCGATTTCACTTCACCGCTGGTTCCTGAATATTCCAAGGACCTGAAGGGTGCCGCCAATCTGGAATACAACCCCGAGGAAGCCAAGGAGCTCTGGGCTCAGGCCAATAAGATCTCCCCGTGGAGCGGTGATTTCAAGATCGCCTACAACGCCGATGGCAGCCACAAGGCTTGGGTGGACGCCGTGGCGAACCAGATCAAGAACACGCTCGGCATCAACGCCGAGGGCGATTCGTACCCGACGTTCAGCGATATTCGCGACCGCGTCACCGATCGCACCATCGCCACCGCATTCCGTTCCGGCTGGATGCTGGATTATCCTTCCGCAGAGGATTACCTGACGCCGCTGTACTCCTCCGCTTCCGCGGACGGCCACGGCTCCAACGACGGCGATTACAAGAGCCCGAAGTTCGATCAGGAACTTGCGGATGCCCTCTCCCAGACCGACGAGAGCAAACGTACCGTCGCCCTGCAGGAAGCTCAGGAGACCCTGCTCCAGGATCTGCCATCGATTCCGCTGTGGTGCGATAACGTCGCCGCCGTGTCTGCACAGAACGTAAAGAACGTGCAGTTCGATTACACGAACATGCCCACGTATAACACGATCACCAAGTAGCGCACACTGCCGCACCGATCGGCGGCACTCGCCGCATACATGAATGGCCGGTGTGCTGCGGATTCCTTACCAAGAATCCGCAGCACACCGGCCATTCATGTTATATGCCGCAATACAGGGGGCAATCAGCCCTGCACCTTACCGCCTTGCGCGCTACGGTATCCGAAGCTCATCATCTCGCTGTTGTAGGCGACCACGCCACGGCCGACCGCCGGCAGAACGATCATGCCACCATCGCCATGATGCGCGGCGACTTCGTCCAAAGTGGCCGTCGCGGCATCCTCGACGTTCTCGCCGGCGAAACGCACACGATCCGACACCTGATGGGCGGCGACCACCTTGATGAAGGCCTCGCCGATGCCGGTGCAGGACACCGCCACCGTGGACTGGTTGGCGAACGTACCGCAACCGGGCAGCGGCGAATCGCCTACACGACCGTGCATCTGGTTGGTGATGCCGCCAGTGGACGTGCCGGCGGCGATATTGCCTTCGGCATCGCGCGCCACGGCGCCGATGGTGCCATGCTTCTCCCACTCATCGCCACCGGACTGAGCCTCGGCCAAGGACTGACGACGCTGTTCGGTGATGAAGTACTCGTTGCTTTCGGTCGCGACGCCCCAATCGGCGATTTCTGCATCGGTCGGGTCCGCGAACAGCACATGCTTGGTCTGCTCTTTGACGGCACGCGCCGCATCGATCGGGTTCTTCACGGTGCTTACGCCGGTGACCGCACCGACCTCGCCATCGCCGGTCATCAGGCAGGCGTCCATCTGGGCGATGCCATCGCTGGTCAGGGCGGCACCACGGCCGGCGTTGAATTCGGGGGCGTCTTCCATGACGTGGATGGCGGCGACCACAGCCTCATACGCCGGTGCTCCGGATTCCAACAACTGGTATCCGGCATCGAGGGCGCGCTGCAGATCAAGTTCGACTTGGGCGATGCGTTCAGGCGTGCTGTGCTTGCCACGACTGCCCGCTCCGGCGTGAATGACAAGCGTGATGCCGGTTTCACTGCCCGCCAGTTCAGTGGTCACCGGCGAAACGGAGGATGTGGTCATATCGTGTCCCTTTCTGGAGTCAGATGGATGTGCTGACGCCAACGTATCGTTGCTTCCACATGTATGATATCCGTTGATGGCCGCGACCGGTTCCGCATTTCGCATCATCGGCTCGCGATGACGTGACTCGTTACTGCGCCACCTCGCCACTACGCCAGGGGCAATGCGATGCCGGCTCGATCGACCAGATCACGCAACGACCACGTGGTCTGCCCCGTTCGTCCGACAACGCTATGCGCATGCCACAGCGAACTGATGATGGCTCCCTCGCTTATTTATTCGTCGAATGCACTCATCGATGTGGGCATGTAGCCATCAAAAAACTCGACAACCGCAATGAGCCAGTCACTTGACTACATCTGTGCTATCGTCTCGCCAATGATTCGGATGCCGGCATCAATGTCAGCAGTATCCGGGCGCACAAAGTTGAGACGGATGTGGGAATCATCCATTTCGTCAACGTCGAACACGCTGCCCGGCATGAACGTAACGCCTTGGGAACGGCAGGATTCCAATACATCCAGAGAGCGCACGCCGTCCGGCAAAGAAACCCAAATATAGTAGCCGCCTGCAGGCACGGTCCAATACACTTCATTCGGCGCATACTGCTCCAATGCTGCGATTGCTGTATCTCGTCGAATGCGGTAAGCCTTGATCAAACCACGCAAATGTTCGGCGATGCGGCCTTCTTTAAGCAGTTCCAGGCAGATGCGCTGCGATGACGTGCTCGTATGCTGGTCGACCATGCGCCGCAGAGCCGCCAGCCGGTTGATCACATGCGGGTCGGCCACAACCCATCCCGTGCGCAGGCCCGAAGTGACGGTTTTCGAGAACGTCGACAAATACATCACGTATCCCGCATTCTCCATGCCTTTGAGCGGTATGGGGCGATGCGCGTCGGACGATTCCCCGCCGTACCACAGGTCGCCGTAAGCATCGTCTTCCACGATCAGATACTGATAGCGCCGCGCCACGTCGATGAGTTCGCTGCGTCGTTCGGGCGGCAGCGTGGTACCGGTGGGGTTTTGGAACGTCGGGACGGTGTAGATGAGCTTGGGCCGGAATCGCGCGCAATAGCCGTCCAACAGGTCTGTGCGCATACCGTGCTCGTCCACTGGAACGCCGATGATGCGCGCATCCGCCGAACGGAAGGTCTGCAATGCCGGGAAGAACGTGGATTGTTCGACCAGCACGCAGTCGCCGGGGTTGATGAACGCACGCACGATGAGGTCAATGCCCTGCTCGGAGCCGGAGAGCACCATCACGTTGCGGACGCCGCATTGTACGCCTCGTGCGCGCATATGTTCGGCAAGCAGCGCACGCAACTCTTCGAATCCCTCGATAGGTGATTCCGGTTGGCCGTCGAATTCCCGCGATTCGAAAGCCTCGATGCTCACCTTGCGCAGCAGATCGTCCGGGATATCCGCCGGGTTCGGCGAACCGGTGGCGAAGTCAATAATGGTGTCGCCGCGCTGCGCCCGCTCGGCCGAGGCGATGTCATGGTAGGTAAACCGGTTGGAATAATCAGAGAACAACACCGACCATGGCGGACGCACGACGGTTGGCTCCGGGCCCTGAACCGAGCGGCTTTCACGAATCGTATGGACCACCGCAGAGCTGCTGCCCTGGTCCGTCGTCAAGAAATCAGTGGAGGTAGCACGTTCTACGTCGCCGGAAGAGAAGGCTTGCGATGTTCCCATTTCTGCCGACGATCGTGTTGTTCGCGTTATTGCATTCCCGAAGTCACTGTTTGACGTGTGCGACGTTCGGCTTGCGGAGGCAGGCGGCAGCACGAACGTGCCTTTGCCGACTTTGGAGGCGATAAGACCTTCGTCCTTGAGCTGCTGATACGCCTGCAACACCGTGGTGCGATTGACTTCGAGACGCGAGGACAGCTCGCGTTCGGGAGGCAGGCGGTAGCCCTCGGCCATCGCGCCGGAGACGATCTGTTCACGCAGCTCGGCAGCCAGCTGCCGGTACATCGGCACCTTGCTGCGTCGATTCAGCTCAAGCTGCATGGCAGATCGTCTCCTTGATTCGTCAGTCGGATACCAGTCTAACGGCAGACGAATCGACTACAGCGACAGGAAGAGCTCGTGGATGCGGGTATCGTCCGTGAGTTCCGGGTGGAAGGCGGTGGCCAGGATGTTGCCTTGACGCAAGCCCACCACGTGGCCATCGACTTCGGTTTCGACCGTGGCCTCGGGGCCGACCGACACCACGTACGGTCCGCGGATGAATACCAGTGGGAAGTCCGTGATGCGCTGCGGGTCGTCGGGTTGGCCGAAATCGGCGGTGGCCTGGAAACTACCGAGCTGACGACCATAGGCGTTGCGGCGTACGACGGCGTCGAGCGCGCCAAAGTAGACGTTGTCGTCATTGTCGAGCTTTTTAGCCAGCAGAATCATGCCGGCGCAAGTGCCGAATACCGGTTTGCCTGCCTTGATGTGGGCGGCGATCAGCTCGAACAGTCCGGTCGAATGCAGGAGCTTGCCCTGTGTAGTGGATTCGCCGCCGGGCAGAATCACGCGGTCGATGGATTCATCGAAATCCTCGGCTGCGCGCAGCAGTTTCCACGGCGCACCGAGCTTGTCCAGCACCGCCGCATGTTCGGCGAACGCGCCCTGCACGGCCAGGATACCGGTCACGCCGTGCTTGGCGTTTTCGGCGTCCGCGGATTCTTCTTTGGAAATATATTCAACAGCTACAACCATGTCGTCTCCTTGGGCCTTGACTCCCGCTGGCGGGAGCGTCACCCTTTCTTGGCTCCCCTCAAAGAGGGAAGCCAAGGTAATGCGCTCACTCGCCGCGAGCGGCCATGATGGTCTGAATCTCGTCCTCGTTGATGCCGACCATGGCTTCGCCGAGGTTTTCGGACAGCTTGGCGAGCAGATCGGCGTCCTGCCAGTTGGCAGTGGCCTTGACGATAGCGGCGGCGCGCTTGGCCGGGTCGCCGGACTTGAAGATGCCGGAGCCCACGAATACGCCTTCAGCACCGAGCTCCATCATCAGGGCGGCGTCGGCCGGGGTGGCCACGCCACCGGCGGCGAAGTTCACGACGGGCAGACGGCCGTTGTCGTGCACGTACTTGGCCAGATCGTAGGGCACGGCCAGCTGCTTGGCGGCCTCGTAGACCTCGTCGTCGCGCAGGCCGACAAGTTCGCGGATCTGCTTGTTCATGGTGCGCATGTGACGCACGGCCTGAATCACGTCGCCGGTGCCGGGCTCGCCCTTGGTGCGAATCATGGCAGCACCCTCGGCGATGCGGCGCAGCGCCTCGCCCAGGTTCTTCGCGCCGCACACAAACGGCACATCGAACTGGTTCTTGTCGATGTGGTACACGTCGTCGGCCGGGGAAAGCACTTCGGATTCGTCGATGTAGTCGATTTCGATGGCCTGCAGAATGCGGGCTTCGGCGATGTGGCCGATACGCACCTTGGCCATGACCGGAATCGAGACAGCTTCCTGAATGCCCTTGATCATGGCCGGGTCGCTCATACGGGAGACGCCACCGGCGGCGCGAATGTCAGCGGGGATGCGCTCCAGCGCCATCACCGCGCAGGCGCCGGCGTCCTGCGCGATCTTCGCCTGTTCGGGCGTGGTGACGTCCATGATCACGCCACCCTTGAGCATCTGGGCCAGATTACGGTTGAGTTCCGCACGATTCTGCGTCATGAGTTTCCCTTCGTTTCGACGCTGCTTGGTATCGCGCTTCATTATTGAACGGATTGGATTGGCCCACCCAAACCAGTCCAATTTGGATGGGGCCAATCCGCAACTTCTTCACCCATCCAATCCAGCAACCGGTTGTATGGCCTTATGCATCCGGCACGTATTCGAAGATGCGCGCAATCAGTGGGAGGTATTAGCCGATGGTGTTGCCGTAGATTTGGGCTTGGAGGTCTTTACGGGCGGTTTCCATGCGGGCGATTTGGCCGAGGAGGGTTATTTTTTCTTCACCATCGGGCAGTTGGGCCATGCGGCGTTTGGCCAAGCCGATCTGACGCATGAAGCCCATGTCCAGTAGTCGGGTGAGCAGTTCGGTGGCATAGCGCTGCTCTTCCGGCGTGGCAGGGCGCAGCTGCACGGCGGCAGCACCACCGCCGACACCGCCGGGTGCGTTCGACTGCGGAGGCTGCGCACCGTTGCCACTATCGTCGCCAGGCAGAGGCAGAGGCATGACAGCCAGCTCGTTGATCACCTGATTGAGCATCGGCCCGCCGGCCTTGGTGAGGTTGTGCATCCACAGCCCCTGCGGGGTATCGTCGGATGGCAGTCCGCCAGCTGCCGCAATCGCTTGGAACAAAGTGCGGAACACCGAAGTCATGAAATGCTCGATGGTCAGCTGTCCGAACATGGTGCGGTCGATGGCGCGCGGCACCTGAATCAGCACGGCCATGAACTGCTGTTCGGCGATGAATACGGCGTCGTCAATCTTGAAATACGCCTGTTCGGCGGCGTCACGGCGCTCCAACGCCTTGCGCGTGGCCGGATTGGCGTACGGGTTGGTGCCGGGCTCCACACGCGGCTCGTCACGCTCGAATCGGCGCTTGGGCGCATAGGCGTCCTCATCGCGCACGTGCATCTGCCGGCGCGCGTTCATCACCTCGCGGCGCATCACCTCAAGGTCCACGCCGATACGGCCCGCGGACTTGCGCGCGTAAGCGTCCCACAGGGAGCGGTCGCGAATCTGCGCCACCAGCGGGGCCACGGCTTTCATCGCACCCACCTGGCCGGGCGTATAGGTCAGGTCAAACCGACTGATAGCGGCGTCGATTACGAAGTCATACAACGGTTTGGCGCGGGCGATCAGCGAGCGCACCGCCTCGTTGCCTCGCTCGATGCGCAGATCGCACGGGTCGAGATTGCCGTCGGCCACGGCCACGAAGGTTTGGGAAAGGAACGCCGAATCAAGGCCGAAAGCGTGCAGCGCGGCCTTCTGACCGGCAGCGTCACCATCGAACGTGAACACGATGCGTGAGCTCAACGGCTGGTCCTTGACCTTCAACGGCCCGACCAGCTGGACCGCGCCCAGCGAATCATCAGCAATAAGTCGGCGCACAATCTTGGCGTGCTCGGCGCCGAACGCCGTACCGCACGTGGCGATGGCGGTGTCAATGCCGGTCAAGTGCATGGCCATCACGTCCGTATAGCCTTCAACAATCACGACCTGTCGCTTCTTGACGATGGCGGATTTGGCCAAATCGATGCCGTAGAGCACCTGGGTCTTGCGGTAGAGCTGCGTGTCCGGCGTGTTGATGTATTTGGCGGCGATCTGGTCGTCCTCATACAGCTTGCGCGCGCCGAAGCCGAGCGTGCGGCCGGTCGAATCGCGGATGGGCCACGTCACGCGGCCGCGGAAATAGTCATAGATGCCGCGCTGGCCTTGACGGGCCAAGCCCGCGTCGAGGATTTCCTTCTGCGTAAACCCTTTGGAGGACAAGTGGCGCACAAGATTATCCCAACCTTGGGGCGCGTAGCCGCAACCGAAACGTTCGCAATCAGCTTGGGAGAAGTTGCGGCCGCCAAGCAGCTTGCGGGCGGGCAGTGCTTCCTTGGTCAGGATCTGGGAGACGAAGAAGCGCTGGGCTTCCTCGCAGGCTTCCAGCAGTCGCGTGCGTTTGGAGCCGGTGTTCTCGCGGCTCGGGCCGTTGCCGCTGTTCTCGTAGTGCAGCTCGATATGGTACTTGTCGGCGAGCAGTTCCACGGCTTCGCGGAAGTCGATGTTTTCGGATTGCTCGACGTATTTGAATACGTCGCCACCCAAGCCGCAGCCGAAGCAGTGCCACACGCCGAGTGAGGGGCGCACGTTGAAGCTGCCGGTTTTCTCGTCGTGGAACGGGCACAGGCCCACGAAGGTGCCAGTACCGGAGGGCTTAAGCGTTACGGTCGCAGATACAATGTCATACAGGTCCGCGGCGGCGCGCACCTTCTCGACATCTTCTTTCTTAATCATTCCGACCATAAGTCTCTAGAGTACCGCCCCACCTGAGACACGGTAAATTTTTACCGTCGGTTATCATTCCTTCCGCGAAACTCCCTTCAGTCGCCTACAGCGACAGCTCCCCTCACCCGAAGGGAGCTGGCTCGCGCAGCGAGACTGAGGGAAGCACCCGCCCAACACGCCCTCAGCACAAGATGGAGTGCAGGGCCAGGGCGGAGTTGTCGGTCAGGCTTGCGACCTGATCGATGGCGACGCGCAGACGTTCGTCGTCGTTGGTGGATTCGTTCCAATCGGCCAGGAACTGGCTTTCCAAAGCGTCGGATGGGAGCGGCGAATCGGCCATAAGCACATCGACCAAATCCGATACGATCTTGAGCTCCTCCTGATGGAATGGCTCGCGCTCGCGAGGCGCCATGACGAAGTACACGGCGATGCCCTTCAGTGCCACGATCTCGTAATTCGTGTTCTCGGGAATCACGATGTTCGAGGAATACCGGGTCAACGGCCCGGGCCCGTACGTGTCGCGCGTGGCGGTTTCCACCGACCAGCAGAAGCGACCGATCAAATCGGACGTAATGTTCTTAAGCTGCGCCAACGATTCGCGCGAACCATTGAAATGTGCAGGGAACAAATGCTCTCGGCGCAATCGCATGAACGCGGCCAGCAGCTTGTCGGCATCCCACTTCGCCCCATACCATGCGCGCGCCTGCTCGATGATGTGGTCCAGCATCTTCGGATCGGCGAGCACAATCGGATCGAACGCGCCGGTGGCGATGGAATCCTCGACGTCATGCACGGAGTAGGCGATATCATCCGAAAGGTCCATGATCTGGCATTCCATGGGTTTGGTGGCCTGGGGCGCGCCGATTTTGAGCCAGCGGAACACCGGTTCGTCATCCGGGTAGACGCAGAATTTCTTCGACCGCTCCCCCTTTGGGTGTTGGTCGGCTTCGGCCAAGGTCCACGGGTATTTGACGGCCGCATCCAAGGCCGCACGGGTCAGGTTCACGCCGGCCGAACGCCCGTCCGGGTGAAAGATCTTGGGTTCGAGCCGGGTCAGGATACGCATGGTCTGTGCGTTGCCCTCGAAGCCGCCGATATTGCCGGCGATGTCGGCGAGCGCACGCTCCCCGTTGTGCCCGAACGGCGGGTGACCAAGGTCGTGGGCCAGACAGGCGCAGTCGACCACGTCCGGATCACAGCCGAGCAATGCGCCGATTTGGCGACCGATCTGGGCGACTTCCAGCGTATGCGTCAGTCGAGTGCGGGCGAAATCGTCGGTACCGGCAATCAGAATCTGGCTTTTCGCGCCCAAACGCCGCAAAGCGGACGAATGAATCAGTCGCGCGCGATCGCGCTCGAACGCGGTGCGCGACTTGGATTTGGGCGGCTCGGGTACCCATCGCTCCTCGTCGAAGGCGCTGTAGCCCTCATCGCTCAGCACCTGTTCCCCATCCAACGTTGTTTCCATATGCCAAGCATAGGCACACATATCGGCCGCAGTAATCCCGACTTCCCGAATATGTGCCACTGACGTCAACTCAACGGCACATATTCGGGAGATTGGGGCCGATTCCCCGAATATGTGACGCTCAGCACATGTCAGTGGTACATACTCGGGAAGAAGGGATTACGGGGTGCCACCGTATGGCGGTAATGCACCTTATAGCAGCGTGGCGGGGTCGAGCTTGGCGAGGTCGGCGGCGGGCAGTACTTCGGCGGCATGCTCGTAAAGGCGCGGGATGCGGTTGCGCAGGCAGGTGAAGATCTCGTAGCTGATGGTGTCGGCGGCGCGGGCCCAATCGTCGGCGGTAGGCTCAACGCAATCCTCGCCGCGGCCCGGGCCGAACAGTTCGACCGTGTCGCCCTCGTGAACGCCGAGTTCGGCGGCGGATCCGTGCAGATCCACGATGAACTGGTCCATGCACACGCGGCCGCACACGCGGTAGAGCTTCGGACCTTCGGTGGTCATGATGCGCACCGGGCCGCCCGGCTTCTCCACGTGCTTGGCGCCTTCCATATCGAAACCGGAAGCGGAGCGGTGGATGCCATCGGCGTAGCCCAGCGGCACAATAGCGGTCGAGGTGTTGTCCGAGGTCAGGTAGGTGCGGCCATAAGAGATGCCATGGCCGGCCTCCACATCCTTGACCGTGCCGAGCTGCGCCTGCAGGCGCATGGCCGGGGTCAGATGCCAGTCGCGCGGGGTGCCCATCGCGGGATCGGGCTCGTAGCCGTACAGGCCGATGCCGGGGCGGGTGAGTTCGAAGTGAATCTCCGGGCGGTCTAAAGTGGCCGCTGTGTTGGCCAGGTGACGAATCTCCGGCGGAATGCCGGCCTGTTCCATGCGGCGCGTGAAGTCCTTGAATGTTTCGATCTGGCGGTCGGTGGAGGACACGAATTCGGACACATCGGGCGAATCGGCCACGGCGAGATGGCTCCACTGACCCACAATATGCAACACGCCCTCTTTGGCGAGCGGCACGAGTTTGGCGAGCGCGGCGTCGAATCCGGCCGGTGTGAAACCGTTGCGACCGAAGCCGGAATCGACCTTGACGTGTACGCGGGCGGGCTTGCCGAGCTTGCGTGCGGCGGCGGCCACGGCATCGATGCCGGGCAGGGAGCCGACCGATACGTCGATGTCGGCGGCGATCAGCTCGTCGAATGGCACTTCGGTGCCGTTGTATACCCAAGTCAGAATGCGGCAACGGTCGGGGCCGATGCCGAGTTTGCGCAGCAGCAGTGCTTCATGCGATTGCGCGGTGCCGAGCCATGTCGCGCCGCCGGCGAGCGCGGCCAGTGCGGCGGGCAGCAATCCGTGGCCGTATGCGTCGGCCTTAACCACGCCCATCACCGCCGTGCCGGAGTTCGGGCCGCCGACCACGGAGACTAGGTGGGCCATGTTGTCGCGCATGGTTTTGAGGTTCACGATGCCCTGTGCGGGGTATTGGCGGCGGGCGGCCGCATAGTTGGCCTTGCCCTGCTCGGACGAGAATGCGATTTCGGGTGCTGCGTTCATGCTCATAGGCACCTATTGTTGCGCAGGAATATGACGTGTGGTCGCAATCGTCTGTTTTCGCCCGGCAGTCGTACACTAATGACCGATATGCGGTTTCTCGGAAGCCGCCTTTGATTCCCGGCGTTGAGGCGTGCCGGGATCCCGGAAATCCGTCCGGTCTAGCCCCATATCTTAGGTTTCATGAGAGAAGAACATGGATCTGTTTCGTAAGAAAAGCGTGGATCAGCTTGTCGCCGAATCCACTCCCCTGAAGCGCACGATGCGCACCTTCGATCTGACGATGCTCGGCATCGGCGCGATCATCGGCACCGGCATCTTCGTGCTCACCGGCAAGGGCGCGCTGACCGCCGGCCCGGCCCTGTCCGTATCGTTCCTGCTGGCCGCCGTCTGCTGCGGTTTCGCCGGCCTGTGCTACGCCGAGTTCGCCGCCATGGCACCGGTGTCCGGCTCGGCCTACTCCTATGCCTATCTGGCATTCGGCGAGCTCATCGCCTTCGTGATCGGCTGGGATCTGATTCTGGAGTATGCTCTGCAGGCGGCCACCGTGTCCGCCGGCTGGTCGGGATACTTCAACAAGTTGTTGGAAGGCTTCGGACTGCATCTGCCGGTCGAGCTGACCGCCGCCTACGGCACCAACCCGGACGTCACCACCTACTTCAACCTGCCCGGCTTCGTCATCGTGCTCATCATCACGTGGGTGCTGTCCATCGGCATCAACCAGACCAAGCGCACCAATGACGTGATGGTGCTCATCAAGCTCGCCATCATCGTGCTGTTCATCGTGTGCGCCGTGTGGTACGTCAAGCCGTCCAACTGGCAGCCGTTCTCCCCGTACGGCATCTACACTTTCCAGCCCGGCTCCACCCAGCCGTACGGCATCGTGCCGGCCGCTTCCATCGTGTTCTTCAGCTTCATCGGCTTCGATGCCGTGTCCTCTTCCGCCGAGGAGACCATCAACCCGAACAAGACACTGCCGCGCGGCATCCTGCTGTCCCTGGCCGTTTCCACCGTGCTCTACATCGTCATGACCATGATCATGACCGGCGTGGTGCCCTACAAGGAGTTCGCCAAGTACATCGACGCCCCAGTGGCCGGCGTGATTCTGGAGACCGGCATGAACTGGCTCGCGGTGATCGTGAACCTGGGCGCCCTCATCGGCATGACCACGGTGATGCTCGTACAGCTGTACGGCCAGTCCCGTATCTGCTACGCCATGAGCCGTGACGGCCTGTTCCCGAAGTTCTTCGGCCACGTGCACGAGAAGTACCGCACCCCGTTCAAAGGCACCTGGTTCTTCGGTCTGCTGACCGCGTTCGCCGGCGGCTTCATCAACATCAACGTGCTGTTCGAGCTGGTGAACATCGGTACGCTGTCCGCGTTCATCATCGTGTCGGCCGGTATTCTATGGATGCGCAAGACCCAGCCGAATGCGCCCCGCGGCTTCCGCGCGCCGGGCGTGCCGGTCACCCCGATTCTGGCCATCGTATTCTGCTTCGTGCTCATCGCCGGTCTCAACTGGGAGACTTGGGTGCGTTTCGCCATCTGGTTCGGTCTGGGCCTGATCGTGTACTTCGGCTACAGCCGCAAGCGCTCCAAGCTCGGCCTTGAGCAGAGGGCCGGGGCTGACACCAAGGTCGCTGCGACTGAGGACTGAGGTCTATCGGCTGACCGATAGCCGATGGCTGCTTTCGTGAAAACCGTACGCTGAGTTACTTTCAGCGTACGGTTTTTGCGATATGAGGCCATGTTTCGTGAAGAACGTACGCTGAGTGCCGCTGTTTCGTTTTTTCTATACACCCAACTGAAGAATCCGCCCGGTTCTTTAATTTCCGCTCGAGCTATCCGCATCCGCCACGATCGCCATATTTGCCATCATCGCAAGAACCCTCATGGCCCTCCCGCCCCGGTTTCTGATTGAAAAACGGCAATGCACGCGCTAGATTCGTTCGGCATGAAGTAAGTGCGAATTCATTGTCAGAGGCCCGCATACAAAACTGACACAACCATATTACGGGCAATAACAATCCTCGGTGGTTTCCGGGATTCTGCTTCATGCCATTGCACATTCCACAACTCAATTTGCCGAGAGCACGAAGCGTCGAATCGAACGACCGGACAGCCGGGCCAAGCTGTCCGTCGGATATCCGCATATCGGCGTGTCGCGCGATTGACAAAACCGCAGGGGCACGCAATAATCTAATCTAACGAAACGTTTCGACAGTGATGTTGGACGGTTCGCTAACGGCGAAAACCAACAGACATAACCTATGCGCACTCGTGCAGACATGGCATGATGTCGGGCATACGCCGGCCGCTGAAGGCCGACCGAAAGCACAGGAAAGGAGGCGATGATGGCTGGAATCAAGGACGTGGCACACGCGGCCGGGGTGTCGGTCAGCACGGTCTCCTATGTGCTGTCCGGCAAGCGCGCGATCTCGGAGAAGACCGCCGCCAAGGTGCGCGACGCCATCCGCGAGCTGCAGTACACGCCGGACGCCTCCGCCCAGAAGATGCGGGGTATCCGCAACCGGATCCTGGCTGTCAGCGAGCCGATTCGCGGCGACATCAACGAGGCGAAGTACAACGCGTACTTCCTGCACACGGCACGGCAGGCGAGGAACGCAGGCTACGACGTGCTGCTGCTCAGCGGCGAGGATGCGGTGGACGACATCCGCCGTGTGACCCGCAGCAACATGGTCGACGGCGTGCTGCTGCTCGACATCGTAGAGGACGACGAGCGCGTGGCCGAGGCCGGCTCGTACGGCAAGCCCTGCGTGGCCATCGGCTATCCGAGCCGCAAGGGAGACTGCGCGTGCGTGGACATCGACTTCCCCGCCGCCGCCGACCTCGCGGTGCGCTACCTGCATGGCAAAGGGCACCGCGACGTCATCCTGCTGCGCGACAACGAGCGCGACTACGAACGCCAGTCCGGCTATGTGCTGACGCTGCGCCGCCTGATGCTGGAGCGGGCCGGGGAGATGGGCATGCGCGTCACGGAGTCGGCCAAGAACGAGTTCGGCCGGTTCGACGCGCGTGCCTTCGTGGACGGCCTCCTGAAGTCGCTTCCCCGCCCCACCGCGATCATCAGCCAGGCCGATGCCGATACGCTCAACATGGTGACCCGCGAACTTGAGAACCGCGGAATCGACATCCCCGGCGACATCTCTATACTCTCCTGCGGCACGTTCCTTAAGAACGAGCTAGTGGCCCACCCGGTCACCGAGATACCGCTGATGCCGAGGCTGCTCTGCTCCAAGGCCGTGGGCCTGCTGCTCTCCGCAGTCGAGGACGGCCGCACGATCGGAGCGGAAAGTGAGTTCGTGCCGCCCAGAATCGAGGACCGCGGCTCGGTGTGCTCCCTGAACGAGGGGGATGAGTCATGAGACCGGTGGTCGCGTATCCCCCTGCAATGCTTTATATCCATAGTCGAAACGTTTCGATTCCGATCACGTCGCCTACGACGGCGCGATCGGCTACAATCCGGCCGTAACCCACACCTGCCGGCCCACCCCGGACCGGCCCGCCAAGGCGTCGACGCAGACGCCTGTCCCGTTAATCGAAACGTTTCGATTATCTTCACCACAACTGTTGCCGATGGCAATAACCAATAGGAAAAGGAGAATCCCATGAACATCAAACGAGGAATCGCAGCTCTGGCCGTGCTGGCGATGTCGGTGACCACGCTCGCGGCGTGCGGCAGCGACACCGCACAGGACGAAGGCGCCCCGGACAGCCTGTCCTTCTGGTACTACGAGGAAGAGGACGCCGGACAGACCCAGGCCTGGAAGAAGGCCGCCGAGATGTTCAAGAAGGAGACCGGCGTCACCATCAACTTCGAACGCAAGTCCTTCACCCAAATCGCGCAGAACGGCAGTCAGTTCCTCAACTCCGACGAGGCCCCGGACCTCATGGAATCCAACCGCGGCAACGGCTCAGCGGGTGTGCTGTCCACCATGGGCCTGCTCACCGACCTCGGCGACTACGTCGACCAGTACGGCTGGGACGAGAAGGTCACCGGCTCGAACGCCGAAACCGCCAAGTACGACGAGAACGGCATCATGGGCGGCGACACCTGGTACGGCATGAGCAGCTACGCCGAATTCCAGCGTGTCTACTACAACAAGAACCTCTTCGACAAGTACGGCATCGAGATTCCGACCACCTACGACGAGTTCATGGACGCCTGCCAGAAGTTCGTGGATGCCGGCGTGACCCCAATCGCCGCCGACGCCCAGGAATACGGCGTGATGTGGCTGTGGTGGCAGCTGGTCTCCAAGAACGCCGACTCCACATTCATGGACAACTGGCACCTGTACAAAGGCAAGGTCGACTGGAACTCCAAGACACTCACCAACGCCACGGACACCATCAGCGAATGGCTCGACAAGGGCTTCATCTCCAAGAACGCTACCGGCATGAAGGCCGAGGACACCACCCAAGCGTTCATCAAGGGCGAATACCCAATCTACCAGACCGGCACCTGGAACCAAGGCCGCTTCGCCAAGCAGATCACCGGCTTCGAATGGACGGCCGCCGTCATGCCCGAATCCAAGTTCGCGGTCGGCTGCGCCGGCAACCTGCTCGTCATCCCCGAACGCTCCAAGCACCACGACCTGTCCGCCAAGTTCATCGATTACGTGCTCTCCGACGAGGTCCAGAACTACCTCGGCAACGTCGGCGGCATCCCGGTCGCCGCCGACCTGGACAAGATCACCGACGAGAAGAGCAAGGACATGATCGAGGAGTACGACTCCTACGCCAGCAAGAGCAAGCTCAGCTACTACCCCGACTACGCCGCCTCAAGTCTGACCGACGCCATCCCCGCCTCCTTCCAGGAACTGGTGAACGGAACCAAGGACACCTCCGCCGTGCTCAAGGACATCCACTCGAAGTACGACTCCGGCGTCGAGGAGATGGGCTTCTCGAACTGATTGCCGCCCGGCGGCCATGAATCGTATGGCGGGGCGTGGTTTGTCCCTTTTCCACGCCCCGTCATCACTCCCCTGACCAATCCCAATCCCGCACGCATAGCAATCCACCCGTCATATACACACACCAAGGAGAGAGCAATGGCAGGCAACACCAAGCACGCCCATAGCGTGGCGCTTTCACGGCTTCCCGGTAACAGGTCTTCGCGCTTCGTTCCCTATCTGATCCCGGGCATCCTCGGCCTGGCCATCATCGTCATCATCCCGTTCGTTTGGAACATCTACCTGAGCCTCACCCGCTGGCGCGGCGTAGGCCCGGTGCGCTTCATCGGACTGCAGAACTGGCAACGACTGTTCAAGGACTCCACGTTCTGGATCTCGTTCCTCAACTCGTTCTGGATCATCGTCGCCATCGTCGTGATCCCCACGATCCTGGGCCTGTTCATCTCGTCGCTACTTACCGACGTCATCCAGAAGAAGTTCGGCGGCAAGACCGCGTCCTTCCTGCGCGCCCTGTTCTACCTGCCCCAGCTGCTGCCCGTCGCCGTGGCCGCGATCATCATGGGCTGGATCTTCCGCCCCGAAGACGGCGCCGTGAACGCGCTCCTGGAACAGATCGGCCTCGGATCGCTGACCCACAACTGGCTCGGCAGCCCGGACAGCGCGCTGCCGGTCCTCATGTTCATCCTCGTGTGGATCCAGCTCGGCTACCCCATCGTCATCTTCATGTCCGGCCTGCAACGCGTCGACCCCGAGCTCTATGAGGCCGCCAGCCTCGACGGCGCCAACTGGTGGCAGAAGTTCCGCGTGGTCACCCTGCCGTCCATCATCCCCGAACTGCTCGTCGTGATCCTGACCGCCACCATCGGCGCGTTGAAGACCTTCGCCCCTGTCTACCTACTGACCAAGGGTGGGCCGGGCACCGCGACCACAGTGCCGTCTTACTACTCGTACAACCAGTTCTTCCAGGTGCAGCAGGTCGGCTACGGCGCCGCCATCTCCACCGCCCTGACCGTGGTCATCATCGTCTTCTCCGTGGTGTTCACCATCATCCAGAAGCGCGTCGAAAAGAACATGGTCTGATTCCAAGGACACGACGCCGCTCCACACCCCCAAAAACACCGAATCGCATTTTTCCGAAATCGAGGATCGAACCATGACACAGACAATGACCGCCGCAACGGCGAAGAGGGCATCGCACAAGACGCAGCACGTCCGCTCGGCAGGCGACTGGGTGACGCTGGTCCTGCTGGTCGTCGCCGCACTGATCGTCCTGTTCCCGCTGCTCGTGCTGACCGTCAACGCCTTCAAGACGCAAGTCGACTATAACGCAGCCGGCCCACTGAGTCTGCCGAAAACCTTCACCATGGAAGGCATCGTCTCCTTCTGGACCACCACGAAGTTCTCGATGAAGTTCCTCAACAGCCTCATCATCTCCCTGACCGTCGCCGTGGCCGCCGTGGTGCTGTCCGTACTCAACTCCTTCGCGCTAGGCATCGGCCGCGTCAAAGGCAACACATGGATCGTGCTGGCCATCATGCTGGCGAACATGATGCCGCAGGAGGCACTGCTCTACCCGCTGTACACCATGTTCAAGGCCGCCGGGCTGTACAACACGAAGCTCGCGATCATCATCATCTTCACCATCATCCAAAGCGCGTACGGCACCTACCTGCTCTCCTCCGTGTACGGCACGTTCCCGCAGGCCATCCTCGAGGCCGCATCCATCGACGGCGCCTCCCGCTGGCAGGTGCTGCTCAAGGTGGTGCTGCCGATCTCCTGGCCCACCATCAGCGTGCTGTTCGTGTTCTTCTTCGTCTGGACGTGGAACGAATACATGATCCCGATGGCGTTCCTGATGGGCGACGACGTGCAGACCATCCCGCTGGCCCTGGCCACGCTCCAGGGACAGCACACGATGGAAGCCACCACCCTGGCATCCGCATCGCTGCTGAGCATCATCCCGACCATCATCTTCTTCGTCATCTTCCAGCGCAAGCTCTCCCAAGGCATCACCGCCGGTGCCGTGAAATAACACCCCCAGCAGCCTGGCCCGCCCCAGACAAAACGCCGTGGCGGGCCAGGCCTGCGACAGGAAAGGAAGTGAGCATCATGCTCGACGCATTCACCACAGCGAACCCCGCGCCGGGGCTCGGACAAGGCGCCTTGGATGCCGTGGCCATGAGGACCCCCGGCCGCACCCGCTGCATCAACGCCGAAAACCCGGACGGCGGCAAGGGCCGCGCGGCCATGGCGGCCAGCGCGTTGGGCCCCTCCCGCAAGGGAAGCCCCTGCATCCGCACGGTGAGGTCCGGGGAATCGGTGACTTTGATGGACGTCGAGGGCCCCGGCGTGATCCGTCACATCTGGATGACGGTAACCGACCGCACCTCCCCCACCGGCCCCGACGTGCTACGCAACCTGATCCTGGAATTCTACTGGGACGGCGAGGACTCCCCCTCGGTGCAATGCCCGATCGGCGACTTCTTCTGCTGCGGACACGCCCAGTCCTGCACCATCAACTCAATTCCCGTCATGGTCAACCCGAACCGGGGCTTCAACTGCTACTTCGCCATGCCGTTCGAACACGCGCGCATCGTGCTGCGCAACGACCACAACGAGGACGTGCCCGCGTTCTTCTACCAAATCGACTACACCGAATACGACCGGCTGCCGGCCGACACGATGCGCTTCCACGCGCAGTGGCGCCGCCAACGCGTCACCGAACTCGCCCACGACTACGTGGTGCTCGATGGCGTCGAAGGACACGGCACCTACGTCGGCACCTACCTGGCGCTCACCGCGCTCGAAAGCCGCTGGTGGGGCGAAGGCGAATTCAAGTTCTATATCGACGGCGACGGCAAATACCCCACCTGGTGCAGCACCGGCGCCGAGGACTACTTCGGCGGCGCCTGGAGCTTCGCCGAATTCGACGAACACGGCCGCATGCACGAGCGCACCTTCACCGGCCCATACCTCGGCTTCCCGTTCTACTCGCAGAACCTCGCCGGACGCGAAAGCGCCTACTGGGACACTGCCACCCCCGTGACCCGCGGCCTATACCGTTGGCACATCCCCGACCCGATCTACTTCGAGCGAGATCTGCGCGTCGAATGGCAGCAGATCGGCACCGAGGAAGCCGGCAACTTCGAACGACAGGACGACGTGGCCACGGTCGCCTACTGGTACCAAAGCGAACCACACAAGCCATTCGCCCCAATCGGCGACCGCGCGTTCCGCCGGCCACGGTGACTTCCTCGATGCCTGTCGGCCGATGGAGCCACATCGGTCGACAGGCATCGCCATGTCTTCCACATGGCAGGCATACGCCACCGAAATCGTCTGAATGGCTCGATTCCATTAACTCGTGGATTCTCCGACCATCCGTCAAGCAAGTCACGGTCGTCTACGAACGCATCTATTCGAATTGGTATCCGGAATAGACTTTGCCGTCATCCGGCCCGACCAGCACGGGTGCCGAACGCCAGTCGCCGGGAATCTGTTCATCCCAATACGAGGCTTTCGTATCTGGCACCGGAGCCGACGAGCCGGTCGGATAATAGGTCCACGTATCCGTGCCGATGACGCAGAATCCAACGTGTCGCTGGCCATGTCGATGGACTTGGACAGCGTGTCCCTGACCGTGGGATCGTCCACCTTGCCCTCCGAGGAGCCGAGCGTGGATTGGCAACGGTGTGTTGGACGGACGGCCATTGTCCGACCCGGGATTCGACTGGACGCCGCCGCACGACGACAGCATGACAGCCGCAAGCATCGTCACGACGCCTCCGACCCAACGTGTTCTTCTCATACACTGGTTCTACCGTCAGAAACCAATGACGGTGCAGAAACGAGCACATCAGCCGGCAGCCACACTCACCACTCGTGGCGCTGATAGGCGATTCTGGTGGTGTCGACCGGCCGGTCGAGCAGCTGGATCAGGCCGCAACGGGCGAAGCCGGAGCTTTCGAGCACGTGCTGCATGGCCTTGTTATTGGGGTGGGTGTCGGCGCGCACGTTGCCGTAGTGCTTCAGGGCCCACCTGATGCAGTCGCGGGCCGCGTGGCGCACCAGACCGGATGCGGCGATGCGGTGGATGGTCACATAGGTATCGTTGTCCAGCCAGGCGCCGTCGATTTTGGCGTAGGTCGGATCCTTGCCCGGGCACAGGGCGAACTGGGCCAGAATGCGTTCGTGGCCATTGCAGGTGTCGACCAGCAGCATCGTACGCTGGTTGGCGATGTCGTCCTCAATCACCGATTCACGCGGAAATTCGTTGCCCCACTGGGTGGGGTTGCCGTTGGCGGCCATCAACGCGCGTGCGCGTGCATAGATTTTCTGCATCTGCGGCAGATCGCGCATGGTGGCGTGGCGGAAACGGCGGCCTGTCGCCTTGTTTGCAGCGTTCGACTGAGTCACTTCTCACCTCTCCGACATGCCGGGTTGCCGGCACGGTGACCGGCGACTAACTGACGGCCAACCTACCATGCCGTAGGCACAAGAAATCCCGTCCGCGTTGCATGACGGACACTAATAAACAATGGCTCCCGTCCGCAGGAGCCGGACAGTCCAGCCGAGTTGAGGACAGACACCCTCAGTCGGCTTCGCCCCCAGCTCCCGCCAGCGGGAGCCGAATCAGAATTGAATCGAATCAGACGAATCAGACGACCTTGCGCTCGAACGGGTCGGAGCTGATGCCTTCCTCAAGGATCTGCTTGGCCCATTCCTTGGCGGTGAACAGGCTGTGGTCGCGATAGTTGCCGCAGCTCTTCTCGGTGGTGGCGGGCACGTCATCCCATGTGGCCTTGTACGCGATGAACTCCAGCGATTCCTTCAACGCCTTGGCCACATCCTCGGTGGAGTGGGTGCCCCAGGTCAGCAGGTGGAAGCCGGTGCGGCAGCCGAACGGCGAGCAATCGATGTAGCCGGGAATGCGTTCACGCAGCAGCACGGCGATGGTGTGTTCGATGGTGTGCAGGCCGCCGGTGGGGATGGCCTGCTCGTTCGGCTGGGTCAGGCGCAGATCGTAATTGGAGATCACGTCGCCGTGAGGGCCCGTTTCGGTGTCGATGTAACGCACGTACGGCGCCTTGACCTTGGTGTGATCAAGTTGGAATGATTCGACGACGGGCTTTTCGGCCTTGTCTTCTGCCATGCTGTTGCCTTTCTACTTGCTGAGTGTTCGGTCATGAAGTATCGAACAGTCATCGTAGTCGCGCCAGCCCAAGAACGCCCGCAAATACTCCGCAGTTCGCTATAGGAGATTGTTATGACGCACTCCCGGCATTGAACGAGGCGATGGTTTGTATGAAGCGCTGGCCGTAGAGGTCGAGCTTGTGTTGACCGACGCCGTTGACCGCCAGAAATTGCGCGTCGGTAACCGGCTTGATGCGGGCCATGTCGCGCAAGGTCTTGTCGGAGAACACGATGTACGGCGGCTTGCCGATTTCCTGGGCGATGGTGCGTCGCAGTTCGCGTAGCTTCTGGAACAGCGATTCCTCGTCATCGTTCGGGATATACGAGCCCAGCGCATCGCCGGGAACATTGGCGGAATCGGCAGTATCAGCCACTCCCCCGCTCCGACCGGAACCGGCCGCCGCCGACTTGCGTTCCACCCGTTTGATCTCATAGTGGAAGTCGGGAGCGGCGGTTTCGGCCGCCCGCGCACCGAACATGACGATTGGCATACGCCCTTCGGCGATTGACAGGTACCCGTCCGTGGCCATCTGGCTCAACACGTCGCGCACGCGAGCCTCGTTCACGTCCTTGAGCATGCCGAAGGTGGGCATCCGCTCCGGATTCAGCCATGCCAGATCCTGTGCCCGCGAACCGCGCAGGATCTTGACTATCTTGCCGGAACCGACGCGCTGCCCCACGTCATGCACGCAACGGCTGATCGCCTGCGCCACGCGGGTCACGTCGATGGTCTCGAACGTGCTTTCGCAGTTCGAGCAGGCACCGCATTTGCCGGACTGCGAAGAGTCCGCCGCAATGTCTTCACCCGCCGCGGAACCAGCATTCGACGACAATTCCTGACCAAAATACCGGGTCATATACCGGTGCAGGCAGTCGGTGGTGCGGCAGTAGCCGACCATACCGTCCAGCAGCCGGCGCTTGGACTGGCGCACGATCTCCTGCTCTTCGGGAGTCAATCGCTCGTTCTCATAATCGTTATCCAGCAACCGACGCCGGGTGACGATGTCTGACTCATTCCACAGCAGCGTGCATCGGCTGGGCTCGCCGTCACGGCCCGCGCGGCCGGCCTCCTGATAGTAGGCTTCAATGGATTCGGGCAGATTGTGGTGGATGACGTAACGCACGTTGGACTTATCGATGCCCATGCCGAAGGCGTTGGTGGCCACGACCACCGGCACCTTGTCGGTGATGAAGTCGCGCTGGGCCGTCTCACGCGCGTCCGGCGACATGCCGCCATGGTAGGCGACGGCCGGACGCCCCATCTGGTTCAGCGTGTCGGCGAGCGCTTCGGTGGTCTTGCGGGTGGCGCAGTAGACGATGCCGGATTCGTCCGGATGGTCGGCCACATACCGTGCCACCCATGCGGCCTTGTATTTGGTCTCCAGTTTGACCACATCAAAATACAGGTTCGGCCGGTCGAATCCGGCAACGGTGACGGCCGGATTCCGCAATCCCAGCAGTCCCACGATGTCCTGACGCACCCGTTCGGTGGCGGTGGCGGTGAACGCACCCACCGGTGGACGCTGCGGCAGCCCGGCGATGAAATCGCCGATACCTAAGTACGACGAGCGGAAGTCCTGGCCCCACTGGGAGACGCAGTGGGCTTCGTCCACAGCGATCAGCGAGATCGGCGTACGGGCGGCAAAGTCGCGGAATCGCCCGGTTTCCAAGCGTTCCGGGGCCACGTACAGCAGTTTGATCTGCCCGGCGGCGGCTTGGGCGAACACCATCGCCTGCTCGTCGGGAGTTTGAGTGGTGTTGATGAACGCGGCCGGCAGACCGAGGTCGTTCAGCGCATCGACCTGGTCGCGCATCAGGGAAATCAAGGGAGATACGACCAGAGTCACACCCGGGCTGAGCGCGGCGGGAATCTGGTAGCACACGGACTTGCCTGCGCCGGTGGGCATCACGCCCAAGACATCGCGTCCGGCAAGCAAAACCTCGACAATTCCTTGCTGCCCGGGCCTAAACGAGTCATAGCCGAAGTATCGTGTGAGCGCCTCCAGCGCCGCCTGATGTGCTGTCATAAACGACCAGTGTAGGCCGACCGCGGATGGATTTCATCGTATAACGGAATACCTCGTAACGATGTACGTAGCCCTTCCGTATTATTATGCGTCAAGAAACGTTATTCCCGGCATATCGTGCGATATGCCGCTTTGAGAGAACTAAGACGGGGCATCTTATGGCCAACGATACATTTTCCTTCTCCTCTCCTGACGATCAGGAGACGGCGGTGCTGCAGCCTGTGGCCGCCGATGGGCTGCTCGCAGCCGCGGCTTCAGGTACCGCCACACCACAGCAAAGTGACAATGGCACCAATAACCATGCCGACAATACAGCCTATGTGGGTGAACATGTCATGGCATCTACCACCGCTAAATCACATGGCAAGGCCGCACGGATCGCCATCATAACCATATTTGCAGTGTTGCTTGCCGCATTAATAGCCTATTTCTTCGTCGGACGTTGGTACTTCCAAGACAAGGCTGCGCCCGGTGTTCATTTGGGCAATGTCTCTGTCATGGGCCAGACCCGCGAAGAACTTGCGAATACTGTGAAGCAGCAGCTGAATAACACCACGGTGACGTTCACCGCCGAAGGCAACAGCGTCAAAGCCTCGCTGAAGGACCTTGGCGTCACCGTCGACACGGATAAAACCGTAGATGCGCTGTTGAACGCGAAGACCGGCGACGTGGCCAAGCTCAATATTTTCGATCAGCCGCATATCGTTCTGACCGCCACCAGGGACAAAGAGACTGCCGAACAATTCGTCACCGCCGGCCTGGTCGATGAGGCCGACCGAGCGCAGATTGCCACCGTTGTCTACAATAAGAGCACCAAGCAGTTCGATTACACCGCGGGTCAGGATGGCAAGGGCCCGGATATCAATGTTGTCAATGCTGCAGTCAAGGAGGCCGTCGCGACCCCGGGCGAAAATGCGACGGTGCCGGTCAAGCTACAGACTGCAAAGAATCCGATTGATGACGCGAGCGCACAGCAAACACAGCTTGACGCCAATGCCAGGCTTGGCCTCAAACTGACCGTGGACAACGGCGTGAACAAGAGCGTCACCATCCCGGCCGATACCATTGCCTCATTCCTCAAGCCCACGGTGAATAAGGCGGGTGGCACCATGAGTCTGGTAGCCGACCGCGATGCCATCACCAAGTACGTCACCAGTGAAAGCGTAACCGAAGAACTGACTGTTCCCAAGGTGACACGCGAGGTCTACATCACGCCGAAAGACGAAGGCGGCGTGGAAATTGGTGCCGATAAGACACTCGGTGTGGATGGTATTGAAGTGACTGGTGCCGGGGACGCCCCCGAACGTCTGGCTACCGCCATCGAGCAGAACCAGTCCACTGATTCCACTGTGGCTGTGAAAGACAGCCCATATGATGTCAAGCAGGTCGAGGTGCCTCATAACTTCGATACGGCAAATGGCGATAAGTGGGTTCATGTTGATCTGACGAACCAGACTGCCACTGCATATCAGGGCACCACGGTGGTCAAGAAGTTCAACATCGCTTCTGGCAAGCCCACCGCCGATGGTTCCATGATGTCCGATACCGGCACGTTCTACGTGTATCTCAAGTACGAATCGCAGACCATGGTTGGCGAAGGCTACAACCAGCCAGGCACGCCGTGGGTTTCCTACTATAACGGCGGCGAGGCTCTGCACGGTGTTCCTGCATATATGTGGGGCGAGCACCCCATCTATGTGCAGCAGGGTATCCCAGGCTCGCACGGCTGCATCAACATGCAGGTGGCCGACGCCAAGTGGATGTACGACTTTGCCACCATCGGCACTCGTGTGGTCGTTGATGGCACCACACCGACTTCCGGTCAGGCGTTGCGTCCGGCTGGTGCGGATGCCACCGGATGGCAGGGCGGCAACGCCAGCTGATTCGATCCATGTTTAATCGATAACGGAAAATCCCCGACCCTTGTGGGCCGGGGATTTTTTGTAGATACCAATCGATAGCGAGTCCGCCGATAAGCGTGGTGGCACCGTCAATACGGTGCCACCAGTACCGTCAGTACGGTCAGATACGATCCAACGCCTGCTTGAGATCGGCGATAAGGTCGTCGGCGTTCTCGATACCGACCGAAATACGCACCAAGTTGGCGGGCACCTGCAGGGTGGTGCCGGCCACGGAGGCGTGGGTCATGGCGGCGGGCACCTCGATGAGGCTTTCCACACCGCCGAGCGATTCGGCCAGTGTGAAGATCTGCGTGTGGTCCACGAAGCGCTTGGCCGCCTCGGCGCCGGCCGCGAGCTGCACGGAGACGATGCCGCCGAAGCCGCCGTGCATCTGGCGGGCGGCGATTTCATGACCCGGGTGGGACTCGAGGCCCGGGTACCAGACGCGCTCAATCACATCAGAGGGCTGGGATTCGAGCCATTCGGCCACCTTCAGGGCGTTGGCACTGTGGCGCTTGACGCGCAGATCCAGGGTCTTCAGGCCGCGGATGTCCAGCCAGGAGTCGAACGGGGAGGGCACTGCGCCGGCGGCGTTCTGCAGGAAGGCGACCTTCTCGCGGGTCTCCTCGTCGTTGACCACCACGGCACCGCCGACCACGTCGGAGTGGCCGCCGATGTACTTGGTGGTGGAGTAGACCACCACATCGGCGCCATCGGCCAGCGGGTGCTGAAGGGCGGGCGAGGCGAAGGTGTTGTCGACCGCGACCTTGGTGCCGTACTTGTGGGCAACTTCGGCGGTGGCCGCGATGTCGGTGATATTGAGCAGCGGGTTGGACGGGGTCTCGACCCACACATACTGGTAGTGCTTGGAGGCCAATGCGGTTTCCACGGCTTTCAGATCGGTGATGTCCATCACGTCGAGGCCCACACCCCACGGCACGAACACCTTGGAGAGCAGGCGGTAGGTGCCGCCGTACACATCGTTGCCGAGCAGGATGTTGTCGCCGGGCTTGATGGTGGAGCGCAGCAGCACGTCGATGGCGGCCAAGCCCGAGGAGAAGCTCAGCGCGTACTTGCCGCCTTCCACGGCGGCGAGCTGCTCGTCGAAGCTGGTGCGAGTGGGGTTGATGGAGCGGGAGTAGTCGTGGCCTCCCCTGAGGCCCAACACGCCATCCTGCTTGAAAGTGGAGGTGGCGAAGATCGGCGTGACGACCGCACCGGTGGTCGGGTCGGGCTCCTGGCCGGCGTGGATGGCGCGAGTGGCGATGTCGGTGTTGGCGAACTTGGCGTTGTATTCAGCGGACATGATATTGGGTTCCTTTCGGGATTGTTCCGTATTCGAAGGTAAAACAGGTGCGGTTGGTTAGTGCGGATGTTGGTATTGATTCTTTTGATAGCTAGTTATGGAGTCCGTCCCCAACGCCCTCATCAGAGGGAGCTCCATAAAGGTACTGCTCGGCGAGGGAGGGCTTGCTGGTGCGCTCCACGATGTCGCCGTAGCCGTTGGCGCGCATCCAGTCGTCGTTGAAGATCTTCTCCAAGTAGCTGCGGCCGGAATCAGGGGCGAGCACCACCACAATCTGGTTCTCGTCCAAATCATTGGCAAGCGCGTACTTGATGGCGCTGGCCACGGCCATGCCGGACGAGCCGCCGGCCAGCAGCGCCTCCTCGCCGGCCAGACGGCGGGTCATTTCAAAGGCTTCGGCGTCGGACACGCGCACGATGTCGTCGGTGATGTTCCGGTCGAAGGCCTTGGGATAGAAGTCCTCCCCTACGCCCTCGATGTCGTACTGGTGGACTTCGTCGCGTGAGGAAGCGGAGTAGATGGAGCCTTCCGGATCGGAGCCGATGACCTTGACCGCGCCGTTGGAGGCTTCCTTGAGGTACTTGCCGGTGCCGGAGATGGTGCCGCCGGTGCCGATGCCGGCTACGAAGTGCGTGACCTTGTGGTCCGTGGCCTCCCAGATCTCGGGGCCGGTGGTGTAGTAGTGGCTCAGCGGGCCGTTCGGATTGTCGTACTGGTTCGGGCGGAAGCCGCCGGGAATCGTATTGGCCAGTCGTTCGGCGACCTGGTAGTAGGAGCGCGGGTCGTCCGGGCCGGCGTCGGTTGGCGTGACGATGACTTCGGCACCGTAGGCGCGCAGCACCGCGCGCTTGGATTCGGAGACCTTGTCCGGCAGGGTGAAAATCGTGCGGTAGCCGCGCTGCTGGGCAACCAGGGCCAGGCCGACGCCGGTGTTGCCGGAGGTGGGTTCGACGATCACGCCGCCGGGCTTCAGTTGGCCGGACTTTACGGCGGCGTCGATGATGCGTTCGGCAATGCGGTCCTTGGAAGATCCGCCGGGGTTGAAGTATTCGACTTTGACGGCGATGGTGGCTTTGACGCCGGCCGCCTGCGGGATGTGGTTGAGCTTGACGAGCGGGGTGTTGCCGATGAGTTCTGCGAGGCTGTTGTGGATGGTCATGTGAAGTCCTTCGTTGCTGGGGTTGTGGGGTTTTGCTGCGTTGCGTTCGTGAACCGACGTTCCCAGACGAATGGACTGTGGCTTTAGTTTGAAATCGAGTATTCCCGATCACTGTACGGTGAAGCCGGAAAGTGAATCAGTTTTTTCATGTTAACCACGGCTCGCGCGTTACACGGTTACGCTCATGCCATCGATTTCATGAAAATTCATGCGACAGATTTGCCGCGATTCGAATGCTCTATCTCGAGTTATGCGTCACTGACCGCTCGCCCAGGGGCGTCGGTTAGCGACAACAACACGAGATAATCTGCATGTCTCACACCATAGCACAACCCGCGACAAGCACGTGTCGCCGGCGACCTCGGCTACCCTCCCTGAGGGGAGCTGGCCGCGAAGCGGACTGAGGGGGAATACGACGGCACCCGTAACACCCCTCAGCCTCACTGCGTTCGACAGCTCCCCTCAGAGAGGGAGCCAAAAAGGTCTATAACGAGGCTGCCTCGATGAGCTGACGGGTGTAATCGGATTGGGGGTTGCCGAGCACTTCAGCGGTGGGACCCGTCTCTTCGAGACGCCCGTCATGGAGCACGAGGATGCGGTCGGCGATGTGCTGCACCACGCCAAGATCGTGGGAGACCATGATGATGGCGGTGCTCGGCCGGGCCGCGCGGATGGCGGCGAAGGTGTCGAGGATCTGAATGCGCGCGGCCACGTCGATGGCGCTCATCGGCTCATCGGCGAGGATCACTTTGGGCTCATTGATGATAGCGCGGGCGATGACCACGCGCTGCGCCTGGCCGCCGGACAGGTCGATTGGGTACCGGTTCAGGAAGTCTGCCGGTTCAAGGCCCGCCATGGTCAGAGCCGCGGCCACTCGCTCGTCGATATCGGTGTTGTTCAGGTCACGCCGTTGCAGACTCAGCGGTTCAGCCACCGATTTGGCGACTTGCCAACGTGGGTCGAGCGAGGAGAACGGGTCCTGGAACACCAGTCCCGATTCGCGGCGCAGGGCCGCGAATCCCGGCGATTTTCGGCCACCGACAATGGATTGGCCCTCATATTCCACGCTGCCGGAGTCCGCGGATTCCAAGCCCAGCATAATGCGGGTCAGCGTGGATTTGCCGGATCCGGAGCCGCCGATCACGGCCAGACATTCGCCGGCGTGGACGTCGGCGGAGACGTCGAAGAGGACTTGGTGGCGTGCGGTGCGCGGGCCGAAGGATTTGGTGATGGAGCGGGCGGAGAGGAGTGGCACACTGCTGTTACTCATGCGAATCCTCCTTGGGGTGTGGAGGGTGAGGGTTTGGGCGGCGGCGACCAGGCGCTGGGCTTGTGGTGTGGTCGGCGCGGCGAGCAGGTCGGCGGTGGGTCCGGATTCGACGATGCGGCCGGCGTCCAGCACGTAGCAGCGGGTGGTGGCACGCGCGAGTACGGAGAAATCGTGGGTGATGAACAGCATGGAGGCACCGGCGTCGTCCACCAGCGAGGTCAGCAGGTCCACGATCTGACGTTGCGTGATGGAGTCAAGCGCGGTGGTGGGTTCGTCCGCGATGATGAGTCGCGGTGAGGTGATCAGCGCCGTGGCGATGCCCACGCGCTGCTGTTGGCCGCCGGACAGTTCGTGCGGGTATTTGCCGGCCATATCGAGATCCAGCCCGACCTTGCTCAACAAGGCATTCACTCGGTCGGCTCGTTCGGCCTTGGTCAGATCATAGTGCAACCGCAATGGCAAGGCGATCTGCTGCGCCACGGTCATCACCGGGTTCAGCGAGGCAGCCGGATTCTGGAACACCGCACCCACATACCGGCCGCGCAGGTCGGCAAGCGCACGTTCGGAAGCTCCGATAATTTCCGTGCCGCCCATATCAATCGACCCATTAGCCACAGCGGTCAGGGGCAGCAACCCCAGCATCGCCTTGGCAATCATAGATTTTCCGGAGCCTGAAGAACCGATCAAGCCGACTCGTTCACCGTCGGCAATGGTCATATCCGCATCAGAGACGATTGGTTTGCCGCCAATCGTGATTTTCAACCCGCGAACATCGACGCTCATCGTTCGCCTCCTATTTCACGTAATGCGGGGTTGGTGACCGGATCGATGGCATCGCGCAGCACATCACCAAAAATATTCAGCGCCACAACCACAACCGTGACGATCAGGCCGGGCCACACCACGGTTAATGGGAACACGTTGATGAGTTTGACCGAAGTGGCCAGAGAATGTCCCCAGCTCGGCACACCGGACGGCACACCGATACCGAGATAAGTAAGCCCCGACTCAGCCAACACCGCCGTGCCCGCCGACAATGACAGTTGCACAGCCAATACCGGCAGAATATTCGGCATAATATGGCTTATGAGCACACGCCACCCGCTGGCACCATTGGCCAAGGCCGATTCCACATACGACGAGCGGGCCGCCAGCAACGCTGCGGGGCGAGCCACACGAGCCAGATTCAACCCATATCCGAAGCCGCAGGCGATCACAATCACCGCGATTGACGCTCCCAACGGCACAGCCAGAATCAACGCAATCAACACGGTGGGAACGGAAATTAACGCATCAACTACCACTACCGAAGAACTGGCGAGCGCCGCATTGCGCGCCACCATGGCCGCGATGAGCAGCAGCCCCCAAGCCACAGATGCCACTACGGTCAGCAGCACGATCACAAGATTGGTATGTGAGCCGGCCAGCAGCCAGCTGAACACGTCCGCGCCGGTGCCGTCAGTGCCGAGCCAGTGCGCGGCGGACGGCTTGGCCCATACATGGTAGCCATCAGTGGCCCACAGCGATTGCGGGGTCCAGAACAGGGAAACGATGGCAATGAGCAACCACAGAGCGAGCACAATAAGTGCGAATTTGCCCTCGGCACGACGCCACATGGAGTGCAGGACGATGACGAAGGCAGCCCGTCGGCCACCAGTCGTCGCACGACGAACATTGCTCATGCGGTCACCTCCGTAATGGCGGTAGCGGTTTTCAGACGCGGGTCGAGCACGCGGTGGAGCAAATCGACCACGAGGCCGACAGTCAAAAAGAACGCGGCCAGCAGGAACAGCTCGCTTTGCACGGCAATCAGGTCGCGGTTGCCCACGTCGGTCACAAGACCGTTGCCGATGCCTGGTAACGCAAACAGGTTTTCGATGACCATCACGCCAGTGACCATCGAAGCGAAGGTCAGCCCGATAACAGACACCAGCTGCGGGGTTGCCAACCGCAATCCCACACGCAACACCGCCTGAGTGCGCGTCATGCCACACGAGCGCGCCATATCGATGTAGCCGGAACTGGCCAAATCCCCTAAGGCCGTGCGCGTGTATCGCATAAGCGATGCTCCCACGATGATGCCGACCGACACAGCCGGCAATACCAACGCTGATATCGCCGAACCGGGTGCGCCCCAACCATCCAGCGGGAACCCTTGCGAGGGAAACACGTCAAGCAATCCTACGTCGCGCCCGAACAACAGAATCAGCAGCAGACCGCCCCACAACGCAGGTACGGCACCGCCGACAATAGCCAGTACATGAAACACCGCACGCACCGTTGCGCTGCGGGCCAGTACCGCCGCACAGCCCAGCGGCAAGCCGATGACCAAGGCGATGAGCAGGCCAAGAATAATCAGGGGAAAGGTGATGGACGCACGTGCGCCTACCAAGGAGGTTACGGAGCGACCAGTCAGGATTGAAGTGCCGAAGTCGCCACGGGCCAGCGCACTCATCCAATCGAAGTATTGTGCAATCAATGGCCGATTCAGACCGAGTTGTTCGCGTAGCTGGGTCACACGCTCAGGCGGCGAGTTGACACCGGCCATCACGGAGGCCACATCGCCAGGCAGAATGCGCAATGCTGCGAAAACCGCCACGGACAGGCCGAACAACGCCACCATGAATAACGCCAGCCGTTTCAACACGAATCGCATAATGCCTACTTTACTTGGATTAACAATGAGCCCCCTCACTGAGGGAGCTCATTCCTGTAACGAACTACTTCGTGTAGGTCACGTTGTAGAGGGGCAGAACGGTCTGGTTGAGGTCGAAGGGGAATCCTTCAACGCCCTTGGCCGTGGCGGTGGTGATGCGGTAGTTGAACAGCCAGTCGGCCGGCGCATCCTCGGAGACAAGCTTGGCGGCCGCGGCGAACTTGGCATCGCGCTCCTTGTCGGAGGTGGCGGCAACACCCTCGTTGTACAGCCTGGTCACATTCTTGTTGTCGTAGCCGAAATAGTATGTCGGATCGGTCCACGATGCGAAGTCGTGGCTTTCGTTGTGGTCCACCAGCGAAATATCGAAGGTGTGGTTGGTGTACACATCCTGCAACCACGTGGAGAACTCCACCACATTCACCTTCAGGTCGATGCCGATGGGCTTGAGCTGGGAGCGCAGCTGGTCTCCGAGCTCGGTGCCGTAGATGTTGGCGTAGGTCAGCGTAAGTTGAAGCGGCTTGTCGGTGGAATAGCCGGCTTCAGCCATGAGCGACTTGGCCTTGTTCTGATCATACGGGTACAGATTCGTCAGATCCTCGTAGCCGGGGTCGAGAGACGGGATCGGGCCGCCGAGCGCCTTGTCCGCACCGCCGCGAGAGGCGATGAGCTCCTTGTGGTTGATGGCGTAACGGATGGCCTGGCGAATGCGCTTGTCAGCCAGTTTGGAACCGGAAGCGTTGTTGAAGCCGAGCACGAACTTGTCGGTGCCGTTGCCGGCTTTGACCGTGTACTTGGCGGAATCGGACTTGAACGGTTCGGCGAGGTTCTCGGTAATCGGGGCGAGCACCTGCACGTCACCGGACTTCAGCGCATTGACCGCGGCGTTGTCGTCGGCCAGATACTTGACGACCATGGTGGGCGTCTTGGCCTTGTTCTTGCCCCAGTACTTCTCATTGGCCTTCAGCGTGATCGAGCTGTTTTCCACGAACTTGGCAACGGTGTAGGGGCCGGAGCCGACGGCCTGCGTCTTCAGGTCATACTTGGCGTCCTTGTCGAACACGAGCCCTGCGCGACCGGTCAGGGTCCACAACAGGTTGGAGTTCGACGTCTTGAGCGTGATCACCGCGGTGTCGGCGTCCTTGGCCTCCACCTTGCTGACGGCGGCGAGCGCGTCGGCGTCGTGGTAGCCCTTAGCGATCAGCTCGTTGATGGACCAGGCCACGTCCTCGGCGTCAAGTTTGTCGCCATTGGAGAAGGTCATGTTCTTATTGAGGTGGAAGGTGTAGGTCAGGCCGTCCTTGGACGTCTCCCAGCTGGAGGCGATGGCGGGAGCGACCTGGTTCTTGGAGTCACGTGCCACGATGCCTTCGTATACGTTGCCGATCAGGATCTGGTCAAGCGCGGAGCCGGCGGTGTTGCGGATGTCCAGATTGGTGGGGGCCAGTTTGAGGCCGATGGTCACGGTGTCGGCATATTGGTTGCTGGACGAGGCCGACTTGTCATCTTTCTTACCGCCGAAAGCGAGCGTGACGCCGATGACGACCGCCACTGCCACGATGACGGCAATCAGTGAGATCAGCCACCACTTCGGGCCGCTTTTTTTCGGATTCTTTGCGCGCGAGGCAAGGCTCGCATCTGTGGTTGCGCCGTCTTCGACGTGCGCACCATTGTTTTGAGACATGGTTCTTCCTCTATATATGTTGTGTTCTACGGTTGGCCGCCACGCTGGGTCGACCACCGCAGGCCATCATAGCCATGGGACTGTAGAATTGCGCATGAAATCCATCTTGAATCTGGAGGGTTATCATGCTGGTCGCCGTTGATATCGGCAATACGAACATCGTGCTGGGCTTTTTGGATGGCGATGCCATCGCCGGCACCTACCGCATCACCACCAAAGCCAACCATACGTCTGATGAGTATGGGCTGTTTCTGACTGAATTCCTGAGAATGAGCGGTTTTCAGCCATCCGATGTGGACGATGTGATTATCTGTTCGGTGGTGCCGAAAGTGATGCACTCTTTCCGTTCGTCCATCGTCAAATTCCTCGACATTGATCCGATGGTGGTGGGACCGGGCATCAAGACCGGTATGAACGTGCGCGTTGACGATCCGAAATCGCTGGGTGCGGATATTCTGGCCGACTGCGCCGGTGCCTATTATGAGTATGGCGGCCCAGTTCTGGTGGCTGATTTCGGCACCGCCACCACGTTCACGCACGTGAGCGACAAGGGCGTGGTCGATTCCGGCGTCATCACCACCGGCATCCGTGCCGGTGCGGCCGCTCTGTGGGGAGATACGGCCCAGCTGCCGGAAGTGGAAATTACGCGACCGGATACGATTCTGGGCACCAACACCAAGATCTGCATGCAGGCCGGTTTGTATTACACGTTCTTGGGCGGTGTGGAGCGCACGATTCGTCAGTTCCGCAAAGAGCTCGGAGGTGAGGATTTCAAGGTGATCACCACCGGTGGCCTCGGTCGAGTGTTTGAGAATGACACCGAGCTGATTGACGTGTATGACCCGGATTTGATTTTCAAGGGCATGGCGCACATCTACTCGCGCAATGTGAAGTGACGTAGTATGCAGGAATCGGCCGCGTATAGCGCGGTCGATTCCGATCCAACCCCGAATCCCTACTTAATCGTAAAGCCCTGATTGAGGCCGTATTCTCGGAGGTCTTTCTGCCATTGGGCCAGGCCGTCGGAGAGACTGACTTTCTTGCCGGGCTTCTCTAATGGTTCGAGCGGGTTGCCTTCCTCGTCCTTCATGCCCATCTCAATGGCTTCCTGTCGCTGCTGATAGGCGTGGAAACTGCTGGACCATTCGTATGACTGGCCCACCGTCGATTTGAAGTCACTGCGCGCATACACCTCGAATGGCAGATACTGGTATCCGACCGACACATCCTCGGCGGCCTCCGACAGTACACGGTTGAACTTCTGCCCGCCGAAATACGGGATTTCAATGCCACGGTCATTGGTAATCGTGGTTTTATCCAAAAAATCAGCGGAATTCAGGGTGGCGTAATCGGCCGGGAAAGCACCGCCATCCACACGCGCGCTAATGCCTTGGGCGTCATGCGCCACAAAGTCCACGAAACGATAAGCCGCATCCGGCTTACGGGTCAATTGCAGTACGGTCAGTGCCGACCCGCCGCTTTCGGCGTTGGTGGGCTGGCCATCATAGGTGGGCATGGGAGCCACGCGCCACAGACCGGCCGTGCCCGGCACATTGGACAGCAGCAGCGACGACATCCAGGCTCCGGAGAATACGGAGGCGATGGTACCGGTGCCCACACGGCGCTTCCATCGGTCGGACCATGTGGCGGAGGTGGTGTCCACGAGACCTTCATCGATCATTTTCTGCCAGAATTCGGTGAACCGTTGGGTGCCGGCGTCCTCATCCAAATCGATGGTCACGGTTTTGCCGTCGGCCGACGTGTGGAACGGCTGGCCGCCGGCGAGCCAGACCATGGCATCGTAAAAGCTGCCATCGCCCGAGTCGGCGGCGATGTACACGCCGATCTCCTTGAGCTTTTTGGCGGCTTCGTAGTAGTCATTCCAGGTCTTGATCTTGGTGGCGTCCACGCCGGCTTGGCGGAATACGTCTTCGTTATAGAAGAAGCCCATCGGGCCCGAATCCATGGGCAGCCCGTAGGTACGGCCGGCGAGCTGCACGGACGACCATGTGCCGAGGGTAAAGAAGCTGGAATAATCCGAGCCGATTTTGTCGGTCAGATCAAGCAATTGGCCGGAGACCGCGTACTGCAGCAGTGCGTAGTATTCGATTTGAGCCACGTCCGGCGTGCCGTAACCGTCCTGGATGGCGGTGTTGAGATTGCCATAGCCGGAGATGTTGGTCCATTTCACGCGGATGTCCGGATTGGCTTTTTCGAAACGGCGGATGACCTCCCCCATGCTCGGTTCCCAGCTCCATACGCTGATTTCCGTGCGGTTGTCGGTGGTGGACTGCCCGCACGAGGCCAAGGATACGGAAAGGATGGCAGTCACTGCTATGGTTGCCATTCTTTTGATTCGCTGTCCGATCACTCGCATGGTGACGAGTGTACTAGGCGGGGCTTAAAACGGTAAAAGCCCCGTGACGGGATTCGTCACGGGGCTTTGTGTATCGAACGAGGTCGCGGCGGCGGCCCCTTCGCGATTGCGAATCACCACGTGCGGCGCGTTGACGCCGAACAAACGTTCACCCAACAGCACGAGCGGGTAATCGCCATCCAAAGCCGCGATATCGTCAACCGTCATCATCAGAGGGCTTAAGATGAGCCCGTCCGCGCTGTGCGCGGCCATCGCCTCGCTCATATATGGCTGTTTGTTCAGAAAATTAGACACCGAGGCTACCGAAACACCGGTCTCATGGGCCACGTCCGCCATCGTCACTCTGTTTTTGCCTCGCACGGTGACCACCCTACCCGACTTTGCTGGAGATACGAAAACGACTCCCCTGCTGCGATGAGCAGCAAGGGAGCCGTTGAGTAATTAGGCGCTATGCGCGGTTTTACAGCTTGACGACGAGTACGCCGTTGGGCTGGATGGCGGCCGTATGCTCGGACTCGTTGACCTGGGCCAGCGAGGCGGCCAGCGGTTCGCCTTCCACGTCCACGACAGCAACATCGTGGGTGCGGTTGAACAGGAACACGAAGTGGTTCTCGCCAGTTTCGTCCGCACGCTCGACGCGCAGCACTTCACCGCGATCGTCCTCAGCCGAAGTCTCGATGCCGAGTTCCTCCAGCAGCGCGGGCAGGCTCTTGGCCAAGCCCTCACGGCCGAGACGGGCACCGACGTATGCGGCCTTGCCGTCGCCGAAGTCGTTGACGGTGATGGCGGGAGCGCCGTCGAAACCGGTCCACTTATCTGCCTTGAAGGAGGCGACCACGTGAGCGGTATCAGCCACGGAGGTGATCACGTCGGCGAAATCGTGCGCCACGGTTCCGTTGTCCAAGTCAAGGTGGTCCATGGCACCGGGGAAGTCGTTTCCCATCGGGGCGAATTCCTCAACGCGCACGCCCACCACGTCACGGATGGAACCGGGGTAGCCACCCAGCCAGACGTGATCCTTGTCGTCCACCAGACCGGTGTAGTAGGTCACGAACAGCTTGCCGCCGTTCGCCACATACTCGCGCACGCGGCGCGTGGTCTCTTCAGACAGGATGGTCAGGCTCGGCAGCACGACGGCTTCGTACTCGTCCCAGGGGCCGCGAACCGGCACCACGTCGGCGGTGAGACCGTTGTCCGCCAGCGCGCGGAACCACGCGAGCGGCTCGGTCCAATGGCGCACCTCCTGAGTAGGCGTGGCGGTGTGTTCCGTAGCCCACTGGGACTCGTAATCGAAGACGACGGCGACCTTGGACTTGACCAGCTTGGTGCTCAGCAGCCCCTCGTCAGCAAGCTTGTTGAGGTCGGCACCCAGCTCGCACACATCGCGGAAGATCTGGGAGTCGGGGCCCGCGTGAGGAACCATCGAAGAGTGCCACTTCTCGGCGCCGGCCTTGGACTGGCGCCACTGGAAGTAGCAGATGGCGTCGGAGCCCATGGCCAAGTGGGCCAGGGAGTCGCGCACCAATTCGCCGGGTTCGACGCGATAGTTGATCGGGCGCCAATTGACGGCGGAGCTGGAGTGCTCCATGAGGAACCACGGATTCTTGCGGGCGATGCCGTCGCACAGGGAGGCCGAGTAAGCCAGCTCGTCGAAGTGGGCTTCGCCAGGCGTGAAGTAGTGATCGTTGGACACGAAGTCCACGTCGCAACCCCACTTGTCGTAATCGATGCCGGTACCGCCGGCGGAGACCATGAAGTTGGTGGTCTGCGGCTTGGGGGCGATTTCGAGCAGGGCGTCGCGCTCGGCCTTGTAAAAGTCGAGCAGGGCGTCGGAGCTGAAGCGCTTCCAGTCAAGCAGTTTGCCCGGGTTCATGAAGTTGCCATCGCCGATGAAGCGCGGCGGGATGATCTCGGAGAAATTGTTCATGCGCTGCGCCCAGAAGGCGGTGCCCCAGGCGTCGTTGACGGCGTCGATGGTGCCGTACTTCTTCTCGCACCACTTCTGGAAGGCGCGCTCGGCGTCTTCGGAATAGTCGAAGCGGTTGTGGCAGCCGTACTCGTTGCTCACATGCCAAGAGACCACATAGGGGTTGTCCTTGTAGTGCTCGGCCATCTTGCGGCACAGGTTGAGCGCGTAGTCAAGGAAGACCGGGCTGGTGGCGCGCCAGTGCTGGCGGGCACCGGGTTGGCAGACGTCGCCGCGGTAGTCGACCCAGAGGATCTCCGGGTGGGCCTGGGTCATCCACATCGGCGGGGATGCGGTGCCGGAGGCGAGATCGACGGCGATGCCGGCCTTGCCGAGCTTGTCGATGACGCGGTCGAGCCAATCGAAGTCGTACACGCCTTCTTCGGGCTCAAGCTTGGCCCAGGAGAAGATGGCTACGGAGACGAGGTTGACGCCGGCCTGCTGCATGAGGGCTACATCTTCGTCCCACACTTCCTCAGGCCATTGGTCGGGGTTGTAATCGCCGCCGTACCAGATGCGGGGCTTGTTGCCCGCAAGTGGCTGCGGCCACTTGAACTCTTTACGTTCCATGATGATTCAGTTCCTTTATTGAATTTTATCGATAATCTGCGTCTACGGGAATAAATTTCTCACGTTGTACAGACGCACAAGGAGGCACCTGCACAATTCTCAACAATGCGAATATCTGCATAGGTGCCTCCTTCGTTGTTAGTAGTGATTGAGGACTGGATGTGGTGCTTTGGGTTCTGAGCCTTTGTTGGGATCCTTGATTCTATTGTGGCCAACGCGGCCGATGACGATTATTCAGTCACCATCCAGGCCATGCGCCACGGTGCGGAACGCACGCTTTCCGCCGCCATCGATCGCATGCAGCGTCAGCCGGTGGATGGTGTCATCGTAGTGCTGGAGGAACGCATCTCCGATTTCGTCGGATACAAGCCTCCGCGAGAACTTCCAGTCGTGCTCATCTGCGAATCCGCCGCCGACCACTGCCCCACCGTTGACGCCGACCAGTATGGCTGCTCGACCGCTATCGTCGATTACCTGATGAGCAAGGGGCACAAGACCGTCTACCACATATTGCCGGACCGTCCACCTCGCGCGCCGCCGAAAGCCGCGCCCGCGGTTGGCGAGAAGCGTTGGAACAAATGGGAGCACGCGTACTTTGAACACGCCCGAGTTCCCAATCCCGGATTCTCCACCATTCTCAGCGCCCTGACTGAGCTTGGCTTGTCGCTGGATGTCCGCAAAACCCCGCAGCCCACCGAACTCTATGAATGGTGACACCATGAGCGAAAACACTCTCAATGCATAAGAAATCAGATCTTAAGCGGCACACGGGAAACGAATTCGCGCTTCTCGCCTGTTATTGGGTCGGCGAATCGCAGCATGCGTGCTACCAACTGCAATGGTTGGCTGAAATCGTCGTAGGGGCGCGTCTGGATGCGCGGGTAGAAGTCGTCGCCCACGATGGGCAGGCCGAGCGAATTCATGTGGACGCGCAATTGGTGGGTTTTGCCGGTGCGCGGGTGGAGTGTGTAGCGGCAGATGGGGTGATTTCCCGGATGGGGACCACCCTCCGGCGCTTCGCGCCACCTCCCGCCAGCGGGAGGGAAACAGAGGTCGCCGCGCTCGATGAGGGTTTCGGCGTTGGCCAAACCCGGTTCCTCGAATGCGGCCATCGTGCCGTGTTCCTTGGTGATGTGCGATCGGCGCAGCAATGGGAACGGGCGTGGCGGCTCGACCTGTATGATCGTGCCGAATCGCGGGCGGCTGATTGGCCGGCAGGGCGCCAGGCATTCATAGACCTTGACGGCCTGCCGGTTCTGGAACAGCATCTGATACGCGCCGCGGCAGGCCGGATCCCGCACGAACACCAATACGCCGGCGGTCATGCGGTCCAATCGGTGCGCTGGCGTGATGTCCGGCTCCCCCAGCCGCTCACGCAATCGGATCAGCGCGGTCTGCCGATACCACATGCCGCGCGGCATGGTGGCCAGAAAATGCGGCTTGTCCACCACGATGATTCGCTCGTCCTCATACAGCACGTCCATCTCAAACGGAATATGAGGCTCGTCAATCACATACCGATGTGGCTTACTCAACGGTCACGGACTTGGCGAGGTTGCGGGGCTTGTCCACGTCGTAGCCCTTGAGCTTTGCCATGTCCATGGCAAACAGCTGCAGCGGCACCACGTCAACCAGCGGGCTCATCAGCGTTGGGCAGGCGGGGCGCCAGAACACCACGTCAGCGTACCGTTCCACATCCGGGTCGCCCTGCTCGGCCACGACGATGATGTACGCGCCACGAGCCTTGACCTCCTCGATACCGGAGATCACCTTGGCGTGCAACACATTGCGGCCGCGCTGTGGCGGCACGATGAACACCACGGGCTCACCCTCGTCCACCAGCGCGATCGGTCCATGCTTGAGCTCGCCGGCCGCGAAGCCCTCGGTGAGCGTGTAGGCGATCTCCTTGAGCTTCAACGCGCCCTCAAGCGCCACCGGGTAGCCCACGTGGCGGCCGAGGAACAAGAAGGAGTTGGCGTTCACCATGCGCTCGGCGGCCGCCTGGATGGTCTTGGGCTGGGTGTCGAGCACCCACTGAATCTTGCGCGGCATGTCTTTCAGGGAGTCGAGCACCTGATGAATCTCATCGCGGAACATCGCGCCCTTGACCTGCGCCAGATACAGGCCCAGCAGGTAGGCGGCTGTGATCTGCGCCACGAACGCCTTGGTGGATGCCACGGCAACTTCCGGGCCGGCGTGTGTGTAGAGCACGGCGTCGGATTCGCGCGGAATGGAGGCACCCTGCGTGTTGCAGATGGCCAGCACCTTGGACCCCTGTTCGCGCGCGTGGCGCAGGGCCATCAGCGTATCCATGGTTTCGCCGGACTGAGAAATGGCCACCACGAGCGTACGCGGGGTCAGAATCGGGTCACGGTAACGGAATTCGTGCGCGAGTTCGATTTCCACAGGGATACGCACCCAGTGTTCGATGGCGTATTTGGCTACCTGGCCGGCGTAGCTGGCGGTGCCGCAGGCCACGACGATGATTTTGTCGATGGCCTTGAAGTCGTGTTCGTCGATACGCACTTCATCAAGGGTGATGCCGCCATTCGTATCGAAGCGGCCAAGCAGGGTGCGCTGCACTGCGGCAGGGTCTTCGTGGATCTCCTTGTCCATAAAGGAATCCCAGCCGCCCTTTTCGGCGGCCGAAGCATCCCAATCCACGGTGTAGGTCTTCGGGTTTTCGACCACGTTGCCGTTGAAATCGGTGACGATGACCTTGTCGGCGGACACGCATACGGCCTGATCCTGGCCGACTTCCATGGCGCGCTTGGTGTAGGCCACGAATGCGGCGACGTCGGAACCGAGGAAGTTCTCCCCCTCGCCAAGGCCCACGACCAGCGGCGAATCATGGCGGGCTCCGGCCACGATGTCCGGCTGGCGGCAGTCGGTGGCCAGAATGGTGAACGCGCCTTCAAGCATGCGGGCCATGCGGCACACAGCCTTGAACAGGTCTGGCTTGCCTTCGTCCGCGATAATCTTGTCCACGATTTTGCCGAGCAGCTTAGCGGCCACCTCAGTGTCGGTGGCAGAGGCGAATCGGTAGCCTTCGGCTTGCAGGTCGAGACGCAGCTGAGAGGCGTTTTCGATGATGCCGTTATGGATGATGGCCACCTTGCCGTCCATGCTGGTGTGCGGGTGGGCGTTCACGTCGCTCGGCTCGCCGTTGGTGGCCCAGCGCGTGTGGCCGATGCCCACCGTGGCAAGCGGCATCGGCTTACGCTCGATGTCTCCGACCAGGTTCTTCAAACGGCCGGCCTTCTTGCGCACGACCACCTTATCCATGCCGGGCGCGGTCAGCGCCACACCGGCCGAGTCATAGCCTCGGTATTCCAGACGTTCCAGGCCTTGCAGACAGACCTCCAAAGGCTTGCCGCATGCCGTTTCAATATTTCCCGCGTATCCAACGATTCCACACATGGTTCACCAGCCTAGCGGACGATTATTGCGCAAAGCGAATCCAACCCGCCGCCTTTGCAGGATTGGAACATGTCCCTTCGTGAAAACCGTACACTGACTACCACTCAGCGTACGTTCTTCACGAGATGGGGGTGCGATTAGGCGTCGCAAAAAACGTACGCTGAGTTCATCAGCGTACGCTTTTGGAGCTGCAACAACGAGCATTCCTACAGCACGTGCTGTAGACGGAGCCGTAAAGCGGAGAGCCCAGTGGGCTCCCCGTAGGCGACGCCGACGCACGACAGTGCTGAGGTAATATAACAGCCTTCCTACAGCACGTGCTGTAGGAAGTCCTTAAACCTAGGCTCGGTGGGGTGGTCGATGATGTCGGGGCCGCCCTTTTCTACGACTACGCCACCGTCCATGAACACGATCTGGTCGGCGACTTCGCGGGCGAAGCCGATTTCGTGGGTCACGCACACCATGGTCATGCCTTCCTTGGCCAAGGAACGCATGACGTTGAGCACCTCGCCCACCAGTTCGGGGTCAAGGGCGGAGGTCGGCTCATCGAAGAGCATGATCTCCGGCTTCATGGCCAGAGCACGGGCAATGGCCACGCGCTGCTGCTGACCGCCCGACAGCTGGGAGGGATAATAGTCCATGCGATCGCCCAGACCGACGCGCTGAAGCTCGGCCACGGCCAGGTCACGGGCGGCTTTCTTGGACTGGTGCTGCACATGAATCGGGGCTTCCATCACGTTTTCCAGCGCGGTCATGTGCGGGAACAGGTTGAAGCGCTGGAACACCATGCCGAGGCGAGAGCGCTGTGCGGCGATCTCCTTATCGTCCAGGGTCTGCAGCATGTCCTGGCCGTTTTTGGTCACGTGCTTGTAGCCGATGAGTTCGCCGTCCACCTCGATGGAACCGCCGGTCAGGGTTTCCAGCTGGTTGATCAGACGCAGGAACGTGGACTTGCCGGAACCGGAGGGCCCCAGAATCACGGTCACAGTACCGGGCATAACGGTTAGATCGATGCCCTTGAGCACATGCAGCGGCCCAAACGCCTTGTGCATCTGCACGGCCTTGACAGCAGGAATCACGGAACCGTCAGCCGCCTTGCGCACGACCGGAGCGGAGTTGGTGATGTCGTTCGTAGTCATAATTCTCGCTCCCGCCTTACGCATTCAGCCCAGCGAAGGTGGTCTGATTGATTTTGTTCACATCGTCCTTCGGCTCACCGTCAGACTTGCCGGGGTACGGCGGATCGTATGGCGGCTGCTTGCCCTTGGTGCCCACCGGGCGGGCGTTGAAGCCCTTGCCGAAGTGCGCCTCAAGGCGGGACTGCACAACCATCAGAATGGAGGTGATCAGCAGGTACCAGAAGCAGGCCACGAGAAGCAGCGGAATCGGCTTGTAGATACGGTTGGCGATGGCGTTGGTGGCGAACTGCAGTTCGAGGGTGAACGGCACGGCGGTGACCAGCGAGGTGGTCTTCAGCATGCCGATGGTCTCGTTGCCGGTGGGCGGGATGATGATGCGCATAGCCTGCGGCAGCACGATGCGGCGCATGATGAGCGTGCGGTTCATGCCCAATGCCTTGGCCGCCTCGGTCTGGCCGGGGTCCACGGCTTCAAGGCCGGCACGCACGATTTCGGACAGGTAGGCGGCCTCGTTCAGAGCCAAACCAATCCATGCGGCGTTGAATGCGGTGACCACCACGTTGGAGTCGATGCTCCAGAACTCCACCGAGGTGAACGGAATGCCGAGGCTAATCTTGGGAATCAGCACGGCGAACAGACCCCAGAAAATGAGCTGCGTGTACACAGGCGTGCCGCGGAAGAACCAGATGAAGAACCAGCTGACGCCGCGCAGCACCGGATTGATGGATTTGCGCATGATGGCGAGAATCACCGACAGGATGATCGCCACGACCATGGAGATCACGGTGAGCTCCAAGGTATAGCGAATGCCTTCAAGCACGTTCTCGTTGAACAGGTACTTCCAGACGGTGGGCCAATCCAGTCGCGGATTGGTAATCAAGCCTTGAATGAGCATCGCGGCGAGCAGCACCACAATCACTGCGGCCACAATCGGGCCGGGGCGCTTGACCGGCAGCGCCTTGATGCGGTTGGGGATGTTCAGTCCCTCACCGTCGACTTCTTTCTTCGCCATAATTTGGTTCCTTGGATGTGTTGGGCAGCCTGAACTGCAAGTTGCAACTAGCGTTGAACCTTAGTGCACGAATGGGGCGACTGTGTTACAAACAGTGCGCCCCATTCGAATTTTCGCGACAGATTGTCGACTATTCGACGGCCGGGTTGATTTCGGCCTTGTCCAGTGCGCCGGATTCGACGCCCCAGTGCTGGAGAATCTTGGTGTAGGTGCCGTCGTCCATGAGCTTTCGCATGGCCTTCTGCACGGCTTCGGCGGTCTGGGAATCGCCCTTCTTGATGGCGATGGCGTTCGGCACTTCATCGAAGTCCTCGCCGAGCTGTTCCAGCTGACCATCGGTCTGGGCGATGGCGTAGCCGACAACCGGGGAATCGGCGAAGAAGATGTCGGCCTTGCCGGTCACCACAGCGGTGGTGGCGTCGGTCTGCTGCTTGGAGGACTGGATGGTGATGTCTTTCTTGCCGTCCGCCTTGCACTGCTTGGCGGTCTTGTTGATGGCCTCTTCCTCGACGGTGCCGGTCTCGACGGCAACGTTCAGACCGCACAGGTCGTTCTCGTCGACGTTCTTGGGGTTGCCTGCGGCCACTGCATAGCCCATGCCTGCGGTGAAGTAGGAGACGAAGTCAACGGATTCCATGCGCTCCTTGGTGATGGTGAAGGCGGCGATGCCCAGATCGTACTTGGAGCCGATGGCCGGAATGATCGTATCGAAGTTGGAGGAGACGATTTCGGTCTCGAGACCGAAGAGGTTGCCCATGGCGCGGGCGAGATCCATGTCGTAGCCGATCTGGGTCTTGCCGTCGGCGTCGAGGAATTCGGCCGGGGCGTAGGAGGGGTTGGTGCCGATGGTGAGCTTGCCGTCCTTGGTCACGGATTCAGGCAGCAGTGCGGCGATTGCATCGTCCTTCTTCACGGAGCTCACGTCGTAGCTGGTGATGGTGACCGACTTGGAGGAACCGCCCTTATCGGAACCGGAGTCGCTCGCCTTGTCGGAGGTGCCGCAAGCCGCGGCGGAGAACAGCATGGCCACGCTCAAGGCGGCGGCCGCAATGGTCTTCAGCTTGTTGAACTGCATGATCTCTCTCTTCTTCTCTGTGGAGCCGCCCTATAGCGGCTATCAATAATCAGGTATAAATATACATTATAACGTATACATATACGAATGCTCCCACTGGGAGGCCGTCGCATAAGAATACAACTGCTGGTGGCTGTTATGCTACAGACCACCCTCAGTCGCCTTCGGCGACAGCTCCCGCCAGCGGGAGCGAACAGGGACACCTGGCAATCAGGCGGCGTCGGCCGGGTTGATCTCAGCCTTGTCGATGGCACCGGAGCCAACACCCCAAGTGTCGAGGATCTTCTTGTAGGTGTCGTCACCCATCAGCTTTTGGATGGCCTTCTGCACGGCTTCGGCGGTCTTGGTGTCGCCCTTCTTGATGGCCACGGCCTCGGGCACCACACCGGTGTCTTCACCGAGCACCTCCAAGGTGTCGCCGGTCTGCTTGATGGCGTAGCCGACAACCGGGGAATCGGCGTAGAAGATGGAGGCCTTGCCGGAAGCCACGGCGGTGGTCACATCGGTCTGCTGCTTGGAGGACTGGATGGTGATGTCTTTCTTGCCGTCCGCCTTGCACTGCTCGTTGGCCTTGTTGACTTCCTCTTCCTGCGTGGTGCCGGTCTGCACGGCCACCTTCACGCCGCACAGGTTCGAGGAGTCGACCTTGTTCGGGTTGCCTTTCCGCACCACGTAGGTGGAGCCGGTCTTGAAGTAGGTGACGAAGTCGACGGCCTGCATGCGCTCCTTGGTCACGGTGAAGGAGGAGATGCCGAGGTCGTACTTGGAGCCCACGGACGGAATGATGGAGTCGAAGGTGGAGGAGATGGTTTCTTCCTTCAGGCCGAATACAGCGGCGATGGCCTTGGACAGGTCGACGTCGAAGCCAACCGGGGTCTTGCCGTCTTCGGCCAGGAATTCGGCCGGAGCGTAAGAGGTATCGGTGCCGACGGTCAGCGTGCCGTCGCCGGTGACGGAATCGGGCAGCAGTGCGGCGATTTCGTCGTCCTTCTGGATGCTGCTGGTGTCGAAGCCCTGAATCGAAGTGCTGGACGAGTCCTTGGATGAATCGCCGCTCTTGGATGCGGTGTCGGTGCTGTCAGTCGTGCCACAGGCCGCCACGGCGATCAGCATGGCCGCGCTCAGGGCGGCGGCCGCAGCGGATTGTATTCCCTTGCTTAGAGACATTGGATTTCCTCTCTCCGGATAGTCAGCTGGGCGGGTATGTTTCCCAGATGGTTCCAGAGCGTAGGAGTGCAATGCTACGGAAGCGTTAATCGTGGGCGAAATGGCCCACAACGCGGACATCCTACTCTTGGCTCCCCTCCGGAGGGGAGCCAAGGGACGGGACTAGTGGCGCATGTTGGCGTAGCGCATGGCGCGTAGGGCTTCGCGCTTGTCCTGCTCTTCGCGCAGGGCCTGGCGTTTGTCGAATTCCTTCTTGCCTCGGGCCAGTGCGATCTCCGCCTTGACGCGACCGTCCTTGAAGTACAGGCTCAGCGGCACAATCGTGTATCCCTTGGCCTCGATGCCGCGGGCGAGCTTGGTGATCTGCAGTCGGTGCAGCAGCAGCTTGCGCTTGCGCTTGGGCGCATGGTTGTTCCATGTGCCGTTCAGGTATTCGGGGATGTTCGCGCCCTCCAGCCACATCTCGCCACGGCGGTCGATGGAGATGAACGCCTCGGACAGCGATGCGCGGCCTTCGCGCAACGACTTGACCTCGGTGCCGGTCAGGGCCAGCCCTGCCTCATACTTGTCTTCGATGGCATAGTCATGCCGGGCCTTCTTGTTCTGGACGATGAGTTTCTCACCGGTTTCCTTGGGCATGTCTCCTCCTTTCGTGGGCAATAACTCGTGAGTAGCAACTCGTGGGTAGCAACGCAACATCCGACGATATCACGGACCGGCCTCGAACACGAAAAAAGGTTCCTCTTCAAAAGGAACCCTTCGACCGCATATATCGGCCGAACCAACCGATCAGTGGACGAACCAGTACTGACCCAAATTGGTCAAGGTGCGGTAGTGCATGATCCACGGACCACCCCAGTTCATTTCGGAAATCTGGAATGTGCCGTCGCCATACACGGCTTCGACTACGGCAACATGGCCATAGGTACCGTCGGCACCATCCTGACCAGGCAGGAAGGAGAGCGCCGCACCGACCTGAGGGTTGTGGTCCACGCGCAAGCCGTACGAGGGGGCGTTGCGCCACCAGTCGCCGCCATTGCCGAGATAGGACGGCGTGCCAATGCCCATCTGCTTACGGCGTTCATACGCCCAATACGTGCACTGGCCGGTGGCATAGGCGTTGCCGTAATCACCGTTTGACGTGCCTTGGCCGCCGCTGCTACTGCTGCCGCCACCGCCAGGAACCGTCGGAGTGGGGGTCGGCGTCGGTGTGGGAGTGGGAGTAGGAGTCACCGGAGTAGACGGCGTACCGCCCTGGTTACCGGTATCCACCCGGTTGGCGGCGTCCTGCTGTTCCTTCTGGTACTGACGATTGTAGGAATCGACCTGGGAGGCGATCAGTACGGTCTGGGCCGCCTGCTTGGCGGATTGGGAATCCAGACTGTCGATCATGGAAGACAGTTCGTCACGCCTTGCTTCGCCTTCCTGGCGCAGATTATCCAAAGCGTCACGTTCGCTTTGCGCGGTTTCGGCGGCGGTCTGTGCGGAAGCGGCCTTCTCATCGGCCTGGGTCTTGAGCACAGCGATCTGCTTTTCGATGGCCGCCAAGCGTTCGCCACGATTCTTCGACGTGCTCAGTGAGGTCGCGGCGGAGGAAGCCGCATTCGCCTCGTTGCGGGACAACGCGTCCCGGGACTGCATGGAATTGACGAAGTCCTGTGTGCTGGTGGCACCCGTCACCACGCTCATCACGTCGGAAGCATTCGAGCCGTGCATCTCGTCACGGGCCAGCTGGGCCACGGCGGCGTGCGCGTCATCGTAGTCCTTGCCGGTCTGCTTGATCTGCTCCTCAAGCGTCTCCTTGTCTTTCTGCGCGGCGGAAAGACGTCCGGATGCGGCATCGGCCTCGTCCTGAGCGGTGGCGGCATCCTCGTTGGCCTGCGTGACCTTGTTCTGGGCGGCGACAATCTTGTTGTTGGTCAGATCGTCCAGCTCAAGTACCTTATTCGCCAGGTCCTGGCTGGCACCGGCCAGCTGCTGCTTGAGTTCGGCCTCGCGCTGTACCGACGCGGCGTGCTGGTTCTGCGCATTGATCAGGTCGGAATAGGCGTCTGCCTGGGCAGGCTGTGCCGAGCTGAACGCCAGACCTCCCACACAGGCTGCGGCGGCCACCAGTGCCGCCAGTGCGGGCTTGATCACACGTACATTCGTCATATGTGAATAGTCCTTTCGCTCACTTAAGCCAATACCATAACATGCGAACCTGAGAGGCTTGCACACGATGTCATCACATTTCTCGCGGGTAAGCCGGTCGCGTTACGCCCTCAAATAACGCCGCAACGAGATGGTTGAAGCGATGATGGACAGCAGTATCGCGCCCACAACCAGGAACGGCGATATCACCAGTACCGTGAGCTGATTCACATAAGGAATCCATGTAACGGATTTCGCCAGCCAGCCGGTGATGAACACGTTGACGATGGCCGAAAGCATCAGGCACGAGAGCACCGAGCCGATCAGCGAGGCGATGGTGCCCTCCAGAATGAACGGCAGACGAATCGTCCAGTTCGAGGCACCCACGTACCTCATGATTTCGGTTTCAGTTCGTCTGGATGCGGCGGACATGCGAATGGTGGTTCCGGTCAGCAGGATGGCGACCACCACCATCACGCCGGCGAGCACAGCCGTAACCGCCGTGGCTCGGTTGAGCACGGCGAACACCGGGTCGAAGATCTGGCGCTGATCGGTAACGTCTTCCACACCCTCCTTGCCAGAGAGCACTTCGGAGACCACCTGATATTTGGTGGGATCCTTGAGCTTGAGCCAGAGGGAGTCCTGCATATCGTCCGCGGTCAGCGTACGGCCTTGGAATTCACCGTTCGGGTACTGCTTGGTGAAGGTGTTGTCGTAGAAATCCTGCTTGCTGACATAGTCGATGTCGGAGACCACGTCGTTGAGTTCATCGCGAATGGTTTTCTGCAATGCCGTGATCTCATTGGCTGAGGGCGATTTGCCGGAAGCACAGTTCGCGGACTGGCTGGTGCCGTCGGGGCATAGCCACACCACGACCTCGACCTTGTCGTACCAGTCGCCCTTGGCTTTGGTGATCTGCGCCTGAGTAAGCACCGAAGCGCCGATGAACAGGAATGAGATGAAGGTGACCAGCGTCAGCGACAGCAGCATCGACAGGTTACGGGTGAGGTTGGCCCACGTCTCGGACAGAATGAATCGTGCTCGCATGATGATCTCCCTTACTCCTTCGCGCCCTCAGCGGGTTGATCGTCGGATGTTTGGTCTGCGGCGGACTGCTCGCCGGCGGACTGCTCGTCAGCAGGCTGCTCGGCGGCGGACTGCTCGTTGGCCGGCGGTGCGGGCGGTTCC
>OKMX01000021.1_pt1 | contig 110130 bp, 108 predicted proteins | sample 1613551 | NCBI WGS metagenome assembly OKMX01 (sample SAMN04436865, study PRJEB24849) | human gut metagenome | biome: human gut; feature: NICU; material: stool | host: Homo sapiens | place: USA: Saint Louis, MO | collected 2011-10-01 | reverse complement strand
GTGGGCGTTATATATCTCGTGTGGCTAAAATGGAAACGGTAATATTTATATGATCTCGATCGCGGTCAAAAACGCCGACGCACGTTACCCGGTCTGCCACCGCTCGCGCCGCGCGAACCTGAAAAAACGCAGTAACTTTATCCGACCGTCGGCCGGCATGTACCGACAAAACAAAAAGCGCTTACCCAAGGGTAAGCGCTTTTTCTCAACCCGGAAAAAATTTTTTGGCCTTCATCACATGTTCCGGTTGGATATATTTATCGGCAATTTTCATTGCCCCGGCGACAACCGCCGCATCATCCAACCAGCCGATGCCCGCAATAAAATCCGGTAAGAGGTCGCCCGGCGTAATCATATACCCCAGCGCCCCTAAGATGGCAAGGCGTACAAAATTCGGCGTCCGCGAGTCACGCAAACAATAAAACAAGACAACCGCCTGACGTAAGAATCCCGCTCGCCGGCCTAACGTTCCGAAATAGCCCAAAAACTTTTTGGCTGAATACGCACGGAATAAGAGTTTGAACAATCTTCCCATAAAGATGTTCCCTCCTTACTTCGTGGCTTCGTGAATTTCCTGTTTAACCTTTTCCGCCGCGTCTTCAACGCTTTGTTTGGCGTCGGCATAAGCGCCTTTTGCTTTCGCGCCGTATTCGTCCGCTTTCGCTTTGGCTTTATCGGCCAATTCGCCGCCGTCCGGCTCCGCTTTTTCCGCTTCGTATCTGGCTTTGGCCGCCAGTTCTTCCACTTTTGCTTCGGCTTTCATTTTCATGTTATCCAAGTCGCTCATCAGAGTTCCTCCCCCCGGGCCGTGCCCGTTTCAAAATAGATTCCGATTATTTCTTTGCTTTGCCTTCTGCACGCGATCTGCCGCGGCAATTATTTTTGATCTTTCTGTTCTTTTTTGATTTCTTCCGTACGAGCCTCGACTTTGTCCTTGAATGTCTCCGCCTTATCGGCTGCTTCTTCTTTCGCTTCTGCGGCCTTCTCTTTCGCTTCCTCCGCTTTTTCCTGCACGCGGTCCTTTAATTCTTCCGCTTTATCGGCCGCATCTTCTTTCGCTTCCGCGGCTTTCTCTTTGGCTTCGGCCGCTTTTTCCTGCACGCGGTCCTTTAATTCCGCTGCCTTATCGGCCGCTCCTTCTTTTACTTCGGCGGCTTTCTCTTTCGCTTTGGCCGCTTTTTCCTGCACGCGGTCTTTTAATTCCGCCACTTTATCTTCGGCTTTAGCCTGCCAATCCACGGATTTTTCTTTCACTTCATCCGCTTTTTGTTGGGCTTGATCTTTCAGTAATTCCGCACGCAATTTGGCATCGGCACTAGCTTCATTAACGCGTTCTTTAAGTTCGACCGCTAATTCTCCCGCCGTGTCTTTAGTCACTTCAAAGATGCCTTTTGCCAACGCTTTTTTATCGTCAATCTGCGCCTGCGATACACCGAAAGTCAACAATAATTCCGTCAACGCTTTGTCGGCCGTGCCCAAGAATTTGTGTACTTTGGCCTGACCGGCATAGTCTTCCATAAAGTCTTGCGTTTCGTCGCCCAACGGCTCGTCTTTTTTGACATCGTTGGCGATTTCTTCCACTTTTTCCCGACCTTCCTGTTTCAGGTCTTCAAATTTTTCCACATACGGTTTGATATCGAGCGGCAAGCCGTCTTTAATCCACGACTGCGCCACACGACCAACACCGTAGGTGACGGAAACGGCGACCGGCAAACCGACTCCCGGAATCGGAATCATCATCGCGGCGATAGAGCCGACGACACGCGCGCCGAACGCGCCGAGAAAACTCATAATGGTACGATCCGAAAGATTGACATCGTACACTTTCGCCAGTCGGCTGATCATATATACTTCATTGGCCATCAAAGCGATTCCGCCCAAAAACGGCGTCATCGAAATGACACCCGCGCGCGCGGCGCCCCAGCGGATTAAATTTTCCGCTTCCAGGTCGCGTTCATCATGAACGACCGGCGCTTCCGGCGCCACCGGTTTCGTTTCCACTTGCGGTGCCGGGACATGCGCCCCTAATTTTTCCACGTCTTCCTGCGCTTGCGCCGTCGGACGAATGTCTTCATGCTCCGGATTCTTAATTTTTCGTTTGTCTTTTGACATATGATTCACCCCTTCGCAAAAATAATTCTTCTGTCTTTATTGTACCACAATTGCCGCTAAGTGACCCCAAAGGCCACTAAAAAAACACAGTTTAATACGATACTAATGAATGTATACCGCGTTTTTTCAAAGACCGTTTTTATGCCTGTTACTCATCAGCAAGCAACGCTCGTTCGCTGCCTTACCATGCAGTGAGACCACCGTCCACCGGAATGCCCGCGCCGGTGATGAAGGATGCGCTCGGCGACAGTAAAAAAGCAATCACTTCCGCGACTTCGTCTGCCGTCGCGATCCGTTGCAAAGGATACTGCGCCGCCATCTCCGCGCGATCCGTCGGCGTTTGCCATTGCGCTTGGGTTAACGGCGTCTCGGTATCACCGGGTAAAACCGCATTCACCCGTACCCCGTAAACCGCCATTTCGAGACTCCAAGAACGCGTAAAAGCAAGCACTGCTCCCTTAGTGGCCGCATAAAGCGAAGCGGCGATATTCCCGTTGACCGCAGCGTCGGAGGCTACCGTAACGACCGCGCCGCGCGTCTCACGTAAGTAGGGAGTCGCCGCGCGGCAGCAACGAATCGTGCCGTAAACGTTCGTGGCGAAAAGTTCCGCCAGTGTGGCTTCCGTTTCCTCACTTAAAAGTGCTTCATGATAAATACCGGCGCTGGTGACCAATCCGCCGATCGGACCGTACTGCGCCGCTTGCGCAAAAATGGTTTCCGCCGCGCTCGGCTCGGCCACATCTCCCTGCAAAAATCGGGCGGCCGGAACTTGCGCCAAGGCGGCCGCGCCGCGTTCGGGATCACGTCCTACTAAAAGAGGAAGAAAGCCTGATGCATCCAAAATTTTCGCCGTAGCAAGCCCGATGCCCGACGTCCCGCCGGTGATTACAATACTTTGCTTCATGCGCCCCAGTACCCCCATGCAAGCTTGATGATCAACGCACCGACAATCAGCAGAAACAGCAATCGCACAAAGCCGCTGCCGCGCACCATTGCCGTGCGCGCGCCGGCATATCCGCCAGCCACCATGCCCAACGCCATCGCCAAACCGTAACCGAAATGCACCTGTCCCCACAACAGGAAGAATACTAAACTGCCGCAATTGCTGGCCGCATTCAGGCAACGACTGTTGCCCGCCGCCTGGACAAAATCAAAACCCATGGCGACAAACGCCATCATCATAAACGATCCGGTACCCGGACCGATAAAGCCGTCATAAAAAGCGCAGCCCGCCGCTGTCAGCATCGCCGCCAGCCAAACATTACGACTCCGACCGCGATACGTAGATTGGCCGCCCCAGTCCTTTTTAAAAAGAACGACCAGCGCGACGATCACCAAGGCGCCGATAATCACCGGTTCAAAGGCGAACGAGGCGATTTGCATAATGACATACGAACCGAGCATCGAGCTTAGAAAAGCCAGCGGTAATAAATATACCACCAGCTTTTTTTCGACCATGCCCCGCCGCCAAAACGTGGTGCTTGAGGTCAAAACTCCCGCGATCGCGGCCAGTTTGTTCGTTCCGAGCGCCACCGTCGGCGGAAGACCCGTCAGCAACATGACCGGCAGCGAGATCAACCCGCCGCCGCCGACCACGCTGTCAATGAAGGCGGAAATAAAGCCCGCCGCGATTAATGCCAATAAAAGCAAAATATCCGTGGAAAACGATTCCATCCGTTACCCTACCAATTGCGAAACATAAACCAATTCAATGCCTTGCGCTTCCAGCTCCGGGACCATTTGACGCACCGCTTCCGCCGTATTCGGGCGGCAGTGTCCGATCACCAACGCCGATCCGTCGCGTTGCGCCATGGCGGCCGCTTGCCGCAAACGTTCACAAATGGCCGCGACGCTACTGTCATTATCGATAAATAATTCGTTTCTGCGCGTCGCGATCCCCATTTCACCCGCCAACGAACTGCCGATCGAATCGGCTGAGGTGGCGCTGTCGACATAAAAGAGGCCGCGATCTCTGAGAATTTGCAATACGGGCAACATAGCACCGCGGTCGGCGGTAAATTTTGAACCTTGGTGGTTGTTGACACCGACCGCTCCCGGTACTTGTGCCAGCGCCGCTTTGGTACGACCGGCAATATCCGTTACCGACATCGTGGTCAACAGAGTGCCCGCTTCCATACCGCTGCCGGAAACAGGCTCCATCGGCAGATGCAACATGATTTCAAAGCCCTGCTCTGCCGCTTGCGCTGCCGCCGCACTCGTATTCGCCATGTTCGGCATGATAGCCAGCGAAAACGGCCGGCCGATGGATGCGTATACCGCCTGCGCGTCCAGATTGGTACCCGCATCGTCAATCAGGATCGCCAGTTTCGCCGTCTTGCCGGCGACCGGTGTCGCCTTTGGTGTTTCCGGCGGCGCGGTGGCCTGCGGTGCTTCCGTACCGGCGGCCTGCGTTGCTTTGACCGGATACACATATAGATGCGCGATAATCATCGCAATTTCATCCTGTTTCGGACTATCTTTCAGCGTCACTTCATACCGTTCGACGGCATCTTCGTGCCAGGTATCTTCATGCGCTTCGCTGAGCGTTACTTTTCCCGCCGTATCGGGCAAGGCATCGATGAGTTTCGGTAAATCCAGCGGTCGGCTCGGTGTGACGACCAAGTTGCGCGCCGACCAGTGAATACGGCCGCCGGTTTCTTCCCATTTCACTTCTTTTTTGACCGGCGTTTCCCCTTCCACTTTCGCGCCTTCGGCTTCCAATTTCGCCACCAGACGTGTCGCCAAATTGTCGATGGCCGGACGATAATCGGCAGTGCTTTGCGTGACTTGCGGTTTCTGCGGCAACGGTTTGGCCTTTTCCTCCGCTGCCCGATTCGAGTCATGCATGCCGAAATACCACCACGCCCCGCAAGCGACGGCGATAAACAGCAATACCACCCACAGGGAAAAACCGAGGCGGCGTTGCGTAAGCGATCCCTTCGGATGACTTCGGCCCGCGGGACGCCGTCCTTTTCTTTGTTGTGCCATAGTCAGCTCCATTTCCTTGCACTAACCCTCTTTTATCTCTTCTTAGCCCTATTGTAACTGCGAAAACAAAACGCTGCAATAAAAAAAGCCCTTGCGATCGCAAAGGCTTTCCGCAAAGCGGATTTTTCCGGTTATGCTTTTAAATGTTTGCTGCCGCGTTCCGTCAACGGTGTTCCTTCTTGGCAAAGCGGGCAATCTTCCGGCGCGTACGTCTGCACGTCCAGTTTTAAAAGCGCCTGAACTTTTTCATTCGGCACGCCGAAATCTGCGCGACCGCCCGACCGATCGACCAATAAGCCTACGCCGACTATCTCCGCGCCCGCCGCCTTGACCACGTCGACGACTTCACGCACCGAGCCTCCGGTCGTCACGATATCTTCGACAATCAGCACGCGTTCCCCCGGCGCGAGCTTGAAACCGCGACGCAACGTCATCTTGCCGTTTTCGCGTTCCGTAAAAATCGCCCGCGTGCCGAGCGCCTTGCCGACTTCATGCGCGAGGAGAATACCGCCCGTCATCGGTCCCAAAACCGTATCCACTTTTTGATCCGCGAACCGCGCCGCGAGTTCTTTACACAACGCTTCCGTATACCGAGGCTGTTGCAGCACGTTAAACTTTTCGACATATAGCGGGCTGTGCAATCCCGATGTCAGTAAAAAATGTCCTTCCAAAATGGCTTTTGTTTCCACTAATAATTGACGTACTTCCTGTTCGTTCATTTGCTTTCCTCCATCTCGGCAATAATTGTTTGCGCCGCCGCTTTGGGATCATCCGCTTTCGTAATCGGTCGGCCGATGACCAGGTACGAAGAACCAGCCGCCAGCGCATCTTTCGGTGTCATAATGCGTTCCTGATCATCCAGCGACGCAAATGCGGGACGAATGCCCGGTGTCACCAACAGAAAATCCGGTCCGAGTAAAGCGCGCAAACGGGCCGCTTCCTGCGGCGAGCAGACCACCCCATCAAGCCCCGCTGCCTGCGCCAATAACGCGAGCTTTTCCACATGCGTGACGATCGGCACCGTACCGCCGATTTCCTCCCACCCGGTTTCGGAAAAACTCGTCAGGGCCGTAATGCCCACCAGACGCGGGCGTTCGATACCGAGTTCCGCCGCCGTTATTGCGGCAGAACGAGCCGCCGCCTGCATCATTTCCCGGCCGCCCTGCGTATGCACGCTTATTAAATCCGCTCCTAAGCGTGTTAACGCCGCCACCGCCTGCGCGACAGTATTCGGTATATCATGCAGTTTTAAATCCAAAAATACATGTTTTTTATGCGTTTTTAAGTAATCCAGAGGCAAGGTTCCCGCACTGTAGAAAAGTTCCATCCCGACTTTGTAAAAAGATACCGACTCGCCCAACGTATCGACAAGTGTCTTCATCTCCGCCGGTGACTTCACGTCTAAAGCGGTAATCAAACGCGATCTGCTCATCCTGCCTCCATCATATCCTAAAATAAAAAACTTCTCCCGCCGGGAGAAGTCATCCAAAACAATTTATTCTTACATTGCCGCCGCTGTCCTTTCCGGTCTCCCGTACCGGATTAAAAGACAAGTTTGGGCAAAAAAAGAGGTCGCGGTAGCGACCTGCTCGGATCAGAACTGAATACCGAAGTAATTCAGAGCCATCATAACTAAAGTTCCCATTGCGCATGTCCTTTCTTTGCTAACCATGGTACCTATCACTAGGCTCCGTTACCACTGTAAATCATTGTTGTGCAATGGCCTTTAGGATCTCTTCTAAAGGTTAGCTAAAGTATAAAACACGCAATGCAGAATTGCAAGTCTTTTTTACAAAAAACAGAGCTTTTTTTTACGCCTTTTATAAACAGTCCCTCACCATATGCCACAAGGCTCGGAAGTATTTTTCAAAAAAGGCTCCCAATGGGCGCTTCAGCCCATTATAAAAAAGTTAAACACAAAGTTTTTCATAACTTCCAGTAAATTTTTTCAGGTTCGATTTTGATGTTTTTTCGGCGCGGTGACGAGCACAATATTGCGTCCGTCACGACGCGCTTCGATCGAAAAATCGACGATTTCGTCTTTGTAGTAGTCAAGCTTGACTTCCAGCAACAATTTGCCCAGACGCTCTTCGAGTTCGGGTGTCAAAAAGCCGCGGTGAAACGAGTCGGTGGTTGTCGATTGCCTTGTCGTCGCGCGAGTGTTTGCCTGTGTTTGGGACGATCTTGTCGCCGTCGTCCGTTTAGCATCGACACCCGCGGCACGCAGCATGTCCGCATCGGTTCTGTCCTTCGGAATTTTATATTTCGCCATGTTACTCCTTCTTCTTCGTTGGTTGATCGTTGGCGGTCATGCCTTCGCCTTCCCGCTGCTGAGCGTAGTTGATCGTGACCTGCGAAAACGGTACCGGTTCGGTGAGTTTGGCGATGGTCGTGAAGCCGACGCCCAAGTACCCGCGCGCCAATTCAACGGCGTTTCCTTTGGAATCCACTTTCGCCGCATAAATAGCTTTACTTTGGTCGACGCCGATCAAACGATAAAAGCCCGGCGGAGAAATCGTGCGCCAGGAGCTGTCGCTGCCGTTAAATGCGTACATGATACCTTCATCGGCATCATCATAAAAGAATACGTCTTCGTCATAAAACACGCCGATCCGACCGATATTTTCCGCTTGGACATAAATGCGGCGCGTATCGTAGTTCGCGTCGGTACGGTAAATGCGGTAGCGTTCATCGGCCACTTTCATTTTCATGTACACGGCATTGGTCGCGGTCGAGTACGCCATCGACGTGACTTTCGATCCGGCCGGTACATTTTCAATCGGCGTGTCCAGTTCATGATCGGGCGTTTCCGGATTGTACTGCGCGATGATAATGTCATCGGTCCCTCTCGCGTCGGGATCAAAGAGCGCCATTAAGATCAGGTTCCGATCCGGCAACCATTCAAAGAATGATACTTCGCGCTTTTTCAGATCGATCACCTGCGTATTTTGTTTATCCTGCGCATCATAGACGGTCACGGATGTCGGCGTGACCATCGCCATGTAACGACGATCATGCGAATAGTACCGGGAACCGCTGCCTTCCACTTGTCCGAACCGATCCGAATCCGGCTGCTGTTTCTCTTCGGACATGCCGCTGACGTAAAAACCGGAGTCCGGCGCGAACAGGTATTGGTCCAAATAAAGATAGACTGCTCCCTGCAGCAAAATTCCGGCGGCAAACGCCACAAGCCATGTAGTACGAAGCGATTTCACAACATTCCTCATTTCACAATAAACGCGGTCGGAATCATCCGTTCGCCCAAAAGATCGGCCGGCTTATTCACGACTTTGCCATTTAAATACAGTGTGGAGCTCGAGCCGCCGTCCAAGTTGGCGGCAATGTAGGCGCCCTGTTCATACATGATATTTTGCACGTCCGCCAGCGACGCGCCGACGGAGTAGCCGACCTGGCGACCGTCAATGACGAGAAATAAAACGGTGCCGTCGCGACGTTGACCGATAGCGGTTCGCGGACCGATGCCCCAGCCGCCGTCACCGTGCGTAATCGTTTTCTGTCCGTTAACGACCAGCGGCGGTCCGAAAGTAATACCCTCGATCACGCCGAGCCGACGAAGCTCCGCTTTATTGTACGTGCCGGCAATCAGGTTGCCGCTATCGCTAAAGCCGATAAAATCGACTTCTTCATCATCATCGACCTTCTCGCCCAAAAGGTATTTGCCGTCATGCAAAATAAAACCGTAAGGCAAACGTCCCGTACCTGTGCCGTTGGGATCGTAAAAGCCACCGCCGTTGATCGCGGCCACCGCGTCATTATTACGGGCGATATTACTGGTCGTATCACCTTTTTCATTGATATCCGCGGCGGTAGCGACTTGGATTCGTTTCGGATTCGGGATCTCCAAAAGATACCCGACGAAACGATCCGATTCAATTTTTTGCAATTTCAGCGTTTTATCTTCACGCACTTTGAAGTTGAAAATATCCTGTTCCGGCACCGCCTGGACACGTCCCAAAATGCGGTCCAGTTCCTGCTGGTCAAACAGCCAGGTGATGTAGTGCGGATGGCGCGAGCGCACAATCGCGCCGACGACCGCCTGCTTCAAATTCGCAAACGGACCGAACAAAACGACAATCGGGCTTGTGATGACGAAAAACAGCAGCGTCACCAGCAGCCACCGTATGCCGATATGATTCCACCAATGTTTCATAGAGCTCCTTATAACGAACGGTACTGATCCGTGGTCAACCGTTCTTCAAAATGTTCCAAATCAACGCGATTACCGATCCAAATCCGACGGACGGTAAGCGGATCATCACCGACATGCACACGGCCCGGATCCATCGTCACCGCCAACGTAATGCCGTTCTCCTGTAAAATGCCAAGCAGCGTATTATTGTACAAACCGTACGGATAACAGAAGTACGTATTTTCAATGCCCAAATGCTCCGCCAACGCCTGTTGTGACAACGTGACCTCTTCCCGCTGCGTCTTGGCCGGAAGGTAAGTCGTCTGCGGATGCGAAAAAGTATGGTTTGCCACCGTCACGCCCGCAGCGTGCATTTCTTTGAGCTGTTCCCAAGTGACGCGACCGGATTTGCCGACATCATTGGTAACGACAAAAATCGTCCACGGAAAACCGAATTCTTTCATGAGCGGATACACGATTTCATAGTTATCGAGATAGCCGTCATCAAACGTAATGCAAACGGGTTTTTCCGGCAACGGCGTACCGTGACTGATATACTCATCCAATTGTTGCAATGAGATCGGATGGTAGCCGTTATCTTTTAAAAATTGCATTTGCGCTCGAAAATGATCCGGAGCCAGCACCGCGTCATTATTCGCAAGATCGGCAATCATATGGTACATCAAAACAGATACGCCGTTTTTCACCGGCTCCTCGGCCGGCGGAGCCGTTGCGGCCTTGACCGGCTCGGCGTCATGCGCCGTCGTGTTCGTAACAGGATCATGTTGGCAACCGGCCAGCAACATCATCGCCATCAGCATGGTAACGACCAGACCCCAGCGCCAAATCTTTTTTTGCATCGTATTCTCTCCCACTGCCCGCCGTGTCTATGTGCAGATAAAAGTTTACTTTTTACGGGCGAATGTAATTACTCCTTATTTTACTATACAGAGCGCCGCATTTCAAACCGCAACGCGACAGCCTTCCTATATAACGGCACAAAAAAAGAGCGTCTTTCAAGACGCTCTTTTTTGATCAACTTTTGAGTTTGGTCGCACCGGCGACTTGCAAACGAATCAATGCACGTTGCAAAGCCAATTCGGCACGCTCATAATCGATATTCTTATCCTTGGATTCCAAACGAGACAGCGCACGATCGCGCGCTTTGATCGCTCGTTCGATATCGATATAGTCCGCCGTTTCCGCCACTCGGGAAGTAATCGTAACCACGTTGTCTTTGACTTCCATGAAGCCGCCGAATACGGCGATTACAATTTCTTTACCGTCTTTTTTAATGCGGATCGGCCAAACCTTCAATGCCGCTACTAATGGGGCATGATCGCGCATGATCCCGAACTCACCGTCAAGTGCGCGTGCGACCACCAAATCGACGCCGTCTTCACTGAAAACAGTGCCGTCCGGCGTGATGATGTTGACGCGCATTCCCGCATCATTCGTGGCCATGGGTTATTCCCCTCTCAGCGTTTTTGCTTTTTCAATGGCTTCTTCGATGGTCCCTACCATGTAGAATGCGTTTTCCGGCAGATCGTCGTGACGACCTTCGAGAATTTCTTTGAAGCCGCGAATCGTATCCGCGAGCGCAACGTATTTACCCGGCGAGCCGGTGAATACTTCCGCTACGTGGAACGGTTGACTCAGGAAACGTTGAATTTTACGTGCCCGAGCAACGATCAGGCGGTCTTCGTCGGAAAGTTCTTCCATACCGAGAATGGCGATAATATCCTGCAATTCTTTGTAGCGCTGCAGAATTTCCTGGACGCCGCGAGCGACTTCGTAATGTTCCTGACCGATAATCAACGGATCCAAAATACGGCTGGTAGAATCCAACGGATCCACGGCCGGATAAATACCGAGCTCGGAAATCGCACGGGACAGAACCGTCGTCGCATCCAAGTGCGTAAATACGCCCGCCGGCGCCGGGTCAGTCAAGTCGTCGGCCGGTACATATACGGCCTGAACGGACGTGATCGAACCTTCTTTGGTTGACGTAATACGTTCCTGAAGTTCACCGATATCCGTTGCCAACGTCGGTTGGTAACCGACGGCGGAAGGCATACGGCCCAAGAGTGCGGATACTTCGGAACCGGCCTGAACGAAGCGGAAAATATTATCAATGAATAAGAGTACGTCCTGGTGTTCTTTATCACGGAAATACTCCGCCATTGTCAAACCGGTTAAACCGACACGCATACGTGCTCCCGGCGGTTCGTTCATCTGGCCGTAAACGAGTGCGGCCTTGCTGATAACGCCGGATTCTTTCATTTCGTTCCACAAGTCGTTGCCTTCACGTGTACGTTCGCCGACGCCCGAGAAAATCGAGTAGCCGCCGTGTTCGGTCGCAACGTTGTGGATCAATTCCATGATCAATACCGTCTTGCCGACGCCTGCGCCGCCGAACAAACCGATCTTACCGCCTTTTACGTACGGCGCGATCAAGTCGACGACTTTAATGCCGGTTTCCAAAATATCGGTCGACGGGGACTGATCTTCAAATTCCGGAGCCGGTCGATGAATCGGCCAATATTCTTTAGCCTGTACTTCTTCGTCTACTTTGTCGACAGTGCGACCCAAGACGTTAAAAATACGTCCCAAGACACCCTGGCCTACCGGTACCGAAATCGGTGCACCTGTGTCCACCGCTTTCGTGCCGCGGGTCAGACCGTCAGTCGAACTCATCGCAACGCAGCGGACGACGCCGTCGCCCAAGTGTTGCATAACTTCCGCCACAATATCAACGGGCACCTGACCGTTTTCATCTTTGATTTCAATCGCGTTGTAAACGGCCGGCAACTCTTGATCAGCACGGAAGGCAATGTCGACCACGGCACCAATGACCTGGATGACTTTTCCTTCTTGTAAATTGCTCATGAAGAGGGCTCTCCTCCTTAATTCGTTGTCTATTATTCGAGTGCATTCGCGCCACCGACGATTTCCGTAATTTCATTGGTAATCGCCGCTTGCCGCGCCTTGTTGTAGTGCAATGTCAAATCATCGATGAGATCGGACGCGTTGTCCGTCGCGCTCGTCATCGCTGCCATCCGCGCGCCCAATTCACTGGCGGCGGCTTGCAGAAGCGCATTGTAGATGATTACTTCCAAATATTGCGGCAACAGTACGGAAAACACTTCTTTTGCATCCGGCAGGAATTCGTAATCAAACTCGTCTGCCGGTAAATTCTCGTCCACTTCCGGACGGGCAATCGGAAGTACCGTTTGTGCCGTCGGTTTTTGGCGCAATGCGGAGTAGAAATGCGTGTAGACGACAATCACTTCATCGACTTCGCCGTCAATAAAACGTTGCGCCATACGATGCGCCAATTCGCGTGCATGATTGTACGTCGGCCGATCCGAGAAACCTTCATACATATCGAGCAGTTCATAGCCGCGATGTGCCAGGTATGTTTTCGGGCGGCGACCTACGGTAACAATCTCATACGTTTCCGCAGCCTTGTCATGCACAATACCGGTAAATTCTTTCATCAGGTTCGAGGTGTAACCACCGGCCAGGCCTTTATCCGCACCGATTACAAGGTAAGCGGTACGTTGGACCTCACGTTCTTCCAAAAGCGGACTTTCCAAGCCTTCTTCGGTATTGGCTACAATATGTTGCAGCAGTTCCCGAATTTTATCCGCGTACGGACGGGTCCCTAACGCCTTTTCTTCGGCACGACGCAAGCGGGCGGCGGCAACCATCTTCATGGCTTTGGTGATCTGCTGAATGTTGGTTACGCTACGAATCCTACGTTTGATTTCGCGTGTGCTGGCCATTCAATCACCCCGCAACCGTATTACTGTTCCGCGCCGCCTTGAACCGTTCTTTATACTCTGCAATGGCTTGTTTCAGAGCTTCTTCTGTAGATTCTTCCAGTTTTTTCTTCGCGACGATGTCACGGCCGATATCCGCATACGTGGTACGCAGGTAGTTAACCAGACCGTGCTCGAACGGAACGACTTCATCCACTTCGAGATCATCCAGGAAGCCGTTAACCGCGGCGAAGATCACCATGACCTGTTCTTCAACCGGGTACGGTGTGTACTGCGGCTGTTTGAGGACCTCCGTCATGCGCTGACCGCGATCAATCTGCGCTTTGGTAGCGGCATCCAAGTCCGAACCGAACTGCGCGAAAGCGGCGAGTTCGCGGAACTGTGCCAAGTCCAAACGCAAGGTACCGGCGACCTGTTTCATCGCCTTAATCTGCGCGGAACCGCCGACACGAGATACCGAAAGGCCGACGTTGACCGCCGGACGAACGCCCGAGTAGAAAAGTTCCGTTTCCAGGAAAATCTGACCGTCGGTAATGGAAATGACGTTGGTCGGAATGTACGCACCGACGTCGCCTGCGAGCGTTTCAATGATCGGCAACGCGGTAATCGAACCGCCGCCCATATCATCGGAAAGTTTCGCCGCGCGTTCCAAGAGACGGGAGTGTAAGTAGAATACGTCGCCCGGATACGCTTCACGTCCCGGCGGACGACGCAGCAAGAGCGACATCGCACGGTACGCAACCGCGTGTTTGGACAAGTCATCATATACGCACAGTACGGCTTTGCCCTGGTACATGAAGTGTTCCGCCATGGCAACACCCGCGTACGGAGCAATATACTGCATCGGCGAACCTTCCGATGCGCCGGCGTGAACGATGATCGTGTAATCCATCGCACCCGCTTCCGTCAGTTTATCGACAAGACGAGCGACCGTCGAGTTCTTCTGACCGATGGAAACGTAAATACAAATAACATCCTGTCCCTTTTGGTTCAAGATGGTATCAATCGCTACCGCGGTTTTACCGGTACTGCGGTCGCCGATGATCAACTCACGCTGACCGCGTCCGATCGGAACCATCGAGTCGATGGATTTAATACCGGTCTGTAACGGTTCATTAACCGACTGCCGATCAGCAATACCCGGCGCAGGAAATTCCACACGACGGTGGTCAGCGGCGGGAATCTCCCCTTTGCCGTCCAACGGTTGACCGAGCGCGTTGACAACGCGACCGATCATCGCTTCGCCTACCGGCACCTGCATAACACGACCGGTGCGTTTGACCGTGTCGCCTTCTTTAATCGTTTCGTAGTTGCCCAGCAATACGGCGCCGACGTTCGACTCTTCCAAGTTGAGCGCCATCCCGTATACGCCGTTCGGCAACTCGAGCAGCTCACCGGCCATACACTTGTCAATACCATAGATATGTGCGATACCGTCGCCCACTTCCAATACCGAGCCTACTTCATCGACATTGAGGTCTGCTGTGTAATTTTCGATTTGCTGTTTAATCACCGATGTTATTTCATCCGGTTTAATTTTCATATTGCGTTAGTCACCTCAATCCCATGTTTTTCCGATAGTAGGGTCGTCTTCATTTCGTGTAACTGTCGTTTCAAGGACCCGTCAATGCGCCGGTCGCCGATCGTCACGATCATGCCGCCCAAAATCGACGGATCGATCGTTTTTTCCAGATAAATTTCTTTTCCGGTCAATTCGGTCAACTCGCGAATCAAACGAGTTTCTTCTTCGTCAGTCAAGTCCACCGCCAAGCGCACCTGCGCTTCGGCAATGTTGCGTTCGACATGCGACAACTCCAGATAGACATCAATAATATCCGGCAGGAGCGCAATTCGGCCGCGGTCAATGACAACACCCAGAAATCGCATGACCATCGGATTCAGATGTTGCATGAAAATCCGTTCTACGACTTCTTTTTTTGCCTCGCGGGAGATCAACTGATTGCGCAAAAAGTCCGTCAATTCCGGATTTTGCTGCACAATCTCGCCGATTTGTGCGAGTTCCTGCTCAACTTCTTCCAATGTGCCGGTTTCCTTGGCTAAGGCCAAGAGCGCCGCCGCATATTTTTTGGCAAGTTCTCGGTTATTTTTCATCTTACCGACCTACTTGCTTTGTAGCCAACTTTTCGATGCAGTCATTAATCAGTTTACGATTCATATCCGCATCAAGGTTTTTGGCAATCAGCCGCTCAGCGATCGCTGTAGCGAGCTCTACCACCTCGGCACGCAAATTCTTCACAAGTTCCTCGCGTTCTTCCGCCAATTGACGGGTAGCGAGCGTTTTTTCCTGTTCGATTTGAGTGCGTACCGTATCCAGTTGCGCTTGGGCTTGTTGTTCCGCTTCCGCAACGGCTTTATTAACGATTTCCTGCGCTTGCGCGCGTGCCGATTCCAGTTGCGCCTGGTATTCCGCATGCAGTGCTTCCGCCTGTTTCCGGGCTTGTTCCGCGCCGCTTAAATCTGCAGCAATCCGAGCTTTACGTGCATCGAGAGTCCGCATCAGCGGACCGAAACCGAATTTTCCTATGATGGCAACGAGAACGAAAAAGTTGAGGATTTGGATAATCAAAGTAAGGTTAAATTCGACCAATGAAATTCCCTCCTCAAAACACTAGATGCCAAATTAGAGCAAGTCAACGAGCGGGTTGGCAAATACCAAAACGAGCGCAATAACCGACGAAATAATCGGAATCGATTCGATCAAGCCGATCGAGATCAGCAAGTTAACCATCAAACGTTGCGCCATTTCCGGCTGACGAGCCATGGCGTCCAATGCAGTCGTAGCCGCTTTCGCGTCAGAGAATGCCGCCGCAATCGAAGCGACGCAAGCGATCAAAGCTGCGCAAATCGCAGAAACAACAAGTACTAAAGCAGTAGATTCCATTATAGTTTCCTCCTAAAATAAAATTCCATTATGTACGTTTCGTACATGCTGAATTAATGGCCGCCCTCACCAATTGCACCGCCCAGGTATGCGGTCACGAGGATCGTAAAAATAAACGCCTGGATCAAACCGATGACTAACGAAACACCGATCCATAAGATAGGTACACCGACTGGCGCCAGATAGTTTAAAACTTCCAGCAAAATTTCCCCCGCCAAAATGTTGCCGAATAGACGCATTGCCAACGTAATCGGTTTTGCGATTTCTTCGATCAGGTTAATAAAAACGAACGGAGCGAAGGGTTTGAAGAAGTGTGCAAAATACTCTTTGAACCCTTTGTTTTTCACGTACAGTGCGTGCGTCGCCAGGGATGCTGCAATCGCCAGGCCCAATGTCGTATTGACGTCATTCGTGGGCGAGGTAATGAGGTGCGGCGTCGGTAACAACCCGATCTCGTTTCCGATAAAGATAAAGAAAAAGAGCGTTAACAGCATGTATACCGCTTTACGATAATCGGGCCCGAGAATGGAATGAAACTGATCGCTTAAATTCTCTACGATCATTTCCACTGCGTTTTGCACACCGGACGGTACCATTTCACGACTTCGCGTCGCCAACAATACCAAAATAAAAACCAGTGCGCCGGTCAGCCAGGTCATGTAAATCGTGTCCATGTTAACGGCCATTCCCCAAAGATATTGCACATCATGTGTACCTGTGTGTAGATGCATAGCTTCACCCCCTTCCGCCAGGACATACTCACCTTTTTTTTATATGCTTGAAGTCGCCCAAAAACGTGACAAAGTAGTACACGAGTTTCAGCGACAGTAAGCCGCAAACCGTAGCCCCGAAATGGGCTAAATGGGTTTTTAAGACCACCAGCAAAAAGATGATGGCCACAAAGAAACGCCCTGCCGCGACGTTGGTTAAGCTTTTCGCCATATCCAGATCATCGCGATCGCGTCGCTTAAACGCGATCAATGCAAGGTACGAAAAATACGCTATATTAAAGGCGCCGCCTATGATCCAACCGACGGCCCAATCCCCTTTACCGAATAGGAGAACGAGGACCGCCCCCGCGGCCATCAACGCTCCTTGCCAATGCATGCAGGCAAGCAGCCAACGAAAAAGTTCCCGACCGTCTGTCATTTGCGAATCATGTCACGAACTAACGTCAACAGACCTGCCAGCGCACCCGCCACGCCTCCGGCCAGTAAACCGAATGGAGCCGTGCCGATATATTTATCGAGAAGATACCCTAAATACAGGCCGAATAAAATCGTACAAAGCAGTGTCATACCGGCACCGGTAGCGATGGCTAACGCCCGCCGCCAATTAAATTCCTGTTCTTTCACCGGAGACCTCCTTGCCGTGCACATGAGGTTATAAGGGCCTGCACATGCAGTTATTATTCTATCATAATTCATTAGCGTTGGCTATAAATTCAGGCGGTTTTTTCGCCGTTTTACCATAAGCATACAAAAGCGCCTGCACAATTCGACCGGCCGCTTTACCGTCGCCGTACGGGTTGACGGAATTCGCCATCCGACGGTACAAATCATCATCGGTTAAAAGACGTTTCGCTTCCCGGTAGACATCTTCTTCCGCCGTGCCGACCAGGTTCACCGTACCGGCCGCTACCGCCTCGGGTCGTTCCGTGGTATCGCGCAACACGAGTACCGGTTTGCCTAAGCCCGGCGCTTCTTCCTGAATACCGCCGGAATCGGTCAAAATCAGATCGCTTTGCGCCATCAATTGCGCAAACGGTTCGTAATCCAACGGTTCGATCAAATGCACGTGCGGCACATCGCCAAGTTCCGCTCGGACGACTTCGCGCACCGCCGGATTTTTATGAACAGGAAATACCAGTTCCAAGTTCGGTACATCTTCCAGTATCCTCCGTAACGCGCGATATACGTCGCGCATCGGGGCGCCCAAATTTTCGCGCCGATGGGTGGTTACCAGAAGCGTACGCCGTGACGGGTCAAGCTTCACCGGCAGCGTATTCGGATCAAAAGGACGGCCGACTGTCTGCAAAAGCGCATCGATGACCGTGTTACCTGTCACGAAAATCGATTCTTCCTCGACATTTTCTCGCAGCAGATTCGCTTTTGTTTCCGGTGTCGGCGCAAAATGGTAACGCGCCAGCCGTCCGGTCAGGCGGCGGTTCATTTCTTCGGGAAACGGCGAGTAAATATCGCCCGTCCGTAAACCCGCTTCCACGTGCCCGACAGGAATCTGCTCATAAAATGCGGCGAGCGCGCCGGCAAAAGTTGTCGTCGTGTCGCCGTGAACCAAGACTACATCAGGACGTTCCTGTTGCAGACATGTCCGCAAGCCGAGCAACGCCCGGCTGGTGACGTCATATAAAGTTTGTCCCGGCGCCATGATATCCAAATCGTAATCCGGTGTAATCGCAAACAACCGCAACACCTGGTCGAGCATTTCGCGATGCTGCGCGGTCACGGTAACGCATACGGAAAACTCCGGATGCCGTGCGAGTTCGGAAACGACGGGAGCCATTTTGATGGCTTCCGGACGGGTACCGAAAATTGTCATTACTTTAATGGTCATAAAACGTTCCTCAGTGTTTTTCCGACGCGCACTTGCCGCCTGCAATCATGCCCAAGTAGCGTGCCCACCAAAGTCCCGCCGCCGTTACCACACCGACTACGACGACACCGAAAACAACATTTAAATGTACTACCAATAGTGCGATCATCCCCAGAAAAGCGGTAATCGCATACATCAATAAAACCACCTGCTTTTGCGATAAGCCGCTATCGAGCAGACGGTGATGCAAATGCCCGCGGTCCGGCGCGAAAATCGGCATGCCCGAAAGCTTGCGCCGCACGATCGCCAGCGCCGTATCCATAATCGGCAAGCCCAGCGCTATGACCGGCACAACCAAAGCGACGGTAGCCGCTGTTTTCATCACACCCATGATCGATACCGCGGCGAGCGTGTAGCCTAAGAACATGCTGCCCGTATCGCCCATGAAAATCTTCGCGGGGTTGAAATTGTACTGCAGAAAACCGATTGCCGCGCCCGCCATCGCGACCGTAATCGCCACGCTGTTCCATTGCCCCATTTGGTACGCGATCAGCGCCACGGAAACGGCGGCGATCGAACTTACGCCGGCTGCCAAGCCGTCTAAGCCGTCGATCAAATTCACCATATTGGTGAATCCCACCACCCACAAAATCGTGAGCGGTACGGAAATGAACGCGCTTAAATAAATATAATCGCCAAGCGGATTTAAAATCCAGTCGACGCGCACACCGCATGCTACCAGCACAACCGCCGCCAAAATCTGACCGAGCAATTTTACCTTGGCGGGAATCTGACAAATATCGTCCCATATGCCGACCGCAATAATCACGGCCGACCCCATCAGTAAACCGATCACTTCGGTCGATAACGGCAAGCTGTACAACACCGATGCCAAAAATCCGATATAAATTCCCAAACCGCCCAAACGCGGTACGGCTCCATGATGAACCTTGCGCGCATTGGGATTATCCATCGCTCCGACCCGACAGGCCAAACGCTTCACGGCAGGGGTAATGACATAGGTCACGATGAGCGCAATCCCGAACGCAATTGCATACGCCAAGCTCTTCCGCCTCCTCTACTTTCATTCATCGTTATTGTATCATAATGCGAGTCTTAATAACATTAATTTTGTCAAGCGCGATTTTACAGTTCATTTTTGCGCTTCGAAAATATTTTTTACATTACGCTATTGACCTCATTTTTATCCGCTTATACATTCTGTATTTGTGTCTTTTTTATTCCCGATCGGAATGGAAAATTAATTGACAACTATTCCCACTATCCCCTACAATAAATCTCATCATTTTCGTCTGTCAAAATGTGCAGATAAAGTCGAGCGTTACGCGTCATTATCCTGTTTGCTGCAAGGGATACGTCAGCGCTCCATGTAAATTAATCCTAAAGGAGTTTACCCAATGAAAAAAATTACCACTACCCTCTTGGCGGCCCTCATGCTTCTCTCCGCCACCCCCTCCGCGTACGCGCTGGAGACTCCCGCCAACGAAGCCACACGTGTACAACGGGTTATGACCAAAGAAACGCGCACCGAAACGGTCACGCACACCGAAGAACGCACCAAAGAAACCCGACACGGTCACTCCGTTCGCGTGCAACCGCCGGCCGGTAAAGTGCAACTGGGTTTTGACGGTGTAGCCGAAACCGGCTTTGAAAAATGGACCAACGCCGCGATGTCGGTGTTCTCGATTTTCAAAAAATCACCGGTTAAGAAGGCTAAGCAACCGCTTTTACCCGCACTGAAAGAACAGGACCTGCCCTATTTTGAAATCTCCAAAATGCACGGACACAAGCGCACCACCGGCATCACGACGACGGTAACCAAGGAGCAGACAACTATCTATCCGGGTCTGCCCATGGATACGAAACCGCAGTCGGAAGATCCGTTCGAACGAATGATCAGAGACTTCGGTCCGGAATCCGTCAAACGCTAAACGACGGATTCTCTCCGTCGCGCCATGATGCCGTTTGATCGTATGATTATGCGATAAATAGCAAGCGGAAATACAACTTTTTTAGATGTTGTATTCGCGCAATAAAAAAAGACTCGCCGAGCGAGTCTTTTTTATGTTTAGAATTAGAAGCGGTAGTTCAAGCCGACGCCGACACCTTTACGGTTCAAGTCTTCGTCGCGATCCTGGTACGTGTAATTAACGTCCAAGTCGAAGTTCGGGTTCAGATCATACAAAGCACCGACTTTGTATTCTTTTTCTTCACTCGAAACTTTTACGCTGGCATAGCCGTCAAATTTGTCGGTCAGGTAGGTCATGCCTTCTAGGCCCGCGTAGAGCTTGTTACCGGCCACGTCGTAGTTGCGATTGCCGAGGGTCACATATACGTTATCGTTCAAACGATATTTACCGTACACATCAAATTCATTGCCCATGTTGACAAGGTCACGATATTCCGCGCCGATCACGACTTTATCGGCGATACCGTGTTCCACGTAGACCGCATGCGAACCGTCCTGCGCTCCGTTGTAACCGTAACCTACATTCGTGCCGCCTTCCGGAATATACGTCACCGGCGCTGCCATGGCGGCGCCCGCCACCAAGCATGCACACGCTGTTAAAATAGCTAATTTACGCATTTCTTTTCCCTCCTTCAAGTATCCTATCGATTAGTTTCATTATAGAGGATACGTTCGTTAATGTACAGTCAAAATTGCCGGTTAAAAAAATTTAATCCGCCGGCGACGCTTGACGTAACATTATGTAAAAGTGCATTATAGATATACTTAAATGAAAGGATCGGATATGTCATTTTTAAAAATTGAAACGCTGCGCAGTCGCTCTTTACGGACCGACTCTACCTTGCTTTTGGAAGGTGTTTTGGTCGGGTTGCTGGCGGGCGGCGCGGGTGTCATTTATCGTTTGCTGATCAGTTGGTGCGAGGACAGTGTCAGCTATTTGGCGCAACTGGCCGCCTTGGACTGGTCCCGGTTGCCGCTGATCCTGATCGCTTTTTGCATCGGCGCCATTGCACTGGGCGCGATCGTTCGTCACGAACCGTATGCGGGCGGCAGCGGTATCCCGCAGGTGACCGCAGAAATTACCGGTCGGATTCAAACGTCCCCGCTTTCGGTTTTGCTGCATAAATATTTGGGCGGAACCATCGCCGCGCTTTGCGGCTTATCCCTCGGTCGCGAAGGCCCGTCCATTCAGCTCGGCGCGATGTGCGGTAAACTCGTCGCCCGGGGTTTGAAACATAATTATATTCGGGCGCAAAATTTGATGTCATGCGGCGCGGCGGCCGGTCTTTCGGTCGCGTTTAACGCCCCGGTATCCGGCGTACTGTTTTCGCTGGAAGAAATTCATAAAACGATTACGAAGCGCTTGATCATCAGCTGCTTCGCCGCCGCCTTGACGGCGGATGTCGTCAGTCAATACGTATTCGGTCTCGCGCCGATTTTCCATTTTCCCGAGATCGGCAAGATGCCGGTCAGCATGTACCCATGGGTCGTTCTGCTCGGCATTGTTTCGGGCTGCATGGGCGCTGTATATTTTTGGGGTCTGCGCGGCTGCTACTATGTGTACGGCAAATTGAATTTATATATTTTATTGCGACCGCTGCCGGCGATTCTCTGCTCGTTCGTGCTGATGCTCTTCTTCCCGATCGTCTTGGGTGGCGGGCATCCGATCTTGGGCCAGCTGTTAAATGCGCCGCATGCGCTTTGGTGGTTATTGCTGCTGCTCGTGGTCAAAACCGCTTTTTCCTTGATTTCATTTGCCTCCGGCGTACCGGGCGGCATCTTCCTGCCGATTTTGATTCAAGGCGCGATTCTCGGCTGTCTGTTCGGTCAAATCGTCGCGCCGGAGTACGTCGTGCTTTTCATCGTGCTCGCGATGGCGGGCTATCTGACGGCGGTCGTGCGCAGCCCGCTCACGTCGCTCTTACTTTTATTTGAAATGACGCAGCGCATCTCCTACTTTTTACCGCTCGCTATTTGCTGTCTGTTGGCGTATTACACGGCGAACGCGCTCGGCACGCCGCCGATTTACGAATATTTATTGCAAAACATTTTGCGTAAAGAAAAACCGCGTCCCGATTTCGATACGACGATGATGCAGGTGACCGCGGTTGTTTCCGATCACAGCCCGCTTGCCGGCACGGCCTTGCGTGACATCGCGTTACCGCCGCACGCGTTAGTGATCGCCATTGATCGCCAGGGCGTCGCGGTGGTGCCACGCGGCGAAACGGAAATCCAGGCCCACGATCAGCTGGTCTTTGTCTTGCCGCGCAATCAGATCGGCGCGCTCGAAGCGCTGCTCGATGAAACCACCGAATACGAACAACCGTAGCTTGCTGCGGTTGTTTTTTTTATTCTGACACGGCAAGCTGCCGAGCGCGGTATTTACGGGTATAATAAAAGCAAAGGAAACAGAGGAGGAATGAACATGCCAAAACTGGTAGTACTCAACCATCTGACACCGGAACGCTTGGAACGTTTGCAACGGGTCCGCCCCGATGCCACTGTCGAAGCGTACGCTAAAATGAGCGAGGCGCTGCCGCATCTGGAAGATGCCGATGCGGTGGCCTTGTGGGGCTCCATGGATCCGCTTCCCGTGCTGGAAGCCGCGCCGAAACTGCGCTGGCTGCACAGCATGAGCGCCGGGATTGAAAAACTGTTGCCGCCTCCCATGCAACAAAACGATATCGTCTTGACGCACACCGCCGCGATTCACGATGCGCCGGTCGCGGAGCGGGCGCTGGCGTTGCTGCTCGCGTTGCGTCACAAATTAAAACGCGCCGTGACGGCGCAAGCGGAAAAAAATTGGGATCCGCAGTCATTTACGTCGCTGGAAAATACGAAAGTGTTGATCGCCGGTTTCGGTGGCATCGGTAAAGAAATCGCCAAACGCTGCGCGGCCTTCGGCGCGGAAATCATCGCGGTGAAAAATCATCTGACGGAAGAGCCTTTGGCCGACCGCGTCATCACGAACGATGAATTAATGAATGTCTTGCCGGAAGCCGACATCGTCATGTGCGCGCTGCCCGGCACACCGGAAACGGAAGGATATTTCGGCGTCAAAGAAATCGCCGCGATGAAAAAAGGCGTTTACTTCATCAATATCGCGCGCGGCACGATCGTTGACGAAACCGCCTTGATCGAAGCGCTGAAGTCGGGTCGCGTCGCGGGCGCGGGGCTCGACGTCACCGCACGGGAACCCTTGCCGGAAGATTCGCCGCTGTGGACGCTCGACAATGTGATTTTGACTCCGCATACCGCGGCGCGCGTCTACGGCTACATGGACAAAGTTTTAGATGTGTTGGCGGATAATTGGCAACGCTTTTTAAGCGATCAGAAGCTGAAAAACATCATTGATAAAAAACGCGGCTATTAAAAATAACAATTGGCAATAAAAAAGAACGCGATCGCGTTCTTTTTTATTGTTCAATTATTTTACCGTCGTTTCAATCAGCGCCAACACTTCATCCCGCTTGGTTTGCATCAGCTCCCGATCGCCTCGCGTTTCCAAATTGAAACGCACCAGCGGTTCGGTATTCGACTGCCGCAAATTGAATCGCCATGTGCCGAAATCCATGCTCAAGCCGTCCAAATATTTGATTTCCCGCGCCTGATCACGATACGCCGCTTCGACGACGGCCAGCGTTTCCTCCGTTGATTTTACGACGCGATTAATCTCGCCGCTGCAGGGGAACTGCGCTTCCATATCAGCAATCAGTTGCGAGAGCGGTTTGCCTGTTTCGCAAATGATTTGCGCGACCAAAAGCCAGGGAATCATGCCGCTGTCACAATAGGAAAAATCGCGGAAGAAATGGTGCGCGCTCATTTCCGCTCCGTACAGACCGTCCACACGCCGCATCGTCTCTTTCATAAAAGCGTGGCCGCCCTTGGATTCCACAGCGGTCGCGCCGTAACGTTCACAAATCGCCTGCGTGTTCCAGTACAGACGCGGATCGTGCACGATGGTCGCGTGCGGATCCAGCGTTAAAAAATGTTCCGCGAGCAATCCCAAGACGTAGTAGCCTTCGACAAAATTGCCCTTTTCATCCACCAAAAAGCAACGATCGAAATCGCCGTCCCAGGCTACGCCCAATTGCGCTTTTTCCGCTACGACCGCCCGACTCGTCACCAGCCGATTTTCTTCGATCATCGGGTTCGGTACACCGTGAGGAAAGGTCGCGTCCGCGTCCATGTACAACTCATGCCAGGTGAACGGCAAATGCGTTTTCAAATCGTTAAACGCCAAACCCGCGCCGCCGTTGCCGGCATTGACCACGATGTGCATGGGCTTTAAATGACTCAGATCCACGTACTGCAATAAAGTTTCGATATACTCTTTCTGTACGTCGAGCGTTCGGTAAAGGCCTTTTGTTGCCGGCGTGGCAAAATGGCCGGCGAAAACGCGCTCTTCGATTTCTTTTAAACCGGTATCCGCGCTGATGGGAATGCCTTCTTCACGCACCAGTTTCAGGCCGTTGTAATTGACCGGATTGTGGCTGGCCGTCACCATGACGCCGCCGTCCAAACCGTAATGAAACGTCGCGAAATACACCATCTCGGTGCCGCAGACGCCGATATCATACACATCCGCGCCGCCGTCTGTCAAACCGCGCGCCAACGCCTCCGAAAGGCGCGGCGAGCTTTCGCGGATATCCCGCCCGATCGCTACTTTGCGCGCTTTGTATTGGTCCGCATACGCGCGTCCGACACGGTAACTTACTTCTTCATCCACTTCCGTCGGCACGATGCCGCGAATGTCATACGCCTTAAAGCCGTTGCGACTCTTCTCCAGTGCTTCCATTTACGTATCCTTTCCCTCTAACCGCTCCAGCATCGTTTGGTAACCGTCCGCGCCGTAACGCAACGCGCGTTTGACGCGGCTGATCGTTGCGGAACTCGCTCCCGTAAGCGATTCGATATCTTCATATTTTTGACCGCTGTGCAGCAACTGCGCCACCTGCCAGCGCATACTCAAGTCTCGCAGCTCGGAAACGGTACACAAATCTTCCAAAAGCGCATACCCTTCCTCGCGCGTTTCAAGTGCCAGCAACGCATCCAGCAGGCTGTCCATTGCCGGGCTGACCAATCTCGGATTTACGCTCATCATTTCCCCTCCTATTATTCTTTATTATAGCACATAGTAAAACAAATACGCTCGTATTGCAGCGGCAAAAACAAGCTGTTCATACCGGCATAGGCGAACGTTACGGCGACTTACCAAAACGAATTCCCGCACGCAAAAAGAGATCCTGTACGGGATCTCTTTCGTCATATACGTTAAAAAATAAATTCCGGCTCGTCTTTTGTGATCAGACCGATTTTCACTTGCGCATGAAATACTTCGGTCAGGTATTTTGCCAAAAGGTCACACCCGCGTTCCAGATCTTCACGGCGATCGGAAAATCCGTCCAAAAGGTAAAGAATATCTTTCGTTTGGGGCGTGATTTTACCGAGTTCGCTTTGCCTCCATAAAAACCGGCGCGTACGCACGGTCGTACCGGATGCGTACACAATCTCTCCGAGGTCCGGCGCTTCCGCAACCGTCTCGCCGAACGGCACGAAGGTATCGTTTTCTCGCGCGCGACGTACGCCGAGCGTGCCCTCCGCCAAAGCGTCGACGGCATGCGCGCCGATCGGCACGGACTCAAGCAATGATGCGGCATTTCCCAAATCGACCAGCGGTGTAATCGAGGTCAGCATTTTTCCTTTGGAAATACGCGTCAAGAGCGCTTCAATGGAACTCGGATATTTATTCGGATTGATACCGACCGCGCGAAACGCTTCGCGGTACGCGGCCAGTTCCGATTGTTCCTTTACTTTCACGCCGCGGTATTTTTCCGCCGCTTGCGCCTGCGCTTTCGCAAACAGTTCCGCCACCGCTTGGCTTTTCCGTAACGGCTCGATGCCGGTGGCGGCTACCACTCCCACCATATAGTGAGGTAATACGTCAAATACTTCTTCGCTGACAAAATATTTCATACTGCTTCTTTTACTTTACTCACGTATGCGCGCAAATGCGGATAGCAAAAAAGCAGCCCGAAAGCTGCTTTTCAGATTAAAACAAGGCACGACAAATCGCAATCACGATCGTTCCCGGGATACCGAATAAAGCGACGATAATGGCATCCCAAAAGGTCCAGGGAAGTTTCATGAGCATCGCATCGATCAGCCAATACAAGAGTCCGCCGGCAATGATATTACCGATAAACGGAGCTAATGCCCAGCCCAAGACGCGGAAAATTAAAATCGCGATGATCGCAACCACAACAAAAGTAATCAGGGTATTCAATGCTACCATTTTACTCTCCTCCTTACATACTTTGACGGTGGGCGACTGCGCCGGCTAAGGTGACGCCGTCCACAAAACCGATATCTCCACCGGCCGGTAAGCCTCGCGCGATGCGCGTGATCGTAATGCCGATGGGCTTGACCAAACCCGCGATGTAGAGAGCCGTCGCTTCCCCCTCCGCGTCCGGGTCGGTAGCCATAATAATCTCTTTCACCGTATCGTCTCGCAAACGTTCCAAAAGTTCGCGAATATGAAGCTGCTCCGGCTGAATACCGTCCAAAGGCGAAAGCGCGCCATGCAATACATGGTACACGCCGTGATATTCATGGCAACGTTCCATGGCTTGCACATCAGTGGGAGATTCAACCACGCAAATCACGCTGTGATCGCGCCGCGGATCGGCGCAAAATTCACAGGGATCCTGGGTGGAGAGATTGCCGCACACGGAGCAGTACTTGGTCTGCGCTTTCGCGGTCTTGATGGCCTCAACAAACGCGTCGACCGACTCCTGCGGCTCTTCCAGAATAAAGTACGCCAAGCGGCGGGCGGTTTTCACACCGACGCCGGGCAGGCGACGAAATTGTTCCGTCAGCCGCTCTAACGGTTCGTTCATTAAAACATTCCCGGAGGAAGACCCATCCCGCCGGTAATGCGGTTAACTTCCTGCGAAGCCATGTCGTCAATTTTGCGTCCCGCTTCATTGACGGCCGCCGTTACCAAGTCTTCCAGCATTTCGGCGTCCTGCGCTTCCAAGACCGCCGGATCAATTTTTAATTCCGTAATTTGCTTTTCACCGTTCATCACGAGGCGGATCGCACCGCCGCCCGCTGTTACTTCGGTTGTTTTTCGTTTCAGTTCCTCTTGCATTTTGGCCATGTCGTCTTGCATTTTTTTGACCTTTTTCATCATGCCGGCCATTTGCGCTTTATTACCAAACATTGATTGCCCCTCTTTCACGGTAGATAAATAGTCCAATACTGTTTTATTCTTCCCATACATATATATCACAGTCACCGGCAAACTGCAAGGCGTTCGCGAGCACCGGATCATTTTGATCCGCGGGGTCAATATCCTCCCGGCGGATCTTGCGGTACTCCCCCGGCGATGTCACCGAAGATGCGGAAACCGCTGTTTTTTCCGATGACGGTGCCGCCGCTTCGTCTCGTTGCAATGCTTCAGCACGAGCGCGCGCTTCATCCGCCTGAGTGCTTTGGGCGGCTACGGCTAAGAGCGTCAGCTCGACGCCGGTGAGTTCCTGCAAAATACCGGCCACTTCCTGTCGGTATTCCGGCCGATTCGCCGCATCGACCAGAAACGCATGCTCAATTGCGATGATGACATGAGTGCCGGCGATCAAAAGAAGTTTCGCATTGCGGTAGCAGGCCGCCTGCGCCATTTTTTTGCGGGCGAAAAGCGCCTCGACAACTTTTTGCCAAATCCCGTCATACTGCGAGGGGTGCACAAAAAAGTCAACGTTCTCCGCCGCTTTTTCCTGCTTCTTCGCCGAAGATCTCGTTCCCTTTGTTTGAAGTAGCGTTGCGGAAGGAGTCCGCTGCGGCGCGACAGGCTCAGACGGCTGCTGTTTCGCCGATGTTTTGGGCGACACGGTCGTTTTTTTCCGCGGTGACGGCGACGGCGCACGTGCCGGTTCTGTCAGCGCAACATGCTCCTCTTCGTCAACGGGCGAAAACGGCGCCACGTTCATTTCCCATTCCGCGGCGCTGACGGCCGCGTCTTCATCGTCCGGCGGCGGCGGACTCGGTTCGGTGCGCCGCGCTTTCGCCGTGGCGCCGCGTTGCACGGCTTCTTCCAGAGCACTTACACGTTGCAGCAAGGCCGGTGAAACAACCGCCTCTTTATTTTCCAACGCCGTGATGCGTTCTTCCCACTCGGCGGCATTCACTTCCCCGCCGCTGCGGCAAAGCGCCAACAAAGTAAGTTCCGTCGCCATGCGTACGGAGCCGGCAAACCGCGCTTCCCGCAAACCGTCTGCCGTGCGCGTGGCGAGCGTGGCCAGGCGGCCGGCAGGTAGCGTTTGTGCTATGTTCTGTAAGCGCGGAAACGCCTCGCCGTAGATGGCAAGTTCCGGAAAGTCGGGGTCGATTTGACACAAAAGAGCGTCGCGCAACCATTGCAACAACTGCTGCAACACGACCGCCGGTTCTTTACCGGAGGCCAAAATTTCCTGAAAAATTTGCAACGTGCGCGCGCTGTCACGCGCCAAAACGGCTTCCGCCAAGCCGGTAATCTCTTCCTGATCCGGTAAGCCTAAAACCGCAGTCACCACGGCTTCCGTGATCGCACCGCCGGTGCCGGCGCATTGATCCAACAGACTTAGAGCGTCGCGCAAACCGCCTTCCGCGCGTACGGCGATCAACCGCGCTGCGCCTTCGCTCAATTCGATGCCCGAACCCTGCGCGACTTTCAACAGCTGCGCGGTGATCGCGGCCACGGAAATACGTCGAAACTCATAGCGCTGGCAACGCGAAATAATGGTGGCCGGCAAGCGTTCCGGTTCGGTCGTCGCCAAAATAAACACGACATGTTCCGGCGGCTCTTCCAGTGTTTTCAACAACGCGTTCGCCGCTTCCTTGGTAAGCATGTGCGCTTCATCGATGATATATACTTTGGTCCGCGCAACGGTCGGCAACTGCGCGACGGTATCCCGCAACGCGCGCATCTCGTCAATGCCGCGATTGGACGCCGCGTCAATTTCACTCACATCAAAGGCCGTGCCTTGCGTAATTTCCCGACAACGTTCGCACGCATTGCACGGTTCCGCCGTGGGTCCGTGGATACAGTTGAGCGCTTTGGCTAAAATTTTCGCCATACTCGTCTTGCCCGTGCCGCGCGGACCGGAAAACAAATACGCATGCGCCACTTTACCGCGGGCTACCGCTTGCGCAAGCGTATGCGCGATCGGATCCTGGCCGACGACGTCGGCGAACGTCTGCGGCCGCCATTTACGATACAATGCCAAGTACGCCATGCCTTGCCCCTTTTCTTTATGAAATAAAAAACGCAGCGGAACGCTGCGATATCCGGTTACCGGCAGAAACCGTTTATGACAACCTCCCGAGTTACCTCGTGGCACATGAAAGGATTCGCTTACTGCTGCTTCCTCTCGGACCTGACAGGGTTCACGAACTTCCATTGCACAAGCCCCGAAAGGTTGCCATAAACGACCTCTGCACAGTCGCCGGTTATTTCATTATACAAAAAACGGTACGAAAGCGCAATACTTCCGTACCGTCATTTCTTACGGATGATGCCGCAACGCCGCGGTCACCGCCGCGTCCAACATAAGCGCGGTCGTTACCGAACCGATACCGCCCGGAACCGGTGTCGCCGCCTGCGCTTTCGCGAGCGCTTCCGGCGCCACATCGCCGACGGTTTTGCCGTCGACGCGATGAATGCCGACATCGACGACGACCGCATCTTCACCCACCATATCCGGCGTCACCATCATCGCTTTGCCGACCGCCGCGACCAAGATATCCGCCGCGCGCGTGAAGTTCGGCAAGTCCTGCGTTTTGGAGTGGCAAATGGTCACCGTCGCGTTCGCCGCCAGCAATAATTGCGCAACGGGTTTGCCGATGACATCGCTGCGACCGATCACAACCGCGTGTTTACCGGCAAGCGGAATTTCATAATGCCGAAGCGTGGCGAGCACCGCCCGCGCGGTCGCCGGCACAAATGCGGTGCGCCCCGTCACAAGCCGGCCTACCTGCGTCGGCGTCAAACCGTCGATATCTTTGCCCGGCGCAATCGCTTCGACCAACGAACTACGATCCAGTCCCGGCGGCAACGGCATTAAAAGTAAAATACCGTCAATCTGCGGATTCTGATTCAGCGCGTGAATTGTCGCCAAAGCGTCCTCTTGCGTCAGATTTTCCTCGGGCTCTACCCGTTCGACATATAATCCCGCTTGCGCAGCGGACTTCGCTAAAAAGTCGCCGTACATCTGCGCCGCCCGATCCGCACTGAAACGCACAATGGCCAGCCCCGGAGTAACGCCCTTCGCCGCCAGCGTGCGAATTTTTTTCGCCGTGGTTTCCTGCTGCGCGGCCGCTACCGGCGCCCCCTTAAGTTCTCGCATGAATCCTCCTCAAAAAAGACCGACAATGTTTCCGTCCGCCGTCACGTCGATTTGTTCCGCGGCCGGCTTTTTCGGTAATCCCGGCATCGTCATGATGTTGCCGGTAAGAGCGACGATGAAGCCTGCACCGGCACTGATTTTAAGTTCGCGTACGTGCAGCGTAAAGCCTTCGGGGCTGCCCAGTTTGTTCGGATCATCGGAGAACGAATACTGCGTCTTGGCGATGCAGACCGGCAATGCCGCATACCCGCCCGCTTCAATATCGGCCAGCGTTTTTTGCGCCGCCGCTTCTAAAACAATATCGTCCGCGCCGTAAATTTCCCTCGCAATGGTACGGATTTTGTCGGGAATGCTTAATTCGCTCGCATACAGCGGCTGAAAATCAGCGGTGCCCTTGGCAATTTCCTCCAGCACGGCTTGCGCCAGTTCCTTACCGCCTTCTCCGCCTTTGGCAAAAACGTCGGACAACGCAACGGGTACGCCGCGTTCTTCGCAGTATGTCCGAATCGCCGCCATTTCTTCCGCCGTGTCGCTGGCAAACGCATTGATGGCAACGACTGCGGGAACATTATATTTGGCAATATTTTCTAAATGTTTGCCGAGGTTTTCCAGGCCCCGCTTAAGCGCGTCGACATCCGGTTCGGTGAGTTCGTTTTTCGCGCGGCCGCCGTGCATTTTGAGCGCGCGCACCGTCGCGACCAATACCGCCACTTCCGGTTTTAACTTGCCGTAGCGGCATTTAATATCAAAGAATTTTTCCGCACCCAGATCCGCGCCGAAACCGGCTTCCGTAACGACATAGTCCGCCAGGTGCAACGCGGTTTTGGTGGCCACCAGCGAATTGCAACCGTGCGCGATATTCGCAAACGGACCGCCGTGCACCAACGCCGGCACATGCTCAATCGTCTGCACCAGGTTGGGCGAGATCGCGTCTTTCATAAGCGCCGTCATCGCGCCCTGCGCATGCAGGTCGCCGGCCGTTACCGCCTTACCGTCATAATCGTAGGCGACGATAATGCGGCTGAACCGTTCTTTCATATCTTTGAGATCATGCGCAAGACACAAAATCGCCATGACTTCGGACGCGACCGTAATATCAAAGCCGTCTTCGCGCGGCACGCCGTTCACTTTGCCGCCCAGACCGACCACGATATGGCGCAATGCCCGATCATTCATATCGACCACGCGTTTCCACACGATCCGACGCGGATCAATGCGCAACGTATTGCCCTGTTGCAGATGGTTATCGAGCATGGCCGCCAATAAATTGTGCGCCGCGGTAATGGCGTGCATGTCGCCGGTAAAATGCAAGTTGATATCTTCCATCGGCACCACTTGCGAATAACCGCCGCCGGCGGCACCGCCCTTGATTCCCATGCACGGCCCGAGCGACGGCTCACGCAACGCCACCATCACTTTTTTGCCGAGTTTGGCAAGTCCCTGCGCCAAACCGACCGTGGTGGTCGACTTTCCTTCACCGGCAGGCGTCGGAGAAATCGCCGTAACCAAAATCAAATGTCCGTTTTTTTCGCCGTCCAGCTTACGAATTAAATCATAGCCGATTTTGGCCTTATAGCGTCCGTACGGTGCTAAATATTGTTCTTCAATACCTGCCGCCGCAGCAATTTCCGTAATCGGTTGCAGCTTCGCTGCCTGGGCGATTTCAATATCGCTTCGCATGGGATTGCCTCCTTTATTCCGCCAATTGCACCCGGATCTGTCGGGTATCTTCCAAAGTGAGTCCGGCGAGCGGAGTTTGCGTGATAACTACGCCCTCGCCCTCCGGCACTACGCCAACCTGAGCCTGATTGGCCCATTCCAACACATCGCGCAAACGTCGTCCCGTGAAGTCCGGCACAATAATTTTGCCCTCCTCCGTTCGCGTTAACGTCAGCGGCTCGAGAGCCGCTTTTTCCGCCGTGCCGGTATCCGCCACATCCGTCACATTGGGATGTATGCCGCGATAGCGCATAATTTCTCCCATAACCTCGGCAAATACAGGCGCGGCGATCTGTCCTCCATAGTATACGCCTTCCGGATCATCGAGAACAACGAGGCAGACCGCTTCCGGCTGTTCAATCGGACCGAAACCGATAAAGGACGCGATGTAACGTCCCTCCAAGTAGCCGCCGCGTTCCGTATCCAACTTCTGCGCCGTACCGGTTTTGCCGGCGAGACGATAACCGTTGACCTGCGCTTTGACCCCGCCGCCGCCGGAAACCACCTGCTCGAGCATGGGGACCAACGTGTGATCCACTTCGGGAGTAATCGGTTGTCCGACTTCTTCCGCCTGGCTCGCCTGATACGTTGTGCCGTCCGGATTGACAATGGACGCAATGACATGCGGCTTCATCATTTTACCGCCGTTGGCCAGCGCTCCGTACGCCTGCAACATTTGTAACGGCGTGACGGCGATACTTTGCCCGATCGACATGGTCGCTATATCGCTGTCGCGCATGTCGTCCGGGTTGAACAAAATGCCCTCGCCTTCGCCCGGCAGTTCGATGCCCGTCGGTTGACCGAAACCGAACCGTTTCGCATAATCTGTCAATACAGCCCCGCCGGTGCGCAGACCGACCATCGCAAAGCCCGTATTAATCGAATATTTGATAATATCGACAAGGCGTACGTCACCGTAGCCTTCGCTGTTCCAGTTTTGAATGGTGTGTCCCGACGCATACACCGAGCCGGTATCATGCAATACCGTTTCCGGTGTAATCGAACCCGATGCCAGCGCCGCCGCCGCGATGATCGGTTTAAACGTGGACCCCGGTTCATACAGATCCGTTACCGCGCGATTACGAAAATCTTCTTCCGTACCTTCCGCGAACCGATTGGGGTTATACGTCGGACGATTGGCCATCGCCAAAATTTCACCGGTACGCGGATCCATCACAATAATCGAACCTCCGGCCGCACGTGTCGTACCCATGGCGCGATCAAGAGCGCGCTCCGCAAAAAATTGAATTTGCGCGTCAATCGTCAAGTAGACACTGCGCTCCTCATCGGGGAAAAGTTGGGAAAGCGTCGATTTCAAAATCGGCGTTCCGTAACGCGACGTGATAATGGTCTGCTGCTTGCTGTCGCCTTTAATTTCCTGATCAAGCACCATCTCGATACCGTCGAGACCTTTGTCATCGATACCGACAAAGCCCAGTACCTGTGCCAGCAAATTGCCGTTCGGGTAGTAGCGTTTACTTTCTTCCACAAAATGCAAGCCGGTAATCTTTTGCTGCCCGATCAGCGCTTTCACCTGATCGGAAACTTCTTTGTCCAACATGCGTTCCAACCACACAAAACGGTTGGTTTGGGCGAGTTTTTCCGCGAGCTTATCTTCCGGCACAGACAATAGCGGCGCCAACGTCTGCGCCAAAGCCTGCGGGTCCCGGTTCAATTCTTGCGGATCCGCGTACAGCGAAAGCGTGACGGCGCTCACCGCAAGCACTTTGCCGTTGCGGTCATAAATCGTGCCGCGCGGCGACTGTAGCGGCCGCACTTCTTCGGCTTGTCCCAAATCAAGTTCCGCATAGTACGCGCCGCGTACCACCTGTAAATAAAAGAGCCTGCCGCAGATCAGGATGCCGAACACAGCCAATGCCATAAAGAGAAACGCGACGCGCGTCCTCCCCCGCTTTTTCTGCGGTACGGTTTTACTCCTTACTCGTTCCTTCGTCATGCGCATTCCTTTCCTGCCTCAGTTGGTATCGTTCAGCAGCCAGTGTTAACGCTTCCGGCTCGTTGGCCAAAGTTCCGTCCTGCACCCGTTGGCGCAAAACTTTTAACACTGTCGCCGTGTCTTTCCCGTAACGTTGCGGTAATGATGGATCGTACCGCAGATCCCGCGTATGCACCGGCATCGTGGCAAGCTCGGCACGTACCGCGCCGCCGAATGCGCGATGACCGTCGGTAGCGCTGAGCGGCCGTCCGCAGCCGATCACATCCGCCACGCACAAATCATTTAATTCGTCCAGCGCCTCGGTCAGTTCGACCGTGGTGCGAAAATTCCCCGAACGCGCCAATTGGCGCAACCAACGTCGCACATTCGCGCCCGCCGTATTGGCGTATTGATGATATTTCATATGATTGGCGACTAAAAATTCGACGCGGCTCACCATCGTCGCCGGATATTGCAGACGGGTCAACGCCGCTTTGGCCATTTCGGCGCTGCGCACATCGTGACCGTAATCGGTAATATCGCCTTTATGAAAGCCGCGGATACCGGGCAGGCCTTTCGCCGCGTCATGGAAAAGCGCCGCATAGCGCGCCACCAATGTAGCCGGACTGTGTTCCACAACGACCAACGTATGCAACCACGCGTCGTAAGCGTGGAAGCGTCCTTGCGGCGTTTCGGGTAAATGGCTCAATTCCGGTAAAATCGCAACCGTTTGATCGATTCCCTGTTCGCGTACCCGGCACGTTTGCTCCGCCAATCCCGAACGAACGAAAAGATCCAAACCGCGGCCGGCATACGGCGCGACCAGCAGCCGATCGAGTTCGGCGCGCACGCGTTCCAGCGAAAGTCCCTCTACCCGAGCAAACGCCGGCGGCATCGCCGCGCACAATTCACGCGTCGGGCGAAAACCGAGCTGCGCAATAAAACGGCAGGCGCGAAACAAGCGCAAAGCGTCTTCCCGAAAGCGTTCATCGGGAGCGCCGACAGTCTGTAAACGTTTTTTCCTCAAATCTTTGCGGCCGTCGTAAGGATCGATCAATATGCCGTCGGAACGAAACGCCATGGCGTTGACGGTAAAATCACGCCGCGCCAGGTCGTCCGCCAAATGCTTGGCGTAATACACTTTTTCCGGGCGGTGACTGTCCGCTCCATATTCTTCCCCGCGGAAAGTGGCGACCTCATAGGTTGCGCCCGCCCATTCCACCAGGGACACGCCGAACGCGCGTCCGACAGTACCGACCACTTTAAACGGCGACGCGGCAAACACCCGCTCCACTTCGTCCGGCGTGGCGGCCGTCGTGATATCCCAGTCGTGCGGCGTGCGTCCCAGCAATGTATCGCGCACGCACCCGCCCACGGCGTAAGCCTCAAACCCCGCCTGCTCCAATGTCTGCAGTAATGTCCGAACCGCTTCGGGTAATGGATAACGGCAGGTAAAAAACGGTATCATTGCTCGCGAATCTTGCGCGCCCACACTTTGCCCGTGGGCGTTGTCGCAAGCCCTGCTTCGCTGCGTTCGCGTAATGATTTGGGCATCATGTGACCGATTTCCGCCATCGCACTGATCACTTCGTCTGCGGGGATCGCGCTTTTTACGCCGGCCAGCGCCAATTCGATCGCTACCAACGCGTGCACCGCATGAAACGCATTGCGCTTCACGCACGGTACTTCAACCAAACCGCCGACCGGATCGCAAACCAGTCCCAAGACATTTTTAAGTCCCAACGCGACCGCGTGATCCATCTGCTCGGTCGTGCCGTTGCACAATTCGATACCGGCCGCGCCGGCCATGGCGATCGCCGTTCCGCATTCCGCCTGACAACCGCCGACGGCACCGGCAATCATCGCATTTTTCGCAATGACATCACCGACGCCCGCGGCCGTAAACAAGGCGCGCAAAATATCATCATCACTGCTGCCCAAACGTTCCGCCAGCGTCAGCAAGACCGCCGGCAAAATGCCGCACGAACCCGCGGTCGGACACGCCACAATGCGGCGCATTTTCGCGTTAGCTTCCGCGATGCCCATACCGAGCGTGGCCGCGCGCCAGGCGTAACCGTTTAAAAAATGCGGGGCCGCATCGCGCATGCGCAAAGCATCCCCGCCTGTCAAACCACTCGGTGAACTGCCACCGTCACTGATACCTGTCTGCGCCGACTCACGAAACGCAGCCAGCATATCCTGCATTTTGCGCCGCACTGCCACCAAGGGCTGTTCATTGGCCGCCGCTTCCTGCGCCGCGACAAAATCACCGACACGTTGGTCGGCTGCTGTCGCCTGATCCCATAATTCCCGTAGCGAACTCATGTCGAATCCTTTCCTTACACCGGCGGAAACGTCCGCACGACTTCAATCGCTGGATGCGCCGCGATCTCCGCCAACGTCGCATTGGCGACCGGCGTATCCGTTTCAATAAACATCATTGCCAAGCGCTTGCGTTCCTGTCGAAACAGACGCATCGCCGAAATATTAATATCCTGTGCCGCTAAAATTTGGGACACAAAGGCCACGATCCCCGGACGATCATTATGCCGCGTCAAAAGCGTATGATTGGACCCGTCCAAATCGACCGAATAACCGTCAAACTCGCGCATGCGAATCCGTCCTCCGCCGGTGGATACGCCCATCAGCTCACGTGCTTTGCCGCTGCTGCCGGTTAAATGAAAACGCACCGTATTCGGATGTTCCGTTTCCGCAGCAGACGCGGTAATCGTCACTTGCAGTCCCAGCTCGGGGGCCATCGTCAACGCATCGCGCAAGCGCTGATCATCCGGCGCCCAGTTCAAGAGTCCGGCCACACAGGCGCGGTCGGTCCCGTGCCCCCGATACGTTTGCGCAAACGAACCGTAAAAAGTAATATCCGCCTTGATCGGTGATTCGCCCAGCAAGTATCGCGCCAAACGTCCCAAACGCGCCGCTCCCGCCGTATGTGAACTCGACGGACCGATCATCACCGGACCGATGATATCAAAAACTCCCACCCTGCTGCCTCCATTTTCTTATAGCCAGCGTGATAAGTCAAAATCTTCCTGGATTTCTTCTTTCAAATAAAGCTTACCGATATACATGCCCAAGAGCGTCGGCGCGGAACGGCGCAGCATACTGCTGTCCCACGCGTCGGCGAGCCGCGCCAAAACCGGTGCCACCGTCCGCAACACTTTGGTCGACGCGCGCCGTTCATACACGACAGGCCGCGATTGCATCAGTTCCGTCAATTGGTTGCGCGTGGTTTCGTCGGTAATATTAGCCGAACGGAAAAAGTCGGGCAGTTCGCCGGCATCGGTAACCGCCAGTTTATAGTAATCGCCGTACGCCGAGCGCACGAGGTATTGCGCCGGCAAACGTTCACCGGCAAGTGCGGTCGCCAATTCTTCTTTCGTGAATCCCATGTAGCTGAAAAAGTACGGGTACGACTCGCGCAACACCTGACCGAGCGGCAAATCCTTGCGCGCCATGCTGGTGCAACGCAAATATTCGAGCTGCTGATAGTAACTGTACTCCGTCGGCAAATCCTGCAGTAACGGCTGCACATATTTTTTCGCGTAACGGCGAAACGCCGCCGCGCTGATGTTATCCGCGTGACGCGAGTAATGGAATAAAAGCAGCAGCGCCAAGATGCGGTAATGTCCCTGTTCCAGATGCGTCATCGCCGCCAAGGCATCATACGCCAATAAGGTCTGCGTTTCGGTGCGCTCCCCTAAAGCGACCTCGGCAAAGGCATCCGTGACCATTTCCAAAACGGTATCATCCGGCGTCATAACATAGACGCGCTGCGCATTTTGCAGTGCTTCCTGCACCATAATGTGAGCGATCATATCTTGGATCTCGCTGTCGTCCACATCGCCCAACTTGGCAAACGCCAACGCCGTCACCCGTTCCACATCGTCCGCCATATCCGGGCTGATAGTCGCATACCGCACCAGAAAATGCCGTACCTGCCGGCGCAGTAACGACTGCGTGTCTTCCAATGTATCGGTAATTTCAGGCTCCGGCGCGAGTTGCCGCACCGGCTCTTTTTCACGAACCGCATTCGCCGTCGCCAGTGCCGGTTCCGGTTCCGTCGAACTTTCTACGAGTTCCTTTAAATTTTCGCGATTGACAATCTGCGTTTGCGCCAATTCGTCCCGCTCCGGTTCACTGACAGCGGTCGGAGAAAGGCGCGGCAATTCACGTGTTTCCTGCCCCGCTTTGGCGACCGCCGGCGCGGCGGCGGATTGAACCACTGTGGTATCGACCGTACTCGACGACCAGGCCGGTTCCGAATGCACCTGCAAACGTTCCGGCACCACTTTTTCGTGCGCGTGGCGGCGACGTGACGCTTGCGGCACATACGGAACACGCCTGCGCGGCGCGGGTTTATAAAAGAATACGCGACATACCAATAAAAAGGCCAAAGCGACCAAAAGAATTACCAAATATGAAACCATGTTGCCACTCCCTCGGGATATTCCCTGTTTTCGTTATTTTTATTATTTCATTATAGCATATATCCACCGCGCGGCCGCCTTTGCCGGCGGGATTTTCTGCATGCTTTTCCGCACCTTTTTGTAAACCGTAATCCGCTAAACGCCTGACCCCTCATTTTGGCCATTTTATAATGCGACAAATGCGCATGAACACAACGACCGATATTCACTGTCTCCCATTGCCGGGAAACGTTTCCGTCACCTGAACTCGGTATGATGACTCGCATGATCCTTGCGGATATCTATAAATTACGATATAATAATCATAGGACAAGAAAAGGACACAAAAGGGTGGCCTGATTAGTATTAAGGAGGAGTTATATAATGAAAAACGCAAAATCTGTAAACCAGTATTTGGCTGACTTGGCTCTTTGGAACATTAAACTTCACAACCTGCATTTCAACGTCGAAGGAGTTCCGTTCAAAGCAATCCACGAATTCCTGGAAGAGATTTACGAGGAAGTATTTGAATACTATGATGCGGTTGCCGAACTCATGAAGCAACAGGGAGAATTCCCGGTTGTTACCGCCAAAGAATATCTGAAGATCGCCAGCCTCAAAGAAATCGAATCGAAACCGTATGCGGTGAAAGACGCTCTCGAAATCCTTTTGGGCGACTTGGAACTCATGCGCGATGAAGCATTGAAGATTCGTGAAGAAGCGGACAAAGAAGACAACTTCCTCTTGGCTAACATGATGGAAGATCATGTCGAATTCTACGCGCTGAAGATTTGGTTCACGCGCGCTTTCATGGCAAAATAATATACACCCGCATAGCGGACCCTTGCGGGTCCGCTATTTTTTTGGAAAGGAGCATGCGGCATGGCTAAACCGCTGATTGTTTATTTTTCAAAAACCGGTCATTCCAAACAACTCGCCCGTCTCGCCCAAACGTTAGTCGGCGGTGATCTTTGCGAGTTGAACTTGGTCGCCCGCTATCCGGAAAACTATATTCTGAGCGTCATGCGCTCCGGCGCGAGCCTCATTTCGGGCGAATTGCCGAAACTGCGTCAGATTCCGGATATCAGCGCCTACCGTGAAATTCTTCTTTGCTATCCGCTCTGGTGGTGGGAACTGCCTACACCGGTCATGCGCTTTCTGCACGATGTCGACACGACCGGCAAAACGATCTATCCGATTTGCTCGTGCGGCGGCGGCGGTCTCGGTAAGTCGGTGAAGCGCATTCGTAAATTAGCGCCGTATGCGGCCGTGCAAAAAGGAATTTTCATTCGCGAAGCGGATACGAACAACAAAACCGCAGCAGAGTCCCTCGCCGCGTACCTTGCGCCGCTGGGAAAATAAGATATAAAAAGAACCTCGTCCTGACGAGGTTCTTTTTATATCTTACAAGCTTGCATTTTAAAATAAATATCCCTAAAATAGAAATAAATTTATATTAAATGAGGCGATGTGATTTTGTCTATTTTCCGTACCAAAAATCTGCGCGGTTTACTCGCGGAAATTGCCGCGCAAGGCGAAGATCGTAAATTACGGCGATCGCTGACGGCGCTGGATATTACCCTGTTGGGCTTAGGTGTCATGATCGGGACGGGGATCTTCGTTTTGACGGGCATTGTGGCCGCCGGATACGATGACGGGGCCCGGTTTGATGCTTTCCTTTGTGCTCGCCGCCGTTGTCTGCACGTTCGTCTGTCTCGCCTACTCGGAGCTTGCGTCATTCATTCCGGTCGCGGGCTCGTCATACACCTACGCGTATGTCTCGCTCGGTGAAATTTTCGGCTGGCTCGTGGGCTGGTCGCTTATCCTGGAGTACACCGTCGGCGCGAGCGCCGTGGCCGGCGGCTGGTCGGCGTACTTTACAAGTATTTTGGCGGACATCGGCATCCATTTGCCGAAAATGCTCACGACCGTTCCCGCCGAAGGCGGCCTGATGAATTTGCCCGCCATGTTGATTGTCGGCGTCGTTTTGTTTTTCCTGCTGCGCGGCATTCGTGAAAGCGCCGGCGCCAATCGCGTGCTGGTCTTTGTCAAATTAGGCACGATTTTCCTTTTCCTGCTCTTAGCAGGGCCGCATATTAACCCGCAAAACTGGACGCCGTTCTTACCGTACGGTTGGTCGGGCGTATCCGCAGGTACGGCTGTGCTGTTTTTCTCGTACCTGGGATTTGATTCGCTTTCCACCGCGGCGGAAGAAGCGCGCAATCCGGGCCGCGACATGCCGATCGGCATAATCGCCGCACTGACACTGACCACGCTTTTGTACATCGCCGTCAGTGCCGTCATGACCGGTGTCGTTCCGTATCCGGAACTCGACACGGCGGCCCCTGCCTCCTTTGTCTTACAAAAAATCGGTCTGCGTCTCGGCTCGGCCATCATCGGTACCGGTGCGATTTGCGGCCTGTCAACCGTATTGTTGGTTATGATCTACGCGCAAACCCGCGCCTTTTACGCGATGAGCCGCGACGGTTTGATTCCCGAATCATTGTGCCGTGTTCACCCCGTGTACCGTACACCGTACCGGATTACATTGATCGTCGGGTTGGCTGTGGCATTCATCACCGGCTTCACACCGATTCATATCGTTGCCGAAATGTGCAGCGCCGGTACCATTTTCGCCTTCCTCTGCTCATGCAGCGGGCTGTTGATTTTGCGCAAACGCTATCCCGATGTAAAACGGCGTTTCGTCTGTCCCGCCGTGTGGCTGATCGCGCCGCTCGGTTTTCTCTCCTGTCTCTACATATTTTCGCAGCTCTCCGCCCACACGCTGGAACTTTTCACCGCGTGGTTTATCCTGGGCGTGATTATTTACTTCGTTTACGGTCGCAAGCACAGTCATTTAAATGCGGTTGAAAATGAATCCGCGCAATAAAAAAAGAGCTTTCAAAGCTCTTTTTTTATTGCCTGTATTTTTATAATTTACGTATAAAAAATCCGGGCAATGCCCGGTTCTTGTTAAGTGGTGCGGTTGGAGAGACTCGAACTCTCACGGATTGCTCCACTGCCGCCTGAAGACAGCGCGTCTGCCAGTTCCGCCACAACCGCGTGGGTAATATGTAGTTGGTGCGGCTGGTGAGACTTGAACTCACACGGAGTTACCTCCACTACCCCCTCAAGATAGCGCGTCTGCCTGTTCCGCCACAGCCGCAAGCTGTGAAAAAATGGTGCCTCAGGGCAGAATCGAACTGCCGACACGAGGATTTTCAGTCCTCTGCTCTACCGACTGAGCTACCGAGGCAAATAAAAAAAGAAAATGGCGACCCGGATCGGATTTGAACCGACGATCTCCGCCGTGACAGGGCGGCATGTTAACCACTACACCACCGGGCCATAGATGGTGGGCGATGACAGGATCGAACTGCCGACATCCTGCTTGTAAGGCAGGCGCTCTCCCAGCTGAGCTAATCGCCCATATAAAATGGTGACCCGTGGGGGATTCGAACCCCCGATACCGCCGTGAAAGGGCGGTGTCTTAACCACTTGACCAACGGGCCGTGTATAAAATTGTTCCCCAAGGTTAAAATGAATATGGTGACCCGTGGGGGATTTGAACCCACCGATCCCGCCTTGAGAGGGCGGTGTCTTAACCACTTGACCAACGGGCCAGAAAAAAGTGGTGATCCATCCGCGACTCGAACGCGGGACACCCTGATTAAAAGTCAGGTGCTCTACCAACTGAGCTAATGGATCACGTGGCAGGGGTGGAAGGATTCGAACCTGCGCATGGCGGAGTCAGAGTCCGCTGCCTTACCACTTGGCTACACCCCTATGGCTCCCTGAGTAGGACTCGAACCTACGACCGATCGGTTAACAGCCGATTGCTCTACCAACTGAGCTATCAGGGAATAATGGAGCGGGAAACGAGATTCGAACTCGCGACCCTCGCCTTGGCAAGGCGATGCTCTACCACTGAGCTATTCCCGCATATCAACAGATGCCATTGTAACATACCGTTTTTTTCATGTCAATGACCAGTTAAGTTACTATATAAGAATAGCAAACGAGGATTTTTTTGTCAAGAAGGTTTTCACTTTACCGAAAATTTGTTTTACAAAAAAGTGACATAGCAGAACGTTGCTATGTCACAAAATTTCAAGGGTTTTGGCCGAAAATGTAGGGCGCCGGTACCTGCCATTGCTGCATAGGCAATAACTGGCCGTAGTAGCCGCCCAACGTATTGGAAACGGTAAGATCATACGTCCCTGCGCCGTAGCCGACACGATCAATCACCAATTCAGACGGACGTTTTTCTACCGGTACGGCAAATGTCGCAAGCGCCGCCGCACCGGTCGGTGTAGTGAGTTCATAGTCGGGCGTTCCGGTGATCGTCGGGAACCCCTGCAACAAAAACTGTGTCGCGGGCGCGGGGACCGAAAGTTCGCCGTGTGCCGCGCGAATCGTACCCGATCCGGTGGCCACCGGGCCTGTTAATACAATATCGATGTCCAAATATTCCAAACCGAGCGCAATCGACGCGCAATCGATGATGCAATCGACCGCGCCGACTTCATGAAAATGCACGTCTTCTGGCGCAATCCCATGGGCCCTGCTTTCCGCCAGCGCCAGTGACCAGAAAATGGATGCCGCGCGTTGTTTCGCGCTGCCTGACCAATCGGCGCGCGCCAAAATGGTTAAAATATCCGGTAAATGACGATGCGTGGTTGTTTCCTGTACATCAACGTTAAAATACGTCGCCGTGATGCCTCGCTTGTTGACCTTTTCAAAAATCAACTCGTAGTCGTCAAGTCCGAGTTTTTGTAACTCATTGATCAGCCAAATCCGTGGCACTCCTAAATCAAGCAATACCCCGACAAACATGTTGCCGCTGATCCCGCTCACGGGATCCAAGTACAATGCCCGTTCCATCAGAGCACTTCCTTTCGCTGCCTTCCTTTACCCGGACCGTCCTCCGCCACCGCCACACCGGCGGCGCCGAACGTCCGTATCTCATTCAACATATCGAGTGATGCGTCGAGCAGGGACAGCCCCAATGTCGAGCCGAGTCCTTGCGCCAACGTGAAATTATAATGCAACGCTTCCTGTAATCCCAACTTTTGTAATTGTAATTGGTGCAGGGGATCAGGATGCGCCGCCGAGGCGAATACGTAGTCGTTTAGCCGCGGCGCGATCGCTGCCGCCGCTACTGCCGCCTGTCTCCCCGCGATACCGCCTACCGCATCGGATCTTCCCGGGTGCCGAAAAATGCCGCCGCAATATCGGCCACGGCCGCGGGGTGTGCCGCATACCGGTCCGCACCGATGTCGGCCGCGTAGCGTTCATTGAGTACGGCACCGCCGACCACCACTTGCACGTCGGGAATCTCCCGTTTGAGCAAGGCGATGGTTTCCTGCATGGAGACAACCGTCGTCGTCATCAGCGCACTCAAGCCGACCAGTCGTGCATGATAGGTGCGACAGGCATCGAGGATCGCTTGGGGCGGCACGTCTTTGCCGAGGTCGATGATCCGATAGCCGTAGTTTTCCAGTACGACTTTGACAATATTTTTGCCGATATCATGCACATCGTGCCGTACCGTCGCAAGAATAATCGTGCCGCGATCGGCGGCCGTTTCTCCCTTGGCCTCCAGTACCCGTTTGACTTCGGCAAACGCAACTTGTGCGGTTTGCGAGGCCCGGATCAGTTGCGGTAAAAACAGTTGCTGCGTTTCAAAACGTCGTCCCACCTCATTCAATGCGCCGATAAGATCCTCATTGACCACGTCAAGCGGCGCTTTACGGGCGAGCAGTTCTTTTGTCAGTCGCAGCGTTTCCGCTTCCAGTCCGTCGACAATCGCCGCCAAAATCGTCGAGACGGGCGACGGTGCCTCGGCCTCGTCTTGTACTTTACGAGCCCGGGCGATCCATTCCCGCGCCCCGTCATCGTATCCCGCCAGCACACGGTAGGCGGCCAATGTATCCGTCATACCCCGATCGCCGGGATTGGCAATCGGGGCGTCCAGTCCGTGGGCCAGTGCCATCTGTAAAAATGTCCGATTAATGATCGAGCGTTCCGGCATGCCGAAGGAAATATTGCTCACGCCGAGTGCGGTCGCCACGCCGAGTTCCCGTTTCACGAGAGCAACGGCCTCGGCGGTAATCCGTACATTTTCCGCACCGGTGCCGAGTGTCAATGTCAGACAGTCAATGAGGATATTTTCTCGCGGGATACCCCATTCCAATGCGCGAGTAACGATTTTTTCCGCCAGTGCGAGTCGTCCTTTTGCCGTATCGGGAATCCCGTTTTCATCCAGCGTCAGTCCCAGTACGCAGGCCCCATAGTGGCGAGCGATCGGCAATACTTGTGCCAGACTGTCCTCCCCCGCATTGACCGAGTTGAGCAGCGGTTTGCCCGCCACCACTCGTGCCGCCGCCGCCAACGCGATCGGTGAGGCCGTGTCAATCACGAGCGGCGTACCCGTCACCGCTTGTACGGCACGTACCGCCCGCGGCAAGAGTGTCGGTTCATCGACACCCGAGGTACCGACATTGATGTCAAGAAGCGCCGCGCCTTCCCGACGTTGGACAACAGCTTCCCGAACGACACGATCAAGTACGCCGCGACGCAGTTCTTCCTGCAACTCCCGTTTGCCCGTAGGATTGATTCGTTCTCCGATCATCAGCGGGCCTTGTCCCAAAACGACGGTTTCCGCATAAGAGGACACCCGTGTTACGGGAATGACGGACGGTCTCGTGCCGTGCACTTCCCCACGCAACGCATGCAAGCGTGCCATCAGTGCGGGATCGGTACCGCAGCAGCCGCCGATGATCTCCACGCCGCGCGACAGGAAATAGCGCATATGATCAAGATGCGCCTGTACATCGAATCGACTATGACCGTCGGCATCGGGAATCCCGCCGTTCGGCTGCACGATCAACGGCAGTTTCGTTGCCGCCAACAAAGCGTCCACCAGCGGTCGTGTCTCCGCCGCCCCGAAGGAGCAGTTGATCCCGACGGCCGTCACGCCGAGTCCTTCCAGTGTTGTCGCCATACTGACGACATCGGTCCCCGTAAAGGTCCGTCCCGTATGTTCAAAGCTCATCGATGCCAAGACGGGAAGATCGCTGTGTTCGCGGGCCGCAAGAACGGCATATTTGAGTTCCGCCAAATCGGTTTGCGTTTCGATGATGATCAGATCGACACCGGCCGCCACCCCCGCTTCGACTTGTTCCCGATACAAATCATACGCCCGCTCGGGAGACATATCCCCCGCCGGTGCAAGCAACGCGCCGATCGGCCCGATATCCAAGGCCACGTAAATCGGTCGTGTGCCGTGATCGGCGATATAGCGTTCCCGTGCCCGCCGCGCACATCCGACGGCGGCATGAATCAAGGCGCTCGGTGTCGTATCCGTATCCGCACATTTGTAGCCGTTGGCACCGAACGTGTTTGTCGTCAGCACGTCCACGCCGCTCACGAGATAGTCATAGTGTATCGACTCGATAAGTGCAGGCTCATGCAGTACGCACATATCGGGCGCAATCCGCAGATCCGGTCGCCGCCGTTGGACTTCCGTACCCATCGCTCCGTCAATAAGTACGGTCTGCCCGGCAAGAAATGTACTAAATGGTATCATGGGGTTCCTCCTTTCGTGTGCAGCCGGTGAGAAAAATAATCGATTTTTCCGGCACCATCAGATGACCGTCCGTCACATGCACACCGATTCGCTTCGACAGTTGCAGGCATGTTGCCAATTCCTGATTGAGCGCCAGCGGTACGTCACCGTAGCCGGGACTGAAACGCATCGTCGTTGCACCGAACGTGTGCTGCAAGTACGCCGCATAGGCATCGACCAATACCGACGCCGTCGCGTCGACGACAACCCCAAGTGCAGGATCGGTCGCCATCCATTCACGAATGGTACGATACACGTCCTGCCCGATGGTACAGCCGCAAACGATGACCTCGTCGCAATCGGCAAAGAGCCGTCCGAGCGAACGATACGGCAACACGGTATCTCCCCAGCAGCCGCCGGTATCCGTACTCCGCCACGGGCGTCGCTGATGCGTTTCCCGATATACGGCGGCCGCATCGACAATCTCCCGCGCCCGATCGAGCCAACGGCGATCGGACTCACTGATCCGGCGCCGTTTGTGTCGCAAAAAACGCAGCACGTCGTCTTCATCATAAAAATCAGCCAGCGTTCGTTCCACGATGTTCCTCCTTGACCGTTTGCAAGGTGCGGCCGATCCCCCTTGTGATCGCCTGTGCCACTTCCGGCCGATTCATCACATACAGGTGAATACCGTCCACTCCCGATGACAATAAATCAATAATCTGCTCGCACGCATACGCAATGCCCGCATCATACATCGCCTCCGGCGCATGCTCGTAGCGGTCGAGCATCCGGCGAAACTTCGGCGGCAAACTCGCCCCCGACAACGCGGTCATTCGCACAATCTGCGCCTTGTTCAGACAGGGCATGATGCCGGCGGAAATCGGCACATTGATGTCGATACTGCGAGCCGTTTCCAAAAAGCGGAAAAACGCGTCATTGTCAAAAAACAGCTGCGTCACCAAAAAGTCCGCCCCCGCATTCACCTTATCTCGCAAGCGGATCAAATCCGCCGTCAGGCTGCGAGCCTCCGTATGGCCTTCCGGATACGTCGCCGCACCGATACAAAATGCGTGCTTGGAGCGCACGTAAGCCACCAGCTCATTGGCATAACGGAATCCGTCCGCGGGCGTTTCGCCGTCTTCTCTGCGATCGCCGCGAAGCAACAGCGTATTTTCAATTCCCGCCGCTTCGATCCGTGCCAAAATCTCCGCCAGTTCCGCTTGCGAATATCCCACGCAAGTCAAATGCATCAACGGCTCGATGTCCAGCTCCTTGCGGATATACTCCGCCAATTTCAACGTCAACATACCGCGTGCCGCCCCCGCCGCACCGTACGTCACCGACATATAGTCGGGATGCCATTGGGCCAACTCATGCAATGTCGCCACCATATTGCCCAAATCGCCTTCCCGTTTCGGCGGGAACACCTCAAACGAATATAACGGCCCTTCTTTTTCATACTTGTCTTTGATTTTCATACGGACCTCTTTTCCCTATAAAAAAAGCCCTCGCCCTGATTGCTCAGGGACGAGGACACTCGTGGTACCACCCTACTTCATCTGCGCTGCAGACCTCATTCATGTACGGCTCAAAGAGCGATACACCAGTGCAGTGACGGGCACACCCGGCACGACCTTGCCTTGCGGCTCAGCCGGCAGCTCCGAGGCCATTTTCCGCAACGGTTATGATCGCCCGTTTTCACCGACTCGGGCTCTCTGTCGATCGTCTGCGTTGCGTACTCTTCTCTTCATCGCTTTTCACATATGTAAATTAGAAGCATGATACCAAATCCGTCGACCGATTGTCAAACGCTTCGGAAAATTATCACGTACTTCTCACCAATAGCTAATCGTACCGCGTGCACGAGCGGTATCGCCGAATACGTAAGGACGCTCCTGTGTCCACGGCACCGGCTGTCGATAGCCGAGTGTCGCCTCCGTTACCGCATCACCGCAGATGCCGTAACCGACCCGATCGGCAATCCGCTCACCCGGCATTTGTGTCGTCACCCATGTCTGCGTTAATACGGCGATCGCTCCCGTGCCGACGGATTCCGCCGCGACAACCGTCACGTCAAGATAATCCAATCCCAACGCAATGCCCGCCGCCAGCAGCCATTCGTCCGCTGTCAGCACCGCGCCGACCGTTTCCGCCTGAACGGCCAACGCGGCCAAGCGTTGCCACCCGCCCGCCGCTTCACCGTCCGTCGGCAAGGACGCACGTACCGCCGCGGCAGCGGGAGAAACGGGCAGCGTCGCCGTCACCGCGACATCACGCCCGACGATCCCGCGACAGGTGACGTCATGAACCGTCACCGTTGCGCGATCGTGGCACCACCGCCGGTATTCGGCTTGCCAATATGCCGCCGGCACGCCGCAACCGGCAAGCGCACCGAGCCAGCCCGCCGGCGAAGAAAGCACCGGCAGATACAATATCCGTTCCATCACCGCACCTCTTCTCTCTGTCGCCCCTTGCCCGGGCCGTCTTCCGCCACCGCCACACCGGCGGCACCGAACGTCCGCATTTCATTCAACATATCGAGTGATGCATCGAACAGGGACAGTCCCAACGTCGAGCCGAGCCCTTGCGCCAACGTGAAATCATAATGCAACGCAGCCTGTAATCCCAATTTTTGCAATTGTAATTGGTGCAGGGGATCAGGATACGCCGCCGAGGCGAATACGTAGTCTTTTACCCGCGGCGCGATCGCAGCCGCCGCTACTGCCGCTGCGCCGGTGACGCTGTTGTCAAAAACGATCGCCATATGGCGCGCGGCCGCGCCTAAAACCAGCCCCGTCAACATCGCAATCGATGCGTTTCCGTAGCGCGCGAGTACCGTTTCCGGTTCCGTTTGCGCCAACGTCCACGCCTCACTTTGCGCGGTAAAGCCCTGCGCCCGCATCGCTTCGGAGAGTTCCGGTCCTAAAAAGGCCGTCGTCACGGCAAGCGCCGCAAGCGCGCCGCGAGCGCCGATTTCACCGAGCGCCAATGCTTCGACGCCGCTATGCGCCAATTCACCGGCCAGCGCGCCGCCGAAGGCGATTGCTTCCGCGCATGCTTCCTGCGTCAGCGCGTCCCCTTTTTGCAATGACTGACTGCCGTTTTGCATTTTATGCAGCATCACGCCCGCGACATGTTCGGTGTTTTGTTCCAAGCCGACATCCGCCACATATACCGGCGCCTGCAGTTCGCGCGCCAACGCCGAAACGGGCGCCGCGCCGCCGGCAATGAGCATCAGTTCCGCCAGGCTCTTTTTTCCGTGATCCTGATTGTCCGGACTGTCGATCGCCGTATCCGCGGCGGCAATGACAATGGCTTTTTGCAGGCGAGCCGGTTTTTTACGGCAGGTAATGCCGGCGATGCGAATCGCCATTTCTTCCAGTTGCGCCAATGAGCCCAACGGTTTGGTAAGGTTATCGACGTACTCGCGGCATTGCTCCATCACCGAGGTGTCGAGCGGCGCGATTTGATCATTCCATGCTTCCAACATCGGCGTTACCTCCCTGCATCATTTCTTGTTTCGTCAGGCAATCATTGTAAATCGCCAACGCATGTTCAAGCATGCGCATCTGCACCGACGCACCGGACGCTTCTCCGAGCCGTAGCCCTAAATCAACGTAGGCTTCCGTCTGCAAGGCCTCAAGCGCCATGCAATGCGCCTTTTCCGCCGACAGATGCGACGCCATCACATAGTGACGACTGGCAGGAGCGATCGCTTTGGCGATATGCGCGCAGGCGGTCGTATTGAAGCCGTCGATGATGACCAGCGCATGATGCGCGGCCGCCGCTAAAATAACGCCTGAAATCACACCGAATTCGAAGCCGCCGACTTTCGCCAAGACATCGATGCCGTCCGTTTTGTCCGGACGGTTCACCGTCAACGCTTTCGCAACGATTTTCTGTTTGCGCGCCAAACGTTCATCGGAAATATTCGTGCCTCGTCCCGTCACCTGCAATGCATCCCAGCCGCCGAATGCACCGATGATCGCTGCCGCCGATGTTGTATTGGAAATCCCCATTTCCCCGACGGAAAGCAATCGGTAACCGCGCGCGATGACATCACCGGCCACTTCGATCCCCGCTTCGATCGCTTGAATCGCCTGCGCCCTCGTCATCGCCGGGCCTTCACTGAAATCCTGCGTGCCGTAGGCGATTTTTCTGTCCAAGAGCCCCGGAACTCCACTCATATCCGCATTGATGCCCGCATCAATCACCGTCATGTCCGCACCGGCGTAATGCGCCAGCGCGTTGGCTCCGGCGCCTTTACTGATGAGATAATTTTTCGTCATCTCTACCGTCGTTTCCACCGGATACGCGGACAATTGATGACGCGCCACGCCGTGATCCGCCGCGGCTAAAATCATCATTTTCTTAGGCGGCGTCGGCATGACTTCACCCACTACCGCCGCATATTGCACAACGATATCGCGCAGTTTTCCCAAGTTTCCGTTACCGAGCACCAAATCATCGGCGCGCGACGCGGCCGCTTCCGCAATGCTCGGCGATGGCACTTCAATCTGCGCCACCGTCTTTTCCCACAGACTCATAGGGTCCCTCCCATCATAATGACTTCATTATAACACGGACATTTTGTCTTCTATTTCGCGCAATAAAAAAGCGGTATGTCCGCTTTTTTGATTTTAAATTTGCAGGCCCAGGGCCCCGAATGTATCGCCGTGACCGAAATCATGGTACTGCATGCCGCGTCGGAACCACTCCGCGCGCTGCGCGCTGGTGCCGTGCGTAAATTCCTCCGGACGGATCTGCCCTTGCGTGATCTTTTGCAAATGATCATCGCCGACCGTCTTGGCGGCATTGATCGCCTCTTCGATATCGCCCGCGTCAAGGTAGCCTTTTTGCTGCACATAGTACGCAAACACTCCGGCCAAATAATCCGCATGCAGTTCCAGCGCGACCGAGTATTTTTTCGCGTCCGCCTCACTCATTTGTTGCTGCAGCTTATGAACATGCATCAGCAGCCCCGATTGGTTTTGCACGTGGTGGCCGACTTCGTGCGCCAATACGTAGGCCATCGCAAAATCGCCGCCCTGACCGCCGAATTTTCGTTGTAAATCGTTGGCGAACGTCACGTCCATGTAAATGGTTTTATCGACCGGACAATAAAACGGACCGGTCGATTTGCCCGCCACGCCGCAACCGGAACGTACCTGTTCTTCAAAAAATATCAGTTTCGGTTCTTCGTATCTTTCTCCGACTTCCGCGAACTTTTGGTGCCAAACATCTTCCGTGTCCGCCAAGACGACGCTCAACATATCTTCCATGTTGCGGCGCGCCGGATCGCTCGCCTGCTGTTCCACCTGGTGCGTCTGTCCGGCGCCCGCCATATTAATTACGTCGGAAACGTTACCGCCGAAAAACGAATAGATCAAGGCGAAAATAATCAAACCCAAACCGCCGATTTTCGCCGGTCCGCCACCGCGCCCCGTGTTACTGCTCATCCGTCTGCCCCGCCATTGCATTGCCGAAACCTCCTCTGCATTACGTCCGTTTTATTTTCATTTTAGCATATCTTGACGACGTTTTTCGCCATCGCACCTTGTTTCCTATTTTAGATGCAAGTACAATGAAACCAAACAAATCCATTGTTACGAAAGGAGTCGCCTATGAATTTTGAACGTTTATATATCAACGGGGAATGGGTATCGCCCCAAAGCACGGAACGAATTAAAGTGGAAAATCCCGCGAGCATGTATCGGTTTGCCGCCGTTCCCGTCGCCACCGATACGGAAGTCGACGCGGCCTGTCGGGCCGCCGCCGATGCCGCCTGGCGTTGGCAGGAATCGCCGCTCGCCGCGCGGCTGACGATTTGCGAAAAAATGTTGACGCAGCTGCTGACCCGCAAAGCGGAAATCGTCGATATTGAAATCCAAGAACTCGGCGCGCCGAGTCAAATGGCCGAAACGGTTCATTTCGATTTCCAGGTGGAACGCATGCGTACCTTCATGCGCCTTGCGCAAGAAATCGAATTTCGAGAAGAGTTGGAGCATTCGACATTGTACCGTGAGCCGGTCGGTGTAGTCGCGGCCATTACGCCGTGGAACTATCCGCTCGGTCAGGTCGTGCAGAAAATTATGCCGGCCATTTTGATGGGCAATACCGTCGTGTTGAAACCGAGTCAGCACACGCCGCTTTCCGTATACTACTTGGTGGATGCGTTCCATCAGGCGGGACTGCCTAAAGGCGTTTTGAATCTCGTCACGGGTCGCGGCGGCGACGTCGGCAACGTCTTGGCTTCGCATCCGCTGGTCGACATGGTTTCCTTCACCGGTTCCACTACCGGCGGCATTGAAGTCGGTAAGCACGGTTTGGATTCGGTGAAAAAAATCCACTTGGAACTCGGCGGCAAATCGCCTTGCGTGATCCTGCCGGGCGCCGATATCGATCAGGCGATTCGGGCCTGCTTCAATTCGCTCCTCTTGAATTGCGGTCAAACGTGCTCGGCGCTGTCTCGCTTGTTGATCCCGGAAGATCAAAAAGAAGCCATTGAAGCGCGCTTGGTGGAAATTCTGCAAGAATATCCGGTCGGCGATCCTCGTGCAGAAGGCACGAAGATCGGGCCGCTGGCCAGTGAAAAACAGTTCACTAAAGTAAAAAAATATATTGAAACGGGTCTTGCCGAAGGCGCGCGCATGCTCACCGGTAGTGTGCCCACCGAACCGATCGGCGGCTACTACGTCCAACCCGTGATTTTCACCGATGTCACCAACGATATGCAAATCGCGCAGGAAGAAATTTTCGGTCCCGTGCTGTGCGTCATTACGTACAAGGACCTGCCGGATGCGTTGCACATCGCCAACGATACGATTTACGGTCTGAATGCCGCGGTGCACGGACCGTTTGATGAGGCCGTCGCGTTCGCGCGCCGCATTAAATCGGGCAATGTGTATATCAACGACAGCGCGCGCGATGTAACCGCGCCGTTCGGCGGTTACAAAATGAGCGGCATCGGCCGCGAAGGAGGCATCGAGGGTATCTTGGAATTTACCCAAAGTAAAGTCCTCTTTGATCATGACGCGTAATTTACGCCAATAAAAAAAGAACCGCAGTTGCGGTTCTTTTTTTATGTCATTTTTTATCTTTCGCCGGGCGCTTGTCAGCTTGCGGCTCTTTGTTCGCGTCTTTATTTTCCTGGTCGCTGCCTGCTTCGGCATCGTTTTCCGGCACTTTTTCCCGCAGCTGCGCCATGATTTCTTTCACCGCATCGCGACGGCGGCGATCGTTGGGCGCTACCACTTCAAATTCAAATTGGCCGTCGCCTTTGATAATGTACGGCATCGTGACGCGCGTTTTGGCTTTTTCGTCCTCATCACCGCCCGCCAACGTATCCGCGTCGGTCTTTTTACCCTTATGCAAATAGTCCGGCAGCGTTTCTTTCGCCGGTTCTTGCAACTGCGCATAATGCCCCGCGGACTTTTCATCCGGTACCATGCTGACATTGTCTTCCAGAATTTCCACGATCAGCTCGTTATTTTTGTCCTCATTTTGCAGTTTTTTCAGAAAATCGTGAAAATCTTTATACTTTCGCAATCGATCAATAATTTCATCCGTCAAATTGAGCTGCTGCTTTTGGATCAGGTACGGCAACGGTACGACACCGCCGCCGCGCACTTCCAGCGACATCGGTCCGAGCGGCTGATCGGCGGGCACCGTAAAGGCGAGCGTCTTGGAAACGACTTCGCCGCGGTACGGACGCAGTTTCACATTGACATAGATGATGTCACCCGGGCTCACAATCCCCGGCCGCGCTTTCGCATCGATGATTTCTGCGACTTCTTTATCTTCCGTCAGCGAAAGCGACAAGTTGATGCCGCGCAACGCATATTTTTGGAACGGGTTTTTCGCCAGCGCTTCCAGCACGTTGTACAGTTCATCGACAGAGCGTTCGCTGACACTTTTGGCCGAGTAGTACATATTATCGCGCTTAAATGTCGGCAAGGACGTATCCTGCGGCAAAAATTCATAGCTGAGTTTGACCGTGCCGCGACCGCCGCGATCAATCGTTTTTTTGACAAGATCGTACGCGGTCGTCGCCGCCAAAATCGGCGTCAAATCGTGATCCTCGACCATTCGCACATTCGCCGCGCGATCCGTTTGCGTATCGCGATCCGTCACGTTGACCTGCATCGCCACGGCTTTCGGCGCGCGCCCTTCGATACCGGCAATCCCCGCGCCGCGATCCTGGTAAATTTTACCGATCTCGCTGCCGATGGAGCCGATCTTAAATGCGGAATTCACCGACGGCATCACCGTGAAAATGTACGAATTGTGCATGAAATAATCCAATTCGCCGCGCTTCAAAAACGGATGGCCGAACGCCACAATACGATTTTCATCGGCGTACGTGACCGTACCGATCGCGCCCAGTTTCAAATCGCCGGTGACGAGCGTCACCGCGACCGCGCTGCCGGGTTGCAACGCATGCGGTGCGGCATCATAGTTGCCTGCGCCGGCTGTCGCTTGCGGCTGCAATCCGAACGGCGCCAATTTTTGCGTCAGATATTGTAACGACTCTGGCGTAAATCCCGCCGCCATCAACGGCGTGCCCATCGGAATCAGCGGCGGCTCTACCGACGGCGCTTCATCGTGCGCCGCTTTATCCGGCAGCGCCCACAGTTTCAGCATGTCGCCGATCGGCGTCACCATGCCCACCGTGCCGTCCGCAAACCCCCAGCCGTACCCGATCGCGCCGACAAGTTTACCGTCAATATATACGGGACTGCCGCTCATGCCCTGCGCGATGCCGCCGGTTTTTTCAATCACCGGGCCGCTGACTTTGACCAAAATTAAGTCCCCTGAAGGACCGCGCTGTTGGAGTACTCCAAGCACATTGACGTCAAATTCTTCAATTGTGTCGCCCTGCACCACCGTCTTGGCCACACCGCGCATGCCTTCCCGCACATCCGACGGCGGCATGATATCGACCGCGTTGGCGAAGCCGGTTACTAATGTAAAGAGAAGCGTCAGCAACCATACCGATCGCCGACGCTTTTTGAATACGTTCATATCGCTCCTATTTGGTTTCCACGATCGCGACTTCGTCGCCTTTATTGATCGTTGCACCGACTTGCGTTTCCACTTTTGTTACTTTACCGTCTACCGTAGCCCGCGCTGCCGGCATCGAACCGGCCAACGATTCGACGGAGACAAGCGGCGTGCCTTCTTTGACGTCCGTACCTACCGGCACGACATCGGTTACTTTACCCGTTAATACGGTTGTATGAACCACAGCCTGCGCCATGACGCCGACCACGCCCAAAACAGCTAAGGCCGCGGCCAATAATAAGGACGCGCGCATGCGTTTTTTGCTTTTTTTCATAGTATCACCTCACACGCATATTATACCATATTGCCGTCTGCACTTACGCGGAGTGCGGATTTTCAAAGCCCAAAGAGTCACGCAACAAGGGCATTTCCCACAGCGCTTTGCCCGCGCCGATGGCCACCGCATAGAGCGGATCTTCGCCGAGATACACCGGCACGCCGAGAAATTGTGTTAAGTAACGATCTAACCCGCGCAAAAGCGCGCCGCCACCGACCAGCATGATGCCGTGCGACGAAATCCATTGACTGAGTTCGGGGCGTGTTTGATGTAACACTTCATGCAACGCCTGTGCGATCTGATGCGCGTAGGGAATCAGCGCCGGTCGCAACATGGCTGCCGTGATTTCCGTTTGCCGCGGTAAACCGGTTTGACTGTCTTTACCCGCGCATAGCGATGTGGCCATCGCGTTTTCATCGACATCGCAGAAACGCTGTTTCAAACGTTCACAGGTGAGGGGACCGAGCAACAATCCCGTTTCCTGTAAAACGATTTTCGCAATCGCCCGATCAATATCCATGCTGCCGAGCGGCAGCACTTCCGTATCCACCAAACCGTTCGCGTCCACCACGGCCAGATCCGTTTTGCCCGCGCCCAAATCGGCGACCAACAGTCCCGCTGTTTTGGCTTTATCCAAATCGGCGCCGTACGCCGCGGCAAGCGTTCCCGGCAAGCGCACCGCTTTCCGCGCTCCCAAAGCCGCCGCCGTTCCCAACAGAGCCGCCGCAGCGACATCGCTTTGCCGTCCCGCCATCGTCATCACCAGGCGCGGACGTTTCCATAAACCCGAAACCTGTCGCCCGACAAGTTCACGTACCAAGTGCGCCGCCGCGGAAAAATCGGTGATGACACCGCGTTCCACCGGTCGCACCAAGGCAAGTTCCTGCGGTACGCGGCCGGCCAAGGCCGCTGCTTTCGCGCCGAGCGCCACGACCTCGCGTGTTTCCCGGTCGACTGCCAGCACCGATGGCTCCCGTACCACGACACCCTCGCCACGTACATACACTACCGTGTTGGCGGAGCCCAAATCGACAGCGATATCCGTCGCGCCGACACCGGCCAGCCAATCGAGCAGGGAGTGTGAGCGATGTTGCCGCGTCGCGGGCGGTGTCCGCCGCGCACTTTTGCTCCGTACCGATTTACGTTTATTTCCGAACAATGTCTGCTCCCAAACCGCTTAATTTTTCTACAAAACGGTCATAGCCGCGATCGATGTGGTGCAGATGTCCGACGGATGTCGTTCCGTCCGCCACCAGACCGGCCAGCACCAAGGCTGCGCCGGCGCGCAAATCGGTCGCTTCGACCGGACAACCTTCCAGGCGTTCCACGCCTTCGATCACGGCGCTGCCGCCTTCAATTTTAATTTTGGCGCCCATGCGAGTCAACGCATCCACATGCATGAACCGATTTTCAAATACGGTTTCTTTGACCACGCTCGTGCCCTCGGCAATTGTCGTGAGCGCCATAAACTGCGCCTGCATATCGGTCGGAAAACCCGGATACGGCAATGTTTTCACGTCGACCGCCTGCAAGCGATCCGGACCGACGACGCGAATGCCGTTGATGTCTTCCACCACGGCCGCGCCCGCTTCTTTTAACTTCGCGACCAGCGGTTTGACGTGCTCCGCCAACGCGTTTTCTACATACACATCCCCGCCCGTCATGGCCGCCGCCACCATGAAAGTACCGGCTTCGATACGATCGGGAATGACATTATGCACGACACCATGCAGTTCTTTCACGCCTTCGATGCGGATCACATTCGTGCCCGCGCCGCGAATGTTCGCGCCCATGCTGTTCAAAAACATCACGAGATCGACAATTTCAGGCTCTTCCGCTGCATTTTCAATGACCGTGCGACCGTCGGCAAGGCATGCCGCCATCAACGCGTTTTCGGTCGCGCCGACACTCGGAAAATCGAGGTAAATCTGCGCGCCTTTCAAACCGTTCGGCACGACGGCTTCCACATAGCCGTGCCCCAAATTAATTTCCGCACCGAGTGCGGCGAACGCTTTCAAATGCAGATCAATCGGTCGGGTGCCGATCGCGCAACCGCCCGGCAGCGAAATTTTCGCCCGCCCCAGCCGCGCCAAAAGCGGCCCCATAACCAGAAACGATGCCCGCATTTTGCTGACCCATTCATACGGCGCTTCATAAGATGTCAGCTGTGCCGCATCAAAACGCAATTCATTTCCCGTTTGGGAAACCACGACGCCGAGCTGTTCCAACACTTTACAAATGGTCGTGACATCTTCCAACTGCGGGATCTCCGGCAAGGTGCTCGGAGTAATCGGCAGCATCGTCGCCGCAATAATCGGCAACACAGCGTTTTTGGCGCTGGAAACGCGCACTTTGCCGGAAAGTCGGCGACCGCCTTTAATGAATAATTGTTCCAACTGTTTCCTCCACTATCGGGGCTATATTGTATCGTAAATCGCAAAAATAAAATTGATATTTTTATGTGTATTCGAGATATTTATATAATAACAAGTATACCATGTGATTTCAATCGGCTTGGAAACGCAAAAAGAACACGGTTAACCGCGTTCTTTTTGCGTTTCCCAATCGGAACGTACTACGTGTTCCCCGTTGTCACTGAGAAAATCACCGATCATAATATACAGTCGCTGCGTGTCTATTTCCAAAGGCTTCGCCAAATCATCCGCGCCTAACGGTTGAATCAATGTGACATCGCGGTACACGGAAAAGAGGTACGCCTCTCCGCTGTAAAAAGACGAGTCGTACTCATAATCCAGCACCTCACTGATGGCCGTGCGAATCGCGTCTCCCTGCGTGCGCACATCAACGGCAAACACATCGCTTAAAAGTCCCAAAGGCGCGGCAAATATGTACATGGTTTCCCGCCGTCCGTCTAACGTGACCTGGCGCTTTTTATAATCCATAAGCAGCACTCCAATTTGCATTCATTGTAAAAGATTTTTCATAAAATTACAATCTTACGATACGTGCAATATCTCTTGCCGATGATCGAGAAGCGAAGCTGCTGTAATGACGTTTGCCAAATTCGTATGCTTACGTTTAATTTTTTTAACATTTTGATTACTTTCCCGTAATACAAGTGTTTAACGCGTTGCGCCCAGTGCATGCAAGCGCTGTCTGGTGCGCACGAAGGCCGCGTGACGTAAGTTTGCTATTGCGGTTTATGCCATATAATCTTATACTAATGGACAATTGTATTTTTATTATTCGTTGTTTTATTAAGGATGGTGGATTATGAAAACTGCTGTAGCGCCGGGAAGGCCCAAAGGAATTTTGGGCTGGATCGAAAGAGTGGGTAACCGCGTTCCCGATATTACGATTTTGTTCATTGGCGCCTTTTTGATTGTCTGCGTAATCTCGGCCCTGATGTCGCCGATTCATTTCTCGTATATCAATCCTGTCACCAAAGAACCGATTCGTATTATCAGTATGCTGGCACCGAGCCAACTTGTTAAATTGATGACGAAGATGGTTACGAATTACTCCGGTTTCCCGCCGCTCGGCATGGTCATCGTGGCGACATTGGGCATCGCCATCGCCGACGGCTCCGGCTATATCCGCGCGGGGCTACGCAAGTTGCTCGCCGTCACGCCAAAAGCGGCGCTCTCGCCGATTATTATTTTGGCGGGTATGTTGAGCCATATCGGTCCGGATACCGGTTACGTGATCATCATACCGATTGCCGCCTACATGTTTTACGCGGTAGGTAAACATCCGCTCGCCGGTATCGCCGCATCATTCGCCGGTATCGCCGGCGCGTTTGCCGCCAACTATACACCGAGCGCGATTGACCCGGTCATCCAGGGCTTCACGCAAAGCGCGGCGCAGATTATCGCCCCTTCGTATCAAGTCAACATTTTATGTAACTATTTCTACATGTTCGGCGCGACGTTCGCCGTCATCCCCGCCTGCTGGTACATCACCGAAAAAATTGTCGAGCCGTGGCTGTGGAAAATGTATCCGCTTTCTACCGATGCGGATATTGAAGCGGAAACGAACAAGCCGCTCACCGCAAAAGAAAATCGCGCGTTCTATGCCGCCAGCGCATTCCTCATTTTGTTCATGGTCGGTTTGTTCTGGGCGCTGTCCACACCGGATTCCGTATGGCGCGCGTCGGACGGCACGATCGCAAGCTTTAAAGCGCCGGTCATGCAGTCCCTGGTTTCGTTGATCTTCGTCATCGCCGGCGGTACCGGTTTGATCTACGGCATTATGTCGGGTAAATTCAAAAGTCCGAAAGATGTCACCGCCGCGATGGAAGATATGACGCATACTCTCGTGCAATTAATCGTATTCTACTTTTTCGCGGCGCAGTTCCTGTACGCGTTCAACGCGTCGCAGATCGGCGTTCTGCTCGCCGTTTCCGGCGCAGACTTCCTGCGTTCACTGGCGATGCCGCCGCAGCTTACGATCGGCGGAATTATTATTTTCGTCGGTCTCTTGAATTTAATCATTACTTCGGCTTCGGCGAAATGGGCCATCTTAGCACCGATCTTCGTCCCGATGTTGATGGGTGTCGGCATTGCTCCGGAACTGACGCAGGTAGCGTTCCGCGTCAGCGACTCGGCCGTCAACGTCGTCACGCCGATGTTCGCGTTTTATCCTTTGATCATTACGTACTGCCAAAAATACGTCAAAGAAGCCGGCATCGGCACGTTGAGTTCCATGATGCTGCCTTATACGATCGGCTTGCTGGTGACATTGTCCATAGTCCTCTACGTGTTCTGGGGTCTCGACCTGCCGCTCGGTCTGCAAGCTTCGTACTTATATCCGCGCCCGTAAGCGCTTAATCAGAGAGAGGAGTCCTGAAATTGGAATACATGAGTCGTGAATCTTTACTGGAACGTTTCTTGCGTTATATCTCGATCCCCAGCCAAAGCGATCCGACCGTCAGCGAAATCCCCAGCACGAAAATGCAGTGGGACATGGTACGCGAGTTGGAAACGGAATTAAAAGAACTGGGCTTGGAAGATATTCATGTGAGCGAACACGCGGTTTTGACCGCGCGTTTGGCCGCCACCGCCGACGCTCCGGAAGGCACGCCGGTCATCGGTTTTTGCACCCACGTCGATACGGTAGACGTGCAGCTTGCTCCGGAAATTTCGCCGCAAGTCGTGGAAAATTATGACGGCGGCGTCATTACGCTCAACAAAGAAAAAAATCTCGTGCTTGATCCGGAAACGGAAACCGCGTTGAAAAATTACGTCGGCGACACGATTGTGACGACGACCGGCAACTCCGTGCTCGGTTCCGATGACAAAGCGGGCGTCGCCGCGGTCATGGGCGCGATCACCGAACTGGTGAAAAGCGGCGCGCCGCACGGTGAAATTTACCTGGCATTCGTGCCGGATGAAGAAACCGGTTTGCGCGGCAGTAAAAAAATGGAGCTCGATCGTTTCCCCGTCGACTTCGCGTACACGCTCGACTGCTGTGAAATCGGCGAAGTCGTTTACGAAACGTTTAACGCCGGCAGCGCCGTGATCAACATCCAAGGTGTCGCCGCGCACCCGATGTCCGCCAAAGGCAACATGGTCAATCCGGTACTGATCGCCTGCGATTTCGTGCAGTATTTTGACCGTTTGAAAACGCCGGAAAACACCGACGGCACCGACGGCTACATCTGGGTGCAGGGCATTTCGGGCAACCAGTCAAACGCGAGCGTCGAGCTCAACATCCGCGATCATCATCGTGATCGTTACCTCGGCTATAAAGATTACATCAAAAAAGCGGTCGCTTTCTTAAAAGAACGGTATCCGCGCGCGACGATCGAACTTTCGATGGAAGATGTCTACGCCAATATTAAAGACGCGAAAACGCCGGCAAACGAATTCGCCGTCGATCATATTTACACCGCGATGGAACGCCTCGGCATCACGCCGAAAACGCTTTCGATGCGCGGCGGCACCGACGGTTCGTACCTGTCCTCGCAAGGCATCTTCACGCCGAACTTCTTCACCGGCGGCCACAACTTCCACTCGGTCTATGAATATTTACCGCTTAATTCCTTAGTGAAATCGTCGGAAATGGTGCGCACCATTATCGATCTCGTTCAGGAAGACGCGAAAAAATAACGCAATTAAAAAGCATCGCCGCAAGGCGATGCTTTTTTTGTGTCGTGAATATTACGCTTGCCGGCGAGTCGGTTTGCGCGTTTTGAGCAGTACCAACACGATCGGCGTGACAATCACGGCCGCGCCGATGGCTTCCGGAATGCCGTTGGCGATGCAAATGCCAATGATAATATTAACTACCTGATCGAGCGGAACATGACGCATTTCCGCGAATTCTTTAGCGTACAAAATATACGTCAAGCCCATGACCATGATCGTGTTCATCATCGATGTTACCAATGCGGACACCGCGATTTTAACGGCCTGCGCTCCCGGCATGGCGCGGTACACGAGGTACGCGATCAAACCGAGCAGCACGCGCGGCAATACCGAAATGAGCGGATTCAAAAACACGATACTCATCAGCGTCGGCGCCACAATATTTTGGAATAAGCTGAAGCAACCGAAAATCAAACCGGTCATCATGCCGACGCGCGGTCCTTCCACAATGCCGCCGATAATCGTCGGAATATGCAGAATGGTCGCTTTCATATAAATGAGGTGAATAAAACCGTAGCCCGTCAAACCGAGCAATGCGGTAATACCGCCTAAAAGGCCGGTGATCACAAGCTGCCGTACCGTCATAAACGAACGTTTCGTCGGCGGCGCTACGTTCGGCCGTTCGTCCGCAGGCCGCTCCGCTACTTGCGAATCCGCCTGCAAATCATTAATCGGTGATGTCACTTCCGTCGTGCGCGGCTTGTCCGCCGCCGGATCTTTTTGCCAATTTTCCATTTTGTTCCTCCGTTCTTATTCCTTTAGGGATATAAGTCGTTACCAGAACCGTACGATTGCGCTTGCCCATGCAAGCTGCCGTAAATCAAAAGCATTATAGAGATAATCGCCTGCCTTGTCAAGACGGAAGGCTGCCGTTATAATCAAATTTATACGATACGCGTCTTTCGGTATGACAGACGTTCCTATGTCGTTTACGCGCAATGCGCATGCAAATAAATGAATCACGGAAGGAGTCCGTATGGATTGGCTTTATCTTTTCATGGAAGATTACGGCTACTGGGCGCTGTTTTTAACCATGGTTGCGGAAAATATGAATATCCCGATTCCGAGCGAAGTCGTTTTAGGCTTTGCCGGTTATCTCGTACATCGCGGCACTTTCACCTACACGCTCGCCTGCGTGGTCGGCGTCGCGGCGGGACTGGTGGGATCGCTGCTGTCGTACGCTATCGGTTACTACGGCGGCCGTCCTTTCTTACAAAAACATAAACATCTCTTTTTTCTCTCGCAAACGAAACTTTCTTCGGCGGATGATTGGTTTGCCCGCTACGGCGGCATTGCCGTTTTGACCGGCCGTCTGTTACCGGGCATACGCACATTTATTTCGCTGCCCGCCGGAATGGCGCGCTATCCGCTCAAACCCTTCATCTGGTATACCGTGATCGGCACGATTCCCTGGACGATGCTGCTCGTTTGGCTCGGGTTCCAGCTGGGCGAGCATTGGGAAAATCTTCTGACCTACGACATGGAACTGTTTATCGGTTCCGTCGTCGTGGCCGCCCTCGCCTATGCTTATTACCACTACCTGCGCAAACGTCGCTCCCAAAATTCGCAAAACGCAAACCGCTCCCATGACGACAAATAAAGATTAAATTTGTCGCGCATGTTGCCGGTTGCCGCATTTTCATGCATTGACTTTGCGCAAGAATAACAATCCGCGAGATTTGCGAGAAAAATAATTACCGACCGCCCGAAACACGGTCAACTTGGTGCCGCGCATCATTCTTTTATAAAAACAGCCGTCTCTTCGGAGACGGTTTTATGATGCCGGCATCATAGATTTTTTCCCTTATAAATGATAGAATTATATAGTTAATATTACGGAGGTGCGTGATGAAGGCGGTCATTATTACCGTGAACACGCTGCAGCGCGATGAGAACGGCCAGGAAGAGAGTATTGAACTGACCACAAAGGGCACGTACGAAAAACAAGGCGACGTGCAAATTTTGTGTTACGACGAATCTTCTCTGACCGGACTTACGGGAACGCGGACAACGTTAAAATTGTTTCCGCATTCGCTCGTGCTGATGCGCGACGGTAAGATCACGCAGCAACAGGAATTTTTGCCGGGAACCTCGCAAAAATCACTGTATGAGACCCCCTTTGGCAACGTCACGCTGACGATGTACACGCATGAGCTGACGCATACGCTCACGAACGGCGAGGGAGAAATTGAACTCCGTTACGACGTCGCGCTGGAAGGCGTCCATGCGAATTATAACGAACTGATCATACGCTCACGAGAGGACGGAACGAACTGATGGATTTACGGACGGAAATTGGTGCGGCGCTGACCGACGCGGTCAAAGCGGCCGTCACTAAGGGAACACTTCCCGCCGGCGACTACCCCGAACCTTTTCTGGAACAGCCGCCGCAAAAAGAATTCGGTGATTTTGCCACCAATCTCGCCATGCAATCGGCGAAAATCGCCCGGCGCGCGCCGCGGCAAATTGCAGACGCGATTCTGGCGGAGCTCGACTCCCCGCTGATTGAACGCGCGGAAATCGCCGGCGCCGGTTTTATCAATTTATTTTTGAAAAACGACGCAGTCTACGATATTTTAAAAGAAATTTTGCGCAAGGGTAATGACTACGGCAACCTGCCGGAAAAAAGCGACGAATACATTCAAGTCGAATACGTCAGCGCCAACCCCACCGGACCGCTCCATATCGGTCACGGCCGCGGCGCGGCGTTCGGCAGTGCGCTGGTGAACCTGCTGCGCGCCGCCGGCTACCCGACACAGGCGGAGTACTACATCAACGACGCGGGCAACCAAATCGACAATCTCGCGAAATCGGTCGATGCACGTTACCGTGAACTCTTGGGTGAAACGGTTGAATTTCCGGAAGACGGTTACCACGGCCGCGACATCATCACGACCGCACAGACGATCATTGATGAGGACGGCGACAAATATTTGGCCATGCCCGCCGCCGAACGCCTCGCGATTTTCAAAGAGCGGGCGCTCAACGCGAAACTTGAACGTTTGCGTAAAGATTTGGCGGATTTCCATGTGGAGTTCGATCAGTGGTTCAGTGAACGCACATTGCATCCGGAAGCGATTGAGACGGCGTGCGCCGAACTGAAAGCGCGCGGCAAGCTGTATGAAAAAGAAGGCGCGCTGTGGCTGAACACCACTGCATACGGCGATGACAAAGATCGCGTTGTCATACGCGCCAACGGCGTCGGCACGTATTTCGCCGCCGATATCGCGTACCACCGCAACAAGTATGAACGCGGTTTCACGCAGATGATCAACATCTGGGGCGCCGACCATCACGGTTACGTCGCGCGCGTCAAAGCGGCGCTCACGGCGCTTGGCTATGATCCGGATAAACTCGAAATTTTGCTTTTGCAAATGGTCAATCTCTTGCGCGGCGGCGAAGTCGTCAAGATGAGCAAACGTACCGGCAAATCGATTACGCTTGCCGAACTGATCGAAGAAGTCGGCGCCGACGCGGCGCGGTATTTCTTCATCATGCGTTCGCTCGACAGCCAGCTCGACTTTGACATCGACTTGGCAAAATCGCACAGCAATGAAAATCCGGTGTACTACATCCAATACGCCTACGCGCGCATTCACAGCATTTACCGCCAGGCGGAGGAAAATCAGATCGCATACGGCGCTTGGGAAGATACCGATTTCAGTTTGCTGACGGAACCCGCCGAACTGGATCTGATTAAACAGATGAGCGAGTATCGCGAGATGATCGCAAACGCGGCCGCCGCGCACGCGCCGCATCGTCTGGCTCGCTATCTCTATGAACTCGCCGGTCTGTTCCATTCGTTTTATAAACAGTGCCGCATTTTGGGCATTGATCAGGAACGCCAGCAGGCGCGTTTGGGACTGATCACAGCGACCAAGTATATTTTATGGCACGGATTAACCATTCTCGGTGTCAGCGCGCCGGAAAAAATGTAAAGGAGGACGCATGACTAAGTACATATTTGTTACGGGCGGTGTCGTTTCTTCGCTCGGTAAGGGTATCACCGCCGCATCACTCGGCCGTTTACTGAAAAACCGCGGCTATCGGGTCACGATCCAAAAATTCGATCCGTATTTAAATATCGATCCCGGCACGATGAGCCCGTACCAACACGGTGAAGTCTTCGTAACCGATGACGGTGCGGAAACGGACCTCGACCTCGGTCATTACGAACGCTTTATCGATATCAACTTAAGTCAGCGTTCCAATGTGACGAGCGGTCGCATTTATCAAACCGTCATTTCGCGGGAACGTAAAGGCGATTACCTGGGCGGGACCGTTCAGGTCATTCCGCATGTGACGAACGCGATCAAAGAACAGGTGTTCCGCGTCGGTCAGGAAGTCAATGCCGACGTAGTTATCACCGAAATCGGCGGCACGGTCGGCGATATCGAAAGCCAACCGTTTTTGGAAGCGATTCGCCAGGTGAAAAAAGATATCGGCAAAGAAAACGTTCTGTATATTCACGTGACGCTTCTGCCGTACATCTCCGCTTCCGGCGAATTGAAAACGAAACCGACGCAACACAGCGTGAAAGAAATGCGCAGCATCGGTATCCAGCCGGACATCATCGTCTGCCGCAGCGAATACCCGATCTCACAGGAAATGAAAGAAAAAATCGCGTTATTCTGCGACGTCGATGTCGACGCGATCATTGAAAATCGTACCGCGCAAAGCATTTACGAAGTACCTTTGATGATGCAGCATGAAGGTTTGGATAAAATCGTTCTGCGCAAATTACAGCTGGAAGACAAGCCGCTCGATATGAGCGATTGGGAACACATGGTCGATCGTATGCTCCACCCGCAGGGCGAACTGGAAGTGGCGCTCGTCGGCAAATACGTTTCGCTCCACGACGCGTATCTTTCCGTCGTCGAATCGCTCGATCATGCGGGCTATGCGTTTAACCGCAAAGTCAACATTCGCTGGATCGATTCGGAAGAGATCGAATCAGCCGCTGATCTCGCACCGCTTTTTGCGGGTGTGGACGGTATCGTCGTCCCCGGCGGTTTCGGTTCTCGCGGCGTGGAAGGCAAGATCCGCACGATCCATTTCGCGCGCGAACATAAAATTCCCTACCTCGGTTTATGCCTCGGCATGCAATGCGCCGTGATGGAATTCGCCCGCAACGTCTGCGGCATTGAAGATGCGATCTCGAGCGAATTTGATGCCGACGCCGAACATCCGGTCATCGATTTGATGCCCGATCAGGTCGATATCGAAGATAAAGGCGGTACCATGCGCTTGGGCCTGTATCCCTGCAAGTTGGTCGACGGCACGCGTTCGCGCGAGCTTTACGGGGAAGAATTGGTGTATGAGCGCCATCGTCATCGTTACGAATTCAACAACGCGTATCGTAAGCAACTGACTGATGCAGGCTTGATTCTCGCCGGCACCAGTCCCGATGAACGTCTGGTGGAAATCATCGAAGTCAAAGACCATCCCTTCTTTGTCGCCGTGCAGTTCCATCCGGAATTCAAATCGCGTCCGAATAATCCGCATCCGCTGTTTTACGGATTCATTCAGGCGATGGAAGAAGAAGCCAAATAAAATCAGAAAACACCGGAAAACCTCCGGTGTTTTTTTGCACAAAAAAAGAGCTGCCGCGGCAGCTCTTTTTCTTTTTCAGTTTACTCTTTCATTAACTCTGTTTTTCGTGCGCCCGCGCGTAGGAATACCACCGGAATCATGATGAGTCCGACTTGCCCCATCAGCGGATACAGGATGCCGATCAATTTACCGAAACCGATCTGCGCGCCGAAGTACGCCACAATCCCCAAGACCACCGTCACCGCGAGCATCGGCGTACGGCCGACACCAAAGCCCTGAATACGATTCAACACGAGCCAAAACATCGGCGCGGCCGTGGAGTAAATCCCCAGCAAAAGCACCACGGAGAAAATCATCGCGAGAATCGGCAGATGTTGTTCCGCCAGGAACAAATTCGGCACTTCGTAGGTTACGATCTGATCCGGATAGCAAAGCATCGCGAAGACAATCATGATGACCGACAGCATCAGGAAAACGCCGCCCATCACGCCGCCCCAAATCGCTTCCTGGCGATTGCGCGCGCGCGTGCCGAGTCCGGCGAGGAAAGGAATGCCGCCCAAAACCATGCAAGCCGCATACAATACGCCGCTGAACCAAGCGGTATCCAACCATTCATACGCCCCGAACCACCAGCCGGCGGTCGCGCGCAAATCGAAGAGTGACTGCACTTGCGCCCCCGTCAAATCATTACCGTAGTACGTGCTGGTCACCGCGGTCACGATACCGATTAAAATCGTAAACACGGTAATGACCGGTCCGATCGCGCCGATTATATCGACCAAACCGTTCAAACCGAGCAACACGGTCATGACGCAAAGAATCGCCATGCCGAGTTTGCCGATTTCCGCACCGACGCCGAAGTATTCGCCGGCTACGGCGCCGGATCCGGCGAACATAATGGAAACAACGCAGAAAAGGCAAATGATCGTGAAAATTTCCAAAATGTAACCGATATATTTACCGCAATAGTAGCGGAAAATTTCCGTCTGCACGGTCAAATTCAATTCATGTCCTTTGACCATCAGGGCCGCGCCCATCGCGGCGAAAAGAAACATGCTGACGAGCGCGCCGATGTAGCCTGCCGGTCCGTACGATGTGAAAAATTGCAACACTTCCTGGCCGGTCGCAAATCCCGAACCGATCGTAAACGCGATGTAAGCCCCCGCCAGTTTCACGACGTTCCAAATGCTTACCTGCTGCTGCATGGCGCTCCCTCCACTTCTTTTTCCACGGCTGCCAAACGCGGCAGAAGTTCCGTCAAATCACGCGGCACACGCAAACGGATATGGCGTTTACCGATGCCGTCAAAATCTTCGCCGCGTTCGGTGATAATGCCGTGCCGCAGCATCACGTCAAACAAATTAAGATCGCGCTCCGTATATAAAAGCACGATCGGCACCGTATCGCCGGTAACGGATGCTTGCAATACGGAAAGCGCCTCCAGCACGCGTGCTTTATTCGCCGCGATCTGCGTTTTGGAGCGCGTGATATGTTCGCGATCACGTAAGGCGATCGGCGTCAAACGGGCGGCGGTTTCGGTGACGACCATTTCTCCCGGCAATTTCTGCATAATCGGCATAAACGCTTGCGGCAATACCGCGTAACCAGTCCGCAGGCCGGCCAATCCGAACCCTTTCGAAAGCGTTTTGACGACGATCACATTCGGATACTTATTAACCAAGGCGACCGCCGAATTTTCCAGCGGCATAAAATCGCCGTACGCTTCATCGACGATCACCATCGTGTCCTGCGCCGCCGCTTTTTGCGCCAGCTGCTCGATGTCCGCCAGCGGAATCATTTGACCGGTCGGGTTATTCGGATTATCCAAATACACGAGCGTATGTTCCGGACGCAACGCTTCGATAAAACGCGCGACGGAAAAACGGAACTGCTCTTCTTCCCGCAACGCGACGACGGTGAGTTGCGCGCCCATCGCGCGCATATCGGTAGTCGCGGAAGAAAACGTCGGTTCGCCGACGAGAACATGCGTTCCCTCATCAATAAAGAGCCGGTTCAGATCGATCAACATGCCCATCGATCCCGTGTGAATCGCAAGTTGTTCCGGCGCAATTTTCGCCGCCGGCGCGAGGTATTCGCAAATCGCCGCGCGCAGTTCACGGTACGGATAGCTCGGATACGGCGAGATGCCGCTGAATGTTTCCCGATACAATTCCTCCGTCAGTTGCGGCGTGTAGCCGAACGGATTAATCCCGAGCGAACAATCGATCGCGTTATCGGGAATCGTGTCACCGTGCACGTAACTTTGCACCTTATAATCTGCTAAGCTGTGTCGAATTCTGTATTTCATACTGCCCCTCCTGCCATGCTGCGACTTTGTCGATTAATTCTTTCTATTATAATATGATCCCCACTGTTACGCAATGCGCGATGCTTTCAGTAACTGTACGTCAAGCGCAGATACAGGCTGACCGCAACGCCCGCCGTCAGCAGCGCCATTACCAAGTAATCGCGACGTTGCGGCGTCACGGCGCGGGTAAAGCGCGTGGTGCCGGCGCCGAAGCCGCGAAGCTCCAGCGAAAGCGCCATCGTTTCCGAACGCGCGAGCGATTTCAAAACGAGGGGTTGCACTACGCCGAGATACGCTTTGCTGCGGCGCAGATAATGTCCGTTCTGCGGCACGCCGCGGCAAGCCTGCGCCTCGAGTACCGCTTTGTTTTCCGCCAGAAAATCCGGCACGAAGCGCAACGCCGCCGTGAACATGAACGCGTATTCATACGGGATGTGCAACTGCGTCACGACCGCGGCCGTCAGATCCTGCAAGCGCGTCGTCGTCAACACCAAGAGGAAAACGCCCGCCAATGCCAACATCCGTAAACCCGCGACATACGCGGACTGCAACGTGCCGCCGCCAAGGTATTGAATGACGCCCAAAAGGATCGCGAAGAAAATAAATGCCAATAACGCTTTGCGATTTTGTTGCAACACGCCGGCGGCGATAAAAATGACGATTTCCGCGAGAAACAGCGCAAAGAGCGCCGGCGGACTTTGTAAAAACAAAACGGCGAGCGACACCGCGACAATCATGAAAATTTTTGTTAAAGGAACCAAGCGCGTCATTTTGCACCTCCGTCATCGGTATGATGGGAAACGTCCCGCCCGTCGCGGTACATGCTTGCTAAAAATGTTTGCGGCTCGCCGTTATAAACGACGCGACCGTCGGCGAGCATCACGACGCGTTGCGCGTACCGTCTTACCACATCGGGCGCGTGCGTGACCAAAATAATTCCCAATCCTGCTGCCGCCAATTTTGTTAAAATCTGCATCAGCTGGCGGATATCCGCCGGCGAAATGCCGCTCGTCGGTTCATCAAGGATGAGAAATTCCGCGCCGAGCGCCACTGCCGAAGCCAATGCGACGCGTTGCTTTTTCGCCCGCGAAAGAAGCGGCGGGTACGCGTCCCGTTCTTCTTCCAGTCCGCATAATTTCAGCGCCGCCTCCGCTTTCTCGCGAGTCTCTACCTTGTCGCGTCCCTGCTCGAGCGGGCCGAATGCGATTTCATCGTACACCGTGGTGCAAAAAAGTTGTCGATCCGCCTGTTGAAATACGTACCCCAAAAAACGACTGCGTTCACTCGCGGATAATCTCGTCAGTTCCCGACCGTTCAGCTCGATGCGTCCGGAGGTCGGCCGTTCCAGTCCCATCAAAAGTCGTGTGAGGGTCGTTTTACCGCTACCGTTTTTGCCGACCAAAGCGGTGATTTCACCGGCCGCAAAAGCCAGCGAAAGATCATGAATCACTTCGCGACCGTCGGCGTACGCAAAACATAAATGCTCCGTTTTCAGCATGTCGCCCTCCCCGCGACGACTGCCGATGCCGTCGCTTCCTGATACCGATCGGGCAACAAATCACGGAACGTGGCGTCCGCCTGCATGCGGCCGACCACTTCATCGAACGCGTCCACCATGACCAAACGTCCTTCATCCAACAGCGCGGCGCGCTTGGCATACGGCGCGACTTCCGCCAACTGCGACTCGGTAACGACAACGGTCAAACCGTCTCGCTGATTCAGCGTGCCGAGCAATTGGTAAAACGCTTGCGTGCCTTCCGGATCAAGCGCCGAGGTCGGCTCATCGATGACCAATATCTTCGGCTCCGTCGCGAGCACCGACGCGATGACCAGGCGCTGACGCTGACCGCCGGAAAGCGTCGCCACGTTGCGTTCCTCCAAGCCGCTCAAACCGACTTTCGCTAACGCCTCTGCGCTGCGGCGCGCAATTTCCGCGGCAGCGTAACCGCGATTTTCCAAGGCGAATTCCATTTCTTCAGCGACGGTCAACGTCACCAGCTGCGCATCGTAATCCGGTAAAATCGTGCCGACTTTAGTCGCGATCTCCGCGATGCTGTGCTGCGTAATCGCCAGATCTTCCACAAAAACCATGCCGCTCATGACGCCGCCGTAGTAATGCGGAACCGCTCCGCAGAGCGCGGACATCAGCGTCGTTTTACCGGCTCCCGCCGCGCCCGCCAACACCAGAAAGTCTCCGCGTTCGACCGTCAGATTGATATCGTGCAACGCGTCCGCTGTCGCCTGCGGATAGCGATAGCTCAAATGTTCGATGGAAAATGCCGCATCCTGCTGCGGTCGTAAAGCAAGTCCCGCGTGCGACACGTTGGCGACTTCCGCTTGCGTCGTCAGTGAAGCATGCAGCAGCCGTTGCGCCGGCGCGTACAGGACCGGCGTGATAACGCCGTTAATGACCGCGACCAAACCAACCGCCGGGAGCATCGCATACAAATATACATTGGTCGCAATCCCGAGCATGTATGTCATCAGCGATACAAAAACGAACCCGCTGATCAATGTGGCGACGCCGCCGCAGACCGCGCTCAGGATGCTTTTTTGCCGAACGTGCGGCAAAATCATGTGCGCGAAACACGCGGCCGTCATCGCGCCCAAAGGTTCGCTGATCAGATTGCCGTAGGGAAAGCCCGATTTCGAGGTCAGAATTTCGATGCAGGCCGCCACCATGCCGATGCCGAAACATTGGCGATACGTCGGTTTCGTCAGCAAAATCGCCACGCAATACGTCGCGATCATCCAATTCGGCGTGAACCCCGCGATGGAGGGAGACGCGATATGTAGAATCGTCCCGATGGAAAGCAACAAAGTCGAAACGGTCAACCAGCGAAATTGCCCGCCGCGTGTTTTTTGAAATACCAATGTTTGTGTTTGCATGTTATCTCCTTTCCGATGCGGACAATAAAAAAGCCTCCCGTCCACATCCATATCCAAATGATATGGGGACGAAAGGTATCCTTCCGCGGTGCCACCCCGCTTGACTGTCATCAGTCCGGCTTACTACGTACGGCGATTTGCGATACGCGCTTCGGGATAGCGGCCGAAGGTGCCGTCGACGCCTACCCCGCGCAGCGGATCGGGTCGTATCTCCCGGGCCCATTCGCGTCGTCCTCCCGCGCCGATCTTCCACTGTCACCGGCTCGCTTTAGCGTTTGTTACGACGGTACTCTTCCCGTTCATCGATGATTTCATTTAATTACAGGTAGAATAGCACAAAAAAATAGCAGTGTCAATTTTTCTCCAAAATATTTTTAACGTGCATCATGACTGTCATAACGAATCTATATGAGCACGGTTTCCCGATGTTATAATAAAAAAGAATGGATTGTCTGTGGTATATAGGAGGCAATGTGAGTTCATTTACCGTGTGGCATTGGTGCGGAATTTTTCTCGCCTTCGCCGCCGTCTTTATCGCGATTTTTGCGACAGCGCAAAAATCATCCTTGGAAAATTTCAGCGTGGGCGGTCGCGCGTCCGGTCCGTGGCTTGTCGCCGGCGCGCTTGTCGGCACGATCGTCGGCGGCTCGGCCACCGTCGGTACCGCCCAAGGCGCCGTGAGCGCCGGTTTTTCCGCTTGGTGGTTTACTTTCGGCTCAACGCTCGGCTTTATTCTGTTGGGTAAAGTATACGCCGGACCGTTGCGCGCAAGCGGCTTAAAAACCATCGCCGAGTATATGGCGGCGCGCTACGGCAAAATGGCAGGCGTAGCGACTTCCATCGTGTCCGCTTTGGGAATTTTCTTTTCGCTCGTCGCGAGCGGCTTGGCCGGCATTCATTTCATGCAAATTTTATTTCCCGTCTCGGAACTGACGGGCACTTTGCTGCTGCTCGTCATTGTCGTGTTGTATGTGTTGGCCGGCGGCATTCGCGGCACGGCGGTATCCGGCATCGTCAAAACGGTGTTGCTCTACAGCACGCTGATTATCGCGGGCGTTTACGCCTGGCGCGGCTTGGCGCAACTTCCCGCAGCCACGGTGTGGCACGCCGACTGGCTTTGGCCGCAGAGCGGCAACGGCTGGCGCATGTTCGCGACGAACTGTCTTTCCGTCATTATCGGTGTCGCCGTGACGCAATCGTATGCGCAGGCGCTGTACAGCGCGCGTGACGCCGAAACCGCGGCGCGCGGCAGTTACTTGGCGGCCGCACTTTGCATGCCGGTCGGTTTGCCGCTGATTTTAATCGGCATCCATACGCATTTTATGACGCCGTCGATCGACGCCGTCACCGCATTGCCGATGTTTATGCAGATGCACTTGCCGGCGCTTTTGGCGGGGTTGGGAGTCGGCGCGATTTTACTTTCCATCATCGGCTCGATCGCCGGACTGTCGTTGGGCGCCGCCACCTCGATCGCCGTCGATATCTTCGAGTTGGGATTTGGCGTAAAGGGACAAAAGCGGCTGCTTTTCATTTTGCAGGCGGCGCTGATTATGCTTGTGCTCGCCGCTTTTTCGGTTTCGTTATACCGCTACCACTCCCAGATTCTCTACTGGAATTTCCTTTCCTTTTCGCTGCGCGGCGCGGGCGTTTTCTTACCCTTTTTACTCGCCATTTACGCCAAAGGACCGACCTCGGAAAAAAGCACGACGGCGAATATTCTTTTCTCCACTCTGATCGCCGTGCTTTCCATCGGTAACGATACCTTCACGCTCAATCCTCTCTACGTGGGCATCGGCGCCTCCGCCTGCTGGCTGCTCGTGGAAACGATTTGGCGGCGCATTGATCGTCACTAAGGTGCCGGATTTCATCATCGCAATGCTATAATAAAATCAATTCGAATTCGGTTATATGTTCAGAAACGGTTATTCATTATGAAAAAACACAATCTCCGTTGGTTCGCGCGCGTCAGTCTGCTCGCGGCCATTGCCGCCGTATTGATGCTGTGGCAATTTCCGCTGCCGCTGATGCCCGCTTTTTTAACGCTGGATATCAGCGATGTGCCCGTCGTCGTCGGCGCGCTTTTGTTCGGCTGGCCTGCCGGCGCCGCCATCGCCATCTTAAAAAATTTATTGCATCTGCCCGTGTCATCCACTTTCGGTATCGGTGAAATCGCCAACGCGACGTTGGCGCTCACTTATATTACCGTTGCAACGCTGCTGCGCCGTTGGGGATGGCTCGCATATGTGGCGGCCACCTGCGCCATTGCCAGTGTCGCCGTATTTCTCAACTTTACGTTGCTGCTGCCGCTCTATCAATCCGCATTCGGCATCTCGACCGCGCAACTTTTGACCATGTCCGCGCGCGCCGGTTCCCAACTCATCACTGTCTGGGATTTCATGTGGTGGGTGATCGTGCCTTTCAATCTCATCAAAGGCGGCTTGATCACACTCCTTGCCCTGCCGATTTACCGCCGCCTGCGTACGATGCCGCGGCAATAAAAAAGTCCTCGCCAAGCGAGGACTTTTTTTATTTGTGTAAACCGTAGCGAATGATCAATCGGCTGATTTCGTATAAAAGTAAAATAGGAATGGCCAGCAGCGTTTGCGAAACCAGGTCGGTCGTCGGTGTAATAATCGCCGCCGCGATAAACGCCAGCAAGATGACAAAGCGGCGTTGCGCTTTGAGCCAGGCGGACGACACCACATCCATTTCGGCCAGCGCCAAAAGCACCAGCGGCAAATTAAACACAAACCCGAACGGCAGGATCAGCATCAACGCGAAATCCAAATAACTTTCCATGGAGATCAGCGGTTGCACGGTGCTGTCACCGAAGGAAAGAAAAAAGTGCAGCCCCTGCGGCAAGACAACGAAAAAGCCGAACGCCGTTCCCGCTAAAAAAAGCAGTAGCGAACCGGGAACCAACAGCGCCAGAATCGCGTGTTCTTTTTGCGTAAACGCCGGCACCAAAAACGCCCAGAATTCATAAAATAACACCGGCGAAGCAAAGACAATACCCGCCACCATCGCTACTTTAACATAAATAAAAAACGCTTCCGCCGGTCGCAGATAATACAGTTGACCCGCAGGCGCCGTGATGAACGCTACAATGAAATCGATGAAACAGCCGCTCACCGCCATGCCGACCACGGCCGCCAGAATGGCGCGGATCAGCCGCCGTCGCAACTCCCCGAGATGATCGATCAGCGTCATCTCCTGCGGATCGGCGAAGCAGGCCGCGGAGGTTGCGCTTTTCATTCTTTCGGCGGTAACGACGAAGCGACGGTAACGTCTTTATGCGCTTCTGCGGTCGTTTCATTGCCGTTGATCGCGTCTTTAAATTCGTGCATGCTTTTGCCCATCGCTTTACCGATTTCCGGCAGTTTACCCGGTCCGAACAACACCAGGCCGATCACCAAAATTAAGATAAGTTCAGGAATGCCCAAGCCGAACATAGTAAACCCTCCTTTGATTTATGGTACTTGGTTTCCTTCTGAGGATACAGAGTCAATATCGTTTTACGGTGAAAAAATCTTTTAAAATTTGTAAAATTCAGTTTCAAAGAGCGATTTCCGTAATTTTGCGTATTTTTACCGAAACCCAAACAAATTATAAATAAACCTCCTTTATAGTTACGTTTATCTATGGACGAATCCATACAGGGTAACAAAGGAGGAATTACTATGTCTACCGAAGAAATGCACGCAACGCCCGCGACAATGTCGCGCCGCGGCTTTTTGAAATTGGCCGCCGGCTCCGCATTGGGCGCGGCCATGCTCTCCATGCCGTCCTTTGCATTGGCGCGCGAGCTGGAAGTGAAATCGCGTCAGCTGAAACCGGTCATGTACGACGCGATTCCGCAAAACGCCATCGCATGCGGCCAACAGGCGCCGCTGATCGAAGGTTGCTACCGTTCGATCCTGGGTTACGCGGAAAAAATTCGTGATGCGGGACTGCGGCGCGAAGTCACCGACCTCATCCAAAATCCGGCGCTGCGTTTCTTGCAGGAATACAGTTCACCGGCGGCGCGTCATCGCATCTACACGCAGCTGGCCAACCAAGGCTTGGTCGATACCGCAAAAACCGACGAGGCGCATTTCTTCCCCGTCTCCGACGGCAAAATTCAGGAATTCCGCACGGCGCCGGGCAGCGGTTACGGCAGTCACCATCCGTACCCGGGCGGCTTGGCTACGCACGTCAACGCCAACATGCACATCACGGAAGCCGTCTGCAATACATACCGGGATGTTTTCATGTATAACGTCAATCGCGACATCGCATTCGGCGCGGAACTTCTGCACGATATCGCGAAGCCGTTCGTTTTTGCCTGGCAGAAAAACGGCCGTTCGCTGCAGGAATATACGATTGCGGGCACCGGCGCTCACCATATTTTCTCCATCGCGGAAATTATTTACCGCGGTTTCCCTGCAGATTTCGTCGTCGCCCAGGCTTGCGCACATGAAGCGCCGAACTCGGCGAAAGGTAATGAAACCGTCGCCGGCTGGCTGAAAGCCGGCGCAATGATCGCCGGTAAAGATCCCTTCGCGTACGGTTTGTTGAACAAAACCGGTGACGGCATTCGTGACCCGCACCGTCAGGAAGGCTACATCGTTCACTTGGGCGACCATGACTGGGTACTCTCTTCGCCGGCCGCGCAAAAGAGCGTGGCGATTCTGAAAGAAATCGCCAAACGCGATTACGGCATGAGCGCTGCCGATCTCGAAGGCGCGCGTTTCAACCACTTCCGCAACTATATCGGCTCGCAACTTTCCTACATGTTCCTCAACATGCTCGCCGCGGAACCGAACGGTGAAAAACTCATCGCGGCCCAGGTCCACAAAGTCATTTTGAAATAATGGAAAAGCGTCGCGACGCTTACCTTCACTTGGTAGAGGACGGTAAATATGCTATAATATGTACCGTCAAGCGGGTGTAGTTCATCGGTAGAACGTCAGCTTCCCAAGCTGAATGTAGAGGGTTCGATTCCCTTCACCCGCTCCAATTTTATGTTGATTTCGATGACATTCAAAGCTCCCGAATCCGGGAGCTTTTTATTGCGCAAACATATCTCGCGTTTCGTTTGCGCTATTGCGAAAGCCGTCCTTCCCGATGCGCTCGCGCCTTGCTTTTGCGCCGTTTAGCCGTGAGAACGCGCCGTCAGTGGTATAATAACGGTAAGAATTATTTGTTTTCATTGGCTCGTAAAGGATTCGGCAAAAGGCGGTACCATATTGACTACATTAAAATTTTTCAGTTGGCTGAAACAACCGCGCAATACCATTTGGTGGCAACCCGCCAAAGGCGCACTGTTTGTTATCGTATATGTCATCGCGGTGCTCGTCAGCACACGTTATCTGCCGACCAACTTGTTTCCCGATATTCCGTCGCGCACGATCGATGGCCTGTTGACCATTTTGGCGTCAAGCATGCTGGCGGTCACCACGTTTTCTCTTTCCATTATGGAGAATGCGTTTTCTTCCGCGTCACGCGGTGCGACCCCGCGTTCCGTCGAACTCGTCATGGCGGACGACAGCACCCGACTCGCCATCGCCAGTTTCATTTCGACATTTATTTATGCCATTATCACAAAGATCGCCTTAGGAAGCGGTTCCTTCGCGCAAAACGGCCGCTTCCTCTTTTTCCTCAGCACGATTGTCGTCATCGCCTACCTGATTGTTGTACTGATCCGCTGGGTGCAGGTACTATCGACACTCGGACACTTGGGCGACACGATGGGTAAGGTATACGCCAAAGCGGCAGAGACCATGCGCCGTTATCGCAGCCTGCCTAACCTCGGCGCCACATGGGTGCCGGCTAAAGACGCGCTGCCGGATGCGCATTTTATTTGCGCCGAGACGGGCGAGTTCGCGCAGCTTCATTTGGACCTTTTACAGGAGTGGGCGAAAAAACATGACGCGCATGTTTTCATTCGCTTGAATCCGGGTGACTTTCTGTATCGAGGCGAACCGCTGGCGGATATTTACCTGAATGACGGTTCGAACTCGTTGACGGAAGAAGATCTGTCGCTTTTACGCAGTTTCTTTATCGTTAAGCCGACGCGCAGTTATGAACAGGATCCTCGTTTCGGTTTTATCGTGTTAAAAGAAATCGCGCAACGCTCGATTTCCCCCTCGATGAACGATCCCGGTTCGGTGATAGCGGTGATGAATCTGATGGCGAAATTGTTGCTGGACGCTACCGCGCCGCGCGACAACATGACCGTCTACGATCGCGTCGGCATGCAACCTCTGCAGGAAACGGATTTCATCTATCGTTCCTTTGACGGCATCATTCGCGACAGCGACCAAAATGCAGGTATATCCATGCAGGCGTTGCACATTATGTATGCGGTTTCGCGCCATGCGCCCGAGGAAGCGATTCGCAAAGCGGCGCGTATTCAGGCGCGCTTGATTTTGGAACACGCACGCCGAACATTCAGCGCCCGTCAGGATTTTTTTCGCGTGGAAAGCGCCTATGTCCAATATTTTCCGGATGATACGCCAATCGAAGCCTCCGCGTATTTTCCCGATGACGAAGCGGCGGAACGTCAAAAATCATTGGCGGATGCCGACCTGACGGCTCTTTTTGAAGAGCGCGTGACGAAAACGATCGACAGTAAAGTAAAACAAAGGAAATGATATGAACCGAACTTCTTCTCACTTATCTTGGTGGCGTCGCTACGGCGGCTGGTTGCTGCTTGGCGCCGCGTTTATCTACATGTTCGCTCTGAACAACTGGACGCCTTGGCACCGCGATGATTATGAGTACGCGCTGATTTGGCAAACGCTGGTGCCGATCGAAAGCTTTCATGACGTCATGACGTCCCTCGCGCGTCATTACCAAATGCACGGCGGGCGCATGGTCGCTTTTTTTGTGTTGGATAATTTTTTGCGCTGGCCCAAGGTTTGGTTCAATATCGCCAACGCGCTCTGCTTCATTTTGATGGCGCTCGGTCTCAGCTGGCACAGCGCGGGACGTATTGAAAAATTACCCGCGCCGGCGCGTATAGCCGCCGTACTGCTCGCGCTTTGGTATACGCTGCCGCACTTCGGTGAGGTGGCTGTGTGGATGTGCGGCTCGACCGTATATTTGTGGACGATGACCATCATGGTCTGGTTTCTTTTGCCGTACCATTTTTCTCTGCGTCCGACACGAACGCTTGCCGACAGTTATTGGGCGGCAGGCGCTATGTTTTTACTCGGCATTCTCGCCGGTTGGGGCGAAGAAAACGCTTCGCTCGCGACCCTGGTCGCGGCGGCCGCTGTGACGCTGTACAGTTGGCGTAAAGGTCAGCGGTATCGGTGGCAGATCGCCGGCGTCGTCGGCAGCGTACTCGGTTTTATCGCGCTGGTCGTCGCGCCCGGTAATTTTGTCCGCGTGGCGGAGGTGTCTGCTTCCATCGGTCGAAGAATCGGCAATCAGTTCGCGGGAAACGGTGAAATGATGCTCTATATTTTGCCGCTGATTTTCATGTGGATGTTAGCCTATCGACAAATCGCGATATCGCGTTACGGACGCAACGCGACAGCGCCATCCGGATCGAAACGTCCGCTGTATATCGCCGGCGCTCTCGCAGCGGTACTCGCGGTGTCATATGCTACCGACGGTTTTGTCGGGCGTTGGTTTGGCGACGGCTTAATCGCAATCGTTCACGCGCTCGGTTTGCTCAAGCCGAAAACGGTGCGCCTTCTGCAAAATCTCGGTTCCGGCGTCGAAGAGATGGGTCTTTACCTCTTGCTTATTTGGCTCGTGTATCGCCTTTTACGCCGCCGCTTCATGCTCACGCCCGCGGTAACGAAAACCGCCGGCTGGCGGCTGACATTCCGCACGCTTTGGAATCAATATCCCCCCATGCGCTTTTTATTGATTACCGCAGCGCTTGCCGCCGTCAGCAATCTCGCGATGCTCGGCGCGCCGACTTTTCCCGCTCGCGCATCGATGTTCGCCGTGCTGTGCCTGATCGCCGGCACGGTCGGTTTGTATGACGTGCCCGTAGTTCGTCGCACTTTCGCGCGGGAGCAACGTTTCATTGTCGGTATCATTTTGTTGATTACGCTGCCGTTTTTGCTCGGCACATTGTATTTCACCGTGAGAATTTACGAAATCGATCAGGCGCGCATGGCCTATATCCGCGACGCGCGAGCGCAAGGCTATACCTCCGTCGAGCTCGAGGCGCTTCCCTTTACGCAGCGCATGCTGCGCCATATCTTCTATGTGGAACTCGATAACGGCGTTTCCCAATACGGTTTGAAACGCTACTACGGTTTGGAGGAGTTAACGATCCGCAAATAAAAAGAAAAACAGCATGCTATAATGGAAAAAAATGATTCTTTATTTCGAAAGGAGTGGACTCATGTTTCCTGCATTTCGTAAATATACCGCGGCGTTCCTCGCCGCGTGTTTCTTAACGATGCCGCTGGCGGCGCCGGTGGAGGCTTCGTGGGGCGGTATCGGCGCCTCCGTACTCAAAGGCGCGGTAGAAATGGGCATGATTCGCGAGCAATTGCGCGAACTTGACGAAAACGGCCAGGAAGAAGTGCTTGCCAACGCCAAAGAGCAAAGCGGTTACTATGATAATGCCGCCTATCAGGAACGCGCCCAACGCATTTTGGATTCCCTTGTGAAAAGCGGCGTGCCCAAGCGGAAGTATGTGATTTTTGTGAACCCCTCCGATGATATTAACGCGTATTGTACGCTCGCTGCCGTGCTTTCCGTCAACAAAGGCACGCTGGACGTGCTGGACGATCAGCAGTTGGCGTTTGTGCTCGCTCATGAAGTCAGTCACGGCGAACATCGCGACATCGTCAATGGCGTAACCAAAAAGCTCAGTCTTGCCGTCGCCGGCTCCGCCGTTCTTTCCGGCGGTGATTCGTCCGCCGTGCAAACGCTGCTGATGAATTTAGGACTGAATTATATTAACAACGAAGTATTCACGATGGGTCAGGAAAAAGCTGCGGATGACCTCGGTTTTACCATCCTGGAAAAAACGGACTACAATCTCGGCGGCGCGCCGGCCGCGATGCACGCCTTATTGAAAGAATACGGCTCCGGTTTCAAGGACGGCATCGCGCGCGTTATTGCGCCGAACTCGCATCCGCGTAACGAATCGCGCGTCACGGAAGCGGTCAACCGCATGCAGGCGTATTCCGGCAACCGCGTCACCGTCAAAGGCGCCGATGTTATCGTCAACGACAAGACCGTATTGACACCGGTCAAAGTCGGAAATTATGATGCCGAAACGCGCGCGTACTATGTCGCGGGTCGTCTGGCGCGCCTTGTCCGTGATCATAAAATGCAACCGGCGCGATTAGACGGCGGTGCGATTTATGTAGGCAGCCAATCACTGTACACCCTTTCCTCCGGTGAAGACGGCCACGCAATCGTCAATCGTTTGAACGCAGCCCTTACCCCCGAAGCGAAAGCCAAAGAAGTAAAAACGGATACATCTTCCAAAAAAATAAAACAGACAGCGGAAACCAAACCGACCCAAGATATCAAAAAGGCCACGCCGAAAAAAGCTTCGGAGGGCAACATTAAAGATCGCGTCAACGCGATTCTCGGTCGCAAAAACTGATCACAAAAAAAGCGCTTACCTCGGTAAGCGCTTTTTGTTTGCTCTCATTCGTCTGCCGTCCATTTTTTTACCGTCGCTTGCAGCGCGCCGCGAAGTACTAAGCCGTTGCCTGCGTTACTTTTCTGCGCTTGCGTTTCACGCAGCGCGAATTCAATAAATCGCGCCGCCGTCTTCACCGCCTGCGCGAGCGATTCACCGCGCAGCAACGCCGCGAGCAGTACCGCATTGAAATAATCGCCGCTGCCGCTGAAATTCGGTGCCAGGCGCGCAAAATCGACAGCGCCCGCGTGACCGTCCGCCGACCGATAATAAATGGTTCCAACGTTCGCGTCAGGATTTCCCGCGCCCGTGATCACGCAAGCGCGCGTCCCCAACGCGCATAAGCGTTCGAGCCATTGCGGCGCGACGCGTTGCTCACACGCGGGATCTTCCCCCAAAAGCAACGCCGCTTCCGTCCAGTTCGGCGTAATGATATCCGCCACCGGCAAAAGAGTGCGCATTTCCGTGACAAGTTCCTGCGGCAATGTGGGATACAAGGCGCCGTTATCCCCCATTACGGGATCCACCAGAATAAACGAACCTTGCGCGCGCCATTTCGGTAACGCTTGTCGCAGTAGCGCAAATTGTTCCAAACTGCCGAGGCTGTCGATAAAACCGGTCGCCACCGCGGCAAACGTGAAACCCTGTTTCTCCCAAAGCGGCAAGGTCCGCCGCAGATGCTCCGTCAGCGGAAAATAGTCATAGTCTCCGTATTCGAAACTGTGGCTCATTACTGCCGTCAGCAATCCCGACACGGGATAACCGAGCGCGCGCAAAATCGGCTCCAGCACGTTCATATTCGACGCGCCGTGCTCGATGTAGTCATTGATTAAAAGAACGGGCCATGGCGTCATTTTTCTTCCTTCGCATTCGCATTGAGCGCGTCCAACGTCAGCGTAAAGCTCGGCGCAAAGATCGTGAGAAAATCATGCACTTCCGGTACGGGCGACTGTTCCAATTTGGCGTGAATCGTCGCGTACGCTTCATCAAACTCCGGATTGCCCGCGGTGCGTTCCTCAACGCATTTCAAATAGGCACTGAGCGTATCCGCCGCTTTCGCCAATTCCCACAGGGGATCTTCTTCCGGCGTCAAAATATACGCCCGATACGCATCGCGCAGGTCAGCGGGCAACGTGGCAAATAATTTTTCTACGGCCGCCTGCTCGATCGTGCCGTACATCGCGCGAATATCCTCATTAAAATATTTGACCGGTGTCGGCATATCGCCGGTGAACACTTCGCTGACATCATGGTACATGGCGAGAACGGCCGCCCGTTCCGGATCGACATGACCGCCGTAACGGACATTGCGAAGTACCGCCAGCATATGCGCGATCATGGCCGTCTGCAAACTGTGCTCCTGAATATTTTCCGGCATCGTGTTTTTCATCAGGCCCCAGCGCTTGATGAACTTCATTCGCGCCAAATAGGCAAAAAAGTGACTGTGCAATTTATTTCTCCCACAATGACGGCGTCAAATACGCCACCAGTTTTGATTTTTTGCCGTGGCGCAAATCGACGACCGCGATACTGCTTTGCTTGAAGGAAAGGCTGACTCCGGTCAGTCCGTACAACCACGCTTCCAAAAACGGCTGGTGACTGACGAAAAAGACATCCTCGGGACCGCCGGAGGCCGTCAGATTGATCAGATGATTATCGAGCGGCTCCCAATTGTCACGCGCTAACGCATACAATGTTCCACTCGTCACATCGGCATCCGAGCGACCTTCTCGCAAAGTCCGCGCCAGAATCTCACCGGTTTGTTGCGTGCGCACCAGTGGGCTCAAGTAAATTCCGACCGCACGGTCGCGCAGCAATTCCTTCAGGTGACGGCCCATCTTTTCCGTTTCCGCGATGCCGGTATCCGTCAACGGACGATGAAAATTATCCAACGTCGCCCGTTCTTTGACGGCATGACCATGGCGCATCAAATACAACCGCATGGCTACTCCTCTCCCCGATGCGCGGCATGGTTGAGACCCTGCTCAAGCAAATGCACCACGTGCGCGTCATCCAAAAAATAGCAGGCATTTTTACCGATTTTACGAAAATCCACCAAGTGCGCCTGGCGAAGAATGCGCAGCTGGTGACTGACCGCGGACGCTTCCATATCAATGGCTTCCGCCAGTTCGTTCACGCAACATTCGCCTTGCCAAAGCACACGCAAAATTTTCAGCCGCGTCGGCTCGCCGAGCACTTTAAAAATATCTGCCAACCGCAATAGCAGGCGGCGTTTTTCTTCCGTATCCAACGTGCCCGCCAGCCAAGCCGCGGCATCGTGTGACAATGCGTCTGTACTTGTATTCACTTTCACGCTTTCTTTGCTCCTTCTGTGGTCGGGATAATTTCAACGGTCGCCGGCGCCGCGCTTGTCTGATACCAACCGGAAAGCGGATGTCCGTCCACATACACTTCCGTGATCACGCCGTGACCGTCCGCCAATTTAAATTCCGCGATGATTTGATGCCGCGGCACGGAAATCGGTTCAGCGGCGGCTTTATGCCGGGCGATTTCCGCGCGCATATCCGCCGTTTCCGGCGACGGTTCCGCGCGCGCCAACTCCGCTTCTTTTTGTTCCACCTGTTCCGGTGTCAAAGGATCAAGCGCCATGAATTCATCCCACGGCAGATCCTGTAATTGGTAACCCGGTAAATAGAAACGCATAAACGGAACGGGGAAAGATACCACGCCATTGTCGACGCCCCAAGCGATCGTTTTAATATAATCTCCTTGCGCCGGCTTTTTCAGATCCGCGCCTTTCACCATCAGCATGCCGTTTTTATCACGTGCCACGGCGACGTAGATCGTTTCCCGATCCTCCGGTAAGTTTTCACCGAGCCATTTGGCTCTGCTCAACGGTTCCGCCACAAAGGGATCGATATTTTCCCGTAAATGGACAACAACATAATCATCCCGCGTGCCGGCGATAATCGCGGGCGATTGGTACGTAATCCCGTTGTTCAATACTTCTTCAAATTGACTGCGCTCGCTGAAGATGACCCCCAATTGCACCAGCGCGAGGACGAGAAACGCGAGCAGGTATTTCCATTTGGTCGCCATTTATTTATCCTCCTCTTGCGTATCGCTGTGCCAAGTCGGTCGCGGCGGTAATGACGGCATTTGCGGCGGGCGACGCGGCGGCAACTCCGCGCGCGAAGTCCGCTCTTTCGTTGTCGTCTGTTCGTTAACTGTCGGCGACGTCATCGAGCCGCGCATGCGCGGCGGCCGTGCCGATGCTGCCGAATGATCCTGCGCGGGCGCGGTGCGTCGAGCCGCTTCCTGCCGACGAGCGCGACGCACGCGTTGGTTCGTATGTTCCCGCTGCTTGCGTTGCCATGTAGCCATCGCCAAATGCCCCGCCAAAATTAACACGCCCATCACGACGAATGCCGTACCCCGCTGCAGCAAGGTGAACGACTCATCGCCGATCCGCACCACAATAAAGAGCGCGAGCAAAAACAGCGCGCCGTCCGTACGCCAAAGGGAACTGCGTCGCAAGCCATTGACCAGTAACGCGATGACCCCGCCCAAGTAGTAAATCATAAAGACAATGGCCAAAAATGTGTAGCCGTAACCGAGCGCCGCAATAAAAGTCGCCAGCGTCACGCACAACGGCACGGCCGCGACTGTGACCAGCGTATACTCGCGACGCAACATCAGGCGCCAGCAAAGCACGCCGGTGGCAAATAGCAGCAATACCAACACAACGATGGGCAACACCTGCGGTATCGCGCGAGATATGTCCACCCACAGCGAGCGTTGCGTGGCCAACAGCACGCATACCGCCAGCGCGCCGCCGCCCAATACGCGAAACGGCATGCCCCAGCCGGTTTGTTTGCCGACCATCGCCCCGACGAGAAACGTAAACGCGGCAATGATCGTGGCGAGCGCCAAGCTGACAACCGCGACATCCGCCAACGCCACCAGCGCGGCGTAGAAAATCGCCAGCGCATAAATCCAGCTGAAAATCAGCAACGAAAGTTCCCGGAAACCGCCGCGATACAAAATGTAAAAATACGGTGCGGCAAGCGCCAGCCAAACCCATACCTGCTGCGCGCCGAGCCATGCGTTTGTGACACCGAAAGAGCTCACAAATACGCCCGTCAAAATCAAGTAGATCGACGCCAATGCCGTCGAGCGCACAATGTACACTGCGGGCAAGAGCAACGCAAGCGACCAAATCGCCCACGCGATCTGATTCCACTCCGATAATTGGTAAATATCGCCCGCAAGCTGCAGCGCTCCGGGAATCGCAATCCCCAAAAACGCGCCGGCCGCCTCGCGCCAAGCGATCGACTTCGGCTCGAGTGCCAACACGGCCGCTACCGCCAACTGCGCCGCCACCGCCAGCGCGACTACCCAGTTAAAGCGCACGCTGTGCGCCAGCGCGTACCATTGATCCGATAAAATCAACAGCGCGCCGAACGCGACTAACACCGCCGCGAGCACCAGCCAAATAATCCGGCCCCAGCGCAGACCCGGCGCCGCCACTTCACCGTAGCGGGCGCGCAAACGATCGGCCGCCTCCGGTGTCAAAATCCCTTCGCTTACCCATTTGGGAAGCTCTTCATATAGCCAGCGAATACGTTGCTCCATAGCATCCCCCAAGTATTCTTTCTACTAAAAAAGCGGACGGTCGCCCGTCCGCTTTTTTATTTTACAATCAAAACCGGGCATTTCGCGTGGCTGACGATGTAACTCGAAACCGAGCCCATGAAAATGCCTTTCAGCGGCCCTAAACCGCGGCTTCCCATGACGATCAAGTCCACGTTGTATTTTTCGGCGATCGCGGACAAAGTCGGTCCGGGAGAACCTACTTCAAAAATGGTCTTGACCGGAATATCCGCCGGCACCATACGAACTAATTTTTCCAGAATCTCTTTCCCTTTTTCTTCCAGATCCTCGGCCATCTGTTCACTGACATAGCCGGAGCCGCTGGGAATTTGATCAAACCCCGAAATCACCGATACCACATTCGCCACATGGCAAATCAAGAGTGTTCCGCCGGACAATTTCACCAGCTCGATGGCATGCTGTAATGCGCGCACGCCGTTTTCCGAGCCGTCGGCCGGCAACAGCACTTCATTAAAATGGATCATAGTCCGCACCCCTTCCACCGCTTTATGAGTTGATTAGTTTTACTCATTATAACACAGCTCACGGTGGCCGGCGTTTATTTTACTACCAAAACGGGACGCGTGGCATAATGCAATACGTATTGCGATGCCGACCCCAAAACCAAACCTTTGACGGATCCCAAACCGCGACTGCCGATCACGATCAAATCCGCATTCAGTTCATCCGCCACTGTCAGAATCGTTTCCCTTACATCGCCGACGGCGAAAAACATGCGCAGCGGAACATCTTGCGGAAGCGTCGCCGCTTCGCGGCGTAACCCTTCACGAACCTGCGCCATTTGATGCTCCGGCAAACCCGGGTCGACGCGTTCTTCCGCACCGGGCGTACGGCTTACTTCGACCACGCCCGAATACAAACGCTCCCCGGCGCCCCGGCCAATCAGATTTCCCGCATACAGCCGGTCTTCCAGCACGCTCAACAATTCCAGCTCCGCGTCGAATTTCATCGCCAGCTGCGCGGCTTCATGAAGTGCCCGACGGGCGTTTTCAGAACCGTCCGTTGGCACAAGAATACGTTGCCAAGAACATTTCATTGTCATCCCTCCGTCACTGTTTGATAACCAATACCGGCACTTCCGCGTGTTGCACCACGTAGGACGAAACTGAACCGACCAACATGCTCGCTAATGTTCCCATGCCGCGGCTGCCCATAACGATCAGATCCGCCTTATATGTGTCCGCCATTTTGAGAAGATCTTCCCGCGGTGAGCCGACGGTATACGCGATTTCGTAATCGATTCCCGCCGGTATATGATCTTTTGCCGTCGCCAAAATTCGGCGTCCGAATTCTCTCTGGTAATCCGTCGTTTCTTTCAATTTGGCTTTTGTATCCGGCTTGTAGTCGACGCGCTCATCCGCTTCGCTCCGCGTGCGCGGCGGTTCAAACCAAGCCGTTGTGAAGTACTGGATATCCATAATATGAGTAAGAATCAACCGGCTGCCGAATTTCTCCGCCAAGGCCACTGCGGCCTCCAATGCAAGCCGGGCGTGTTCCGAACCGTCCAGTGCCACCAGAATCGTCTGATATCTCATTGCTATCCCTCCTTCATATAAATTTAATAACCTTTCTTTTTTCATCATATATCTGTCCGGGTGGAACGTCAAGCCGAGCAAAGCCGGGCAGCCATCGGCGCTCTGTGCAAAAGAGTCATTTTTATTTTACCCGTATGTAAATTTTTTCTTTACTTTGACACAAACCCGTTCAGAAATTGACACCCCCCCTCTATGCTTATGGCAAGAAACTAAAGGAGGAAGATCAGGAACATGATGAAACGTACTTTTTTATGGAGCGCGGTTGCGCTCAGTCTGCTTGCCGGAAGCGTTGCGTTCGCCGCGCCGACGCCTGCCATTGATCGTTATACCGTAGAACTGCCCGCTCACGAATATCTCACCGCGCCGGGTCAAACGAAACATGCCATCCCCCTCGGCTATGGTTCGGCATTGACCTACAAAGAAACGACTCGTGACGGCGCCATTGAATTCTACGGCGTCACGGATCGCGGCCCGAACTTGGACAGCGTCCAATATCGTGACGGCGATCAAAAGCGCAGCAGTAAAATTTTCCCCGTCCCCGAGTATGCGCCGCGTATCGGCATCATTCGTGTCAAAGACGGGAAAGCGACGGTCGTTTCATCATTTTCTTTGAAAAATAAAACAGGCCAAGACATCAGCGGTCGTCCGATACCGCAAGGCGCTCTTGGTAATACCGGCGAAATCGGCTTGGATCTTCAATTCCGGCCGCTCGCCTATGACAAAAACGGTTTGGATCCGGAAGGACTTGCCGTCGATGCGCAAGGTCACTTCTGGCTGACCGATGAATACGGCCCGTTCCTCGTCGAATACGACAGACAAGGTCGCGAACTTCGCCGCCTTGCTCCGGGCCAAGGTTTACCGAAAATTTTGCAGGAACGTCAACCCAACCGCGGCGCGGAAGGCTTGGCGATCACGCCCGCCGGTAAATTAATGGTGATGATGCAGAGCACGCTCAACGTCGGCGGCAAAACGAAAAACATCGCCAACTTTACCCGTCTCGTTCTCGTCGATCCGAAATCGGGCGACGTCAAAACATACGCGTACCCGATCACGCCCGGCTCTTATAAAAAGAACTCCGCGATGAAACTCGGCGACATCGCCGCCATCAATGATCACCAATTCCTGGTCATTGAGCAGGGCAAAGACGCGCAGGGAACGATGCAAAACCGCATCTACAAAATCGACATCGCGAAAGCGACCGATATTACCGATATGACGTCCGGTCAGAACGCGCTGGAAGCGGATCAAGACGCGCTCGGCAAACGTTTCCAACCGGTGCAAAAAGATCTTTTCCTTGACCTCCGTCAGCATGGCTGGACGGTGGAAAAAGCGGAAGGCATCGTGCTTTTACCGGATAAAAAGACGCTCGCGATTGCGAACGACAACGACTTCGGTATCGCCCTCAAACTCGAAGGCGCAGCCGCCGGTCAAGATGATATTACGGAATATACTTACGATGCCGAACAACGAATCCTCCGCGGCGCCGACGGCACGCCGACCCGTATTCGGGCGACGATGTCCGAAGGCCCCGACCCCTCGGTGTTGTGGCTGATCCACCTGCCGCAACCGCTTTGATATCCAGGCGCCCCCTTGAAAGCCCGGCCGCGCGGAATCAACACCGCGCGGCCGGATTGCTATTTCCGCGCATTCATCTTTCTTTCTCCTTTTCTAAAGAAAATACATCGCCATTGCGGTGTATTTTCTTTTTATAAAAAATTTCACATAAAGGTACCGGCATTTATTTTGCTGAAATATTTTCAAATCATTTACTTCTTTTCCGTACGTTTTACCATTCATTGTATGCGCCCAAAAACGCGAGAATACCCCGGCGCTCTTTTTTCCATATCGTTTTTGCGCAATCAAAAAGCCCCGTCATATCGGGGCTTTTTATTTTTACCGGTTGCCGATCATGGACGCGAGGAACGCCTGCGTGCGTTCACTCCGCGGGGCAGTGAAAATTTGCTCGGGCGTACCTTCTTCTTCCACTACGCCGTCAACCATAAATAAAATCTGGTCGGCGACCGAACGGGCAAAGGCCATCTCGTGCGTCACGAGGATCATCGTGAGTTTTTCTTCCGCGAGCCGCTGAATGGTTTTTAAGACTTCGCCGGTGAGTTCCGGATCCAGCGCGGACGTCGGTTCATCAAAGAGCATGATTTGCGGCTCCATCGCCAAGGCGCGGGCGATGGCGACACGCTGTTTCTGCCCGCCGGAGAGTTGGCTCGGATACACGTCTTTTTTCGCGTAAAGGCCGACGCGTTCGAGTTGCGCTTCCGCCATCGGCAAAATGTCCTGCTTTTTCATGCCTTTGACAATTTGCGGCGCGATCATAATGTTATCCAATACCGTCATGTGCGGAAAAAGATTAAATTGCTGAAAGACCATGCCCATTTTGCGGCAAATCTTTTGAATTTCTTCCGGTTTGGCATATACGCTGCCGGCTTCGCTGTCGGTCGCGAGCGCTTTACCGTCGACCAAAATCGTGCCGCGGTCAATGGTTTCCAAGTGGCACAGACAACGCAGAAATGTGCTTTTGCCGCTGCCGGACGGACCGATGACCGAGGTCACGCCGCCGCGCTCGCGCAGCAACGTGCAGCCGCGCAAGACTTCTGTCGTACCGAATTTTTTGTGGATATTTTCCATTTCAATAAAAGCCATACGTGCCTCCTAATCTTCGTACACAGCGAAGTGTTTTTCCAGTCGCGTTAAAATTTTCGTCAGGAAGAACGTACAGATGAGGTAAATCACGCCCGCCACGAAAAACGCGGTCGTATCGAAATCGCGCTGCACGACGCTGCGCGTCAGCCGCATCAAATCGTCCATTGCGAGCACATAGACCAAGGATGTATCTTTCAAGAGAGTAATGGTTTCGTTACCGACCGGAGCGAGAACCCGTTTGACGACCTGCGGCAAAATGATGTGACGCATCGTTTGCCGGTACGTGAAACCGAGAACCTTGGCCCCTTCGTACTGTCCGCGGCTGATGTTTTGAATGCCGCCGCGGAAAATTTCCGCAAAGTACGCCGCATAGTTGGCGACGAACGCGATCAGGGCCGCTGTAAAGTCCCCAAACTGGATGGAAACCCCGGGAATGAGCGGCAGACCGTAATAGATGAACAGGATCTGCAGCATCAGCGGCGTACCGCGCATGACGTAAATATAGGCCGCCACGAGTTCGCGGACCGGTTTCCAGCTGCGCACGCGAAAAATCGCCAGCAAAATGCCGAGCGGTAACGATAAGATGATCGTCAGGAAAAAAATTTCCGCCGTCACCTTTAAGCCCGACAACAACGTCGGTAAAATTGAAACGATGTAATCCATTTTCTATCCTCTCTCATCAAACAGGCCGGTCATCCCGGCCTGTTTTTACTTGGTTATGCGGTTTCCTTCGCTCAGTTCATGACATCCTTACCGAACCATTTTTCGGAGATCTTCTCTCCCGTTCCATCGGCTTTGATTTCACCGATCGCCCGATCAATCGCCTTTTTGAGTTCGGCAGAATCTTTACGCATGCCCACGCCGTATACTTCGGTCGCCAAGACCTTCGGCAATTCATAGAAAGTATTCGGTTTCTTCGTCATGTAGTAACGTCCGACAACGCCGTCCACCAACACCGCATCAATACGGCCGATTTCCAAATCCATCAACGCGTCCGTATAAACCGCATACAGGCGTAATTCTTTGAAGGAATTTTTCAAATCCGGCAATTTCGCCAGCGCGTCAATTCCCGTGCCGCCTTCCTGCGTGCCGACAATTTTACCCGCCAACGAATCCATATCCTTCAAATCCGCGCGGGATTTCAATGTAACGATAATCTGATCATTGTGCATGTAGGGTTCGGAGAAATCGATTTTTTCTTTACGTTGATCCGTAATCGTCAGCCCGTTCCAAAGAAGGTCAACGCGTTTGGCGGTAAGTTCCGCTTCCTTGCTCGCCCAATCAATCGGTTTGAATTCCATTTGTATGCCGGTACGTTTACCGACTTCTTTCGCCAGCTCGATATCAAAGCCTGTCAATTCGCCTTTTTCATCGCGGAAGCCCATCGGCGGGAAATTATCGTCTAAGCCGACAACGACTTTCGTCGGTAATTTTGTGTCCGCTGCGGCCGGTTTCGCATCGTTACCGCAACCTGCCAACACGCCGACTACACCGAGACCGATTAATGCTATGACTGTCATTTTTTTCCAGTTCATGAGAATACCTCCTATACGTGACTTTTCTGTCATAAATAATTTTGCATTTTATTTTTATATCATTTCGCGGGTCGCATGATGTCGCGCACCACCCGCCGTTTCCAACGCTCGCTCGAGCGCTACTACCGTGCCTGAAAAATGATTCAAGGCAATCCGCCATCGCATGTGACCACACTCCTTTATCTGATGATATGACCATAATACTTTACTTTGATAAAAAAGTAAAGAGGTAAATTAATTTTTCTAAAAATTTTTTACATTTAAATTTTTTGCACAAAAAAAGAATGCCCTACGGCATTCTTTTAATGGATCGTCGCGCCTGTCTGCGCAACAATGGCGATGAAAACCACCGTCGTTAAAACAAAAAGTGAAATCACCACTTTGAGTCCCGTCCCGATCAGTTGCGCTATCGCGGCACTGATCGCTACCGATTTCGCGGCCTGCTGATCTTTATGCTCATAATAAACGGCCGCATAGGTGGCGAGAAACACGCCGATGACAACGCCGATCAGCGAGCCGACAATCGGCAAGATGCCGCTGCCTATGATGCCGCCCAAAATACCGCCGCCCACGGCGATCATTTGCGTTTTCCAGCCGCGCCGCTTACGCCGCACGCCGATCATGCCCGCAAGAAATTCGATGACTTCCCCCAAGACGAGCGCGCCGACCAGCAACGCGACCGCCGTCACGGAAAATAAACGAAAACCGTCCAGCAGACCGAAGCCCACCAGCACCAGCATCATGGCGTAGTTGCCCGGCAACCCCGCCGCCGTCGCCGCGATGCAGCAAATCAGGAGAAAGACGAGGATAAATACCAACATTGTGTTCACAGTTCGTCCCTCCCGTCACGCGCACTTATTTTTGCGTACGCAATAATTCTTTATCGGCAATATCCGTACGAAATTGCATGCCGTCAAATTCAATTTTCGAAAGAGCCTGATAGGCGGCTTCTTTCGCTTCCGCCAACCCGGGGCGTACGGCGACAACATCCAAGACTCGACCGCCGTCGGTAAAATACGAGTCATCGATATGACGCGTTCCCGCGTGAAAGACGAGCGCATCCTGCGCGGCCGCCTCGGCAAGCCCCGTGATGCGATCACCGCGGTACGTTTTGCGCGGATAGCCGAACGATGCCGCCACTACGCACACCGCATGCGCGTTCAGCCAACGCAAACGCACCTGATCAATATGTCCCGTGCAAATTTTTTCCATGATATCCGCAAGATCACTGTCCAAAAGCGGCAACAATACCTGCGTTTCCGGATCGCCGAAACGGCAGTTAAATTCCACCACTTTCGGCCCGTCCGCCGTGATCATCAACCCCGCGTATAATACGCCGCGGAACGGTGATCCTTCCGCCACGAGCGCGGCCGCCGTCGGTTTCAAAATTTGTTCCACCGCGGCTTCGTACACCGCGTCCGTCACCACCGCGGCCGGCGCGAACGCGCCCATGCCGCCGGTATTCGGACCGCGGTCATCGGTCAACAAACGTTTATGATCCTGCGCGGGAATCATGGGGATGACCGTTTCCCCGTCGACAAATGCCAACAGGCTCGCTTCTTCGCCGACCATAAATTCTTCAATAATAATTTTTTCACCGGCGCTCCCGAATGCGTCACCGGTCAACATGGAGTGAATCGCCTCCACCGCGTCTTCATACGTCTCCGCAATGACAACGCCCTTACCGGCCGCCAGACCGTCCGCTTTGATTACATACGGCGCCTGCATTTCATCCAAAAAGGCAATGGCTTTATCGGCATCGGTAAAACTGCCGTACGCCGCCGTCGGAATGTGGTAACGAGCGAAAAGATCTTTGGCGAACACCTTGGAACTTTCAATGCGCGCCGCCGCCTGTGTCGGGCCGAAAACGAGAATTTCCCGTTTTGTGAGCACATCGACGATACCGTCGGCTAACGGCCCTTCGCTACCGACCACAACGAGATCCGGCGCCTGCATCGTAATAATATCCGCCAGTTCTGCCGTGCTGTTCCAATCCAACGGCAAATATTCCGCCACTTCATGCATGCCGTAACGACCGGGAACCGCCACGATTTCGCTGACGCGTTCACTTTGCGCAAGCTTCCAGGCGAGTGCGTGCTCGCGGCCGCCGTTACCTACCAAAACGATTTTCATACCACTGCTCCTTATATTTATGTTCGTATCAGCCGTGCCGGAAATGCCGCGTACCCGTGCAAACCATCGCGATACCGGCAGCATCTGCCGCCGCAATGGATTCCTGATCGCGAATGGATCCGCCCGGTTGAATGATCGCCGTGATGCCGGCTTGCGCCGCCGTTTCCACGGTATCACCGAACGGGAAAAACGCATCGGAAGCAAGCACCGCGCCTTTTGCCTTCGCGCCTGCCTGTTCCAAGGCGATCTTCGCCGCGCCGACACGATTCATCTGTCCCGCGCCAATCCCGAGCGTCGCTTTCGCGTCGGTCACGACAATCGCATTCGATTTGACATGACGCACGACCGCCCAAGCGAGACGCAGGGCTTGCATTTCTTCCGCCGTCGGTTGCCGCTTGGTAACGACCTGCCATGTCGCTTCGTCGTCCTGACGGTCATCGGCGTCTTGCAACAAAAGGCCGCCGGAAATGTGTTTCAGCTGCCAATCGCCTTCCTGCGGAGCATCGGCTTCCAATAAGCGAATATTTTTCTTTTCCGATAGCAATGCCAACGCGTCGGGGCTGAACTTCGGCGCGATGACGACTTCAAAAAAGATCGGACGCATTTTTTCCGCGGCCGCCAGATCCACTTCACGATTGCAAGCGACAATGCCGCCGTACGCGGAAACATCATCCGCGGCAAACGCCCGCGCGAACGCGTCGGCCATATCTTCGCCGACGGCGAAACCGCACGGATTCGTATGTTTTATAATAGCACAACTCGGCGTTGCAAGGGAACACGCAAGCTGCCAGGCCGCTTCCGTATCGACCAAGTTATTATAGGAAAGTTCTTTGCCGTGAAGCTGCTTGGCGTTGGCTACGCCGCCTTTGCTGCCGGGCGTCCGGTAAAACGCCGCCTGCTGATGCGGATTTTCGCCGTAACGCAGATCCATGACCTTTTCCATATGCAGCTCAAATTGCTGCGGAAATGCCGATTCCGACGTTTTTGCCGGCGTCTCGGTTGGTTCTTCGTCCGGTGACTGCGCCGCCAAATATTGCGCAATTTTCGCATCGTACGCGGCGGTATGCGCAAACGCGGCCTGCGCCAATCCGAACCGATAGTGATCACTGACCGTACCTTCACTGACATGTTCTGCCAGATCCTCGTACTGCGCGGGGCTGGTGACGACAAGCACATCGCGCCAGTTTTTGGCCGCCGCGCGAATCATCGACGGCCCGCCGATATCGATCTGTTCGATCGCGTCCGCCAATGTCACGCCGGGCTTGGCGATCGTTTCCGCAAACGGATACAAATTGACGACGACAATATCGATCGGCGTAATGCCGTGCTGCGCCAGCGCCTCCATATGATCCGGATGATCGCGCCGCGCCAGGATCCCGGCATGCACCATGGGGTGCAGCGTTTTGACGCGACCGTCGAGCATTTCGGGAAATTGCGTGACCGTTTCGACCGGAGTCACTTCCACTCCCGCCTTTTGCAACGCGGCCAATGTTCCTCCCGTGGAAATTAATTCATACCCCGCCCCTGAAAGTTGCTGCGCAAGTTTCACAATCCCCGTTTTATCGGAGACACTCAGTAAAGCCCGTCTGGCCATAGTCACTCCTCCCCCGACGCCGTACGCCGTACCACTTTCCGTTTCACTATGCAAAGTTCATCACGGCATAACGCCGCCATCGCCTCTACATAGGTCGGATGTTCTACTGTTAAAATACGTTCGGCAAGCGATGTTTCGTCATCACTTGCAAATACCGGTACCGCCGTCTGCATAATAATCGGACCGCTGTCCATGCCCGCGTCGACAAAATGCACGGTGCAACCGCTCACTTTAACGCCGGCATCAATCGCCTGACGTTGCGCATGCAATCCGGGGAATGACGGTAAAAGCGCCGGATGAATATTGACGATCTGCCCCTCATACACCGCTAAAATCGGCGCACCGACAATCCGCATATAGCCCGCCAGGCAAATATAATCGGGCGCATACGGGCGCAGCATTTCCACGACCGCGTTTTCGTAAGCGGCTTTATCCGCAAATTCCCGCGGCGCAAACGCATGGCAATCGACGCCCGCCGCCCGCGCCATCGCAAGCGCGGGGGCGTCGGGGTGATCGCTGAACAAAACGACCGGCCGCGCCGCGATCAAACCGCTGCGGCACGCGTCGATCAGTGCCCGGGCATTCGAGCCGCGCCCGGACGCGAAGATAGCTAACTTTTTCATATTACACACCGCTGACGACGACTTCGCCGTCCGTTGTGACTTCCCCTACGCGATACGCGGTTTCGCCGCGATCTGCCAAGTTCTGCAAGGTTTTTTCCGCGTCTTCGGGCGCGACGATAACGAGCATGCCGAGGCCCATGTTAAACGTGCGGTACATCTCATGCTGCGAGACATTGCCCCAGGACGCAAGCGATCTGAAAATCGGCGGCACCGGATAACTCGTACCGTCAATATGCGCGCCCAAACCTTTCGGCAACACGCGCGGAATATTATCGTAAAATCCGCCGCCGGTAATATGCACCATGCCTTTGACATCGACCGCGTCCAAAAGCGGCAAAATCGCTTTCGGATACAAGCGCGTCGGCGTGAGCAATTCCTCACCGAGCGGACGTTCCAAACCCGGATAGACTTGGTCCAATTGGAGCTCTTCACGTGAAATAATGCGCCGCACGAGCGAATAACCGTTCGAATGCACGCCGCTCGACGGCAAACCGATAATAACATCGCCCGCCGCAATGCGTTCACCGGTGATGATTTTTTCACGATCGACGAGACCGACGGCGAATCCCGCCAGGTCATAATCGCCCGGCGCGTAAAAGCCGGCCATTTCCGCCGTTTCCCCACCCAAAAGCGCGCAGCCGGATTCCTGACAGGCCGCCGCGACACCTTTCACAATGGTTGCGATCTGTTCCGGAACGAGTTCACCGGTCGCAATATAGTCGAGAAAGAAAAGCGGACGCGCGCCCTGCACGAGCACGTCATTCACGCACATCGCCACGCAGTCCTGCCCGATCGTGGTATGTTCGCCGCGATCAATGGCCAACCGCAACTTGGTGCCGACGCCATCCGTACCGGCCACCAGCACCGGCTCTTTCATGGCGATCGCGCCCAGCGAAAAAAGTCCTCCGAAACCGCCGACATCGCCCAATACTCCATCGGTATAGGTCGCCTTCACGGCGTCTTTCATCAGTTCCACCGCCCGATTTCCCGCGTCAATATTGACGCCGGCGGCGGCATACGTCAGTGCTTCCCGTTCGTTTGCGGACATACTTCCTCCTGTTCCGGGATCGGTCCCCGATAATCGCCGTCAAAGCAGGCAAAGCAAAGATCCTCTTTACGCAAACCCGCAATCGCTTTGGCCAAACCTTCCTGCGACAGGAAATGCAATCGGTCGGCGCCGATATGTTCGCGAATTTCTTCCACCGTATGCGTGACCGCGATCAGCTGGTTCCGCTCCGAAGTATCGATGCCGAAATAGCAAGGATATTCCACCGTCGGTGAAGAAACGCAAAGCGCGATTTCTTTGGCCCCCGCGTTGCGCAGTAAATTAATAATAATCCCGCTCGTCGTGCCGCGCACAATCGAGTCGTCGATTAAAACGACGCGTTTGCCGGCGACGTTATTGATGACCGGGTTAAGTTTCATTTTGACGGAACGTTCCCGCATCTCCTGCGTCGGCTGAATAAAGGTGCGCCCCATGTAGCGGTTTTTAATCAGGCCTTCCGCGTAGGGAATGCCTGACGCGCGCGCATAGCCGATCGCCGCGACGTTGCCGGAGTCCGGCACGCTCATGACGATATCGCCCGTGAAGCCGCATTCTTCCCATAAGCGGGCCCCCATGTTGAGGCGCGCATCGTACACGCTTTCCCCGTCCAAAACCGAATCGGGGCGCGCGAAATACACGTATTCAAACGAGCAGCGCGCTTGCCGACGCTTGCTTTGCGGCGTGACAAGAGAGCTGAAATGCGGACCGTCGGCGGCGATACGCACGATTTGTCCCGGCGCAATGTCGCGGACGAATTTCGCGCCGACCGAATCCAGCGCGCAGGTTTCCGACGCCAAAACCCAGCCGGTATCCGTCGCACCGAGGCACAACGGACGATAGCCTTGCGGATCGCGCACGCCGTACAGTTCCGTCGCCGTCGCGACCACTAAGCAGTACGCGCCGTCGATTTGCTGACACACATCTTGCAAACGTTCCGTGACATCTTTGCCCGTGGAACGCGCGAGTAAATTGACGATGACTTCCGTGTCCATCGTCGTGCGAAATGTCGTGCCGAGCTTAATTTGTTTTTCCCGTAACGCACGCGCGTTCACAAGGTTGCCGTTATGCGCGATCGCAACCGGACCGAGGTCCGTTTCCACCTGCAACGGCTGCACATTTTCTTTAATGCTGGCGCCCGTCGTGGAGTAGCGCACATGACCGATCGCGATTTTGCCGTTATCCGCCGGCAAATCCCGGAACACTTCCGTGACCAGACCCATGCCCGCCTGCGTCGTCATCGTTTGGCCGTCGGCGACCGTGATCCCGGCGCTTTCCTGACCGCGATGCTGCAACGCAAACAAACCGTAGTAGGCGGACAGGGGCACCGAGGTGTCGGGGTCATAAATCCCGAACACCCCGCACTCTTCCTCAATGCGGTCCCAGATGGAATCGTACGCCATCAGTTTTCTTTTCCTGTCAAGCGGCGCAGCATTTCATGATACGCCTCTTCCACATTACCCAGATCGCGACGGAAACGATCTTTGTCGAGTTTTTCCAAGGTGTTGGCATCCCAAAAACGGCAGGTATCCGGAGAGATTTCATCGCCGAGCAGAATGTTGCCTTTCGTGTCTTTGCCGAATTCCAATTTGAAGTCGACCAAAATAACTTCCTTTTCCGCCAGGAATTTTTTCAGAACATCATTGACTTTGAACGCGAGTTTCGTGATGGTGTCCAAGTCTTCCTGCGACGCGATGTTGAGCGCGCGAATGTGGTACGTGTTGATCAGCGGATCGTCGAGATCATCATCTTTCAGGCAAAATTCAATGGTCGGGAAAGCGAGTTCTTCGCCTTCTTCGCGGCCGTAACGTTTCGCCATCGAGCCGGCGCAGCGGTTGCGGATAATGACTTCCAACGGAACGATCGAAAGTTTTTTGACGCGCTGTTCACGATCATCTAAGCGTTCGATAAAATGCGTCGGCACACCGTTTTTCGCCAAAAGATCAAAGAAGAATGTCGTAATCTTATTATTTAATACGCCTTTGTCGGTAATGGTGCCTTTTTTCGCGCCGTTGAATGCCGTCGCGTCGTCTTTATAACGAACGATAACTTCGTCGTCGCGATCCGTTTTGAATACCTGTTTCGCTTTGCCTTCGTACATCATTTCCAATTTTTCCATCATGACCCTCTTTCTCCGTCGTTCGGCGGAATCAATAAATGACCGTTCTGATTATAATTCAGCTTGCAGTTTCTGATCTTTCTTTTCCACTTTTTCGGCCTGTTCTTTGCGATAATCGGCAAATTGCCGCGCGAGTTTTTCATCGCTTGCCGCGCCGATTTGGATCGCGAGCAGCGCCGCGTTTTTCGCGCCGCCGATGGCAACCGTCGCTACCGGCATGCCGCTCGGCATCTGCACAATGGCCAGCAACGCATCGAGCCCGCCCAAGCTGGCCGCCAACGGTACGCCGATCACGGGGCGGCAGGTCAAGCTTGCCACGACCCCCGGTAAATGCGCGGCCGCGCCCGCGCCCGCGATAAAGCAGGTCGCACCGGCCGCTTCTTCATCATGCACAAATTGCGCCAATTTTTCCGGCGTGCGATGCGCCGACGCAATCGCTACACGATGTTCGACACCGAATTCTTTCAGGATGTTGACAGCGCCCTGCATAACTTTCCAATCGGAGTCGCTGCCCATAACTACCGCTACTCTCATAAATCCTCCTTATTCGCTTAAAAAGACATAGCGAGCCACAATGAGCACCGCCAAGACATAGACGATCGGATGAACTTCCCGCGCTTTGCCCGTCACTATTTTCATCAACGGATAGGCGACCAAACCGGCCGAAATACCGTTGGCAATGCTGTACGTAAACGGCATCATGACAATAGTCAAAAACGCCGGGAACACTTCCGTGAAATCGGAAAAATCAATTTGCTGCACGCCTTCGAGCATCAATGCGCCGACCAAAATCAGCGCCGGGCTCGTTGCTACATCCGGAATCAAAAGCATGACCGGTGTTAAGAACAAGCTGATAATAAATAAGATGCCGCAAGTGACCGCGGTCAGACCCGTGCGTCCGCCCGCGCCGACGCCGGCCGCGCTTTCGACGAACGCCGTGACCGTGCTCGCGCCCAAAAGCGAACCGAGCGATACGCCGCATGCATCGACAAATAACGCCTTGCCCATGCCGGGGAAGCGTCCCGTTTTCGGATCGACGAGACCCGCTTTTGTCGCCGTGCCGATCATCGTGCCCATCGAGTCAAACAGTTCCACAAAGGTAAACGTAAAGATGATCGTAATCAGACCCATGTGAACCGCGCCTAAAATATCCAACTGGAAGAACGCGTTATTGCTGAAATCCGGCAACATGAACGGCGTGAAATTCGGCGGCAACTGCGCCACTCCCGTCGCGTACGCGACTACCGTCGTCGTCAAAATGCCGATCAAAATCGAACCGTTAATCCCGCGGCCCATTAAAAGCGCGGTAAACAAAAGTCCGAACACCGTCACCAAGTGGCGCGGATTATCCAGCGCGCCCAGTGTAAATAATGTATCATTCGTCGTCGCGACCGTATGTCCGGCGCCGGCCACCGCCGCCGCCAGCGTATCCGGCGAAAGCGATAAGACGACTGTCATCAGACCGCTCATTTTCAAACCGATGATCGTGATGAAAAGACCGATCCCGACGGTAATCGCCGCTTTCAAACCGTTGGGGATGCCTTCAATAATCATTTGCCGCACATGCGTGAGCGTCAATACCAAGAAGACGAGTCCGGAAATAAAAACGGCGCCCAATGCGGTTTGCCAAGGCACGCCCATGCCCAGCACCACGGTAAACGCGTAAAAGGCGATCAAGCCGACGCCCGGCGCCAAACAAATCGGGTAATTTACGAACAATCCCATCGCGATCGTAATGATGCCCGACGCGAGACAAGTCGCGATCAGCACCGCGTTTTTATCCATCCCCGCCGCACCCATGACGCTCGGTGCGACAAAGAGGATGTACGCCATGGTGATGAACGTCGTAATCCCCGCCATGATCTCCGTCTTGACATCCGTATTGCGCTCTGTCAGCGCAAACAATTTCTCCAGCATAATTCCCTGCTTTCCGCCGCATTCACAGCTATAATTTCGAGGCTAAATCCTGACTTTATTGTACAAAGCCGAGCGAATAATGTCAACGAAAAATCAGAATGTGAACTTAGATTTTCTATTTATTGTTCTCTATGTTCCGAACATTTTTATTATTTTTCCATTGTGCCGCGATCGTTTCCAAATCATCGCTGATGGTTAAAATAGATTGTTCATCCGCCGGCAAAAAGCTCGACTGCAGCACGCGCTCGAAAAGTTGCGCCGCGCCGTCGTAAAAACCGCCGACATTGTACATGGAAACGCTGCCGTCAACCAGCGCCAAATGTCGCCACGAAAGCACTTCATAAATTTCTTCCAGCGTGCCGACACCGCCGGGCAGCGCCACAAAATGATCTCCGAGCTCGATCATGCGCGCTTTGCGCTCGTGCATCGTGGAAACGATTTCAAGCCGATCCAAGCCGCGATGCGCCTGCTCTTTATCGACCAGAAAACGCGGCATGATGCCCCAGGTTTTGCCGCCCGCCGCCATGACGCTGTCGGCGACAACGCCCATCAGGCCGATTTTGCCGCCGCCAAAAACAAGCGTCGCGCCGAGCTCGCCGATGCGCGTTCCCAAAGCGACTGCCGCGTCACGGTACATGGCCTCATTGCCGAAGCGCGAACCGCAATACACAACAATTTTCAAAGTGTTTTTCAGATCCGCCGCGGTCATTGGGCGCCCTCATCATACGCGATGACATCGACAACGACGGCGCCGCCTTTCGGCAGTGCGGAAACTTCCACGCAAGTGCGCGCCGGCTTGGTCGCTCCGAAAAATTCCGCGTACGCTTCATTGAGCGTTTGGAACCCGCCCATGTCGGTAATATAAAGCGTTACTTTAACAATATCTTCTTTTGAAAGTCCGGCCGCCTCCAAAATCGCCGCCGCATTGGTAAGCGCCTGCACGAGTTGCGCGACCGCATCGTTTGGAAGTTCGCCCGTGGCGGGATCCAATCCCAACTGACCCGACACATAGCACCAGCCGTTCGCCGTTTTCCCCTGTACATACGGGCCGACTGCCGCCGGCGCCTGATCGGTAATAATATTCGCCATATTGATTTCCTCCTTAATGTTCATCTGAGTATGTTTCTATTCGTATCATAGCGGAAACGCCGACGAGCTGCAAACGCGCTTGACAGCCTTCCGACCGTCGGCTATAATTTTTTTGCTTTATCCGTCGAAAGTTGCAGTAAGATTAACGCTTTGCTAAAATACATGTAAACAAATGATCGTTATAAACGCTGATTTTTCACTGCATTTCATTTTCTCATTTCGTTGTTCATGAGTTACGGCCAGTTGATTTTTACGGACAGCCGTGTGAGGAGACGTATTATGAATCGCAAATTAACAGGCAAAGGCTTACGAGTTCGCGACCGTATGATCCAGGAAACCGCGCGCATCATCCGCGAACAGGGCTTTAAGCAAGCGACTGTCCGCGCCATTTCCGAACGAGCCGGCGTGAATATCGCTTCGATCCGCTACTATTTCGGTTCGAAAGATGAATTAATCGGCGCGGCCATTGACTATTTGATGGACAATTTCGAAAATATTGTTCACTACTTGGAAAAAGGGGACGTCGCTCCGGAAGATCGATTATTTTCGTTTATGCGCAATTACTTCCGCTTAGCGAATATTCACCCGGCGCTGTACCGCTCGATTTCGTATTCGCCGACCGAAGACCATCAGAATACATATTTCATCTACACCAACTTGTTGCATGACCGTTGCTGGGATCCGATTCTGCGGACGATTTCCGAATACACCGGCGTGCGTGATCAGGCGCTTTTGCAAATCAAAACGCTCCAGCTTTTCGCGTCCCTCGAGTATCCGCTGATCCTCCATTCCAATCGATCCGAAGGGCCGGGCCTCGCCTACATTTACCCAAACCATTTAGATGATTACATTCGCGTACTGATCGCCTCTCTGAAAACGGTTCAAAATATTTCGGCGGGCAAAAAATAAAACACAATCAACCGGCAAAAAACACCTCGCTTGGCAAGGTGTTTTTTATTTATTCCTGAACAGATTCTTCGGCAAGCACACGGGCGCAACGCGCGCATACGGTCGGATGCTCCGCCGAGTCCCCGACGGTTTCGCTGTGGATCCAGCAACGTTCACATTTCGGGGCCGTTGATTTTTGAATTTCACAAATAAGATCCGGCGTCGTTTCGGCTTGCATGCCGGCAGCGCCTGCCGTGCCTTCAACGACTTCGACTTCCGAAACGATGGCGAGCGCCGCGAGGTCGTCGACGATCCGCATCAGTTCGTCATACGTTTCGCCGGCGGCGTGCAGGATGACCTTGGCATCGAGCGGATGACCGATGACTTTATCTTGGCGCGCCGCTTCCAGCGCTTTTAAGATATCCGTGCGCAAGGTGAGACGTTTTTCCCAACGTTGACCGAGCTCGGCATCGCGATGCTCCGCCGCCGCTTCCGGCCAATCGGTCAGATGCACGCTTTCCGCTTTGGCGTCGACCGTCGGCATCGCCTGCCAAATTTCTTCGGCGGTGAAGCTCAACACCGGCGCGATCAGGCGCACGAGCGTTTGCAGAATTTGATAAAGCACCGTCTGCGCGGCGCGACGCGTCACGGAAGTCGCCGTTTCCGCGTACAGACGATCTTTGACGATGTCGAGATACATCGCGGAGAGATCGACCGTGCAATAGTTATGAATGACGTGGTACATCACATGAAATTCATAATTCTCATACGCCTGCGTCACTTTTTCACGTACTTCTTCCAAACGCAAAAGCGCCCAGCGATCGATTTCTTCCAGTTGTTCATACGCCACGTCGTCGACACCCGGTCGGAAATCGCTCAGGTTACCGAGCAGGAAACGGAACGTGTTACGGATTTTGCGATACACATCGCTCATCTGCTTGACGATTTTCGGCGACAAGCGCACATCGCTCTGGTAGTCCGCGCTGGATACCCAAAGACGCATCACGTCCGCGCCGAATTGGTTGATGATTTCCTGCGGCGCCACCGTGTTGCCGAGCGACTTACTCATCTTGCGACCTTCGCCGTCCATCGTAAAGCCGTGCGTCAAGACTGTTTTATACGGCGCGTGTCCGTTGACGGCAACCGATGTCAGCAGAGACGATTGGAACCAGCCGCGATGCTGGTCGCTGCCTTCAAGGTACATCGAGGCCGGATACAACTCCGAGCCCTCCTGTTCGAGCACGCCGCTCCAAGTCGATCCGGAATCGAACCACACGTCCATGATGTTCGATTCTTTGGTAAACTCATGACCGCCGCAATGCGGACAGGCAAAATTTTCCGGCAACAGATCTTTCGCCTCGTATTTCCACCAGGCGTCCGTGCCTTCTTCTCTCACTTTGGCGCGAACGGTCGCCATCGTTTCATCGGTGATGACGGCTTCATGGCAATCGTTGCAATAGAAAATCGGAATCGGCACGCCCCAAACGCGTTGGCGCGAGATGCACCAATCCTGGCGATCGGCGACCATGTTGTAGAGGCGTTCCCGTCCCCAGCTAGGGATAAATTCCGTATCGTTGACGGCTTTCAACGCATCGTCGCGGAAATCATCGACGGAGGCGAACCATTGTTCCGTCGCCCGATAGATCACCGGATTTTTACTGCGCCAGCAGTGGGCGAATTGGTGATGCAACGTGCTCTTGCCGAGAAGCTTGCCGGCATGCGCGAGTTTTTTGATGACCGCCACATCGGCGCCGTCCAAAACATTTAAGCCGGCGAGATCTTCGCCCGCCTCGGCGGTAAGGTTGCCCTTGTCGTCAACCGGCGAGAGAATGTCCAAGCCGTACTTTTTGCCGACTTCAAAGTCTTCGACACCGTGGCCCGGCGCGGTATGAACGCAGCCCGTGCCGGCGTCAAGCGTGACATGCTCACCCAAGATCACGGACGACGTGCGTTCGAGGAACGGATGATGGAAGGCCATGCCTTCCAGTTCCTGTCCCTTCTTCGGTTCGCTGACCACTTCGTAATCGGCGATTTTGCACGCCCCCAGCGCGGATTCCACCAGATCCTGCGCCATCAGGTAGTACTCGTCGCCCGCTTTGACCCAGACGTAGTCGATTTCCGGATGCATGGCGATCGCCATGTTGGCCGGCAAGGTCCACGGCGTCGTCGTCCAAATGACGCAGAACGCATTGTCTTTGTTCGCGCCTTCCGGCAAGAATCCGCGCGCGTCGATCAGCGGGAATTTGACGAAGATCGAAAACGATTTTTTATCCGCGTATTCGATTTCCGCTTCCGCCAGCGCCGTTTCGCACACCGGACACCAGTACACGGTCTTGCGGCCTTTATAAATGTAACCTTTTTTCGCCATCTCACCGAATACGGCGAGTTCGCGATCTTCCAATTTCGGATCGAACGTCAAATACGGACGATCCCAATCGCCCATGACGCCGAAACGAATGAAGTCTTTCTTTTGAATTTCGATAAATTCTTTCGCGTAGGCGAGGCATTTGGCGCGCAATTCCAGCGGTGACATTTCCGCGCGATTGAGACCCGTGTTTTTGATCACGGCGTGTTCAATCGGCAGTCCGTGCGTATCCCAGCCCGGACGATACGGCGTGTAGTAGCCGCGCATCGTCTTGTATTTCATGATGATGTCTTTCAGCGTTTTATTCATCGCGTGACCGATGTGCAGGTAGCCGTTGGCGTACGGCGGGCCGTCATGCAACACGAATGACTCCGCGCCTTCCCGTTGCGCTAACCGTTTTTTATAAATATCATGTTCCTGCCAAAAATCCAACCATTGCGGCTCCCGTTTCGGCAAGTTGCCACGCATCGGAAATTCCGTTTGCGGCAAATGTAATGTTTTTCCGTAATCCATAATGTCCTCCCTGTAATAAAAAAACGCCTCATCCCCAAGGGACGAGAACGTTGTTTCCCGCGGTACCACCCTACTGGTCATTGCTGACCGCTCAAGCGCGATAACGGTGCGACCGGCGAACACTTGCGGCATTCGCGGCTCCCGAGTGATCCGCACCTATCGCATCCGCTCGGCTTCCACCGCCCCGAGCTCTCTATAGTCTGCTGATACATGCCGTCTCGTTCATTGTCTTCTGTCAAAAAATAGGTTTAAATCATTATACGCAAAAAAAAGAACAGCGTCAAGAAGTTACCCAGCCACGCAAAATAAAAAGCGACCTCACAAGAGGCCGCTTTTTTCATTCCTTATTTACCGTAATTTTTATCGGCTTTGACTTCGATGCGGAATGCGTTTTCTCCCAGGGATACGCGATCGACATCATACACATCTTCGCCATATTTCTGATCGAGGTAGTATTCCACCGCGTTTTCCGCCTGATCGGAAAGCGAATCGGGGGTCGCGCCATACGTGTATTTACCGAGAATTTCCGTGATCGCCGCGCGGTCTTCCGCCGGTAACGCTTTCGTGTAATCCATCAGTTCCAGGACCGTATGATCTTTGACGGCGGCCGGTTGTTCCGCCGCTACCTGCCGTTCGATAAAACTCGAACCCATGCGAATTTCCATCCGATACGCATTCGTTTCCAAACGATTAACGGCGGCTTTGTACGTTTCCTCACCGTACGTTTGGTTCAAATAGTGTTGCACTTCATTGCGAGCTTTTTCCACAAGGTTAGCCGCCGTGTCGCCGGCAACATACTGATTCAGGATATGCGTAATGTTATTACGGTCAGTGTCGGTCATTTGATTCGTGAAATCCGTCAATTCATATACGAATGCGGCTTCCTGCGCGGTCGGTTGCGCCGGAGCAACTGCTGCGCCCGGCGATTTATAATGATCGTCAGCTTTGATCTGTACATCATATGCGCCGTTTTCCAGTTTCTTCACGTCGACATCATAGAAGTCGTTGCCGTATTTCTGATCCAGGTAATGCGCAACGGCATCTTCCGCACGTTCCGCCAAGTTAGCGGCGCTGTCACCGTACGTATAGTTGCCGAGAATCGCCGTGATCTGTTCACGATCGGCAGCGGCCATTTCCTTCGTGAAATCCGTCAGCTGCAAGACGATGCTCGCCGTGGCCGGTGCTACGTTCGCTTGCGCCGGAGCGACTGCCGCGCCCGGCGATTGATAGTTGTCGTCGCCTTTGATCTGAACGTCGTAAGCGCCGTTTTCCAATTTTTTCACGTCGACATCATAGAAGTCTTCGCCATATTTCTGACCCAAGTAATGTTCAACGGCATCTTCCGCGCGTTCCGCCAAGTTAGCGGCGCTGTCACCGTACGTATAATTGCCGAGAATCGCCGTGATCTGTTCGCGATCGGCCGCGGCCATTTCATGCGTGAAATCCGTCAGCTGCAAAACGATACCGCCGTCAGCCAATGCGGTCGACGCAGGCACTGCAGCCGGTTCCGTCGGAGCGGGCGCTACGGTCGGTTGTGCCGGAGCCGGTTGAGCCGGAACCTGGTTAGCATCTTTGGTAACGTAAATATTCATGTGGTGGTCACTCACATCTTTATCCGTATAAACAAAGTATTGACCTTCCCCATATTTTTGGTTCAAGAAATTCTGAATATCAGCTACCGCCTGATCCACCGCGCCTTCACTGACGCCGCGTCCCAAGTAGGGTACCGCAAGATCACCGGTGTGTTGCTTATCTTCTACGGTCAGCGTCTTGCTCTGGTCACGGAGATAATACATATCAACATCGTAATAGTTCGTCGCCATGGCGCTTGCGCCTATGGCCGCCAATACGGTTAATGCTAACGCTGTTTTTCTCATCTTCCAGCCTCCTTTGGCAATGTCTGTCACTGTAATATAAAACTTTCAGCTGATCGCAGGGACGATCAATTGCAAACAACGGACAGACTTCTGCTGCTCACATTAATACATTGTATACCTTTATTATACATTTTTGTACAAAAATCGTCAAATATTCATTCTTGTTGAGCTATTTTTGACTCAAAAATAAATTAAAGAAAATTTGCGCAGACGAGTTTTCCGATATCCGACGCGCCAGTCGGAACACTCCCGGAATATCATTTTGACCGGAAGCATTGGCGTAAAAATGTTTTACTTTTAGCCGAGGACCTGATCTATTTTTACAGATAAACAAGTCGCAAAATGCGGCACAAAAAAACAGCTCCTTGCGGAGCCGTTTTTTTATTTGTTATTGCTGTTCTTTCGCAGCCTTTGTATTCAGACGATGCTTCAAGTAGTTACGCCCGACCATCACCCGATACTGAGCCTTGCCGTTATCCGACGTGACGAATACGACTTCAAATACATGCTCGCCGTATTTCTGCGCCAAATATTTCGCCGCCGCTTCACGAGCCTCTTGCGGCCGGTAGCCTTCAAAATAGCCACGCAACTCTTTCTGATCCTGCGCGCTCAGACGTTTCGTGCAGTCCACGAACACGCCGCGCGAATCGGGTTGCGGCGGTACAATTTGCGCGTCGTAAGCGCCGTTAAAATAGTTGGCATCGGCTTGCATGTACTGGCCCATGCGCACGCCGTACTCATTGTAGTAGGCGCGACCGTCGGTGTAACCGTTCGGCGTTTCACCGGCTTGGCGCGGCTGTACGCCTTTCGCCGCCGGAATTACTTGTTTTTTTCGGAATTCTCCTGCTTTTTTTCCGGTGCTACCTGCGGCGGTACATTCGGATAAAGGTCCTTGTTTTCCGCCATCTTGTCCGTCATCGGTCTGGCGTCCGGATCAAAGTAACGAGCGTCCGCCTGCATGTATTGGCCCATGCGTACGCCGTGTTCATTGTAATACGCCTGACCGTCGGTATAACCGTTCATGGTTTGACCGGGGGCATACGGCTGTACGCCTTTTGCCATCGGTTTTACTTCCGGTTTTACTTCCTCTTTAACGTTCTTGTCTTGTTTTTCTTGCGGCGCTACCTGCGGCGGCACGTTCGGATAAAGATCTTTGTTTTCCGCCATCTTGTCCGTCATCGGTCTGGCATCCGGATCAAAGTAACGAGCGTCCGCCTGCATGTACTGGCCCATGCGTACGCCGTGTTCATTGTAATACGCCTGACCGTCGGTATAACCGT
>OKMX01000015.1_pt1 | contig 126929 bp, 108 predicted proteins | sample 1613551 | NCBI WGS metagenome assembly OKMX01 (sample SAMN04436865, study PRJEB24849) | human gut metagenome | biome: human gut; feature: NICU; material: stool | host: Homo sapiens | place: USA: Saint Louis, MO | collected 2011-10-01 | reverse complement strand
AAAGGAAAGCGCAGGAGGAGGCCGCAGCGGCTGCGGCGGCGCAGGAGCAGAGCACGCCGGCACCGCAACAGCACTCGTACACGCCCTCCGGCTCCGCTTCGGGCCCGGGTTCCGGCCCGTCCGGCGGCGGATACCATTCCTCCGGCGGTTCCGCCGGCCCGGCCGGCGGTTCCGCGTCTCCGGGCTGGTCGGTGCCCGCGGACCCGGACCCCTCGCAACTGCCCGGCATCGACCCGAGCCTATGAAAGGACCAGCACCATGCCACAACTGACCACGTTGATCCCGGCGTTCGCGGCACCCGTCACCGACCGCGTGTGGCTGGTGGGCGCGCACGGCGGTGCCGGATGCACCACGATCCGCCATTCGGATCCGGAACGGTTCGCCGACGCCGGCCGCGCGCTGCCGGTGAGCCCGGATCCCTCCATGCCGTCGCGCGTCATCCTGTGCGCCATGGGAACCGGGAGGGGTCTCGAATCGTTGCGCGCGCTGCTCGCCGACCAGTCGGCCGGACTGTTCGGCGCATCGATCCTGTTGGGCGCGGCCATCACCGACCCCGTGCCCCGTATGCCGCGCCCCCTGGTGGCGGCGCGCATCCAGCTGTCATCCGCCGTCCGCGTGTGGCGGCTGCCCCATATCAAAGGGCTTGAACTCGACGGGTTTCCCCGGCGTTATCCGGCCGCGTACTCACGGCTTGCCAGGGACGTAGACGCCGTGCCCCGCGCCACGGCCCATGTCGGCTGACGATGGTGCATGAACCTAACACGAAAGGAACAACCGAATGCTGCATGAAACATACGTGATCCTCGCCGAGACCCTTTCCGACCCGACCCCGTGCCTGCCTCCGGGATTCTCGGGGCCGGTATCCACCGCCCTGGGCTGGGTGAAGGCGCTGAGCCTGGTGATCGGCGTGGTCGCGCTGGTGCGCATCGGCGTGCACATCCTGCGCCAGCAGGGCGACGGCGTGCCAGACCGCGACGACACGTTCGACAAGCTCGTCAACTGGGTGATCGGCATCTTCCTCGGGGCGGGCGCGGTCGCCATCCTCGCCGCACTCGGCCTGTCCGTCACCGCAAGCTGCTGAGAAAAGCCATGAAAGGGATTCGACGCATACGGCAGCGCCTGTGCGCGCTGCCGCTCGCCCTCGCCTGCCTCATGGGCCTCGCCGCCTGCGGCGGACCCGACTTCGGCTCGTTCAGCAAGGAACTGGAGTTCGGCGACAAGCAGATCAGCGACACCCAGACCACCTACGTGATGAAGATACCCGAAGGCAGGCTCGGCGACCTGATCGGCCCCAGCCAGATCCAATGGGTCATCGACAAGTACCAGGCCGGCTGGGTGCGTGCCGGAATGGTGCCCGCGAATCCGACCGGCAAGGAGCTCAAGAAGTATGCGCGCGTCCAGTTCGAGGCCGCACCGAACCTGCAATGCGATGCGTTGGAGAACACGTACCAGAAGGAGTCTCCCGACGAGGGCAAATGGGAGTACAAGGACTCCTCTTGCCAGAAGCAGCGCAAGCTCTCCTGGCTGGAGAAGACCCTGTGGAACATGTACCAGGTCCAATCGGATTCCACGATCGAATGGCTGTCCACCAGCCGCAACACGCTGGTCGCCGCGAACGACCGCGTGTCCACGATGCAGGCGAACGCCACGCCGGACTACGATTCATGGTTCGCGCCGGTGAACCGGTACCTGCGCATCGCGCAGGGCGCGCTCATTGCTGCCGCCGCGATCAGCCTGATCGTGCTGAGCGCGCGCATCGTGTGGAACATCGGCCAGGGCGGCGAGGGCCGTCTGCTCGACCGCATCGGCTGGATACTGCTCGGCGTGCTGCTCGGCTCCTCGTGCGCGAGCATCGCGCTCACGTTCTTCTCCCGCTCGTCCGGCGGCAATCCGGGCCTGCCGTCATGGACGCCGGGCGGCGGCACCACGTTCTTCCTGTCGGACTACATCCGTATGCAGGTTGACCCGTTCCTTATCATCGCGGCCGTGTGCGGCGTGATCGCGGCCGGCTGGAAGCTCGTCACCCAACAGGAGGGCCGCGACCTGATCCCCTTGGGCAAGGCCTTCATGTGGGCGATCCTGAGCGCCGTGTGCCTTGCCGGACTGGTCAACACGTTCCAGGCCACGTTCGACACGTGGACCGCCGACGTGCTCAGGTCCGCCTCGGGCATGATGAACGACGCCTGGGAATCGAAAAGCCTGGCCGCGAGCTCGTTCTTCAACTTGGGCGCTCCGGTCGCCATCGTGCTCACCATCGTGATGTGGATCTGCGGGCTGATCAGCAAGATATTCGCCTACTTCCGCGCCGGGATGCTGCCGATCCTGGTGGGCGTGGCACCCATGTGGGCCGCCATGAGCTGGATGGAATCGGGCAAGCAGGCTTTCGCCAAGACCATCGGCTGGCTGGCCGCGTTCCTGGCCTACAAGCCCGTCGCCGCACTGGTCATGGCGACCGGCTCGGCGATCATGGCCACGGCCGGACCCGGCGACGACAGCCAGGCCATCACGCTGATGCTCACCCTGAGCGTCATCATCCTCCTTCCCGCCATGATCCGCGTGATCGTGCCCGCAGTGCAATCCTCGGTCGGCGGTGGCGGCGGCGGAATCCTGCCCTCCATACTCGGCATGGGAGTCGCCTTGGCCGGTGCCGGCGTGCGCAAGGCCGCAGGAGGCAAGGGCGGCAGGAAAGGCGGCGGCGACGGACGCGGCGAAGCGTCACCGGACGGTGCCAGACCCGGTGCCGGTCGCGGCCTGGCCGGACTGCTTTCCGGGCTCGGCCGAAACGGCGGCAGGCCGCAGGGGGCGAACGGCGGCGGCAAGCACGCCAAACCGCTGGACGGCAATCCCACGGGCGGCGAACCGCAGAACACCGGCGACAAGCCGCAGGGAGCGAACCGCAAGGGCAGCGGCGGCAATGGTGCGGGGAGCCCGGTTCCACCGGCGCCCGATGGCGCATCACACGACCCGTCAGGCGGCAACAGGCCGCAGGGGGCGAACGGCGATGCCGGCGGGTTCGCCCGCGAGGGTGCCCCGGACGGTGCCGACCGCTCGACCACTCGCAAGGGCAAGACATTCTGACGCATACGTTTTGCTAAGGAGATTCGGATAATCATGGCGTCGAACACGACATACGGCGATTGGATGCGGCCGATGCCGGGCGGCATCCGCAACATCGGCATCCCGCTGACGATAGCGGGCATGGGTGTGCTGACCTGCACGCTGCTGGTCAGCATGGCGAGCGTGGTCGCGGCCATCGCGATCCTCGTGGTCGGCATGGGCGTCATCCTCGTGTTGGCTATCCGCGACCGCGAGCACCGCAACATGGTGGATCGCACCGTGGAGAAGCGCACGTGGATGGCCGCGCAGCGTTCCGGCGCCAACCTGTACCGTTCCGGCCTGCTCGCGCCGATCGACGGCGGCAAGGCCATGCTGCCGGGCATCCTCTCACGGGTGGGCCTGACCTCCGCCCTGGACGGGCTGGGCGGCGAGTTCTGCCTGGTGCGGCATTCGCACACCGGCGAATACTCGCTGCTCCTGTCATGCCAGCCGCAGGGCGCGAGCCTCGCCGACGACGACGTGGAGGATTCGTACGTGGCCTCGTGGTCCGGGCTCATGGAATCGCTCGCCTCCGAGGCCGGTGTCACCCAATTGGCCGTGACCGTGGACACGGCACCCGATTCCGGCGTGAGGTTCCGCCGCACGTTGAGCAGACGCATCGTGGAGGACGCTCCCGAGCTGGCCGCGCGCGCCATGGCGCAGATCATGGACCAGTACGCGGCCGGCGGCGCTTCCAACGATGTGACGCTCACCTTGACTTTCCGCTACACCGACCGTGACGGCAAATACCTGGAGGCCGGGGAGGCCGCGCGTCGCATAAGCCTGCTGCTGCCGTCGATCCGCGAGCAGATAGCGCAGGCGGGAGGCGGTGCCGCGAGGGCCCTGGGCATGGAGGAGACCACGCGCATGGTCCGCGTCGCCTACGATCCGGCCGCGCAGGAGACGATCGAGGAATCCGACGAGCCGCCGTACATCGCCTGGGAGGATTGCGGACCGCTCATGCACGAGGCCGGCTGGAGCCATTATTCCCATGATTCCGGTTTGAGCCGCACATGGGAGATGGTGGATCCGCCGAAAAGCAACGTGACCGCCGACACGCTCACCCGGCTGCTTTCCCCGTTGGCGGACTGCGACCGCAAGCGAGTGACCGTGCTCTACCGGATGCTGCCGCCCGACAAGACGATGTTCATGGCCGAGCAGAACAGGCAGAAGGCCGCGAACCAGGTCAGCCAGGAGAAACGGGCCACGGTCAGGTCCATGAGCCAGATCGGCAAGGCCAACCGCCAGGCCGTCGCAACGAACCAGGGCGCGGTCATGGTGTTCTTCGGGATGCTCGTCACCGTCACCGTGTCCAGGGGCGAACAGGAAAGCCAACGGCTCGAAGCCGCGTCACGCGCCGTGGAACAGGCCGCAGGCGGCGCGAAGATCGACCTGCGCCCCTGCTACGGGGCACAGGACACGGGATTCGCCGCAAGCCTGCCCCTTGGATTGAACGTCAGATCATACACTCCAGCCGGCCCCCTCGGCCGGCTCCTGTCCTGAACGGAGGACACGTGATGCCGATGCCATGGGAGCCGTCGAAACGAAAAGGAACCATGCCGAGCGCCACGGCCACGGACCCCGTGGCTCGCATGGAATCAATGCTGCTCACACCGTTGAAGGCCAAACCGGACGAGCCCGTGCCCCCGGTGCCGTGGCGTGGAAGAAGATCGCGCGGCGGCGGCTACGCGGCCCTGATGCCCACGATCGACGAGTTCTTCGGCACGTCGAACCAGGTGTGCGGCGGATTCTGGCCGTTCGGCACCGACATGGCCCTGCCGGCCGAGGGGGTGCCGGTCGGGCGAAGCCTGATGACGGGTGCCGGCGTGTGCTGCGACCCGATCAGCTGGTTCAAGGCCGGCATCATCAAGCAGCCGAGCATGTTCCTGCTCGGCCTGCCGGCCATCGGCAAGAGCACGTTCGTGCGCCGCGAGGTGCTGGGACTGAGCGCCCTGGGCATGAACGCGATCATCCCCGGCGATCTGAAGCCCGACTACGCCTCACTGGTCAACATGCTCGGCGGCCAGGTCATCCGGCTGGGAGCGGGCATCGGCGTGGTCAACCCCCTGGACCCCGGCGACCTCCATTATGCGCTGCAACAACTGGAAGGCGAGGCGCGCAAGGATCTCACGGACTACTACAACGACACGCGCGCCGCGCTCATGGAGGTGCTGCTGACGATCATGCGCACCGGACGCGAGAACGACACCGATGCCGGTGCCAGGGGCGTGACCGCACGCGAATCCGATATCCTTTCCGTCGCCGTGCGCGTGCTCCACGACCGGCATGGCGGCGATCCGCAGCCTCCCGTCATCGCGGACCTGCGAGACCTGCTGAGGGAAGGGCCCGACGAGGTGCGCACGGCGGCGGTCTGGGACGACCCGGAAAACGACGAGCTCTACAGGGCGCAGGTTCGCGGCCTTCTGGCCGACCTGCACGGGTTCTCGAACCGCATGACGAAGTTCGGCCGTCTGTTCGGCGACCAGACCACCGCGCGCATCGACCTGTCCAGGCCCGTGGACTTCGACATCAGCGCCCTGGCCCAGTCGGGCGACGATGTGGTCGCCGCCGTGCTGGCGACCACGTGGACGAGCGCGTTCGCCGCGAAGAACGCCGCCGACGTGCTCGCCGAGGAGGGGTTGCAGCCCCGCCGCAACCACGTGATCATCATGGACGAGATGCACCGCGCCTTGCGCGCCAGCCCCCTCATGGTCGAAAAGCTCGACCTGCTCACCCGTCTGAACAGGCAGTGGGGCGTGGGCCAGATCATGATCACGCACACGTTCAAGGACCTGATGTGCATGGAGACCCCGGCGCAGAACACCAAGGCGCGCGGCTTCGTGGAACGCAGCGAGATCAAGGTGCTGGGCGCTTTGAGCCGCATCGAGGTGGACCGCTACCTGCGCGGCGAATGCGGACTGCCCGTATCCCGGCGCGAGGAGGACATGCTGGAGGATTGGGCCACCCCGGTCAACTTCGGCTCCGATGCCTCGCACAAGGGTCTGGGCCGTTTCCTGATCAAATTGGGAGGACTGCCCGGAATCCCCATCAACGTGGAGATGTGCCCGCTCGAAAAAAGCGGGTTCAACGATACGAACCTCAAATGGCACGCCTAGAAGGGAACCCTGCGATGACAGACCACCTCGCCACCGGCATGAAACGCATGATCCGCACCGTGGCACGCTCCGCATCACTCTCCGACCGGCTCGGCGAGCGATCCCGGCTGCTGCGGCTGACGGGCAACCGCAGCACTCTCGACTTCCGCCCGTCCGCGCACGGCGAATCATCATGGGACCTCGAAATGTCGATAACCCCCGCCGAACCGTACGGCAACACGGAAACCCGTGAACCCGTATGGCATGAGACGGTCGATTCCGCCACCTATGGCGAATCGAGGGCGCGGGTCGCGCACGCCGTCGAAACGTTCAGAATATACGACAACACCGGCATCCTGCCGGAAACGGAAAACCGGTGAAAGGAACAAAGGCCATGCCCACGCACGCATCAAGGAAAACCCGGCAGCTCAGGGATACGGCTCCCCGCAGGACAGGGGCGCGACCCTGTAGACGCCATGCCCCGTGATGCCACGGCTTCGGCCGGATGATCGGGGTCATGGCGGGAATGCCGGGTTGCCGCCGCTATCGTCAAGTGTCAAGGAGTCAGAATCATGCCTTTGGAGAACACCGATGCCGAAGAGCGGATCACACGGGAGACGATGATCGGATGGATCGAGCATTGGGGCGAATCATACGATGACGTGCGACCCGATGACGGTGCCGTGCGGCTGGCGAACCGCATCATCGAATACAACGCGGCCGTGGAGGCCATCGAGGCGTTGCGGAACCCCGATGCCGTGTACGACGAACTGGCATCCGTTCTCCAGCCGGTGCTCTCCTCGATGGACGGCACCTATTTCGCGGGCTCCGAATGGTTCGCCGGCGAAGTGGACCGCATGGAAGCGGGCCGCATCAACGGGGGGCAGCCGGAAGAAACGGACGGCCTGGCCTCCGAAGGGCCCCGCATCCCGTTCATCGTGGGGAGCGAGGCCACAGCCGCCGATACGGACGAACCGCCGTTGGACGAGCTGATCACCGCAGCCACGCACGAATATTTGGACTCGGGCATGACCTACGACGGATTCTCGGAACATGTGCGCGCCACCTGGCGCAACGCGGCAGCCTACGACTGGTCGAAGCTCATGGCCGAACAGCGCTCCACGGGCGAATGGTCGTCCGACGCGAACCGGCTCGCCGTATTGGGCGTGACGATGCAGTTCGCGCCCGAACCAACATGCATGATGATCGCCAGCGACATACTGGCCGAGAACGCTCCCCTGTCCCTTCCGGCATTGCGCGAACGCATCAATACGCCGGACGGCATGGTGAACGCCGACCTGCTGTTTTCCCGGCTGATCGACAACGGCACCGCGCCCGATCCGGCGCGCATCGACATGGCGATGGGGATCCTCGGCCCGTTGGAGGCCGACGCGCCGACGGACGCCTGCTACCGGATCATCGGCCTGAAGGCCATGCTCAGCCTCGCCATGGGCGACGGCGAGAAGGCGCGGGAACTCGCCGAACAGGCCATCGGCTACGACGCCTCGGACCGGTTCGCGTCAAGCGTGCTCGACCGTCTGCCGGAAACCGATCCCGCCATGGAGGCGACGAACATGTGGGAGAACGGCGGGCATCTGGGCCGCTGACGGGTGGCGTAGACGCCGTGCCCCGCGAGGACACCGGTCCGGCCGGATGATGGGAGTCGCCGCCGCCATTGAAGGCGCTGGTATTTCCCGAATGAAAGGACCATCATCATGCCGCAGTCAATGCAAGTGGTTCGCGGTCTCCTCGCCGCGAACCCCGATTACTGGCCGGCGAAAGCCGACGCGGACGGCACCACGAGCTCGGCGTACCTGCGCGCCACCGTGTATGAGGACCGCCCGCGAGTCCGTCAGAAGGACGGCAGCTTTGCGGACAATCCGCTCGGCCCGGTGAGAACCACCGTGAAATTCTGGGGCCGGGCCGCCGAGCTCCTGCACGGCATGGATTTCCGCCAGGGCGACGCCGTGGTGGCGACCGGCCGCATGGGCGATCCCGACGCCTTCATCAGCCAGAAGGACGGCAAGGCGTACGCGCGTCCGGTCGTGATCGGCGATTCCATGCAGACCGATTCCATCGTGTCCCGGCGCATCCAGCTCGCCCGCGAACGCAAACGCCAGGACAAGGAACAGGCCGGTGCCGTGGCCGATGCCGGGCGAACGGATCCATGGACGGACCAGGTTGACGCCTCGCGCGGCGAATACGTTGGCGACGGCGTTCCCCGCACTTTCAACGGCGAGCCCTTCGAACCGCTGTCGGGCTATCCGACACCGGGCGCGGCTCCCGCTCCGGCGGACCCTGCGGCACCGGATCTCCTTTCCGCCCCATCCGATTTCACGACGGGCAACGCCCGCTAGCCATGACGCAAGCTGGCGCATCGACGGCGGGACCGCTTCCATCGGTTCCGCCGTCATGCTTGAAAGGAGAAATGAATCTTGGCCGACGTCGATCCGAAACTGCAATCGAACCGAGTGAGGGATCTGGGCGGCACGGTCCGTCCCAGCCGCAAGATCGAACTGGCGATCATCGTCGCGGCGTCCCTGATCCTCACGGTGTTCGCCCTCGTGTGCTCCCATGCGGGGCATCCCTTCCAGATCTTCGCGCTCATGTACCTGGTCTCCGGCCAATGGTCGCTGACCGCAGGCCGGTGGGCGCTGGCCGTGGCCGTGCTCGTCGTGCTGGCCGTGGCGTGCGGCGTGGGCGCGTGGCTGATCGCCAGCAAGGCCGTGCCATGGGCAAACGGCGCCAAGGCCCGCACCCGCGTGGACGTGTACGCGCCTGCCATGGGCCACGGCGAGGCCGTGGAGAAGGTGACGCGCCAGCGCGCCGAGGCCATGGCGTCAAGGCTCATAGAAGCGGACCACTGGCGAAAGGGCATGTCGCCGGGCTATCCGCTGGGGCTCAACATCGTGGACAACACGTCGATGTACACCAGCTGGGAGGACATGGCGATCGTTCTGGCGGGCCCTCGTTCCGGCAAGTCCCTGTGCTACGCGATCCCGGCCGTGCTCTCGGCTCCGGGCCCGTGCCTGGCGACCTCGAACAAGGGCGACATCCTCGACGTGACCGCCCCGATCCGCAGGCTCGACCATCCGAACGGCCGGATATGGACGTTCGACCCCGAACGCATCGCGGACCCGAACCGGCGGCGTGCGCCGTGGGTGTGGGACCTGATCGCCTCGGTGCAGTCCATCGCCGACGCGAAACGCATCGCCGACTGCTGGCGTTACGCCTCGGGCCAGCCGCAGACCGGCGGCGACGACTTCTTCCCCGGCACCGCCGCCCAGCAGCTCGCCGACTACCTGTTCGCCGCGCATCTGGGAGGCCGTTCCGTGTCCGACGTGTTCAGGTGGTGCTCGAACGAGCGCGACACGTCGCCGGCCGACATCCTGAGCGAATACCCGCGCTACGCGGGCATCGCCTCGCGCGTGTCCAGCGTGATCGCGCTGACGCCGGAAACCCGAAGCGGCGTGTTCGGCAGCCTCCAGACCATGGTCGCGTTCCTCGCGGACCCCGAGATCATCGACTGGATCGACCCGCACCGCGACGGGGAGGGGAACATCGACGAGCGGCGCGGCCTGTTCGACCCCTACGAGTTCGCCACGAGCGAGGACACCCTGTACCTGCTTTCCGCCCAGGGCCGGCCCTCGACCGCGTTGACCGCCAGCCTGACGGCGGTGGTGGCGTTCACCGCGTTCCAACGCGCACAAAGCGAGTTCACCGGCAACAACCGCCGCCTGCCGGTCCCGTTGTGCTGCGTGCTGGACGAGGCCGCGAACATCTGCCGCTGGCCCGAACTGGCCGACGTGTACTCGTATTTCGGTTCGGCGGGCATCCCGATCATGACGATCTGGCAGAACCCCGACCAGGGCAGGGCCGCGTTCGGCGAGACGAACTTCGGCTCGCTGTTCAACAACGCGAACATCACCGTCTACCTGGGCGGCATCAAGGACGCGAAGTTCCTCGGCGAGATCAGCCAGCTGGTGGGCCAGAGGGAAATCGTGCGCGGCAGCGTCAACATCGACGGCACCGGACGGCGCAGCGTGAACAACTCGATCCAGAAGGAGAACATCCTCGACGTTTCCGACCTGACCGAATGGCCCGTCGGCCGCGCGCTGCTGCTCGCATCCCAATCCCGAGCGCAGATCGTCAAGACCCTGCCATGGACGGGCAACAGGCAATGGGCCGACGCATTGGCGCAGGCCAAGGCGAAAGCCCGAGAAGAGCAAAGAAAGGCCGCATAATGAGCGAACACACCTCGAACACCACGTCCGGCCCTGATGGGGAGGAATGGGAGCGCGCGGTCGGTGCCGCCAGGACCCTGCTGTCATCGGACTGCGGATGGCTGGAACTGTTCACCCGCGCCATCCTGGAGGACAAGGGCGTGCCCTACGGCAAGGGACTGCCCAACCCCGAAGCGCCGCACATCCCCGAGGACAAGGAGATCGAAGAGGAAACCATACCGGGCCAAGGCGAGCCGACGCCGACCACACCCGAGGTGCCGGCAGGCCGGCACGCGGCGGAACCCATCCGATCAGGTATTCCGGCCGATGCCGGGGAAACCGGCAACGGCTACGAGAACCCGCCGGAAGACGCAACGGGCCGTGACGACACCCCTCCAAAGGATGATGCGGAGGAATCCGACACCCGTATACTGCCCGCGCAGGAGGGGAAGACGGATCTCGGCCGAGACGAATCCGGCGACCTCGATCCCGCGCGGGCCAGGGACGTGTCCGGCCAGTTCGGCGCGCGAATGCGGCGCAGCGAGACCTACTACCCGAACCTCGCCGCGTTCGTGGAAAGGTTCGTAGCCAACGTGTTCTGCTACCACCAGAGCGCGAGCGTGAACATGCAATGGGTGAGCGACTGGTGGCGCTATCCGGCGCTCGTGTTCCCGCTCGACGCCATGTGGCGCGCCTACGAGAACGCGCGCAAGGCACCCGGCCAGATGATGATCTTCTACATCCAGGCGGCGTCGATGCTCGACCGCGTTTTCGACAAGGACCGTGGCATCGTCGCCAGCCTCGACTGCAAGCAGCAGCTCACCAGGAAGGGCGAACCGCTGCCCTGCGAACGCCCGAACCGGGCATGGCGCGAACCGATCCTGGAAACATTGTCGGTCCCCGCCGCAGGCGGCAAGGAAAACAAGGAAACCACCACGACAAGGAGAAGGAACAATGGCTCAAACTGATCCCGAGGACGGCTTCGACCAGATCATGGTCCAGAGCTGGAACAGCGTCGCCCAGCAGCTGCGCACCCTGCACAACGAGCTGAGCGGCGACCGCGCGCGCCGCAGGGAACGCGCCGAACGCGCCGTCCAGAACGAACGCTACGAGCAGACCAGACGGCAGCAGCAGGCCATCCGCCTCGAACAATGGGAGATGGACAACAGGGAACGCCTCAACAAGGGGTTCGAGTCCACCCTGAACGCGACCGTGCTTGCCGACGGCGACGGCTGGAGGAAGATGCGCGACTCGTCCCTCTTGCAAGGATGGATGGTCGCCGACCAACTGGAGGGCAACGACCCCGGCTACCGCAGGCAGATCATCGAGGCGAAGGCCCGGCTGAAGGACGAATGGTCGAAACGCCACCCGGAAACGCACATCGACGCCGCAGCCGACCAATTGACCAACCACGTGAACATCACCTACACCGACCAGTCGCCCGCGTTGCAGGCCACCCTGAACGCCTTCAACACGGCCGGCGTGCCCGTGGACCTGCAACGGGTGGAGGACGCGCAGGCGTTCCAGGCCGCGCACGGCGACGACGCCACGTTCTTCGTGGACTCGCGGCTCACCGGCCAATGGACGGGCTACGACCACGACAGGATCGTCGAAGCCGTGATGTGCGCGCCGGTCAACGGCGTGGACGACGCCGCCTCCCGAATCAGCTTCCTCAAGGACCAGGGCCTGCCGGAATCCTCGCACGCGGACAACAAGGCCACGGGAGACGAGCCCAGCACCATAAGCGAGGTCGAACGCACCGAGAACGCGGACGCCGCACCAATCGTCGAAACCCCCACACCCGTGCGGGAGCATACGAAGCCCGCCGCCGATGAACGCAAACCGGCATCCGGACCCGAGCCCGAGACCACGGGAGGCGGCGACCTGACGACCGGGGAGCCCGACGGATACGAGGAAATGCCACTCGACCTGAACGAACCCGAGGAATGGAACGGGCCCGACCCGTTCGGCGAATACAGTCCCGCCATGGAATCCTCCATGAACCCCACGGACCAGCCGATACCCGGCCCGGCAAACGCGAACTCGACGCCGCAGATCCTGCAACCCGAGACCAACGGCAACGCACGCTGACGCCGTATCATGGTGTCAACGGCTTTCGGAACCGGAAAGGACGAGCATGGCACACGTGACGTTGGATCTGTCGAAATATGATGCCCTGACCGCCTACAAGGGTCTTCCCGACGAGAAGGAGGAGAACCCGGCGCGGTTCTTCCCCGACACCTCGTCGGTCCGCCGTTGCGTGCGCGAACGCATGTCCGTCATGGGTCTCGATGCCGCCGAACTCGCCAGGAGAGCCGGGGTTCCCCTCTCAAGCGCCGAAGAGCTCGTGGAGACCGGTCTGACCTCCATCCGCTACGTGTACAGGATGTTCGACCTGCTGCACATCCGCACCGAAACGCTGCCGTCCGCCTACGCGGGGAGACTGCTGTGAGGGAACTGCACGCCTGGGAGAACGGGCATCATGTGGGCGTGTTCTCGGAAGACGACGAGGAGCGCATATCGTTCGCGTACGACGCGAACGAGGGTCTGCCGATCAGTCTGAGCCTGCCCAGGACCGGCGGATGGAAAGACCAGGCACCGCGTAACTTCCTGGACAATCTACTGCCCGACAATCCCAACGTCCGCCAGGCCATGCGTGAGCACCTGAATGCCTCCTCGGCCGGCGTCTTCGATCTGCTGGACCGGGTTGACGCCACCGGCGGACTGGTGTTCTCCCTCTCCCCGGAACCTCCAATCCCATCGCCGACGCTTCGTCTGATCACCGATTCCCAGATAGCCAACGAAATCGACCGCATCGAGCGGACCAGGAACTACTGGTGGGACGAGGACAGCCACTGCCGGTTCTCCTTGGGAGGGGCGCAGGGCAAGTTCACACTGTCCCGCGTGGACGGCAAGTGGTATTGGCCGGATATGATGCTTCCCTCCACCCACATCGTCAAACCGAAGCCCCATGATCTTCCCGAGGCGACCAAGGTGGAACTGGCGACGATGCGATTGTCGGAACTGTGCGGCATCGACACACCGGCACGCGGCGAGATCACGGCGCAGCGCAAGACGGCCTATATCGTGGAACGGTTCGACCGTCGCCTGGAGGAAGGCCGAATCGTCCGACTGCGGCAAGAGGACTTCCTGCAAGCGTTGGGATTGCCGACCCGCGACAAATACGATCCGTCGGCCGACGACTGCCTGGAACTCCTGCAACGCATCGACGCGTCGGGCTCCCTGTCCTACCGGTGGCTCGAAAGGCTGGCCTTCAACACGTCGTCCGCCAACAGCGACGCACATGCGAAGAACTATTCCCTGATCCTCGATCCCGCATCGGGGATACGCCTGTCTCCCCAGTATGATGCGGTCGCCACCAGGTATTGGCCCGAGTTCAACTGGGAACTCACCATGCCGTTGAACAAGGATCACGCCTTCGCGGAGCACACCACGCCCCAGGATTGGGAGGATCTGGCGACACGTCACGGTCTCGATGGTTCGAGGGTGGCCGATATGGCCCGGCGTATGGCGGGGAAGGTCCTCGCCGGCATATCCGAATCCTGCGAGGGCCTGGACTCGCGGATGGCCGATCGCCTGAACGCGTGCTGGACGAAGGCGAACGAGTCCATCGAGCCGATCATGCCGGGAGACGAGCCGGTGAACTCTCTCGATCCAGCATCGGCCTTGCCCGATTCGCTCGGTTTTCCCTCCTCGGGCCGTACCATCTGAGCTTTTTCCGGGAAGCGTCCTAACGGCGGGGCCGGCTCTCCCCGTCAGAGGCGACCATGCTCCATAGACCGTATTCCGGCGCGATTCCGTAGCGTTCGCGCAGCATGTCGAACGTGTGCAGGCCCTCGCGCATCGCTGCCCGGTATTCGTCGCCGTCCGCCGCGTCGTTAAGGCTGGCGGCGATGCAGAACGCTTCGGATACGAGGCGTTCCATGTCGTGCGTGGACAGATTCTCGGGGTGTCTTTCGCGTCCGCCGTCGAGGAAGGGCGGGCGGTTCTCCATCGCGGCGCGCCATTCCTGGACGGCAAGGCTGCGGCTCCTGGCATCGTCCGCCCAGCCGTCGCGCAGTCGTTTCAATCGCATGTCGTCGCCGAGCTCGAAGGCGTTGAACCGTTCCGTCCACCCGTCCGCGCTGCGCCACGTGATCCTGTAGCCGACCACCTGGCCTGGGTCGGTGAACGAGTCTTTGGCGGTTCCCCTGCGCAGCCTGGGATCGATGGAGAAGCCTTCCCTGCGCACGCGGCGTATGAACTCGTCCTCGCTGCGCGACGCCTTGGCGCACGCCTCCACGATCCGGCCGACATGCTGGCGCGGCATCGTGGAGGCGGCGACCGCCGTGACGAGCCGGCTTCTCTCGTCGCCGTCCAACGCATCCCATCCCGCGTCGTCGCCGTATTCGGTTCGCGCCTTCCATTGGGCCCATTGCCGCCATTGCCCGTACTGCCAGCTGACGCGCGTTCCGGTGTCGGAGCGTGCGAGCTCGACCAGTTCGGGGCGCGATTTCTCCATCCGCCTGCATGATCTCTGCGCGTCGATCCGGTCGTGGTACGGGTTGATCCAACCGTCGTCGGCGGCGAGCTGCACCATGATGTGCACGTGGTCGTTGCCGTTGGCGGACAGTCCGTGACGGACCGCGAGCCATGTGACGCCCTGATCGCCGTCGCCGTCGATGATGTTCATGCGCGTCAGATAATCGCGGATGACCGACTCCCATTCCTGATCGGTCAGTATGCCCTGGCCGGCCTTGATGGCAAGCGAGCAGTGCCACACGCGCTTCCTGCCATGCTCTCGTTCGGGGTTGTCCTTGCCTCGCATGTCGGGCGGGAACGGATCGTCCTTGCGTTCCCTGACGCGGTAGCGTCGGTCGAACCTGCGGCCTATCTCCGCATACGACGCCGCCGGCTTGCCATCCATGTCAAACGAGGGAAACATGTCGCCGCTCGCGCACACGAGATGCTGGTCGGTGTGTTCATTGCGCCGTCCCTTGCCGAACAGGTAGCGCACCAGGCCGGCCGGGTCCGAACCCCTGACGATATTCGGTATCATACGATGATTCTCCGCCCGCGCGCCCGGCACGGCGGCGCATGGCGTCTATGAGAGATATGCGTCCCGGGTTCTAGATAGAAGTGCAACGCCTGTCTATGGTTGGAAGTGTTCAAGTCCTAACTCAAGAAGGTGTTGCTCATGAGGAAAGTGTATTCCCACCTGTCGGCCGAGGAACGCGTCCGGATCGACGAGTTGAGGAACCGTGACGGGCTCGGTGTCCGCCAGATCGTCCTGAGGATCGGCCGCGACAAGTCCACCGTCAGCCGCGAGCCGGGACGCGGCCTGTGGTTCGCGTCCAACGAGAACGAGTCCTACCCCGAAACGGCTGAAGGCGGGCGCGTGGACGTCGAGGCCGTTCTACTCGGCCATGACCGCGCAGCGCAAGGCCGAGCGGCGCGCGCCAATCGCGCAAGCCCCTGCGCATGGCGTATTCGCCGTTGCTCGCGTGGGTCATGGACGCGCCTGGGAAGGGCTGGACGCCCGGGACGATCGAGTGCGGGCCGAAGGCCGAATGGCCAGCTGACCCGCATATGAGGATCGGCCGCGAATGCCTCTGCCAGTGGATCTACGCGAAACCGCGGAAGGCATTGGACCTCAGGCAGTACCTGCCTCGGGGCAGACGGCATCGCACGCGCGCCAGGGGCAGGAGGTCGAAGGGGCCGCGCATCCCGATGCGCGTGCCCATCGCCGAACGTCCCAAACGCGTGGGCCCGCGCCGCGAGTTCGGCCATTATGAGTCCGACACGGCCGTCGGCGCGGCCCCGTCGAAGCGGTGCGGCAACACGCAGGTCGAACGCAAGAGCCGCCGCCTGTTCGCCGGGTTCATCCCCGACAAGAGCGCATTGGCCACGGCGCGCGCCGAATACGACATCTACAAGGACATCCCCGCGCCCGCGCGCATCGACCGCACCTGGGACAACGGCACCGAATCCTCCTGCCACCTGCTCGTGGACGAGGCGCCGGGCATGCTCACCTATTTCGCGGACCCGTACTCCTCATACCGGAGGGGCGGCAACGAGAACCGCAACGGGCGCATCCGCCGCTACCTGCCCAAGAGGACCTGCTTCGACGGCCTCACGGACGCGGACCTGCAGGCCATCGTCCAGGAGATCAACGACACCCCCATGAAGGTCCCGGACTGGGAAACGCCCAACGAGGTTTGGTACCGCGAGCCCGGCAAGCTAATGTCGAGGACAAGCCACCCAAAGACGAACGTTGCACATACAAATTGAATTCGGGGGCCTTTACAGGAATCTCTGTTGATGATATACTCTTTTACCAGACAAGCGATTTTCTACTTGCCTAATAAATAACGGGTATACCGCCTACCAAGGCAATGAAGCATCGGAGGTATCAATGGCTCGTCTTATGAAATCGGCACGTGGAATACTTGCCCTAGTAGTCTCGTTCTCCTTAGCACTAGTTTTGGGACTCGTGCCGATGACATCAGCAAATGCGGCAGAGATCGCAATCAGCGGAATGCCAAAAGAGTCCATACCTGCGGCATTCGGAGGAGAGCTTCACGGCGAAAATACCTCGACCGTCGAAGTGGATGGTAAAGGTACGTTGACCGCAACAATCAACTACGACACAGGAGTCGTTACGGTCAAGGATTTCAATGGTGCTGTTCGCACTGAATCCCTAGCTGCGGTAGTCGCCAATGCAGCAAATGAGCTTGAGAAAATTCCTGCGGAACAACGTCAGGAACTTATGAACAGGGCACAGTTGAGGATTACGCCGCATGATGTATGCCCGTATCTTGTCACCGCCATAGGATTTGGTCATGACGCAGCATGGCAAGCCGCATTGGGCCTTGTCGGGGTGAATCCTGCCATCACTGTGTTGGTGGGTCTTGGTTTTACGTTCTTCTGGGCGTGGGTTTCAAGTTACTGCTGAACAGGTTTTTATTCATGCGAAGGTAAATCATGAAGTTAGTTAATTTCCTGCCTTTCCTAGGGGGACTCGCCGCCTACTTGTTGGTGTGGTGGTGGCATCCACATGACAAGGACCACAAATAACCTCAAACCTCATACATCGTTGGAGAACTGGCGTGTGCAGTCTTGATGAGACCTCACACGCCAGTTCTCTTATGCGTCGGTGCGTTGTCAGCGCCTGTATTAGCTGTGTCTGATGCGTCAGGCGTCTACGAGGTGCGAGAGCCGGTCGGTCATCGCGGCTCTGGTCCATGCGCTTACGCTCATGTGGCTGCGCTTGGCATCCGCCTCGATGAGATGCCACATGGTATCGCTCAGACGTATGGTGCGTGGGCGCAGCGGCTCCGTGTCGGCCTCCCACGCGCGCCCCTCGAACGGGGTGACCTCGGCGCCGGGGAAACCGTTCTCGGCCTCCTCGGCCCACCTGTCGACCAGCTCGTCGGTGATTTCGGTGCCGTTCTCGGCTATGTATCTGCGACCAGTCATCGGTTCCTCCTTATCTCGTCGCGGAATCCCTTGGTCAGATTGCTCGCATGAATGATCAGCGGCGTATGGTCGTCCAACCTCACGAACACGAGCTCCATGCCCCCGCTCTCAGGCGTCCTTTGCCGGCACGGCCACTTCGATAGAATTATCGGAAGCGGATAAGGAGCTTTGATGGAACCGGTGAGGAACGATACGACGACGGATAGGCGCACGGCCGTGGAACTGGCGAAGCGGCTGCTGGTCGATTCGATCTGGCGCACCGCCAAGATCGAGGTTGATGGCGTCACCTTCCCCGACACACAGGAGATCTTCGACGGGCGCGCCCCCGAGGGTATGAGCGTGGACGATATAGTCACGGTGAACAACATCAAGCGCGCGTGGGGATTCCTGCTCGAGAACATCGACTATCCAGTCGATTGGCAGTACATCCGCGAATACAACCGCATCATCGGCGAAGGCCTCGTGCGCGACGCCGGCCGCTTGCGTGAATACGGCGTGAGGATCGGCGGCACGGGATGGGTGCCGGAAATCCCCACCCTCGAATCCTCACAGGAAAGGGTTCGCGGCATCCTGGAGGAATCAGAAGGGGAGGACACTGCGATGCTGCTGTTCGGCGCGGTCACGCGGGAACAATGGTTTTCGGACGGCAACAAGCGCACCGCGCTGATGGTTGCCAACCACCAGCTCATACACGACGGCATCGGCGTCTTCTCGATCCCTCCCGAAGACAAGGCGCAGTTCGTCTCTATGCTCCTGCGCTACTACGAGACGGGCGACTACTCCCGGCTCTCCGATTGGCTCTCACAGAACGCCGTCGGCCATGTGCCCGGCGGGCTGACTTTGGCCCAATCGTCTGGGGTCGTGGAAAAGACGAATGATGCCGTGAACGGGATGGGCATCGTGCCCGGTGGTCCCCTCGACGGCCTCGATGGAGGTTCCGGCTTACTGAGGTGACGGTCGTGGCGTCCGGGGGAAGTTTGCTCCCGAACGCCACGAGATTATTTACGCGATGAGTTCGCGGGGTGTCGGGCCGCGCCCTTCTCATGTGCTATCCTGGGTTTCTCGGGAATCGGAGGAACCGTTATGAGTGAGATCAGGATCGCGGATTTGTTCGCCGGCATCGGCGGCATCCGCATGGGCATGGTGCAGGCGCTGGGCGATGCCGCGCATGTGGTGTATTCGTCCGAGTGGAACAAGTACAGCGTGCAGACCTATGAGGCGAACTGGCACGACGAGAATCCCGTGGCCGGCGACATCACCAAGGTCGGCGAGCATGACGTTCCCGACATTGACTTGCTGCTCGCGGGGTTCCCGTGCCAGCCGTTCTCCATCGCGGGCGTCTCCAAGAAGCAGAGCATGGGCCGTCCCACCGGTTTCGAGGACAAGACCCAAGGCACGCTGTTCTTCGACGTGGCGAGGATCATCAAGGCGAAGCAGCCGAAGGCGTTCCTCCTGGAGAACGTGAAGAACCTGCTCTCGCACGACCGTGGGCGCACGTTCAAGACGATATATTCCGTGCTGACCGAAGACCTTGGATACCACGTGTCCTACAAGCTGATCGATGCGGCGGGCTTCGTCCCCCAGCACAGGGAACGCACGTACATCGTGGGCTTCCGCGAGGAGAACGGGTTCACGTTCGATGACGTGAAGCCCATCGCGCACGGCAACGTCGGCAGCATCCTCCTGCCCGCCTCCCAGGTTCCCGACAAGTATGTCCTGAGCGACAAGCTGTGGACGTACCTCCAGAACTACAAGAAGAAGCATGAGGCCGCAGGCAACGGTTTCGGATATGGCATGGTCGATGCCGCCACCGACCACACGCGCACGTTGAGCGCGCGGTACGGAAAGGACGGCAGTGAGATACTGGTCTCGCGCGGCGATGGGAAGAACCCGCGCAGGCTAACCCCGCGAGAGTGCGCGCGACTGATGGGCTACCCGGATTCGTTCAGTATCCCGGTATCAGACACGCAGGCATACCGGCAGTTCGGCAATTCGGTCGCAGTGCCGGTCATCCGAGCCATAGGCGAGGCGATGAAACCCTACCTGTCCGACTGATTCGCCCGAGGCGTTTCCTGTCCGATTGGTCTATGCTCATGGATTATGAGCGATTACGGAAGAATCGGCGACTACATCGGCCCGGTCGCGGCCAAGAAACTGTCGGCCGTCGATATCGACACCAACAGCAGCAACCAGCACGAGTTCGGCGGCAACGACGCGCTCAGAAGACTGCTCGGCACCGGCGAGGACCGTAGAGCCTCACAAGGGCACGGCATACCCACCGCGCTCATGTACCTGAGCGACGACGACGCACCGGCGGCCGCCGACCTCGAAACCACATGGTACGACGCACGGCGCAACAAACCGAACCGCAGCGCCGAATGGCGTCTCTACTACAAGGACTGCGAACCAATCCGCATGGCCCGCCCCGGCGACCTCATGTGCTTCGGTATGCTCAGGGACAATCGCCTGCTGATCATCATCGCACGGCATGACAGCACGGCCGAAGCCCAAGCCAAATGGCTCTTCGGCATCGACGACGAACAGGAGGGCGCGTTCCGCTTCCACGACAACACGGAACGTGAGCTGGACGCCTTCGGCGCGCAGATCTTCGAAGCGCTCGGCATCAACGTCGAAGTGCGGGATGACACGCATCTCCCCGAGATGATCGGCAGATGGGGATACAGGTTCCCCAGCAACGAGGAGTTCGCGGCCTTCTCCCAATCCTCCTTGACGGACGTGGACCCCACGCACGATGACCCTGACGACGTGGTGATCGAATACTACGACCGCAGCTACCTGCTGTTCAAACTCTATGAGCGGGCGGTCATCCAACACGACTACGATGCCGCGCCATTCGTATCGGATGGCGTCATCGACGTTGACTCGTTCACTTCGTTCTACACCTCCGTGCGCAACCGGCGCATGAGCCGCGCAGGCAAGGTCCTCGAAATCCACATCGCCCGCATCCTCGACGCGCGCGGCATCGAATACGAGGCACAGGCCAAGACGGAAAACGGAAAGAAACCCGATTTCCTATTCCCCTCGCAAGCCGCCTACGAGGATCCGGCGTTCCCCGAGGAACAGCTGCGTATGCTCGCCTCGAAAACCTCCATCAAGGATCGTTTCCGCCAGGTCGCCGAAGAAGCCAACCGGATCAGGGACAAACACCTGTTCACCCTGACTCCCGGCGACGTGACCCATCCCAAGCTCGCCCAACTCGATGAACTGCACATCCACCTGGTCATGCCCAAGGTGGTCAAGGAATCCTATGACGACCTGATCCAGGGAGAAACCATGACGTTCTCCCGGTTCATCGAAGAAATCCAAGGACTGCAAGCTGACCGTCCGCAAAGCCTGACCCTCCTCTGACCGGTTCGCGTCATCAGGCACTCCCGGACTGCCCGATGACGGCATCGAGATGGTCTATCAGCTCCCGGCATTGCCGGACGGCGTAGGACGCCGATGCCTCGTCCTCGATGGTCGCGTTCATCTCCCTGTTCGCGTTGTGAGCGATCTGGTTGACGTTGCGGCCGATGCGGCGCAGCTGGTATTCGATATCCCTGAGCGCCTGAACGGTGGGCGAATCGCGTTCCTCCTCCTCGACTTGAAGGCTTCCCTCCAGCAGCTTCACCGCCTCGATGACGGTGAGGGAGACGGTCTGGCCGCGTCGCCGCGCGGCATCCTGGAGCATCCGTTTCTCGTCGTCATCGACGCGGATCAGCACCGCCTTTTCGCGTGGACCGTTTTGCCTGCACCGTCTTTTCCTTGCCATCGTTTCCTCCTCTCATGGATCATTGATTATCAGGCCTTCGGCACTCGGGTTGTTGCTCCAGCGCCGCAGGGCGCGGGAGGCTGCGGGCTCGGATTGTATATACAATCCGTCTAGCTTGCTTACCTTCGATTTGATGGGCATCTCCATGTGGGTGTCCATGGACATATCCATGTGGGTGTCCATAGGCATGTCCATGTGGGTGTCCATGGATATATCCATATGAGCGCATAGGAAAACGCATGAGGGTGGATGATCGTTCGGGGTGATGCCTTCTTCCGCGAATGGGAAGGGGCTCTTCCTTTTTTTGGAATGTCATCTTCCAGTGCCCTTCGTCTTGAGCTCCTTGAGCAGCATCGTCGCGTTGTCGCGGATGCTCGCGTCCGTGAGCGGGGAGAGCTCGTCCGCATAGGAGCGGCAGAGGAGCGCGTACACCCGTTCCCGCACCCATGCGCTGCGCGCGATGCCCAGCTTGAACGCGGCCCGGCACAGCATCTCGTATTCGTCGTCGGTGAGCATGACATTGAGCTGGCGTCCCTGCTTCAGCGGATGTTCGGGGTCGGGGTCGGTGCGGTACACGTCGTTCCAATCGGTGGTGCCGGGGGCGAGTTCCGTGTAGCTGAACGGCTGGATGGCGTATCTCACGAAACGGGATTTGGGTATGCCCGTCTTGGCGGAGGCCTCGGCAAGCAGATTGAACAGCTCCCGGTCCATGAGGACCCGGAAGGCGTGGCTGTATCGTCGCATGGTTTCATCGTCTCCTTGGTCGTTGCCGTGCCCGGCGCGGCATGGTGCGTCGGGCACGGATGGTTTGGCTTTTTGGTTAGTGGTTGAAGTCGAACGCCGTGCCGCGTTCCTTGTCGATGCGGATGGCCGCGTCGAACTTCTTCCCGGATTTGGATGTGAAGCCCTTCAGGGTGACGGTTTGTCCCGCGAGGAGCCTGCGTGCGGTCTGGTCGGTGATGGTCTTGCCCGCTATGCGTGCGTACATCTTCCAGCCGCATCCCTCGACGGCGATCCACTTGCCGTCCTTGGTCTTCTCGCTTCTGTTCGTGGAGCATTGCCACATCCGGCCGGTTTTCCTGACCGGCTGGCCGCAGCGCGGGCAGTCGCCCCAATCCTGCGCGTCGGTGTTCGTGGTTTGCGTGACGGCATCGGCCTTGAGGTTCGCGGTCGCGTCGGCGGGGATTCGCAATGCCTCCCGGTGGAACATGTCCATCACGTCGGCCGGGTCCCGTTTGCCGTGTTCCACGTCGGAGAGCGCCTGTTCCATCCGCGCGGTGAGCAGCACGTCCTTCAGGCGTGGCTCCACCACGTCGGTGAGGCGTTCGCCTTCCGTGGTGGCGTGGAGCTGACGGCCCTTGCGTTCCACGAGTTTGGAGCGCACGAGCTTTTCGATGGTGTCCGCGCGGGTGGCTGGCGTGCCGATGCCGCCGGAATGTGATTCGTCGTCATCGAGCGCCGCCTTGAGGCTTTTGTCCTCCACGTACCGGCTCGCGTGCTCCATCGCGGCCAGCAGTGTGGCCTCGGTGAACGGTTTGGGCGGGCGGGTCTCGCCTTCCTCGACCGTGACCTTCCCGACAGGGCGAATGACGCCGCCTTCCATGAGGTTCGACGGGATCACGTTTCTTCCTCCCGCCGGGTTCGCGGTTTCCTCGTCTTCCGGTTCGGGCCCGTGGCCGGTTTCGACGGCCTTCCATCCTGCGGATACGGTCTCGTCGGAACGGCTGGAGAACTCCCTATCGGTGTCGTCGGAAAGCCGTGCCTTCACTTCGGTGACGATGTGCACATGGTCGTCGCCCACGGCTTCCCACATGCGGCGCACGATGCGTGTCATCACCTTGCGTTCGTCGTCGGTCAGGCCTTCCAGCTTCCCGGCGTCCAGTTGCATGGTCGGCAGGATCGCGGTGTGGCCGGCCACCTTCGCGTCGTTGACGGCCAGCTCCGGGCGCGGGTGTCCGGGTATGCCCCCGCGTGTGACGAAACCCTGGGCGAGTCTGCCGGATTCGAGGAGCGCCGTGAGCGTTTCGAGGTCGTCGTGCGTGATGTACCGGCTGTCGGTGCGCGGATAGGTGGCGAGTTTTGAGTTCGTAGAGGTGCTGCAACGCCTGGAGCGTGCGTGCGGCGGTCATGCCGTGCAACCGGCTCATGTCCTTCTGCAAGCCGGTCAGGTCATACAAGCGGGGCGGCCGGTCGTTCACCTTCCTCCGGTTCACGGATATGATGCGGAAGCGGCCGTGTTCGACCTGGCCGCACAGCAGCATCGCCACCTCGCGGTTGTCGATCCGTTCGCTGGAGAGCCGCCATCCGCCCATGTCCGCGATCACGGTCCAGAACGGGACCGGCTTGTGGTTCCTGATCTGCCGGTCGCGTTCCGCGATCATGGCGAGCGTCGGCGTCTGCACGCGGCCCACGCTGAACCGTGCGTTGTAGAGCAGCGAGTATGCGCGGCTCGCGTTCATGCCGATCAGCCAGTCCGCCTTCGACCTGATCTCCGCCGACCATGCGAGTCCCCGGTATTCGGATTCCGGTTGCATCGCACGCCACGCGGCTTGGATGGCCTCCGCTTCCAGGCTCGCCACCCACAGGCGCAGTTCCGGCTTGCGCGAACCTTCCATGTCCGCGATGCGGCGGAAGATGGCCTCGCCCTCGCGGTCGGGGTCGCAGGCGTTGACGAGGCAATCCACATCCGCGCGCCGGATCAGCTGCACGATCTGCCGGTACCGGGAGCCGGCACCGCGCTCCTCGCTGATCTTCCACCGCCAATGGCCGGACGGGTCCACCGGCAGCGTGTCCAGGCTCCATTTCCCCCAATCCCTGTCCTTGTAGTCCTCTGGCATGGCAAGGTCAATCAGGTGGCCCTGCGCCCATGTCACGAGCAGCTGGCCGCACTCATAGCATCCGTCCTTCTGGACGGGCGCGGCGCACAACGCCTGTGCGATGGCCGTGGCGACCGATTTCTTTTCCGCGATGACGAGTCTCATTCGCGCTCCTTCCGATTTTCTGGATTCCTTGATTCTTGTCCGACATGCGAGGGCCGGCACGGGAATCCCTTCCCGGCCGGCCCTGGATGGAGAGGCGTCGCCAAGGTCAGGCGGCGAAGCCGAGCAGCGGCGCGAACACGGCGGCGATGGCCAGCACCGCGATCAGCATGAGGATGACGCCGGCGATCCACGCGATGGCCGTCACCAGCGTGCGGCTCCAGGTCTGTCCGCCGGATTCCACGATCATCGGGCTGCCCATGCGTTTGCCGATGATCGCGCACACGCCCGAGGCGACCACGCACAGCAGCACGAGCACCACCTGGAGCATCCCGTTGAGCTCGACCAGCCACGTCCACAGGCCCATGAACCAGCCGGCGAGCATAGAGAGAAACGATTCCATTGATTTTCCTTTCATCTGATTGGAACGACGCTTCCGATTCTCGGCCGCACAACGGCCGGCCACGGGGCGCACCGTCTACACGCCGGCCTTCCGCCATGGGGAATGTAGACGCCATGCCCCGTGGAACGCGCGACGGGAAGGCAGACTTGCCCTTGACGGAAACCAGAGCGAAAGGAAGATCGTCGTGGCGAACAACCAGAACACCATGCGTGACATGAAACGCAGCATCCTCAAGGCGGTGCGCGACAGCCAGAAGACGAAACAGGATGCGATGGACGAGTACGTGGCGGCGCGCGTCAACATCAAATCATTGGAGGGACGTCTGGAAGAGGCCCGCGAGAAGGCCACCCTGCTGCGCAGGAAGGCGAAGGACGCGGGAAACACCAGCGCCGAACTGAAAACGGCGGACGACCTCATAGACGCGCGATGGACGGGGACGGAAGACGGGTCGGCGGAAGACGGATCACCCGAAAACGCGAATCCGGGAACCGTGAACCCCGAGCGGGAGCATCCGGCCATGGAAGGAAACATGGAAGGCGGTATGCCGGGCGAGCCGAACCGTTGGGAAGGCGGTGAATCGTGAACCGGCCGGAACCGCGTCCGCTGCCGAAACCGCTGCGCGTCCTGTGCCTGCTCGTCGCCGCGCTCCTCGTGTGCTCGCTGGGCGTCATCGTCGCCAACCACCAGCCGTCAACGGCCGGCGACGACCACGGCTCCGCAACGGACGCGAAACAGGAGTCCACGGGCAAAAGGAAAACGGAATCGAGCCCGCAACGGTACGCCGGCCTGGAGGCGGCGGGAATCCCGGTTCCCGGCGACTGGTCTCAGCGCACCACCGCGTTCCCCGTTGACACCCACAAGGACGGCACCCGCACGCTCTCCGAAAACGCGGACGGCATCACGCTGCACAATGGTTCCGGCCCGATCGACACCGCATTGGAAACGGTGGACGCGCTGCTCGATCCAAACGGCAGCGACGACGAATGGCGCAATAACGTGTTCGCGCTGCTCGGCGACGACGGTGCCGGGGAGAGCCATCCGGTCTCCGACGCGCCGCGCTGGTGGTGGACCCAGCGCCGCTTCCACGCCGGATCCGTATGCTCGGGCCAATACGATGACAAGTACGTCAACTACGCCTACACCTGCACCTCCGACGGCAAATGGGAAGGCTCGGATACGGATGCCATCCAGTCCCAGCCGTTCTGGACGACGAAGGCAACCAGCTTCCCGATCCCGGAAGGCAGCGGACCGTCATCCACGACGGATCCGCAGCAGACCGTCAGCCAGGCGTACAACACCGTGCTCTTGCCGATGGACGACGGCAACTGGCACGTCACCGTCTACTGCCCGGCCGCGCTCGACGCGCCATTGCTGGACAAGGATGCCAACGAGCTCGACCCCGATCAGGTGAAGGCCGGCGACGAGGCGTACACGGTGATATCCGCCACCGGATACGGCACGGTCCAGCATCCCTGCCGGACCGTGGAGGTCGTGGTCGGCGGGCAGAAGCCCTTCTGGTCGCTGAGGAACACGCAATGAGCCGGGCCAGCCGTCATCGGATCCTCGCGGCCATGCTCTCGGCGTGCCTGCTGTCCCTGCTCGGCGGATGCACGCCGTTGACCGTGCTCGCGGTCCTCGGCGGCTGCAAGGACGGCGGCTCCAACGGATCGGCGGGAGGCACCACGGGAAGCGTCACGACCGGCGAGGTGCGTGACGGCATGACCATCGTGCAGACCAAGGCGTGGTTCAACGGATCCGACGGGCCCGACAACGTGTGCCAGGCCTATCCGGACGGGCAATGCACCTGGTGGGCGTGCATGAGAGGCCATAAAAACGGATTGGACGTGGGCTCCTACTGGGGCAACGGCGGCGACTGGGCCGCCAGCGCCACCGCCGCCGGATGGAAGACCACCCGCACCGATCCCGTGGCCGGCAGCATCGTCAGCTACCCGCCCGGCGTGGCCGACGCGGACACCCTCTACGGGCACGTCGCCGTCGTGGAAAGCGTGGACGCCAAGGCCGGAACCGTGACCATCAGCGAGATGAACGGGCGCGCCGGCCTGGGCATCGTCAACCACCGCACGCACAGGATCGACGTCGGCGCGGTCTACATCCTGCCCAACGGCAGTGTGTCCACCAATGGTTCCACCGGCACGGATTCCACGTCATCCGGTTCCGAATCGTCCGATTCGTCGTCATCGTCCGGCTCGTCGTCCTCCTCTTCGGATCCGGTGGAGGCGGCATGGACGTGCTCCAGTTCCGACTCGGGCTCCACGGACGTGGTGGTGGACTACGACGGCGACGGCACCCACGCCACGCCGGAACAGGCCCGGGCCATCGCCAGGAAGATGATCGCCTCGTACAAGGACTGGGGCGACGGCGACTATGACGCGCTCGTATGGCTGTGGAACAAGGAATCGGGATGGCAGTGGAATGCCACCAACCCAAGCAGCGGCGCTTACGGCATACCCCAGGCGTTGCCCGCCTCGAAACTGGCATCGGCCGGCGATGACTGGAAGGACGACGCCACCACCCAGATCAAATGGGGATTGAACTACATCGCCGGACGGTACGGCAGCCCCAGCGCCGCCAAGACGTTCTGGCTCGCCCACAACTGGTACTGAGGGGCGGGACACGTGAGGGGGGGCCGAGCATCAAATCTCGGCGGAATCATCTGACCCGTAGACGCCATGCCCCGCGCGACCGCCCGTATGGACTGATGATCGGAGCCATGCCCGCCGGACGGCGCGGCACCGATCATCCAAGGGAAGGAAGGACGCATCATGCTGATGGAACCCGACGAATACACGCCCCAGGAACGGGCCCTGACCGACAAGGCGAAGGAGCTGATCGAGCAGCACGAGCTCGACTGGGGCAACGGGGAATGCTTCATCCAACGCGACGCCGGCCACAGCGAACTGTACATGACGCTGGAGGCCCCCAACCACGCCACGGTCTCGGTCACGGTGCCGGCCGAGGCGGACGAGAAGGGGCTGAGGCGCGCCATGGCGGACGGGCTCCTCGACTTCGATCCCGACGAGGAGTTCGACGAATACTGGTCCCGCGAGTTCGCGGCACGCAACGGGTTCACGCCCTCCGGCTTCCTGTCCGGCCTCCAGGAAGACAAAGCGTATTTCGGTCTCCGATCTGAGGCGTTGCTTCATCCCGATCAAAGCAACGCCGGGCAAGGCAACGAAACGATTGCGGAGATCCGCTGGACGGAGGAGGACCTTCGGCACTGGCTGAAAGACCATGACTGGCCCGACAACAACGAGAACATGGACGCGATGCGCGACATGATCTCGGCCAGGGAATTGCAGGACCGCAGCATCGAGGAAGGATGGGAGATCATCGACGCGATGGTGGACGACGGCCGGCTCGCCCGCAAAGACGAAGGCGAGAAGGCCGAAACGTCCGAAACCTACGATCCCGCGAACCCGGCCGACCCGTTGAGCATTGCCGATCCGTCTGCCTCGGCCGCAGCCACACGATAAAAGACCCGAGCGAAGGAGCATAATCATGGCCGGATTGAAGGACTACCAGATCAGCGTGTACGTCGCCAACCTGGGCAAATACGCGGAGGGCGTGTTGCAGGGCGCGTGGATCACGCTGCCCATGCCCGCCGAACGCTTGCAGGACACCCTGAAGACCGAGGTGGGATTGGGCGGCCGGTACGAGGAGTACGCGATCCACGCCTACGAGGGCGGGGAAGGACTGCTCGCCACCGTGGCGAATCCCGGCGAATACGAGTCGCTGACGGACCTGAACCTCATGTGCCGCGCGTTCGAGTCGCGCGAGGACGACGACCCGGACGTGTACGAGAAGGTGCAGACGGTCCGCGACGATCTTGACGCGGTCCCGCGCACCCCGTTGCAGTACGCGAACCTCGCGTTGAACTCGGACGAGATCCCCTATCACTCTTATGATGCGCCGTCCTCGGCCGAATCGAAGGAGGCGAAGTATGCCTGGACCGCCGTGAACCAGGGGTGGGCATCGGATGCCGTGTGGTCCATGTTCGATACGGGGCTCGGCTATCTGATCGATATGGAGATGTACGGCCGGGATCTCAAGCTCGACGGCGATGTGTCGCTTGGCGACAACGGCTATCTGGAGGACGCGGACTGGCCGAGCGATATCGACGGCCGGTACTCGCGCGAGGAGATCGCCGAGGAGGTCGAATGGCTGGATGATTTCGACGCGAAGACCGGTTCGCCGGCCGCGTTCGACCTCGCCTCGCTCGTCCAGCCGGGCGAACGCATCGCGGACTACACGATTTCCGGCACCGGCACGAACTGGGGAGCCCCCTCATACCAGTGCATCGTGGAGGAGGGTTCCACCGATATCCATGCCGCGCTTGAGGACACGATGCACCGGATCATCGACGCGCGCGCCGCTACTGGCGACGCCGTGGACGTGCTGCGCGAGACCATGGGCGCAGTGCCCGCAGCATCCATCGGCGAAGGCGACGGCATGAGCCCGATCGACCTCGATCTGGGATATGTGCTGCCCGGTGCCGTCACCTCGTTCGCGGAACGCGCGCAGGCGTGCGACCCCTCGGACCCGCTGAATATGACCGATACGGCCGGTTCCGCCCTTTCCAAGTGAGAAAGGACGGACGAGATGGCCTCGACGCCTTTTGACATGGAGGGTGTGAACCGTGACCTGCTCGCGGCCGGCAATCCCGCCAAGCCCGACATGCAATCCATCCTGCGCAGGAACGCGCGCGATCTCGTGCTGGGGAACGCGATTCTGGTCTCTTCCGCCGATGCCAGGGAACTGGAGTTCGGCGTCCACATGGCGTATTCCGACGCGGACGGCGGCTTCGACACCGATCCGAGCGAGGACGTGTGGTTCGAGGCGTCCTCGCTCCCGATTCCCAATGAACGCCCTGATCTGCCTCCCGACAACGCGCTCAGGATCAGGGTCACGGACGTGCTGACCGAATACGGGTTCACGGACATTGACGTGAAAGCCCCGGACAGGACGCCGGAAGGCATCTGGATCGGTTTCGAGGCCATGCAGCCGGTCAGGCTCGACGTGACCTCGGCCCAGGGAGGGCGTTCCGTTTCCTTCACCCTGACAGCAGCCGAGGCCAACGATTGGCGTTCCGGCCGTCTCGACGCGCACGGCCTCTCACGCATGGCCGTCGAACGGGTTCTCGCCAGGCCGGGCGACACGGTGACGCTCGCCTACGGGGATTCGCTGTTCCGGCCGGCGGTGATGTGCGACGGTTCGGGAAGGCTTCCCGAGCATCGCGTCAAGGCCGGTATCGGCACGTTCGTCATCGGCCGTGAAAGCGAGGCGGTCATGCCCGAGATACTGCGGATCGACCGCACTGTTGACCCACGAGACCCGCTCGTGATCGAAAAGGCGTTCGGAAAGGAGAACGACATGGAGAACGGGAATGTCCCCGAATACTGGAAAGGCCTGATGGACGAGGCCGGTCTGCCGTTGGCGGGCATCGTGCGCGAGCACGGCGGCGGGTTGATGGACTTCCACCGCATGAAGGGCATCGAACGCCTGACCGGTTCGAGTGACTGGGATTTCTACTCCTGGACGGTGGATAATTACGACGATGACCTGCTCGACGTGTGCGAACGGGAGAACGCCGCCGACGTGCTCGCCGACGTGCAGGCATGGTGGAAAACGAGCCAGCCCGACATGCGGCAACACGTGGACGAGATGATGGCGGGCATCGACGCGGCCATGGGGCAGATCGACAATCGCCTGTACGCCGCCGCCGAAAAGGAGTTCAAGGAGCGCGCGTTGGACCCGGACGGGGAATGCTACCAATTGGACGGCGGCACGTTCATCTCCCAGGAATCATTCGACGGCATCTGCGGCGACCAACGCGACCGCTACATGGCATGGAAGAACCAGGCCGAACCCGCCAGACTCGTGAGCGCATGGGATGACCCCGCACGCCTGGACCGGCTCGTGGGCGACCTGATCGACGCGGACGATGGCGGCGGATGCTTCTACACCGACGCGCAGCCCATCGACTACACGCAGGGTATGGATTACAGCCCACAGCAGCTGGCCGCAGACAGCGGGCTGGGAGATACGGTCCCGCTGGCGTGTGAGTCCAACGCTTCCTACAGCCTCGCGCACCACCCCGATATCAAATTCACCGCCACCGGGTCTCCCGACGGCAGAAAGGCGCTGGAGGTCTCGGTTCCCGGTTCCGCCCGTCATGCGCTGATCACGGCCAAACCCGGAGCGTTCGACGTGAGCCTGCATGACGAGCGCGGCATCGTGTCCGGCGAATCCTTCCCCTACAGGGAAAACGATTCCTGGACGTACCGGCTTTCCGGCCAGGCGTTGCGCGGCGCGCTGGACCTCGCCGTCGGCTGGGCCGACCCACAGGAAACGTCTCCTGAGACCGCAGGGCTCGACCTCGCGTTGGATGACGGCATGGAAACGACACACGGACGATAAAGCGAAGGAGCACATGATGGACATGAATTGGACGGACGAGATACGCGACCCCGAACCCCTCAAGAGGCCCATCTACAACGCCGCCGACTACGACACGCGACACGGGGACCCGTATTACCGTGAACACAGCACCCGCGCCCCCGGCTCGATATCCGCTCCTGGTCGGACGAACCCGTGGAACAGGGGCTTGAAGCATCCGGTCTCGATGGTGCCAAGGCGCGTGTGGAACAGGCCATGATGCTGATCGAACAGGCCGGGGAATGCCTGCGCAGCGCCGATGCCATCGCCTTGGACATTGACCCGCATTACCTCGCGGCCGCGTTCACCGGCAAAACCGTAAGCCTGTGCGACCAGCTCGAACAGGCGACGAAGCAGACCGCCGCAGAAATCGAGGAAATGCGTCTCCAGGAGCCATCCGTGGAATCATCGGACGGCAACGATGATTCCACGGCCTTTTTCCAGGACTTTCTCGAAGGCAAGAAAATCGTCGGACTGTCCATGTGACGCGCCTGCGCTTGTAGACTTATGGAAGCATCGATTAAGGAGCCGATATGCCGAATCCAGCGCTGACTGAGAAAATCCGAAACCTTCCTCCTCTCTTGGACTCTCTGGAGCGGGACGCGGAGGTGTCCGACTTGCTTCGTCGTTCCGATGCTGCCCGAGAACGGTTCAGGCAGATGTTTCCTTTGGATGGGGTGGAGCAGTCAGCGCTTGAGGATTACCGTAAGGAATGGATGGCCCGCTATGTCTACAACTCCAACGCGATCGAGGGATCCACGCTGACGCTTGAGGACACCGAACTGGTGTTGGAGGGCGAGTTCGTGCCGACCGACTCGCCGGCAAGATACATCTTCGCCGCCCGTGGCGTTGCGGATGGCATGGCCTATGCGGAACGATTCGCTGAAGAGGAGCGGACGCTGAGTGTCGAGATGATCCAAAAGCTGCATGAAGTCACCGCATTGGACATGCAGCCCGCGCTCAGGGGTCGGTTCCGCCCCTACGGCTTCCAGGCAAGGATCACCGCCACCCGAGTGAAGACCGCCGACCCACTTGAAATCTACGAGGACATGGAAGCGCTCGTGGACGCGGTGAACGGTTCCAAAGACCACCCGATCCTCAAAGCTGCCGGATTCCACGCGATGTTCGAGAACATCCATCCATTCACGGACGGCAACGGGCGAACCGGGCGACAGATTCTGAATCTCATGCTCATGGCTGCCGGCTACCGGCCCGTAGCAATCAAACATGATGCCGGCCGCAGCTATGGGAAAAGTCTGGAAGCATGGCAGGTTGACGGCGATCCCAAGCCGTTCATTTCCCAGCTTGTCCAATGCGTTGATCAGGAAGAGCGCGCCGTAGCGGAAATCGTCGGCAGATTAAGAGAGAACCCTTTCTCGGGAAACGCCATTGACGGAATCGGTCTCAAAGACGGTCCGGCACGAGGGCGTTCCCTCTGATTGGAACGCTTCAGGATTGTGATAGGTGTACATGAATATGCGTTTTTACATATATTCATGTACACTTATATGCATGAAGAGGAGCGAGGCGATTGACCAGCTGCGCGAGATGGATGCCAAGTACTCGTGCTACGTGTATTGCAAGAACGAACTGGCCGTCGTGCTGGGCGAGCAGGGGCAGAAACTGAACCGAACCCTGTCCAGCCTAGTATCGGCGAAGGCGTTGGTCCGTGCCGCCCGTGGCGTCTACGTGTTCGCGTATTCCTCCCATCTCGGCGAGGGGACACTTCATCAGGTCGCAAAGCGGTTGCGTTCCGGCGAGCTGGTGTGGGAAAGCCTCGAAAGCGCTCTGTCGCGCTGGAACGTGATCAGCCAGATTCCGGTGGATAGGGTCACGTTCATGACCACGGGCCGCGAAGGCGAGTTCCATACCCCGTATGGGGTGATCGAGTTCACGCACTGCAAGCTCAGCTGGGACCGCATCCTGCCGAACCTGATCGCCCGCGATGACGGACTGACGCCGCTCGCGTCGAAACAGTGGGCGTATCGTGACCTGAAGGCCGTCGGACGCAACCTCGATCTGGTGGACATGGACGAATTGGAGGACGACGATGACTGGAACTGACGAACCGTTCAAGTACAAAGCCATGGCAGCACAGATCGTTTCCGCCGAGGACATGGGCAATCTGCTTCCCGTGGTCGAGAAGGAACTTCTGCATTATCGAATCCTGGACGCCATGATGCGCGAGGGTTTCTTCTCCTCGCTGGTGTTCCAGGGCGGCACGAGTCTGCGCCTGTGCCACGGGTCCCCGAGGTACAGCGAGGACCTTGATTTTGCCGGCGGCACCTCGTTCGACATGGACACCCTTAAAGGGCTTGGCTCCTGCATCTCCGATTCGCTCTCGGGGATGGGCGATGATGTGACGGTCCGGGTCAAGGAGCCGAGACCCGACGCCGATGGGCTGACGCGCAGATGGCGTATAGCGATTCGCACGGCCGGTCAGCGCAAGGATCTGCCGAGCCAGACAATCAAGCTGGAGGTGGCATCGATTCCCGCGTACGAGCCGCAGCATCGTCCCGCCTTGGTCAACTATCCGATGTTCCCGGCCTTGTCGGGTCAGATCATCCTCGATGCGGAAAGCCCCACCGAGATTCTTGCCGACAAGCTGCTCTCCTATGCCTGCGCATCGCACCTGCGGCGACGCGACCTGTGGGACATGTGCTGGTTGGCGTCGAGAGGCGACGTCGATTCCCGACGGGCGATGGAGCTTGCGGAATTGAAATCATCTGATTACGGCGAAGAAGGACTTTGGGCAGACCGTGCTGATCGCGTGGCGGGGGTCGCCGATGTGATCGGCTCGGATGCCTTCGCCGACGAGATGCGCCGGTTTCTCCCCGCCGGCCTGATGACATCCACGGTCGAATCCCCACGTTGGAGCACATGGGCGATCGAACAGATCGGGACGTTGTACGGCACTCCAGGCACTCCATCGTCGGCCGATGCGGTTCCCGGATTCCCTATTTTCGGTGCGTCGAACGACTCCAGTCCAACCCGCTGAACGCTAAGGAGGTCTGCGATGTCGAATCTGGACTATAAGTTGCCTGAGCCGACAAAGGCGCAATTGGAGTACGCGCGTTACCTTAGTCGTTTCCAAGCGCCGCGTGAACGCCGGACTCTTTTCGCCCGCACCGAATCGGATATCGCAGCCGCCTTCCGTGAAGAGACCGCGAACCATTCCTGGAACGCCGACGACCTTGCCTCCCAGGCCGGTATCGATCCCCGGTTTGCCGATGCTCTGCTCCAGCGGGGCGAAGCCCCGATTGAAGCGGTGTTCTCCGCAGCCGATGCGCTGGGGATAGACATAGCCGCGTTGCCGCTTTCCAGTCTCGGGAACACTCGGTGAGCGGTGTTGGTATGCGCCAATATGCGCAAAGAAGCATGTTGGCGTATACCGTTTGTTCATCCGATCCTCGCGGTGCTAAGGGAATAGGTGGCGACGCTGCCGGCTGTTCCGACGACCTGGTTCATGGGCATGGTCAGTCTCATGTCCGTGCGGGTGGTGGATTCCACGGCGTTACGCATTTCGTCCTGCACGAGGCCGATGTAGCGCATGGTGGTGGCGATGTTGGCGTGCCCCAGCATACGGCTGACAAGCACGATGTTGCAGCCGTTCCTGTAGTAGACGCATGTGGCGAACCTGCGGCGCAGGCTGTGCGACGGGTATCCGGTTGCCGTCTTGATCCTCTTCGCCACGTAATCGACGCCGCAGTGTCCCTGCACGTCTCCGGGGAACAGCCACACGCCGGTGCGTTTCCTCAATGTCGCCGCAAGTCTTGCCGGCACGGGAAGGATTCGCTCTTTGTTGCCTTTGCCGTGGACGTGGAGCACCATGCCCTCGGCGTTCTCCTCCAGATCGGTCTTCAGGTTGATTCTGGTCATTTCGATGCGGCGCAGGCCGCAGAACGCGCCCAGCATGACGGCCAGCCGCGCGTTCTCGTCGGGTGATGCGAGTCCTTGTTCGATGTTCTCCTCGGGACAGATGCAGCCGGACGGAAGGGTCATGGGCACGGTGGGCACTTCGTCCGCCGGGTTGCAGCGGGCGAGTCCTCGTTTCATGCTCCATTGGTAGAAGACCTTGACGCAGCTGCGCACTCCGCGCCTGCCTTCGGTGCCCATGCCGGCAAGATAAAATATGAGGTCGTCTTCGGTCACGTCCGTGATGCTCTTGTTCACGATTTTGGAGAAACGGACGATTTGATACCATCGGGTTCTCAAGGTCTCTTCCGTACGGCCTATGGCTTCCATCCAGTCGATCCACAGTTCGATGGATTCCTTCCAATCCTCGCGTGGCTCGACATGCTCGCAGCTTTTCCTGTTCGAGTTCCAGTACTTCATGGCAGCTCCTTCGCATAGAAAAAGGAAGTGACGTCTTCGTCACTTCCCAGAAAATGCTATTTGCGATTGCATGGAGCCTAGCCAATGTTCTTGCCGACGGCTGAAGCTCTTCGGAAAACCAGGTGCATCGAGAAGAATTGTCGAGACACGCCGATTTGAAGGACAAGCAAAGCAGGTGTATTCTCTATTTCTGTTGCAAAAAGCCCTACGGCTGCAAGCCAGAACCGTATATCGGACGGTCACTGGTTCAAGCCCAGCCGCAGGAGCTCACCTGAACGGGTAACTCCGGACGGGATGAAAATTGAATATTCCTGCGTAGCTCAGTTGGCAGAGCATCCGACTGTTAATCGGACGGTCACTGGTTCAAGCCCAGTCGCAGGAGCCATCGAAAGCCTCGGTTCTCCGAGGCTTTTTTTATTTTCATCGCATTGGTGACCAGACACGACACCCCATCACCAACCGGGAAGTCCATGGCGAAGACCTCACCACTACTCACACCAGGCAGACAGGTCACTGTCAATTCACCGATGAGAGGCACGGTATTCCCAGTATCAGTTTGGGTATACCGCGCAAATCTTACATCGAGACCTTGGTCAGGGGCATGGCGGAGTCAATCGGGAAGTCGGGGGCGCTGGGGGCCACGCCGGCTTCGACCAGGTTCACGCCGAGCATGGCGACCATGGCACCGTTGTCGGTGCAGAGCTTGATTTGCGGGATACGGACGTCGACGCCGTAGTTCTCGCCGAATTCGAGCAGTTTGGCGCGCAGCTGCGAGTTGGCGGAGAAGCCGCCGCCCACGATCAGCGTGTTGGAATCGTACTGCCGGCAGCCGCGCATGGCCTTACGGGCCAGCACGGTGGCCACGGAATCGGCCAGGGAGGCGCACACGTCGTCCACCGGAATCTCATGGCCGGCGGCCTGCTCGCTTTCCACCCAACGGGCCACGGCGGTCTTGACACCGGAGAAACTGAAATCATACGGGTGCGCGGCACCGGCCTTGCCTTGGGTCAGACCCATCGGCACCTTGATGGCGTGCGGGTCGCCGTTCTGGCCGTGGCGGTCGATGTGCGGGCCGCCCGGATACGGGAAGCCGAGCAGGCGGGCGACCTTGTCGAAGCACTCCCCCGCCGCGTCATCCAGCGTGGTGCCCACCACACCGATCTCGCGCGGCATGTCCTCCACATGCAGCAGCGAGGTGTGGCCGCCGGAGACGATCAGAGCCAGCGTGTCCTTGGGGAACGGGCCGAACTGCAGCTGAGTGACGGCGATGTGCCCGATCACATGGTTGATGCCGTAAATCGGCTTGTTCGCAGCCCAAGCCAGCGCCTTGGCGCCGGACACGCCCACGGCCAGGCAACCGGCCAGTCCGGGACCGGCGGACACGGCGATGGCGTCCACATCCGCCAACGTCATGTTCGCGTCGGCGAGCGCCTTGGACACGCACGGCACGAAGGCCTCAGCGTGCGCACGGGAGGCGATTTCGGGGATCACGCCGCCGTATCGCGCGTGTTCCTCCATGGATGAGGCCACGACGTTGGAGAGCAGTTCGCGGCCGCGTACGATGGCGGCTGCGGTTTCGTCGCAGGTGGATTCAATGCCCAGTACAACCGGTTCGCTCATCGTGCTTCTCCGTTCTTCTCCGTTTGCTTGCTGGTGATGTCTTCAATGTCCGCCGATGCCGTCTGCGGGGCGGCAAAGCCCGCGACCCTAGGTTTCAGGTCCAAGCTCATGGTGTATGCGTCGATGCCTTCGGGCTGGTAGTAGCGTTTGCGCAATCCCATGCGTTCGAATCCGAACCGCTGATACAGGGCCAGCGCAGGGTCGTTATCCACACGCACTTCGAGCAGCATGCGCGAGGCGCCCTGACGTTTCGCCCTGTCGACCAACGCCTTGAGCAAAGCTGCGGCGATGCCTTGCCGCTGGTATGCCTTGCCCACGCCGATGGTCATGAGCTCGGCGTCCTCGCCGTCGTACCAGAAGCCGGCGTAGCCGCGGACAACCGCCTGTTCCGCCTCCCCCAGCACATCCAGCAGATACGTACGGGCGGGCGCGTCCAGTTCCTCTCGCACCATGTTCGCATTCCATGCGCCACGGCCGAACAGTTCGCCTTCCAACTGTGCAATGGAGCGAACCGCGAGTTCACGACTCACAGCAGTGATATCAACAATCATCGGGCCACAACCCACTTCACGCCTTATCGGCACCGGCATGGCCGAGCACGTGCTTCAGCGGATTCGGCACTTCGGCGTCCGGCCGGCGCAGGTACAACGGTTCGACCGGCACGACCTGGTCGCCACGCAGTTCGCGGCTTAACGCGGTGGTCGCAAAGACGGCGGGCCCGGCTTTCCCGGCATCCAATACCGATCCGTCCACCACGGAGCCCAGCGCATGCAGTCCCTGCCAGACGGACGCGTATTTGGCCGCGCCGTGGCCGGCCACATCCACCACATAGCTGACGCCGTCGCGTTCGCCGTGTTCCGCGAGCGCCGCGTTCACCCGTTCGACGATATGCTCCGGGTAGTCGATATCCATCTCGATCCAGCGTCGTTCGGCGACGTCCTCGTCCGGCAGGCTGATGCTGCCGTGGTTGAGCGAGAAGTACAGCTGCTTGCGGCGCGCATCGTTGACGCACAGCGTGACGTGGCGGTCGAGTTCGTGTTCCTTGGACTCGGCGTCCGGGACGTCACCATCCGATTGGCGCGAACTCAAGCGCGGCACGTCGGCCAGGAAATCGATGCCGTCGAACATGGCGCTGCCACCCAGCACGAAGCTCATCATCTCGCCTTGCGGGTCGAGTACGTTCTGTCCGACGAGCTTGGCCCCGGTGGCGAAGGCCAACGCCTTGGCGGCCACGATGCCGGCGCGCAGGCCGGTGAATGGCGCCGGGCCGATGCCCACGACGATCTCCTCGATATCGGCAGGAGTCAGGCCGGCCTCCTCGACCGCGCGCGCGATATTGACCTGCAGTTTCTCCACATGGGTGCGCGAATCGGTCTCCACAATGGGCTCGCGCCCCACAATGCCGACCGTCGAGCCGAATGAGGTGTCAATCACCAACGTGCAACCCATGAATCCTCCTAGTCGTAAAGCCTCTAGAGAGTGTACATCGAGGAGTCTATGGGCGCATGGCTTATTGCAGGTCGAACGCGGCCCATCGCTTGCCGACTGGGACGAATGCGACGGTACGAGTGCCGTTGCTGGTGAGTTCGCCGTCTGATCCAGCGGATGCGGCCTCTGAGGAATCGAGAGGTCGATCGATATGGATTTCAAGTCGTTCTGGCGCCAAGGCGGTGGCCATTTGTTCGCCCCACTCCATAAGCACCACCGTGTTCTCGCCGGGGTCTTCAAGTTCTTCGTCCAATCCCAGCGATTCCAGCTCGTCCAACAAACGCCCGATGGCGTCCTGCCCCGGCGCATAGGCTGAGCCGCCCAGACGGTAGGCATCCACATGCACCAGATGAGCCGGAGTGCCGTCGGCGAAATGCCCGTCAAGTTCGCGGGCAATGGTGAATGTAGGAGACACGATGGGTTCGGTAATGCCCAGCCCCGCGCCGAAGCCCTGGGCGAATGTGGTTTTGCCGGCACCAAGAGGGCCTGAGAGCAGCAATACATCGCCGCCGTGTACCATTCCGGCCACGCGGCGGCCGAGCTCCTGCATGGCCTCGCTGGTGGGAGCCGCAATAGTGTGTTCGCTCATAAATACCCCTTTATCGACTTTTACCGACCTTTATGACTGATGACTTCAATGCAGCGTTCCAGCGCATATACCGGGTCGCCGCCGTTCGTTTTGCTTTGCTCATCCGCCCAGGCGAGCATACGGATGCAATGCGCGAGTCCTGCCGAAGTCCAGCCGCCAAGTTGGCGCATCGCATTCTTCAGCACCCACGGATTGGTTCTCGCTTCGGCCTGTGAAATCGTGCCGGCCCGGACCGCCGAGGCTTTGGCAATGGTACGGAGCTTCATGGCCAACGCGCCGATCAGCGCGATGGGATCGGTCCCTTGTTCCACAGCTGCACGCATCATGACGATGGCTTCTGCGGTTTTGCCTTCCACGGCCTTGTCTGCCACGGCAAAACCGGTGACCTGCGGATTGGCGGTCAAATACTGGTTGACACGGTCGAGCCCCATCGGATTATCGTCAAAGTCGAAACACAGTTGCTCGCACATGGCGGCGAGTTCGCCGGTTTTGCCGCCGAGCACGGATACCAGCTGCTGCGCGGCCATCGGTTCGACTCTACGACCGCGTTTCTCGAATTCTCCGAGTACGAAATTGAGTTGGGCATCCGGTTTCTTCAAATCCGGTACGTCCTCTTTGCGAGCGCCGGCTTTCACCAGTTGGTCGATGATCTTGCGCCCTTTGACGCCGCCCTCGTGCTGGCAGATCACCACGCTGGAGCCGTTCGGATCCTTGGCGGCCTGCTTGGTGTACGTCACCAGAGCTTCGGCGAGCTTTTCGTCGGCATTCTGCAGGTTGACGAGTTTGACCACGGCAACGTCGGAAAGCAACGATGGGCTGACGGCTTCATCGAAGGCATATTGGTCGGCCGATGTGGCGTCGAGCTCGATGAGTTCGGCGTCGGGTCGCGCCTTCAATGCTTGTACGCACAGTGCCTTGGTGCGCGCGTCGTTCAAATACGAGTCGCCTCCGGGCACCACGGTTACCGGTACGTTCGCTGCTGTTTTCGCCATGCCCCCATCTCGCCACACAGGTTGGACAATGACCTGCCGGTATAACTGCCCGGCAGCACTCCGCGATTAGGCGTATGCCTCATCCAACAGGGCGTCGATATCCGCGAAACGCTTGGGACCGGGACGCCATACCGGGCGACCGGCCGCGATGACCAGTGCCGGGTGTTCCAACGCGCGCAGGTCGTCCAGCGGATTGGCATTCAGCACAAGCAAATCAGCGGATTTGCCGACTTCCAAAGAACCGGTCTCGGCATCGACGCCGAGAATGGAGGCGTTGACGGCAGTGGCTGCGTGCAGGGCCTCAGCCGGACTGAAACCGGCATATGCGACCAGCAGCTCCAGCTCACGCCATGTGGCGTACTGCGGCACGAATGTCATGCCGGTATCGGTGCCGACGCCTATCATCAATCCGGCCTCGTGCGCCTGACGAGCACCTGAAACCATGCCGCCGACCACGTTCTTGGAATTCTCCAATTGGATGTCGGTGATGCCGGTCGCGGCGATTTTGATGGCGTTGACGCCAGCCTTGAGATTCTGCGCGACTGCGGTACGCGCCTCTTCCGGGGTGCCGCTGGTCAGTGCGATAAGCGGGGCACCATGGCCTTCGGGAATCGCCATCAGCGGTCCGGATGCCAAGATACGCGGTCCGAGGATTTGGCCTGCATCAATCTGATCGCGTAATGTCACGACTTCATATCCCACGTCGCCAAGCGTGCGGATCGTCGTAACGCCGGATTCCAGCAATGTTGTGGCGTTGTGTTTTACGGTTGCGGCCATGTACGGCTTGCCCAATGGCGAATGCGCGAATGTGGCGACCATGCGTTGGCCTTTGGGCGTCGCCAGCTTCGGATTGAGCGGCTTGCCTTGGGAGAACAGATGGGTATGCGCATTGATCAGCCCCGGCATCACGATTTTGCCGGTGCCGTCAAGATAGTGGTATTCGGCTGGCTATTGCGATGGTTGCTGCATCGAATACCGCATTGGCTATTCGGCTTGCCGCCGCGTAAAGAGGCGTTTCGTCTCCTCGCACCAGAGACTGAGACGGACACGCCAAGCGGAACCGAAGCGCACGCCAGGCATTCCGGCCTCATAACGGCGGACATGCTGGAGGCAACGGCTGACGAACACCAGTAGCATGCCGATACCGATTTCCACCGCCACAATCAGCACGGCACCCGTAACGCCGTCTTTCCATGGGATGACGGCCATCGTGCTGCCGCCCAGCCACAACGCCACCCGTTCCATCACCAGCGTGCCCCATGACGATATCCACGCGAATACGCCGGCCAGCCATGGCTCGCACCATGCGCAGGCCAGTGCCATCAATCCCGCCATCGTGGCCAATCCCACGAACGGCGACACCAGCAGGTTCGCCGGCACGGACAGCAACGGCAACTCCGGTTCCATCAACACCTGAATCGGCAGGGTGAACAACTGCGCGGCCACGGTCATCGCCATCATTTCGGCGATGCCGTGCGGCATCGCTCGCTCAAAGGCACCGGCCAGCCGCCCCGCAAACAGCACGATACCCAGTACGGCGGCCGAAGACAAGGCGAATCCGTAGCTGGCCGACATATCCGGATTCACCGCCAATACGCCGATTATCGTCCAGCACAGGGCGCTCAACGCTTGCGTACGCCGCCCCATCGCATACGTCAACGCACCTATCAATCCCATGATGAACGCGCGGGTGACCGAATCGCTGGGGAACATCGCCAATGCCAGCAGCACATATACGCCAGAGACCAGCAACGCCGTCAGCCGCCGATCAAGCAGCATCCACATGCATAACCGGCGCACCAATCCCGCCACCAGTACGAAGTGGCCGCCGGATACGGCCATGAGGTGCATGATGCCGGACTGGCGGAACTGATTCTCCAACGTTTGCGCATACGTGCTGTTGACCGGCATCGGACCGGTCTCGCCGCCGATATAATCCTGGCCAAGCACACCCATCGTCAATCCCGGCACCAACACACGCCCCTGATCGGACAATTGTTCGGTCACGGTGAAAAACGCCTCCTGCATATGCGCGATCGCGGCGAGATGCCACGGCGGAGCCCGCACCTGCGCTACCGGCTGTTTTCCTTCCAAGAGCAGCCATAGCGGTATACGTCCATATCTCGCTTGCTGCAATACGCCTGTCAGCAGATAGACCGCGCCTCGACGCAACTGCCCACAATACGATTCGTCGGCGTATACACGCACAGCGACCGTGGAACGTACATCCGTACCATTCACAGTGATGCCGCTCAGCCGTATGTCCGTCTGACAATCGTATGTGCGTTGGTCCGAAGCGATCACGGGCGTCGTCACCGTGGCCATGACTTCGTGGTATGAACTGGATTGGCGAGCTTGTGCGGAGGCAGGATCATGCCAGGCAATGGTGTCCGACGCGATTGCCGTCATACTGCCGATGCACGCCACCGCAACGCATACGGTCAATGTTCCCGTCCACCGGATCCGCAGGCGGAAAGACACCACGATCATCGCCGCCACGGCAGCACATGACGCCACTGTTATAGGCAATATTCGTGTGACAGGCCATTCCATGCCGATTATGGTGACGTCAATGCCAGCTCCGGCATCGGCCTTTGCCTGACCGGTGCCGAGTCCATCAGACATCCTCCATGCGAATAATGCGTGCGCTCCCAGACTCGCCGCCCACATCACTATGGCGATCGGCAGCATCCTCCAATCGCGGCTCCCCTGCTCGCGCAGTATCCAATCCCTGCTCATCCGACCGTCACCTGCCCTCGCATGGTCTCCAACGTCTTGGAGCCGATGCCTTTGACATCCAGCAGCTGATCGACTGATGTATACCCGCCAATCGCCGTGCGATGATCAATGATCCGCTGAGCGGTAACCGGCCCAATACCTTTGATGGATTGCAATTCCTCAGCGGTAGCCGTGTTGAGGTTGATGAGACCATGCGTGGAAGCGCCGGCATCGCTGCCGTCCGTCTGCATGTGCGGAGATTGCGTGGTATCCGATTCGGGGTTCGCTGTGGCATCGGAATGTTCCGACTGCTGCGGATCCGTGCGTTTCTCGTCCGTGGTGTTCTGCGATGGCATCGTCTGATCTCCAGCGGAGCCGCCCGTGGTCTGCATGGCGGTCGGTTGAGACAGCATGGCCATATTCATCGACTGTTGGACCAGCAATGCCAAGCTGATGCCAAGGGCGACGATCAGCAGCAATATCACGGCCAAGGCATGCCCAATGGTGAACGACAATCGCGGCTGATCCCGGGTGAGTCTGGCTGATTCGCCGACGACATCGGCGGAACGTACGCCAATCAGATCCGATAACGCACGTTTGTCACGGGTCGCCTGCCGCAGGCCGCTCTGCGCCCTTTGGTGCGGATGGCCGGCCGGACGAATCCGTGCATGGCCGGGAGGCGGCGGAGGCGTCGTGGGCCGTTCCACTCGCGGTTGGGGCATGGCTTCGCTCTGCCTGCTGAATGCGCGCAAACGGTTGGCGGCATGGTCTGCGCGATGGTTATGAGAAACGCCCATGCATCCACGCTGATGGATTCATGGGCGTTTGTCCAGCTGAAACGGGGTATGTGGTTCTAGCTTATGAAGTTATCCACAATTGAGGTGGGGCGGTTGACGCTCCCCTCAGTCTCGCTACACGAGCCAGCTCCCCTCGAAGAGGGGAGCCTAACCCGCAACAAGTCACTCCGCGGGAACGATGGAGACGATCTTCGGGGCCTTGACGATCACCTTGCGCGGCTCCTTGCCGCCAAGACGGTCGGCGACGGCGGCCAGCGCCTGCTTCTCGAGATCGGCCGGATCGATGTCGATCGGCACTTCGAGCTTGGCGCGCACCTTGCCCTTGATCTGCACCACGGCGGTCACGGTGTCGTGGCCCACGTAGCGTTCGTCGGCCACCGGCCACGGCTCGGCGGACAGGGATTCGGCGTGACCAAGCTTGCTCCACATCTCCTCGCAGATGTGCGGGGCAATCGGCGCGAGCATCAGGATCAGCGGCTCCACGGCGGCACGCGGCACGGCCTTCAGACCGGTCAGGTGGTTGTTGAGCACGATGAGCTTGGCGATGGCGGTGTTCGGGCGCATGTCTTCCATTTCCGCGGTCACTTCGGCAATCGTGTTGTTGAGCAGCTTCAGGGTCTTTTCGTCCGGCGTGTCCTCAGTCACATGGGCCTGGCCGGTGGTCTCATCGACCACATTGCGCCACAGACGCTGCAGGAAGCGCATGCCACCGACCACGTTGCGGGTGTTCCACGGGCGAGACTCGTCCAGCGGGCCCATGCTCATTTCGTACAGGCGGAAGGTGTCGGCACCGTAGTTCTCGTACATGTAGTCCGGGGTCACGATGTTCTTGAGGGACTTGCCCATCTTGCCGAACTCGCGGTTGGCATGTTCGCCGTTCCAAGTGAAGGTCGGCTCGCCGGAGGCGCCGGCCGGGCCTTCCACGACCTCGTCGGCCGGCACGTACTGGCCGCGGTCGTCGGTGTAGGCGTAGGCCTGGATCATGCCCTGGTTGAACAGCTCGTGGAACGGTTCGGCCGAGTCCACGTAGCCGAGGTCGAAGAGCACCTTGTGCCAGAAGCGGGAGTAGAGCAGGTGGAGCACAGCGTGTTCGACGCCGCCGATGTACAGGTCCACACCGCCTTCATCACCCGAGTACTTGTTGTGGTTCGGGCCCATCCAGTAGTCGAACTCGTCCTTCTCCACCATGTGCTTGGTGTCGGTCGGGTCGATGTAACGCATGTAGTACCAGCAGGAGCCGGCCCAGTTCGGCATGGTGTTGGTGTCGCGGTAGTAGGTCTTCTTGCCGTCGCCCAAGTCGAGCTCGACCTTGACCCAGTCCTCGTTGCGGCTCAACGGTGCCTCCGGGTTGGACTCGGCGTCCATCGGATCGAAGGTGCGCGGCTCATAGTCGGGCACGTCGGGCAGGTTGATCGGCAATGCGGAATCCGGCAGCAGGTGCGGGGTGCCGGATTCGTCGTAGACGATCGGGAAGGGCTCGCCCCAGTAGCGCTGGCGGGAGAACAGCCAGTCGCGCAGACGGTAGCTTACGGTGCCCTTGCCCACGCCGGCGGATTCGAGCCAGGCGTTGGCCTTGGCGATGGCGTCGTCCACGCGCAGGCCGTTAAGGCTCAGCGCGTCGCCCTTGGCTTCGGTGGCCTCGACGGAGGAGTTGATCACGATGCCGTCATGGGAGACGAACGGCGCCTTGCCCTCGTAGTTGGCCAAGTCGTCGCCGGAATCCGGCAGAGGCTTGACGGTGTAGATGACCGGCAGACCGAACTTCACGGCAAAGTCGTAATCGCGCTGGTCGCCACCAGGCACGGCCATAATGGCACCGGTGCCGTAGTCCATCAGCACGTAGTCGGCAGTAAACAGCGGGAGCTTCGCGCCGGTGATCGGGTTGGTGGCGTACAGGCCGGTGAACAGACCGGTCTTCTCACCGCCCTCGTCCACGCGGTCCTTGGCGGTCTTGGCTTCGGCGGCGAGCCTGTAGGCCTTCACCGCCTCGACCGGGTTGGCATAGCCGCCCTTCCAGTCTTCGGGTACATCGGCCGGCCATTCGGCGGGCACGTTCTCCAGCAGGTGATGTTCCGGGGAAACCACGGCGAACGTGGTGCCGAACAGCGTGTCGGGACGGGTGGTGTAGATTTCCATGTCCTTGTCACCGTCGGCAGTGGCCACGGTGAAGTGCACGGAGGCACCATGGGATTCACCGATCCAGTTGCGCTGCATGAGCTTGACCTTCTCAGGCCAGTTGATGCCGTCAAGGTCGGCGATGAGGCGGTGGCCGTACTTGGTGATGCGCATGGACCACTGGCGCAGCTCACGCTGGAAGACCGGGAAGTTGCCACGCTCGGACTTACCTTCGACGGTGACCTCCTCGTTGGCCAGCACGGTGCCCAGACCCGGGCACCAGTTGACCGGGGACTTGGAGATGTAGGCCAGGCGGAAGTCGTTCAAGATATCCTGCTGCTCGGCGTCAGTGAGGTCGGACCACTGCTTGCCATCGGACTCGTGGCCCGGAATGGACTTTTCACCGGATTCGAACTTGGCCACGAGCTCGGCGATCGGGCGCGCGGAGCCCTTGGAGCCGGACGGGTTGGTGGCGTCCTCGTCGTACCAGGAATCGTAGATGCGCGAGAAGATCCATTGGGTCCAGCGCACGTAGCCGGGGTCGATGGTGGCGAACGTACGACGGTTGTCGAAGCTCAGGCCCATACGGTGCAGCTGGCGGCTCATGTTGGCGATGTTCGCCTCAGTGGTCACGCGCGGGTGCTGGCCGGTCTGGACTGCGTACTGTTCGGCAGGCAGGCCGAAGGCGTCGTAACCCATGGCGTGCAGGACGTTCTCGCCCTTCATGCGGTGGTAGCGGCTCACCACGTCGGAGGCCAGGTAGCCCAGCGGGTGGCCGACGTGCAGGCCCTTGCCGGACGGGTAGGGGAACATGTCCATGGCGAAGTAGGCGGTGCGGCCTTCGGCGTTACGGCCCTTGCCGTCCTTCAAATCGCCGTTGACGTTGGCGGCCCAGAAGGTGCCTTGCTCGTCCCAAATCTTCTGCCACTTGTTTTCGATGTCCTGCGCCAGTGCGGCGTTGTAGCGGAAGTTGGGCTCTTCGGTTTGCGTGCTCTTCTCGTTGTCACTCATAAATCAGCAAGGTAGCCTCGCAACTGGACACGTCGTCAATCGTTATTCAGCATCCGAGACGATGGCTTTGGGGTCACCGTTCAGCGAAACCGTGAGCTTTGTTTGGCTTGTGAACGTATCCTTGGCGGCCGTCCAGCTGCCATCCTCAACCATGTCTTCCAATGCTTCCGCGATTTTCTGCGCCAATTGGCTGGTGCCTTGACTCACGGCGATGCCATAACTGACCTCGCCCTTGTCCGCAATCACGCCCATATACTGGGGCCCGTTGGCCGCTTGAAGACCGGAAAGCACCGCCATATCGGAGGCTATGGCATCCACCGACCCTACTTGCACGGCCGTGACGCACTGCGCATAACTGCTGCGCTCCTGAATCCGGGCCTGCGGGTGGTTGCCGCGGAAGATGCCGACTGTCTCGTCACCTTTCACTGCGCACACCGTGCCGTCGCCTACGTCACCCACCGAACCTGCGTCATTGGTGAATCGGCCACGCTCATCCGACCTGACCAGCAAACCGACGCTGGTCGTGAGGTATGGTCCGGCAAAATCAACGATCGCGCTGGACCCATCGGTGATAGGCCAAGAGGCGACGACCATGTCGACCTGTCCATTGTCCAGCATGGAGCGCCGGTTTTCGGGGCGGACCTGTTTGAAGACGATCTGCTTGTTCGCATAGCCGAGTTTGGCGGCCACGTATTTGGCGATGGTGATGTCGAAGCCCTGGTATGTGCCGTCATGCCATGCTCCCACCGATGGTTCGTCGGCTGCGACCCCAATGGCGATGGTGGGCCCCTCCGGCGCTCCGGAGACGGTGGTGACTTGAATTTGGCCGCAACCGGCCAGACCGGACAATGGCAATATCACGCCAAAGGCCGCGGCGAATCCTGCCATCAGTCGGGAGCGAAATCCGCGCCGCATCGGGCGGCGAGCGCGGAGCATGCTACGGCTGGCGAACGATGACCAGTGGTGCATAACCGTCAAACGCCTTACTTGAACATGCGCGAACGTGTGAGGAACCAGGCAACCGCACCGGAGAGCACCATGGAAATCACGATGATGAGCATGAAACCCCACGGCTTGTCAGTGAACGGCATACCCATCATGCCGCCATCGAAGTTCATGCCGTACATCGAGAAGATCAGGGTCGGGATGGACAGTATGATGGAGATGATGGTGAAGATGCGCATCACGTTGTTCAGGTTGTTGGACACGATCGAGGCGAAAGCGTCGGTCATGTTCGCAAGAACGCCGCTGTAAATGTTGGCCATCTCGATAGCCTGCTTGTTTTCGGTGATGACGTCGCCGAGCAGGTCCTCGTCGTCCGGGTATTGCTTGATGCGTTGCAGGGTGGTGAGCTTCTCCATCACGATTTCGTTCGATTTCAGCGATGTGGTGAAATACACCAAAGTCTTGCTCAGCTCCATGAGCATCACGATCTCGCGGTTCTGCATGGAGTGGTGCAGTTTCAGTTCAAGCTTGTCGCTTTCGCGGTCGATGATGCGCAGGTAACGCAGGTACATCGTGGCGTTGCGGTACAGGATCTGCAGGATGAAGCGCGAACGCATGAAGGTGTTGAAGCCTCGGATCGTGCCTTCCATGAATGGGTGGAGCACGGGCGTGTCCTGCATGCAGACGGTGATGATGAGGTTTTCGGTGACGATGATCGACAGCGGGATGGTCTCGTACCAGTCGCGTCCGCCACGCTCTTCCACGGTGGGAATGTCGACGATGATCATCGTGTAATCGTCTTCGACGTCTACACGTGAACGTTCCTCGTCATCCAAAGGGGCACGCAGGTCGGCCAGGTCGATGCCGGTTTGCGAGGCGACGGTGGCGAGCTCCACATCAGTGGGTTCGCTCAAACATAGCCAGGAGCCGTTTTCCGGTTTCTCGATCTGCTCCACTTGGCCATTGATTGAGCTGAAGATTCTCAGCATGTCGTCTCACCCGCCTTCCGCGCTTTCTTACTGTTCTATCACTGTACGGTTCCAAACCGAGATTAGTCTAGACCCACCGTTCGAATTTGCGAGCGGGGTTTCGCATAGCGACCATCACCAGACGATTGGCTGCCAACTTGGCATGTGCGGTCCTCGCAGATCGGTCGGCCCGTTCTCCCAGTCGGCGCTGTCGGCGATGGCGGGAGCCATGTTGTATTCCTCCAACTCCCACAGGGGCTGTTCGGTGGGGGTGCCGTTGACGCTGTGGCGCACTTTGAGCCGGCACCAACAGGCGTTGCGCATGCCGCCGAGTGCGTTCATGCCGTCCGGGTCGAGTTCGAGCAGGTTGGAGATGGTGGCGGCAATCCATGAGCCATGGGTGACGAGCATCAGCGTGGTGGGCGTGCTGTCTGAATAGGCGGAGTCGATGACCAGTGCGCGCACGGCATCGGCACCTCGCTGGCCCACGGCGGCACGGCTTTCCACACCATGCTTGGTTTCGCCCCCAGTGTGCTGTTTCCAAGAGGCGTAGTCGTCGGCTGCCACGGCTTTGATTTCGGCGCGGGTCATGCCTTCCCACTCGCCGAAGCTGCGTTCACGCAGTCGTTGGTCACAGGTGACTGGCAATCCCAAAATATCGGCGAAGGCGTGTGCGGTCTGTTGGGCACGGAACAGGTCGGAGGTCATCACCACCATGCGCCGGCCGGCGGCGGGAGCCTCCTCGAACTGGCGCGTATCAGTGCGTTCGGCGGCGTCAGGACCGGGCTGGGCGATGGCTTCGGGATGCTCGGCAAGTCGGTTCACCTTGGCCCAGTAATACCGTGAAGCGAGCGCGAATCCGGTCTGGTCGACCTGCCATTGGCCTACGATGTCGAGCGGCACATCGATCTGGCCTTGCAAGCGATGTTCGAGATTGTATTGCGTACGGCCATGACGCAGCATCATCACTTCATCGATCATCGGTTTTCGCCACCTCGTTCTCTTGCGGTTTGCCATACTCATCTCAGCACAACCCCTAGAATGGCGGCATGGAGATTTCTGAGTCGACTTGGGCGTTCATCGCCAAACACCGCCGTGAAGATGTGCGTGATGTGGCCTTGCACGCCAAGCATGATGGCGACGTGGATGTGCCGTTCGCGCTGGAGCAAATTGCCGGCTGGCAGCGCGCTTCACTCAAGCTACCTGACTGGGCGTCCCATGATGGGCTGATTTTCCCGCCGCAAGTCCCAATGGAACAATGTTCCAGCCAATTCACCGCACAGTACAAGGCTCGGCTGGCACAACGATTGTTGGCCGAGGAAGCAGTCGACGACGACTCCCCGACATCCCTAGTCGACCTGACCGGCGGGTTCGGCGTCGACTTTTCTTACATGTCCCGAGTGTTCAATCATGCCATATACGTGGAACAACAATCCATTTTATGTGATATCGCTCGCCATAATTTCCCGATACTCGGCCTTGGCCACGCCGAAGTCATCAATGATGATTCAACAGCAGTGCTTGACACGCTTGGCCGAGTCTCCATGATCTTCCTCGATCCGGCCCGCCGTGACGATCATGGCTCGCGTACCTACGCGATTGCCGATTGCACGCCGGATGTGCTGACCCTGGAGGATATGCTGCTGGCCAAGGCACCGACGGTCATGGTCAAGCTCTCCCCCATGCTCGACTGGCATAAGACCGTCGCCGATTTCGCCGGCGCGGTACATGAGGTGCATATCGTCTCCACCGGGAATGAGTGCAAGGAATTGTTGCTGGTGTTGGGGCGCGGCCGTTGCGCCTCACCGCTCGTGGTATGTGCTAATGACGAGCAGGTGCTGTCGTACAAGGCCGGCGATAACAGCGACAATCACACCACTATCAGCGATTCTGCCTTGGCTACACGCAATACTTGCAATACCGAAAATCCCCCGTCTGAGGAAAGCGCGAACGACTTCGATTCCTCGCATTGGAAGTACCTTTACGAGCCCAACGCCTCAATCATGAAGGCCGGATGCTTTGATGTTCTCGAACAGCGCTTCGCCGCGCATCACATCAGCCCGAATAGCCACCTGTTCGTGGCGGCCGAACCTATTGCCGATTTTCCAGGCAGGTCATTCGCCATCGAATCCATCGCCACCATGAACAAGAAAGAACTGAAACAGCTATTGGCCGGCCTCACGCACGCCAACATCGCCGTACGCAATTTCCCCCTAACCGTGGCCCAGCTACGCAAAAAACTCAAACTCAAGGACGGCGGCAACACCTACCTCTTCGCCACCACCGGCACCCAAGGCCGTCACCTAGTACTGCGCACTAGAAAGCGAAAAAGTGGCTCCCTCTGACGAGGAAGCCACCAATACGTCAGCTAATCAGTCCTTGGCGATGGTCTTGCCGGCGGTCGGACCGGAGGCAAGGTCCTGGATCTCGGTGACTTCGAGAACCGGAATCACGGCCGGCTTCTTGGTGCCCTTTTCCTCGGCGACCTTGACCTGCTCGTTGTAGATGTCGTCGTCAACGTGCAGCACCACGTTGCCGCGGAAGCGGTAGCCCTGCTTCTTCTCGAGGTTGGCGAAAGCGATGACCAGCGGGGAACCGTTCTTGAGGTTCTCGTAGTGCTGGCCAGCGGTGCGCTCGTGGTAGGCGATGTGCGTGTCGTCCAGCACGAACAGGGACATCTTCGGGCCGAGATCCAGTTCGCCGTCCTTGGAGACGGTGGTGATCCAGCCGAGGTTGTTCTTGATGAATTCCTTGATTTCCGGAGTAATGACTGCCATGTCGAATCCTTTCATGATTGCTACGGATAACGTCCTTACTCTTTCCAGAGTACCGGTTTCGAACGCGACTAGCCCGGATGTTCGCTGTGAGTAACCTCACCCTCGCACAGCTTTCATCCGGTTTTTGCCTGCTTGGCGATGCCATGCCCCGGTCGCGCACCAGCCACACACCTGTCACACACCCGACGCCCATCGACCGGTCGATTTTGGCCGGTAGTTCCCGTAATGTGTGAGCCGAGAGAGCCACAAGTTTTCCTAACTGTCCTGAGGTGCACCATGGGTTTGGTCGAACGTTTCAGCAAGCTGCGCAGCCGCTGGTCCCGCAGCTTTCCCCCGAATCTCGCCCGACTCATGTTGCTGGGCTGCGCCGCATTATGGGGTGGCAGCTATCTGCTCGCCAAATTCGCCATGGAGGCGATTCCGCCCCAATGGCTGATGGGTCTGCGCATGATCGGCGCCTGCCTGTGCATGCTGGCCTTGTTCCATAAGCACATCGTGCCGTATCTGACGCCGAAAATCATTGTGCCGGCGCTCGTGGTGGGCCTGACCTACTGGGGCACGATGGTCACCCAGACCATCGGCCTGCAGACCATTGAACCGGGCCGCAGCGCGTTCCTGACGGCCGCCTACTGCGTACTCACCCCGTTCGCCACGTGGATTATTTCAAAAACCCGTCCGAAGGCCATCAATCTGGTCGCCGGCGTGATCTGTCTGATCGGCGTCGGCTTCGTCTCGCTGGAGCCGGGCGGGTCGCTGTCACTGAGCGCCGGCGACTGGCTGACCATCGCCACCGCGGTCATCTTCTCGTTCAATCTGACCTGCCTTGGTGTCTACACCAAACGTTTCGACCCTATCGCCGTCACTTTTGTGCAGTTCGGCGTTGCCGGCGTATTGTTCATCATCGGCGCGTTGTTCACCGAACCCATGCCGAACGCCAGCTGGCTAGCACCCTCAGTAGTGGCCAGCGTGCTCTATCTGTTCCTCGGCGCCACGATGAGTGCCCAGATTATGCAAAACATCGGTCTGGCTCACGTGCCTGCCTCGCAGGCGTCAATCATCATGTGTACGGAAAGTCTGTTCGCCGTCACGTTCTCCGCGCTGTTCTGGGGCGAGACAATCATGTGGAGTTCACTGGTGGGCTTTGCGCTGATCTTCGTCGCCGTGCTGATGTCGGTAATCAAGCCGACCAAACAGTCGCTGCACCGGAACTGACGATTCAGTTTCGGCCATGGATGGTCATGGGTTCTCCATTGCCCTGAACCGTTACTACACTAGTGAGATGCGGCATGTCGTACCGCCGTATCGGGAGGAATCATGAATCTGCTTGAGGCCGTGGAAGCGCGCCATGCCGTGCGCGATTACACGGACGAGCCGTTGACCGGCGACCAGATCGACGCACTTGGCAACGCCATCGCCACCATCAACAGCGATGACGGGCTTGACATCCAACTCGTTCACGATGTGGACGACGCTTTCGGCGGTTGCCCGACCCATTATGGGCGATTCAAGAACGTACGTAATCTCATCGCCCTTATCGGACCGGAACACAAGGACGACAGCGCAGCGGTTCTGGACGAAAAAATCGGCCATGCCGGGCAGTTCCTGGCGCTGACCGCGGTCTCGCTGGGACTCGACACCTCTTGGGTGGTACTGCATGAGACCAGCGAACATGATGGCGCGTGGACGCTCGGTGAAGACGAGCGCATGCCCGCCGCCATCGCGCTCGGGCACGCCAACAGCCCCGGCCGCCCGCATCGTAGCAAACCGGCCGAGGAATTGGGCGTTGTGGAGAACGGCGAATATGCCGATGCGCCTGCTTGGTTCCATAACGGTATCGAGGCGGCGATGCTGGCTCCCAGTGCTTTAGGCAAGCAACCATTCCGATTCACGCTGCTGGCGGATGGCCATACGATGAAGGCCGAGGCTCTTGAAGGCGTGCAATCGGAAATCGGACTTGGCATCGCCAAACTGCATTTCGAGTTGGGTGCCGGCAACGGCAGCTTCGCTTGGGCTGCATGAAGTCCTGCTGAACGTCGTTTTCGCTCCAAGAGAACCAATTTCGGTTGTTCTTTGCGCTACTTTGCGCCACTTTGCGCTGATTTCCACTGCTCATCGGCACCATATATTTGAGTCATTCCACATTCCGCTGGCTAGGTTTTGAAGGTCTCGTGTAGGCATCCTCTCGCTATCACCGAGCCTTAAGCAACCTTCCAGCCCGACACTTTACGGTCGTGTCTTGTGAAGAAGTTTTTCGAAGGTCTTTCCCTCTCATCCATCGTGGCGGGCACCCTTGCCGCCGTCACCTCATTCTTACTGGCATCGAAAATCGGTATCGCCGGCTCGGTAATCGGCGCGGCAGCCAGCTACATCGTCTCCGCGGTGGCCACCAAAATCTATCAAAACGTACTCACCGCCTCCGGTGAGAAACTACAGTCGGTCTCGTCTTCCGGCAATGACGATGACACTACGGCCAATAAGTCCGATAAGGCAGCCGAATCCGAGTCCGATACGACGATGACCGGCATGGTCAATACCGTTCCCACCGCGCGCAAGCCGCGCGAAGTCGTGTCCAATCGAGCGAACGGACGAACCTATTCGGTCAATGAACTGCGCAAGGCCCGCTCCCATAATTCGAAGCGCACCGCCATTATCGTCACGCTGGTATCTGGCCTGCTCGCCGTGGCAGTGACCGCCGGCATCGTCATGCTGGTCACGCAGGGCCGTGGCACGGACCATATCATCACTCCGTCCACCACGCCCACGCAAACCGACACCAATCCGCAGACCGACACGTCCAATCAGAATAACGGGCTGCCGCAGCCGGGCATTACCGACGGTTCGAATGATTCCAACACCAAGGACTCCACATCCGGCTCGTCCAACGACGGCACCGATTCAAGCACGTCCGGCTCGACCGGCACCGACTCCTCTACCGATTCCAACGCCAATGGATCCACCGATGGTTCGACCGGCACCGATTCCTCCACTAATCCGGGCACGACTGGCGGTTCCACCGGTTCCGGCACCACCGGAGGCTCCACCGGCACCGGCAACGGTTCAACCGGATCGGGTTCAGGATCAACCAATGGCTCCGATTCCTCTTCCAGCTCCACGGGCGGATCATCCAGTTCAAACTCCGGTAATAGCGGTTCGAGCGGCTCCTCAACCGGTAGCAGCAGCGAAACCGGCATCAAATTCATTGGCTGACAATCGCCGACTCGATGGCAGCGATGGCGGCAATGCCAGTCAATGACGTGGGGCAATGAGAACATGGAACGTATGACTACCATCATTATGAATACCTCTGAGGGCAGCATCACCATCGACCTGTTCGACGACAAGGCTCCGAACACCGTGGCCAACTTCCTGGGCCTCGCCACCGGCGAGAAGGAATGGGCGGACCCGTACACCGGCCAGCCTTCCCACGGCAAGTTCTACAACGGCCTGACCTTCCACCGTATCATCAAGCAGTTCATGATTCAGGGCGGTTGCCCGCTGGGCACCGGTACCGGCGGCCCTGGCTACGAGTTCGACGATGAGATCGACCCGAGCCTGAAGTTCGACAAGCCGTACCTGTTGGCTATGGCCAACGCCGGTCTGCGTCGCGGCATGGACGGTAAGGTCCATGGCACCAACGGCTCCCAGTTCTTCATCACCACCGTGCCGACCCCGTGGCTGGACGGTCACCACACCATCTTCGGTGAGGTCGCCGACGACGACTCCAAGAAGGTCGTCGATAAGCTCGAAGCACTGGACACCGATCCGATAGATCGCCCGCTCGAGCCGGCCGTGATTCTCTCTGTGGACGTGGCGGAGTAAGACCGACAACATATTCGGCAAAGGTCCTGTTTGGTATTCCAGTCAGGACCTTTTCGTGTTCTTGGCTCCCCTCACAGAAGGGAGCCAGAGTAAGGCAACGGCCTACTTCATCTTGCGCAGTCGAGGTTCGGCGGATTCCTTGGCACCAGTGATGCGGTACACGTCGAACACGCCATCAATCTTGCGCACGGCTGCCAGCAACGAGTTGAGATGCTGCGGATCGGCCATTTCGAAACTGAACTGGCTGGTGGCCACGCGATCGGAACCGGTGGCGATCGTACCGGAAATGATGTTCACGCCATGGTCGGAAAGCACACGTGTCACGTCCGAAAGCAGGTTTCGTCGATCCAGCGCCTCGACCTGAATCTTGACCATGAACAGGCCCTTGGTGCTGGTCCATTCGACTTCGACCACACGCTCAGGCTGCTTGTTTTTCAGATCGATCATGTTCTGGCAGTCGGTGCGGTGCACGGATACGCCCTGATTACGGGTGATGAAGCCGATGATATTGTCACCGGGCACCGGCATGCAGCAACGGGCCAGCTTGATCCACACATCGCCCACGCCCTTGACGGACACGCCGGTGGAGCTGCTGGAGGCCTTGCGCTCCACGGGCTTCAGCGGCAGGACTTCCTGCTCGACTTCCTCATCGACCTCGTCGGCACCCACATCCTTGACCAGATGCGAGATGACGTTCTGCGTGGAGACCTGTCCGTCACCAATGGCGGCGAACACGGCGTCCGCGTTCGGGAAGTTAAGGTCGTCGGCCACACCCACCAGTGCTTCGGGCGTAAGCAATGTGTTGACCGGCAGATTGCGCTTGCGCATCGCGCGGGTCAGCTCGTCGCGGCCCTCCTCGATGGCTTCAGTACGACGCTCCTTGGAGAACCACTGACGAATCTTGTTGCGGGCCTTCGGGCTCTTGACGAAGCTCAGCCAATCGCGTGACGGGCCGGCTGTATCGGATTTGGACGTCAGAATTTCGACGGTATCGCCATTATCGAGCGTGGTGTCGAGCGGCACCAAACGACCGTTGACGCGCGCACCCATCGTACGGTGGCCCACTTCGGTGTGCACGGCGTACGCGAAGTCGACCGGCGTGGCGTGAGCGGGCAGGGATACGATTTTGCCTTTCGGCGTGAACACGTAGACTTCGGACGAGCCAAGGTCTTCCTTGAGCGAGCCCAAGAATTCGTTGGAATCAGGGGTTTCGCTGGTCCAGTCGGCGAGCTGCTGAATCCATTTGAGGTTATCGACCTCGGAAAGCTCCTGATTGTTTTCATCACGCTTTCGATCGGACTTGTCCGGCGAGCTCAGGGCGCGGCCGGCCTGGCCGTTTTCCTTGTATTTCCAGTGCGCGGCGATGCCGAATTCGGCGCGGCGGTGCATGTCCCAAGTGCGAATCTGGATTTCGACCGGCTTGCCACCGGGGCCCACCACCGTGGTGTGCAGCGACTGGTACATGTTGAGCTTCGGCATGGCGATGTAGTCCTTGAACCGGCCGGGAACCGGGTTCCACCGCGCATGCACGGCACCAAGCGCCGCATAGCAGTCCTGAATGGTGTCGACGATGATGCGTACACCGACCAAATCGTAGATGTTCGCGAAATCATGGCCGCGCACGATCATCTTCTGGTAGATGGAGAAGTAATCCTTCGGGCGCCCGGTGACGTATGCCTTGATGTTCTGCTCGTCGAGATCCTCGTTGATCTCCGCCAGAATCTGCTTCAGGTGCACATCGCGCTGGCCGGCTCGGCGAGCTACCAGCACCACGATCTCGTTGTAGATCTTCGGGTAGAGCACCTTGAAGCTCAGTTCCTCGAGTTCCGTCTTGATGGCGTTCATACCGAGTCGGTTGGCCAAAGGCGCGTACACGTCGAGGGTTTCACGCGCCTTCTTCTGGGCGGACGTGGTCTTCACATAGCGCCAGGTGCGAGCGTTGTGTACGCGGTCGGCGAGCTTGACCACCAAGGTACGCACGTCGCGGCTCATGGCCACCACGAGTTTGCGAATGGTTTCGGCTTGGGCGGAATCACCCACTTCAAGCTGACTCAGCTTGGTAACGCCATCGACCAGGCCGGCCACGGTGTCGCCGAATTCGGCGCGGCATTGATCCAACGTATAGTCGGTGTCTTCCACCGTGTCGTGCAACAGGCCGGCTGCCACCACGATCGGGCCCATGCCCAGATCCGCGAGAATCTGGGAAACGGCCAGCGGGTGGATGATGTACGGCTCGCCAGACTTGCGGCGCTGGGCGGAGTGCTGGATGACGGCACGCCGGTAGGCACGGTCGAGAATGGACAAATCCTCATCGGGGTGATGGGACTCGCACACCTTCTTGATTGGATCCAGCGGATTGAGCGGATCGGCACTGATCTCACAACCCAACTTACGGGCGGCGTACTGCTCGCCATCAATCTCTGCCATGCCAGTCACCTCCCTCGTCATGAAGTTCATTGTAGCCGCGAACCGGAGCCTTGTGCATGCACCTGTTCGCCATCATTGGTTCCGCAACCGTTGTTGCCGTCATCACCTTAATCATTCAACCGGCCTAATCCGGTCAGGACGCCACTCCCGTCGAACCGAACCCGCGTTCGGCGCGATCGGATCCGGGCAGTGTCTCGGCCGGGATGAACCGAGCCTCAACATACCGCTGAATCACCAATTGAGCGATGCGATCGCCCGGATGGAAGACGGCGGTGTGCTTCGGATCGAGGTTGATCAGCGGCACCTTGATCTCGCCACGGTAGCCGGCATCAACGGTGCCAGGCGCGTTGAGCACGGTGACGCCCTGCTTGGCGGCCAGCCCGGAACGCGGATGCACCAACGCCACGTAGCCCGCAGGTAGGGCGATGGCCACGCCGGTGGGCACCAGTGCCCGTTCAAAAGGCTTCAGCGTCACATCGACGGTGGTGATGAGGTCGGCACCGGCATCGCCCGCGTGGGCATAGTGCAGCTGGGCCGGATGTTCGGGGTCGAGGCTCTTGACCAGGACCTCGGTGGATTCGGGCTCGTTGTAGGTCTCGTCGAACGCCATCAGGCGGCGCACTCCTCACACACCGGCTGGCTATCCTCGTCCGTGTAGGCGAGCTGGCTGCGATGCTTGACCAGGAAGCACTGCGAGCAGATGAACTCGTCACCCTGCATGGGGATGACGGTCACCGAGGAATCCTCGTTGCTCAAATCGGCGCCCGGCAGTTCGTAGTCTTCGGCGATGGCGTTCTCATCGTCGTCGATGTCGCTCGAGGCGTTCTGCGAGGACTTCCCCAGCGCCTGCAGCGATTCCTCGTCCTCATCCTTGTTGCGGGGGGAATCATAATCCTGAGCCATCATGGTCCTTTCGTCGTCTTTGGTTCGTAAGTCGATATATATAGCACGGTCAGCGCCGTACTCGCCCATAGGATACACGATTTGAAATACTCGTAAAGTTCGACACGTGGGGCATACTTAAAAGAAGTAATGTCTTTGCGACGGAAAGTGGTGCGAATATGCCAGATGATCGGCTTGAAAAAGCCCGTTTCGTGCGCGTGAGCAAGACGGGGGACCTCGTATTCTCCCTTGGCGGCAGGGAAATGGCTGTGAGCGTGGATGACACGCTCGAACGGGCGATTCTTGAGGCCAAGCAGGTCAGAAGCGAGATGCGACAGGCTCCCCAGCCGCATCAGCAGTCCACTTTGCCGATTTCCCAGATACAGTCGCTGATTCGTGCCGGTGCCGATCCGGCCCGTGTCGCGGAGAAATATCATCTGAGCGAAATGCTGGTACGTCGTTTCTCCATGGCTGTGGAGACCGAGAAACAGTATGCCATCGAACAGTTCCTTGCCGTGGCGGCACCCAAAGACAGCAGGGTGCGCACCATCAGCGAACTGGTGGAACGCACGCTGGCCTCTGCGGGAATCGGCATGGAATCAGTGACCTGGAAATCCACCCGACGTGGACTTGAGCCTTGGCGCATCGTGGCGATATTCACTTCCGCGGGCCGTGAGATCCATGCCGAATGGACGTGGAATATGCATGACAATTCCGTGATGAGCCTGAACAATGCCGCTCGAAAACTGCTCGGCGAACAGAATCCGGAATCAGCCACGGATTCCAAACTCAAGCCGACGATTCCTGAACTGCCCGGCGACTCCGTACGCTCCGCGCGTATCGAGCGCGCCGTGTCTGCTTGGGCGGCGCCTACGCCTTCGATTCCGGCCGCGCGGCCTGCCGCAATCCGATCCTCTGTCACTTCCACAGGTTCCATGCCTCCGGTGGACCTATCCACGTCCATCTCACCGGCCACGACCCAGGCTCATGGCACTACGGCCCCCAGCCCGGTCTCTTCGCAGACCGCCGGATCTGTTTCGCCATCTGCCGCAGGATTACAGCAATCGCCTGCCACGGCACCAGAGCAGGGCTCTGACAATGTTTCGGACAAGACCATACGGCGTGGCTCCAATGCACAGCTGGTAGCCACCGAGCAGGAGCGGGCGGCCGAATCCGCCGCCACCGAACATGAGGCACCAGCCAAACCGGCCAAGCGTAAATCAGGACGTTCGGCCGTACCAAGCTGGGACGAGATTCTGTTCGGAGACTGAATTCCCGAATCAGGCCATATCGATCAGGCAGGGAATATCCATTTCCAATGCCGTTTGGGAGCCATGCACGCTCGGCAGGTGGGTGGCTTTGTCTCCTTGAGTACGCGAATCGACGAGGGTCACGGCTCCCGCTGCCTGCACGACCACATCGCCGAGCATTGGCCGGACTCGCTCGCAGACCGGTCCAAACAATCCGTCCGCGATGGCCTCATCCTTGGTACGCACCAAGGCTCGGTCTTGCAGATAATCGCGCCACCGGCAAGCTATATCCTCAGGTCGTTCATCCGGCTCGGCATACAGCATCAGCGAGCGCGGCTCTCCCCCGACCAGTGGCACGCCTCGGGTGAGCTGCGGTTCAACGGCGATGTCAATCCGCTGGTCCATGTCGGTTTGCACCATGCCGTGGTCGGCTACGATGACGATCAGCGTGCCTTTGGGTGCGCTGCGTTTCAGGAGCGCGAGCTGGGCGTCGATATGTTCGAATGCGGCCACCCAGTGTTCGGAATCCCACCCGTAATTGTGGCCGACTTTGTCGGCGTCACGGATGTACAGGTAGGTCAGGCCGGGGGTGCGGGAGGCGCGTGCGGCGGCCAGCACACGATCGCGTGGGGTGACATTGCCTTGATAGTCGGTGCCTCGCAATGCGGCTTCGGTCAATGGCGATTTGGAGAACTTGGGCAACCCCGAGCTCGTGACGCGCACCTCTTGAGCCGCAAGTTTCTCGAACACCGTCTCCTCGCGCTGCTGGTCGAGCGGATCGACCATGGGCGGCACAGGAATGTGCGGATTGGCTGGTTTGGGTGCCAGCGCGTCTTTGAACTGGATGAGTTGGATGAGCTTATGGCTGGCGGGTTCGAGCTGCGTATAGCCCGCCATTGCGGTCAGTCCCGGGCAGGTTCCGGTACCGAATGCGGCCGTGGCCGCCACAGTGGTGCTTGGAGCGCAAGTAGCGATGGGACGCTGATTGGCGCTTTCGTTCATCAGCGAACGCAGATAGGGCGCGTGGCCGAGGCGCATGGCGAGGTTCCAGTAGCCCAGGCCGTCCACGAGCACCACGATGGCCGATTCGGCATCGGGCAGCCCCAACGCGCGCTGGCAGGCCTTGGGATCGGCGTGGACCTTGGTGGGGGTCGGATGTCCGATGGCGGCGGACAAGGCGGGCAGCACGGCGGACAGGTGCAGTGCTCCCCCACGCCGATCGGCCGGGGCGTCATCCCCATAGCCCACAGTGGGCACCAGCCGCAGCAACTCGTCCATATCCGGCGTCTCAACACTCATAGTTGCCCATTCAAGTAGCACCCCTCCCCTTGGCTCAGTGCGCAGAGAACGGTTCTCGATAACAACTGTGCGCTCCAACGCACATAATCAAACAAACGCACATCGACTGAAACACTGGAATCACGCCGTTTTATCGGCAAACATGTGCGATTGGCGCACCGAAACCAGCGCACAGTTGTTATCGAGAACCGTTCTCTGCGCACTGTTTCGCGCCCTCCCGCTAATATGGGGGCGTTCGAAAGGGAGTTTCATGGCATCACACCGCAAACCGTCCGCGCAAACCTACGATCCGCGCACGGTCAAGGAGCATATCGTCGAGACGCCGCTGAACGAGGAGATGAGCAAGTCCTTCCTCGAGTATGCGTATTCGGTGATTTACGCACGCGCACTGCCCGATGCGCGCGATGGCTTGAAGCCGGTGCAGCGCCGCATCGTCTACCAGATGGGCGAGATGAACCTGACTCCCGACCGCCCGTATATGAAGTCCGCCCGCGTGGTGGGCGAGGTGATGGGCAAGCTCCACCCGCACGGTGATTCCGCGATCTACGAGGCCATGGTGCGTTTGGCACAGCCGTTCGCGATGCGTCTGCCGCTGGTAGACGGCCACGGCAACTTCGGCTCGCTGGATGACGGCCCTGCGGCCTCCCGTTACACCGAGGCCAGGCTTGGCCCGGCCGCTCTCGGCATGAACGCGGATATCGATGAGAACACCGTCGACTTCACGCCGAACTATGACAACAAGCTCAAGGAACCGACCGTGCTGCCGGCCGCCATCCCGAATCTGCTGGTCAACGGCGGCTCGGGCATCGCCGTGGGCATGGCCACGAACCTGGCCACCCACAATCTGGGCGAGGTGGTAAACGCCGCCAAGTTCCTCATGGCGCATTCGGACGCCACCCTGGAACAGCTGATGCGTTACGTGCCCGGCCCCGACTGGCCCACCGGCGGCACGATCATCGGCCGCGACGGCATCCGTGAGGCCTATGCCACTGGCCGTGGTACGCTCACCACGCGCGCCGCCACGCATATCGAACATGTCACGGCCCGCAAGCAGGCCATCGTGGTCACCGAGCTGCCGTACATGGTGGGCCCGGAGAAGGTAATCGAACGTATTTCCGACGGTGTAAAGAACCGCAAGCTGGAGGGGATTTCCGGCGCGTTCGATCTGACCGATCGTCATAACGGCACGCGTATCGTCATCGAGATCAAGACTGGTTTCGACCCGCATGCGGTTCTGGTGCAGTTGTTCAAGCACACACCGTTGCAAGACAACTTCGCCATGAACAACGTGGCGTTGGTGGAGGGCCGCCCGCACACGATGGGTCTGAAGGAGATGCTTCAGGTGTGGGTGGACCACCGCCGTGTGGTGATTCGCCGCCGCAGTGAATATCGCAAGAAGAAGGCGCTGGAGCGCCTGCACCTGGTCGAGGGCCTGCTGCTGGCCATGCTGGACATCGACGAGGTGATTCAGGTAATCCGCACCTCGGATGATGCGGATGCCGCGAAGAGCCGTTTGATGGTCGTTTTCGATTTGGACGAGGTCCAGGCTCAGTACATCCTCGACCTGCGTCTGCGCCGACTGACCAAGATGAACCGTATCGAGCTTGAGACCGAACGCGATGATCTGAAGAAGCGTATCGAGGAGCTGACCCGGATCCTGGCCTCCGCCGAGGCGCTCGACCAGGTGGTCACCGACGAGATGGACGAAGCGGTCGCCAAGTGGGGCTCGCCGCGCCGTACCGTACTGCTGGATGCCGACCCGGATGGCACGTTGACGCCGGTCGTGGCGCAGGGTGCCGGGGCTTCGGGCGTGTCCAAGTCCGCGCTCGAAGCGGTGAAGGCCGCCACTACGATCTCCTCCGCCGAAGCCGATGTGGCCGCAGCCGCAGCCGCAGCCAAGAAGACCGGCGAACAGTCCGCGCTGACCGGAGCCTTGAAGATCGAGGACGAGCCGTGCGTGGTGATGATGAGCGCTACCGGTTTGATTGCCCGTACCACGCCAAGCGCGATGGACGTGTTCAATGCACGATCCACTTCCGATGAGCGTTTGAGAGACGATCAGATCACCACAATCTTCGAGACTTCCACGCGCGCTACGTATGGGCTGGTCACGTCGGCCGGCCGCCTGGTGCTCGCGCATGTGGTTGATTTGCCTGCCTTGCCCGCTGCCGCCACATTGTCGCTGAAGGGAGGAGTTCAGGCCGACGAACTGATCGGCATGACCGAATCCACCGATCCGATTCGCGGTGAGCGTGTGATTACGGCGATTGCCATGGAGCAGCCGACGTCCGGCAAGACCAGTGCCAAGGACGAGAGCGAGGATGGCGGGGCCGCCGAGGCCAAGCCGTTGCCGTCGCTGGCTATCGGTACCCGTAACGGTGTCATCAAGCGTTGGAATCGTGAGGCACCCACCACCATGGATTCCTGGCCCGTCGTTGATCTGAAAGATGGCGACGAAGTGGTATTCGCCGCCGTGGCCGAAGATGACGACCGTCTGGTGTTCATCTCCTCCGATTCCTCGCTACTGACCTTTGAGGCGAAGAACGTGCGCCCGCAGGGTCGTACTGCGGGCGGTATGGCCGGCATCAAGCTGGCCGAGGGCGCCCGTGTGGCGGCCTTCAACGTGGTTCCCGCCGGCAAGGTGGCATGGACCTATGAAGAGGGCGAGAACGGCTTGACTTCCGGATCCGGTGCAGTGGTGCTCACCGTGGCCGGCGATTCCGATGCACTACCCGGCACCGAAAACGGCGCGGCGAAGGTCACTCCGCTGGAAATGTACCCCACCAAGGGTCGCGCTACCGGCGGCGTGCGTTCCCAGCGCTTCCTGAAGGGCCAGAACACGCTGATTCTTGCCTGGGTGGGTCTCTACCCGTTGCACGCCTCCACATCCGCAGGCTCTCCGGTCGAGCTTCCCAAGCCCGATATGCGCCGAGACGGTTCCGGAGTGGACCTCGCCTCCCCCATCGCCTTCATTGCGTAACCTCAATTAAGCTCCCTCTGATGGGCCGAGCCGTAAAGCAAACACCCCAGTGGGGTGTTTGTAGGCGAGGAGCGAACGATAGTGAGCCAAACAATAGAGAAGAGACCCTAAACCCGGCCTACACTAAGCATTAAGGAGGTGGCGATGAGACTACTGGTTGCCGTATCCAATGAACCGTTGGCCCACGCCATTCGTGGTGCCCTGCTTGCCGGTCGTCATGAGGTGTCTTTGGCAAGCACCGGTAGTATCGCGCTCGCCGCTGTCGCCAAGGAGTCATTTGACGCAGTGATTCTTGATGAATCCCTGCTCGGCATTTCCACCGAGCAGCTCATCGAATCCCTACGCAATGCCCGTGCCTCCGTCAAGATTCTGCTGCTGACTTCGACGCCACTCAGCAAAACCATTGGTGAAGGCAGCCGCTGGCGAGCGCTGCCTGACGAGTACGCCCCTATCGAAGAGACGCCCTACAGCTCCTTCAGCGCGAATTCACGCGCAAACAACTCAGATGCCGAAGCCGAACAACGCTCGGACAATGCCGCCGCTAGCGCACAAGCTAACGTACGACGCCCAGATGCCGCGCTGAGCAAACCATTCTCCGATGGCGAACTGCTCTCATATGTCGGCTCGCTTGCCACCGACTCCCCCGCCATGATCATTCGTGGCAATCTCACGTTGGACACCACGAATCACAAGGCCTACTACGCATCCACTCACAGCGCAATCTCACTGTCCCGTCTGGAATACAGCTTGCTTGAAGCGCTGGTCAAGGCTAACGGCCAGTTCGTCAACACCAGCGAGTTGGTCAAACTTGTCGGCGGCCCATTCTTCGAGCAACAGGGCTTACTCAAGAACGCCCTCTACACACTGGATAAGAAGCTCACCCGCGCCGGCCTCATCATGACCCAACGCGGCTCCAACTACCGCATTCGATAGCTGGGCTCAATCAGTACAGCCGCATGCCTCGGGGAACGGGGGTGAAGCCGGACTGGTGGAGGATGCGGGCGAAGGGGTGACGCGCGTTGAGGGGTTCGCCATTGATGTCGCTGAATGTCACGGAGCCGGTGCCATTGCGTTTGAGGGCGTAGGCCAGTTCTGTGGCGGCCTTGCGCATTTGTTCGTCGGAATCATTGGCAGCGGCTTCATGGCCGACCGATTGATCGAACGCTGTCAGGTGCTTGGCTTTGGCGGCCGCGTATAGTAGCGCACCTTGCGCATTGAGCACGACCGTGGCTCCGATACGGCGTGCCGGTTTACCCGCACCGGCAGGCGCGTCCGGCCACGCGATGGCGGAGCCACTGAGATTTGCGGGGTCGAGCACACTCAATGCCACCACGGACTGGCCGCGATGCTCTGACGGATGACGCAACGCATCCACGGTGTCGCGCTCGGCAAATTGGGCCGCACCGAAACCACGGACGAACATGCCTCGTACCAGCCAACCATGCTCCTCCATACGCTTCAATACCGGATACAACGCTGAGTAGCCACCCGGGATATTTTCCTTGTCAATCACCGGCTGCGCGATGACGCCATACCTGTCCAGCAACGTCTCGACCAGTGCGAGTGCCCGTTCGGTCTGGTCAGTGTCTTCGGCTTCAGCTTGCCCGATTACGGCAGACCACAAACCTCCTAACGTCATATCCGTAGTGGCTCGGCGAATCGGAGCGACACGCCCACGACGACGTGATGTAGCGGATTTACGCGGGCTTGCTGCGCCTGCGGTTAATGCACGCACCGGCGCGAAGCTGGAATTGGTGACCTTACCTTGCCAGACCAAGCTCCACAAGGCATCCTTGAACTGCTGTTCGCTCCACTCTTGCGGAATGATTTCGCCGGTGTTTGGATTGATGTCCGGCTCCGCGGTCTCATTCCACACACGTTTGGCGTCATCCACCAGTTGACGGGCATGGAACGCTCCCCCTGAGTCCAGTGCGGTCAGAATCGCTTCCGGCATGGTGGCGTCTGAGGCGTTCGATGTCGTACCATGTTCCACACCGCTGAGCAATATTGAATCCGCCGGATAGAAAGCAACCTCACCGGGGTCCATCGCACTGGTTCCCCCGGTTTTTGAGCCGACCCAGACCACATCACCGCTGGTCAGCAACTCATCCAGCAATGCAGGTTGGTAGTCTCGTACTCGTGCGGGGAATACTGCCGACTCCCAGAGTGCAATGGGCAGTGATATGCCCTCCAGCTGCTCGATAACGCGCATGAGCCCGTCAGCACCTTCATATCGTTCGCCGCCGACCGGCCCGATACCTTGCCGGTCGATAAGAAACATCTGGAACGCCTCTGGTTCTACTGGCTTGACTGCTTTACGCGCCTTAGCCAATGAGCGAGACCGAATACGGCAGAATACGTCCTTATGGAGCCACTGTTGGCCTTGCTCGTCATCATCTACAAAGTGGCCTTGCAGCAACTCGCCTTTGGCAGCCAGCACATCCAGAGTATGCACGGCATCCGTAGCATCGAGGTGTAGAGCGGCTATGAGCTGATCGGCGGTGAAAGGACCATGGGTTTTGGCGTAACGGGTCACGCGACCAGTCACATCATCGTCGGCAAGCTCATTCCAGAAAGTGCGCTCCCCCAGTTCCTGTTCGACTTCGCGAATCACGTCCGGGTTAAGCACTTGTGCCATATCGGTGGTGCCGAGCAAGCGTTCGAGCACGTGCGGATCGAGAGACAGCAGTTGCACGCTACGCTCGGCCTGAGGTTGGTCATACTGGTACATCACCACGCCGACGAAGCCAAAGAGAATGTTCTCGGCGAAAGGCGATGGCGACTCGGTTTCCACGTCCTTCACGGTAATGGTGCCGGCTTGCAATCCGGTCATCACCTCGTTCAGGGCGGGCATGTCGTATACGTCTTGCAAACATTCGCGCGCGGTTTCCAGCAGCAGCGGAAAGTTCTTGGCCATGCGTGCGGATTGCAGGAGCTGTGCGGCGCGCAGTCGCTGCTGCCATAGGGGCATGCGACGGCCCGGGTCGGATCGCGGCATGAACAGTGATCGGGCGGCGCATTCGCGGAATCGTGCGGCGAATAGCACGGACTCGCCCACTTGACGTTCTACATCTGCTTTGAGGTCTTCTGGGTCGAAAAGGAACAGGTCTTGAGCAGGAATATGTCCGTCACCGTCCGGTAGCTGAATGACGATACCGTCATCGGCGGCATATACCTGCCCATCGAAACCGTATCGTTGGCGCAGTCTACGGCTGATGGCCATGGACCACGGTTCGTGAACGCGGCGGCCGAAGGGGCTTAACAGCACGATGCGCCATCCGCCGTCTTCATCGCGTGTGCGCTCCACGATAAGGGTTTGGTCGCTGGGGACTGCACCAGTGGCGGCTTGTTGCTCGGAGAGTAGGCGGGCCAAGTTGGTGATGGCATTGGGGTCTAGGCCGTCTCGGTGGAGGCGAGTGAGGATTGTCGGGATGAAGGTTGGGACGGCTGGACCTTCTGCGGCAGACCTCCCTCCAGCCCGCTTCACGTCTAATCCTGCGACGATTTCTCGGGTGAAGCGGGCTATGGTACGGCTGAAACCGTAGTCACGGCCAGCGCCTTCACCGTGCCAGAACGGCAGACGGGCGGTGCGGCCCGGAGCCGGAGTCACGACCACACGATCACGGGTGATTTCCTGAATCTGCCATGTGGAGGTGCCGAGCGTAATGACATCGCCCACGCGCGATTCGTAGACCATCTCCTCATCCAACTCGCCGACGCGACGCTGGCCTTTGCCGGCGTCCGCCTCAGGCAGGACCACGGTGTACAGCCCTCGATCGGGAATCGTACCGCCAGAGGTAACGGCCACTTTCTGCGAACCGGGACGGGCGGAGATCAGGCCATTATCCCGATTCCATACCAGTCGCGGCCGGAAGGCCGAGAATTCCTCGCTGTTGTATTCGCCGGACATCATGCCGATTACCGCATCGAACATGTCACGTGGCAGTTCGGCAAACGGCGCAGCACGGCGCACCGTGGCATACCAGTCATCAGCGTTCAAATCGTGCATCGCGGCAGCGGCCACGGTCTGCTGGGCAAGAATATCGAGCGGATTGCGCGGCACGGCCAATGGTTCTATATCGCCGGCAATCATGGCTTCCAGACTTGCGGCCCCAGTGACAATCTGCTGACGGGTGAGCGGGTAGAACAATGCGTGAGAGACGCCACCGACCTGATGATCGGCACGGCCTACACGCTGCAATCCGGAGGAGACCGACAACGGCGTATCGACTTGAATCACCAAGTCGACCGAGCCCATATCAATGCCGAGCTCCAAACTGGAGGTGGCCACCACGCAGCGCAATTCACCACGTTTAAGCCGTTCCTCAATCATTTTGCGTCGATCTTTGGAAACCGACCCATGATGAGCCATGGCGATGACATCATCGCCCTCATGTGAGCCGACAAGCATGGTGGTGGAGCCGACCACAGCATCGTAATGTGTGGAGAACCCTTCGCGGCCTTCCGGAGAGCCCGGATCCCGCACAGTGTCGGGATTGGTGCCATGCCGGGTCTGCGCATACAGATCGTTCAAGCGCGCAGTAAGTTTCTCAGCCACACCACGCGAATTAACGAACACCAATGTGGTGTGGTGCGCGAGAATCTCATCCAAAATGCTGCGTTCCACCACCGGCCAAATGGAACCGGAAGTACGGTCGCCCGCCGCTCCAACCAACGCGGAGGAATCGAACGCATCACTCGCATCAGAATCGTCCCCAGAAGTGGAAGAAACATCTCTATCATCCACCGGCACAATGCCCCTGCGTTCAGCAAGTCGCTGCATGGCCGGCGTGACACCACTGATATGCGGAGCGGACCGTTCAGCATCCACGCCACCGACACGCTGCTTGGCATTCACGGACTGCAAATCACGCATGTTTTCCAACGGCTCAATCATGCGCAAATCCATTGCAGGCCGCCCACCGGGATTCACGATGGCAACCGGTTGCCCGCCGCCCAGGAATCGCGCCGCCTTTTCAGGCGGATTCACCGTAGCGGATAGACCAATGTGCTGCATATGACGATCGCCGCGGCCAGCATCAACGGCGGCATCACCGCCCTCATCAGCATCTGCATCGATTGCATCTCGCTTGCGCGATTCTGCGACAAGGTTCTCCAGCCGTTCCAGACTTACCGCCAAATGTGCGCCGCGCTTGGTGCCCGCCACTGCATGAATCTCATCGACGATCACCGTATCGACAGTGCCGAGAATCCGCCCTGCCTTCGAAGTGAGCAACAAATACAACGATTCTGGCGTGGTAACGAGGATATCCGGTGGATGGGAGGCTATGCGCCGCCGCTCCTGTGCGGTGGTGTCGCCTGAACGAGTGGCGACCGCGATCTTCGGCACGGGCAGCCCTTGCGCCTCGCACTGTGCGGCAATGCCCTCCAAAGGCTGTTCTAGGTTCTTGGCCACATCGGCCGCGAGCGCCTTTAACGGCGAGATATACAGCACACGCACACCGGCACGCCGCGTGCGTGGCACGGTCATCAATCGGTCGATGGCTGAGAGAAACGCAGCCAATGTTTTGCCGGAACCGGTAGGGGCGATGACCAAGACATTGCGACCGGAATGGATTGCCGGCCATGCCTGAGCCTGTGCCTCGGTCGGCTGGCCGAAGGCATGCTCGAACCACACCTTGGTGGGTTCGGAAAACAGGCTCAGGCTTTCGTACATATGTACGATTATAGGTCAGCTGAAGTAGGCGATGACTTCTTCGGCGGTACCGTAGGCACTTTGGGCACCGAGCTTGGTGGCCGCATAAGCGGAGACGTAGGAGCCGATTTGCGCGGATTGCAGCAGCGTATGACCGGCGGCCAAGCCAGCCAGCACGGTCCCCATGAACGAGTCGCCGCAACCGGTGGTGTCCACTGCATTGACTTGCGCGGCGGATACGCGATGCCAACGTCCGTTCCCGATCACCACCGATCCCGACGCACCAAGCGTCACTATCGCCCGGTCGAATCCGTAATCGGTGAATCGTTCGGCGACCTCATACCAGTCGAGTGATTCCACGTCACCATCCGGCAGACCCAGCAGTTGAGCCACTTCATGCTGGTTGACCAGCAGAATATCCGTGGCTTCCACCAGTTCGTGAGGCAGCACGTCCATAAATGGCGAGTCGTTGAGCAGCACGGTCACGCCAGCGTCATGCGCGGTCTGCGCGGCGGCGATAACGGTGGAAATCGGGTTCTCCAAACACAGTCCCAATACCGCGCATTCGGCGATGGTCGTGCGATGTGATTGCACATAGCCGGCACTTGCCTTGGCATTGGAACCCGGCGAATAGACGATGGTGTTCTCGCCCTCAGCGCTCACGGTGATTACCGTGGTGCCGCTGGGGCCTTCGGCATGCAGGATATCGGCGGTGTCGACGCCGGCCTCATCCAGCTTGCTGAATAGGAAGTCCGCGTTGGAGTCCTCGCCCACCGCACCCAGCAACTGGACATTGACACCGAGACGAGCGGCGGCAGACGCCTGATTCGCGCCCTTGCCGCCCGGCAGCACTTTCATGGCACCACCATTGACGGTTTCACCTGGCTTGGGTAGTCGTTTAGTGGTTACGGTGTAATCGGCGTTCATCGAGCCGACCACGATTACCGAGCCCGGCGCATCCTTCAGCGCTTCCAATCGTTCCCGTACGGGCTCGGGCATCTGTTCATGTTCTTCTTCACTTATCAAGCATAGTAGGCGGCGGGCCCAAATGCGCATATGATCAGCCGCGCAACTTGCGAAGACGCTCGTGCATGACCACCATCAGCACCAAGAGCACCAGCAAATACCACGGGTAGAGACTGATTGTCACATATTGCGCGATGATGCCGAACAGTGGCGGCATGAGCAGCGAGCCCACATAGGCGCAGGCCATCTGCACGCCGACGATGGCCTGCGATTTGTCTTCGCCGAAGTAGGCCGGCGTCGAGTGGATGACGCACGGATAAATCGGCGCGCACCCGAAGCCGATGACCACCAGCCCAACGACCACGCCAAGGTGGTGAGGCAATGGCACGAACATGGTGAGGATGCCGGCGAACACCAGCACTTGGCCGAGGCGAATCATGACCGGATCCTTGAATCGCATGGTCAGGAAGCCGGAAAGCGCACGGCCCACGGTGATACCTACGTAGAATAGGCTGGCCCAGCTGGCGGCGGTGATCTTGTCGATGCCGCTGTGCATCACCATATAGCTGGAGGCCCACAGACCCGCCGTGGATTCGACGGCGCAGTAGCAGAAGAACATCACGAGGATTTCCTTGGCACCGCGAATGGCGAGCACGCCGGCCACTCCGAGCGGTTTGCGTTCAGCAACAGACACCCCTTCAGCAGTGCCAAATCTCTCGGCATTGCCGTCAGATGATACGGTGCCATCGGTCGATTCGCCGACCGCAGTTGCGCCACGTTTCTTCCACAGTGGCAGGCTCAGCACCAGGATGACGGTCAGCATCACCTGCAGGATCGCGATGTACCGATAGCCCCACGGCCAGCCTTGACCTTGAGAGAGCGCATAGCCCATGATGTAGGGGCCGACCGATGCGCCGACGCCCCACATGCAGTGCAGCCAGCTCATATGCCGGCTTTCGTAGTGAATGGCTACGTAGTTATTGAGCGCCGCATCCACTCCGCCCGCGCCAAGGCCGTATGGTATGGCGATGGCCAACAGCACCCAGTAATTCGGGGCAACGGAGAAACCGGCCAAGGCCGCCGCAGTCAACGCCACCGAAACGGCGGTGACCTTGCCTGCCCCGAATTTCAATGTCATTCGGTCCGAAAGCAGCGCCGAGACGATCGTGAACATGGAAATCACCGCGGAGATGCCGCCGGCCCACGCCACCGGCACGTTCAGATCCTGGCTCATGGTGGGCCATGCGGACCCGAGTAGCGAATCCGGCAATCCCAGACTGATAAACGCCACATAGATGACGGCAAGCAACAGACTGGCCATGTTCCATCTCCCATTCACAGTGCGGCACCGGTTGTGATAACGATGTCATCAGTCTATCGAATAGCGCTTCAGCAACACGCAAACATCACAGTTTGGAGTCTTGCCCGCAGTACACCGGCGTGGAATCGGCTACGCCGCGCGGGTCAAAGCCGATGATGTCGTAGTTGTCCTTGAGATAATCGGTGGCGGTGCACTCGATGAAATCCTGATGATATACCGCAGCACCCTCTGACGAAATAGCTGTCCGCCAAAGACGGACTGAGAGGAGAGAAATACGAGTAGCCCGCTACCACCCGAGGCCTCCCCCCAGTCAGCTTCGCCGACAGCCCCCTCATCAGAGGGAGCTTGAGATAGGACGGTCAGGTATCGATCTTGGAGCGGTCGAAATCGTCAGCGTTGTCGACGATGAACTGCTTGCGCGGCGGCACGTCGTCGCCCATCAGCAGGCTGAAAATCTCGGATGCCTGGGCGGCGTCCTCCATGCGGATGCGGCGCAGCATACGCGTGCGCGGGTCCATGGTGGTGTCCGCCAACTGGTCGGCGTCCATCTCGCCCAGACCCTTGTATCGCTGGATGTCGTCGTTGTATCCGATGTGCTTCTTGTCGAGGTCGGCCAGTTTGCCGGCCAGCTCGTCATCGGAATACGTGTAGATGTATTCGCCCTTGTGCGAGCCGGTCAACGCGATGCGGTGCAGCGGCGGCACTGCGGCATACACGTAGCCGTGTTCGATAAGCGGCCGCATGTACCGGTAGAACAGCGTCAGCAGCAGGATACGGATATGAGCACCATCCACATCGGCATCGGTCATCATGATGATCTTGCGGTAGCGCGACTGTTCGATGTCGAAGCTCTGGCCGGAGCCGGCGCCCACCACTTGGATGATGGCTGCGCATTCCTTGTTGGAGAGCATCTGCGTAATCGACGCCTTCTGCACGTTCAGAATCTTGCCTCGAATCGGCAGCAGTGCCTGGAAACCAGCGTTGCGGGCGGCCTTGGCGGTACCGAGTGCGGAATCACCCTCGACGATGAACAGTTCGGCCACGTCGTCATTGCCCGGCTGGCAGTCGGAGAGTTTGGCCGGCATCGAGGCGGATTCGAGCGCGTTCTTGCGGCGCGTGACCTCCTTGGCCTTGCGCGACTGGATGCGTGCGTGCATTTCGCCGACGATCTTCTCCAGCACGCGGCCGGATTGTTCCTTGTACCCGCGCTTGGAGCCGGTGATCATCTCGCCGAATTGCTTGTCGGTGAGCCTGGTGACGATCGGCTTGACCTGCGCGGTGCCAAGCACGTCCTTGGTCTGGCCTTGGAACTGAGGTTCGGCCACGCGTGCGGTGACCACGGCCACGAGTCCGGCTTGGATATCGTCGCGCTCCACCTTCATGGCGGAGTCCTTCATGTTCACCTTGAGCTTGCGGGCGTTGTCTTCCACCGCCTTGCGAATCTGCTTGGTGATGGCGTTCATGAAACCGTCCACGTGAGTACCGCCGCCGGGCGTCTCCACGATGTTCACGAAGCTCATGATTGTGGTGTCATAGCCGTTGACCCATCGCAGGGCGATGTCCACGCCGCAGGTGCGTTCGATTTCCTGGGCGTGCAGTTCGCCGCCCTCGCCCACGGCCTGGGTCTCCTCCTTATAGGTGCCCTCGCCTTGGATGCGCCAGATGTCGGAGATCGGCTCGCCTTTGGACAGGAAGTCGACGAAGTCCTTGACGCCGCCTGTGTGCAGGAATTCCACGACGCGCGGGTGCGCGGGCTGTTCGCCGAACGCGCCATCGACGACCTGGTCGCCGGCCGTCAGCGAGAAGTCCTCCTCGGCCGGGCTCTCGGCATCGTCGGGCTGGGATTCGGCGGAGTCGTCGAGGAGTTCGGCATCGTCGGACGAGACATCCAAGGCCGGTGCCTGGTCTTGCGCAGGTTCGACTGTTGCGTCATCAGTGGCCTCGACGGTGTCAGCCGCCGCCGTTTCCGGTACGTTTTCGTCGATGATGGTGATTTTGAGGCCGGGCACCAGGAAGCTGGTCTGACGCACGCGGTCGATGAGCTGTTCGTATGAGAACTCGGCGGTTTTGTTGAAGATCTCCGGATCATACCAGTAGCGAATACGGGTACCAGTGGTTTTGGGAGATACCTTGCCGATGATTTCCAGCTCGGTGGGTCGGTTCTTGCGAGTGCGCTTGAACGGGGAATCGGGAGACGGATTGGCCGGGTCGGCATCCGTGTATACGCCAGGGTGACCTTGGTGGAAGGTCATGTGGTGCGTCTTGCCGTCACGATCCACTTCGACGTCCAGTCGGGAGCTCAGGGCATTGACCACGGAGGAGCCCACGCCGTGCAGGCCGCCGACGGCGTTATAAGACGAGTTGCCGAACTTGGCACCGGCATGCAGTTTGGTCAGCACGACCTCCACGCCGGACAGGCCGGTTTTCGGTTCCTTGTCCACCGGGATGCCTCGGCCATTGTCCGCGACTTCCACGGAACCATCGGTGTGCAGGGTGACCACAATGTCGTTGCAGAAGCCGGCCAAGGCCTCGTCCACGGAGTTGTCGATGATCTCCCACAGGCAGTGCATAAGCCCCTGCGAGTCGGTGGTGCCGATGTACATGCCCGGACGCTTGCGTACCGCATCCAAGCCCTCAAGAACAGCTAGGTCCTTGGCGCCGTATTCTTCTTTGGGCATACAGTCCTATTTTTCTCTTCAAATGCTTGGCTCCCCTCACAGAGGGGAGCCAGATGATCATTGATCCAGGAAGTCGCGCAGGGTCTGCGAACGGGACGGGTGGCGCAGCTTGGACATGGTCTTGGACTCGATCTGACGGATGCGTTCACGGGTCACGCCATACACACGGCCGATGTCGTCCAGCGTCTTCGGCTGGCCGTCTTCCAGGCCATAGCGCATCTTGATGACGCCGGCCTCACGCGGAGACAGGGTTTCCAGCACCTGCTTGAACTGTTCCTGCAGCAGGGAGAAGGCCACGGCGTCGGACGGAGCGATGGCGTCGGTATCCTCAATGAGGTCACCGAACTCGGAATCGCCATCCTCGCCAAGCGGGGTGTGCAGGGAAATCGGCTCGCGGCCGTACTTCTGCACTTCCTGCACCTTCTCAACCGGCATGTCCAGCTCGCGGGCCAGCTCGTCCGGCGTAGGTTCACGCCCCAGATCCTGCAGCATCTGGCGCTGTACACGGGACAGCTTGTTAATCACTTCAACCATGTGCACAGGCACGCGAATGGTGCGGGCCTGATCGGCCATGGCACGGGTGATGGCCTGACGAATCCACCACGTGGCGTAGGTGGAGAACTTGAAGCCCTTCTTCCAGTCGAACTTCTCGACGGCACGAATCAGACCAAGGTTGCCTTCCTGGATCAAATCAAGGAAGAGCATGCCGCGACCCGTGTAGCGTTTGGCGAGCGAGACCACAAGTCGTAGGTTGGCTTCCAGCAGATGGTCCTTAGCCTTCTTGCCGTCGGCGGCGGCCCACTTGAGTTCACGCTTGCGCTTGAACTCCATGCCTTCGCTTTCGGTGTCGAGCAGGTGCTGGGCGTACAGGCCGGCCTCGATGCGCTCGGACAGGTCGACTTCCTGCTCGGCGTTCAGCAGGCTCACGCGGCCGATCTGCTTCAGGTAGTCCTTGACCGGGTCGGCGGTTGCGCCGGCCGCAATCACACGACGTTTCGGATTGCCCGAGGGGATGATGTTTTCTTCCTCATCATCCGTGTCGGAGACCACGTAGGCACCCTTTTCCTTGGGCTGCTCGGGTGCCTTGGACTTGGCTTCTTCCTCGTCCTCGTCGTCTTCCACATCGTCGTCGTCGGCATCGTCTTCGTCAACGTCGTCAAGATCCTCGTCGAGGTCGTCAACGTCCAAATCGTCGTCGTTGACCTCGGCATCGTCATCAAGCTCGTCATCGACCTGAGTGTCCTCGTCTTTGACGAGCTCATCGTCCTTGGCCTTCTTCGCGGTTTTCTTCGCAGCGGACTTGCGCGTGGTCTTTTTCGAGGGCTCTGCGGACTTGGACTTCTTGGCGGAAGTCTTGCGCGCGGTGGTCGTAGAGCTGGCCTTCTTCTTGGTCTCGGTCTCCTCGCTGGACTCGGCTGTCTGCTTGGTTGCCGTCGTTTCCTTCGTGGCCAAAACTGCTCCTTCTGATCTCTCGCCGTGAAGTGCATATACCACATGGGCCCACTTCTGGCAAGGGCAAATCGTCAACTATGTGAGTAAACCACCCTCCACGGACGATTATTCCCACATCGTTGCCCGACGTGTTGCCGATCACCACACGCTTTCCTTCCGCGCATCGCGCGTAAAACCTCGGAAATCCGCCGTTTCTGTTCACTCAGCCCGAGCACCATGCCGGTGCCACGCCTCGATCGGCGGCTGAGAATATCATCGCCGCCAGCGAACAATCCTCATCGAGCAGCAGGCATCGCAAGGCGAACACCATTGCTCGTGGATCGCCCAGCCACCATAAGGTGTAGGCGATTACGGCCAATGGCTGTATGCAGTACGGCACCGGTGAGGCTTCGGCGATATCGAGCAACATACCGATGCCAGTATGGCAACGCTCCTTATCCGGCATCATGCCTTCATCCTCGAATGCGCAGGTCAGCAGCTCGCCCATTCGTGTTCTCGTACGCGCCAGATGTGGTCGCGCCGCGAATTCCATGAGCCATGACTTGGGGCAACGGCTTTCATCAATAACCAACGAGAGAATCAGCGCATCACGAATCGATAAGGTCTCGCGCATGCCCACCGCAAACGCGGCCATCGTCTCTCGGCCTAGGTCGGTGTTCCCGGCATCGAGGCAAGACAGCCATTCGTCCAATGGTTCGGCCACCCAGTCGGCATTAGCCTGCTGCGCGCCTCGAAGTCGGCGATCATTGCGAAATTCCTGTGATCTCGTCTCCAACTCGTCAAAGACAAAGGGCTCCGTCTGCTCGGCGGCGTGCCGTTTGGCGTGTCGGTTCTTACGCGGCTTGTGTGGCGTGTTGTTGTTCATCATGTCCTCCTTGACTAATGGTGTGCAATCTATTGGTGTTGTGGTGCGCGCTGAGCCAAGTAGCTCACGCACCGAGTGGGTGTGCCCACTATGGCTGAAAACGCCGTATGACGCAGGAAAAAACGACCATTGTGGTTCTAGCTTCAAAACCCTTGATTTTCAACGTTCTTGTGTTCTTCAAACCCTGTGGATAAGTTATTAGGCATGTGCACAACTGCTAACAAACGCGAAATCATCGAGCCACGCATCATTCAGTTGGTGCGGGAACTGACTGCCGCCCCCGCCACCGACGAGGTTGCCGACGCCCTGAAACCGGTGATGGAACAGGTTGTGGACCAAGCCGCCTTCTCCAGCCAAGGAGGCAAACGACTGCGTGCGCTGCTCGCATTGGACGCCTTCGATATTCTTGCCGGCGACGTGACTCCTGATTGGCGTGACGCCATGATTGACCTAGCCTGCGCCATTGAAGTGTTTCAGACGGCCGCACTGGTGCATGACGACATCATCGACGAATCCGATCTGCGCCGGGGCAAGCCTTCCGCACATCGTGCCTTGGAACAGGCCGTACACAGCGGTGCCATAGGCCGTGGCTTGGGCCTGATGCTCGGCGACATTCTGGCCACTGCCTGCATTGAAATCACACGCCGGTCCGCCAGCCGTCTTCCCAGCACCGATGCCCTGAACGAGGCGTTTCTTACCATGCAGCGCGAGGTGGAAATCGGCCAGGTACTGGATTTGGCCGTCGAGATGACCCCGCTGTCTAATCCCGAAGCTCTGGCGAACGCCTCATTGAACGTATTCCGCTGGAAGACAGCCAGTTACACCACCATCGCTCCACTGCTGCTTGCACTGCTGGCCGCAGGAGAGAGCCCGGATCAGGCCAGGCATTGCGCGTTGGCCGTCGGCCGGCCGCTCGGACTGGCGTTCCAACTGGCGGATGACCTGTTGGATGTCGTCGGATCAAGCCGCAATACCGGAAAACCAATTGGCGGAGACATCCGAGAAGGCAAACGCACAGTGCTGTTGGCTGATGCTCTGTCTGCGGCAGATACGGCGGATAAGGCCGATCTGATCGCCATCTTCGAAGCGGATTGTCGCAATGACAACCAGGTGGCCCGCACCATTGAACTGTTCACGTCGACCGGTGCTCTTGATCGATCCCGCGAGCGCATCGCTGCCCTATGGGGTGAGTCCCGTAAGGCGATTGCCGGTCTTGAGCTGAATTCCGAAGCGCAACGCCGTCTGACCGAGGCTTGTGCGCGATTCATCCCCGAATCCTTGCGATAGTCCACAATGCGAGCCGCCGGACCATGAGACCATGAACACCGGTGAAAACCCGTGAAAACTATGCGCTGATGCTCCGGCCGCGTAACCGGGGCCATGTACACTGAACGTGTTTAGTCGTGATTAAAGGAACCGTACGATACAACATGAGTGAGAACGAGCCCGCGCAGATGATTGAGGGACGCTACCGCATCGTGCGCAATATCGCCGAGGGTGGTATGGCCACCGTGTATGAGGCCATCGATGAGCGTCTGGGGCGCACCGTGGCGATTAAGGTCATGCACACACAACTCGCCAAAGGCCCGCATCGGGAGCAGTTCGTCGAACGGTTCCGCCGCGAGGCCAATTCGGCCGCGTCCATCGCCAACCCGCACATCGTTCAGGTGTATGACACCGGCGAGTTCAATGGACTTGATTTTCTGGTCATGGAATATGTGCATGGCGTCAATCTGCGGCATGAGATGAACGCCCAAGGCACATTCTCCGTACGTGAGACGCTGCGCGTGGTAGCGGAGACGCTGGATGGTCTGGCTTCCGCGCATCGCGCCGGCGTGGTTCACCGTGACATCAAGCTCGAGAACATTTTGATCAATGATCGCGGCCATGTGCAGATCACTGATTTCGGTTTGGCCAAGGCCGCCAGCCAGGCCACATTGAGCTCCACCGGCATGCTATTGGGCACCGCCGCTTATCTGGCTCCCGAAATGATCGAGAACAATCAGGCCACCGCGCAAGGCGACCTGTATTCGGTGGGCATCATGGCATGGGAGATGCTGACCGGCAAGGTGCCGTTCGATTCGGATAATCCGGTGACGCTTGTCTTCAAGCATGTTCATGAGGACGTGCCGTCCGTGGCCACGGTCTGCCAGGGCATTGATCCGTCCGTGGCGGCGTTCATCGCCCATCTGACCGCGCGTCAGGTGGATGCCCGCCCCGCCGATGGCGCGGCAGCAGCTGAGGAACTAAGCCAGTTGGCCGCCAAATTGCCGCTGGAGGCGTGGCAATACCGTTTGCATGCCGAACCTATCGGAGGCGATCAGACCGATGCCACCGCTGCAGCATTGGTAGGCAATATCGCCGAGCAGGCCCCGCTGACCGGCGTACCTGCCGGTGCAGCAACGTTCGAGCCGTCCGTACCGGCATTTTTGGCCGATGATGCCGCAAGCAATACCGCCGATACCGGTGGCGCCGCAGACGTCAATCCTCCGGCACCTCCGGTCGCCCCCACCACGGCACTTGATTCGTCGATGTTAGCCGATGCTTCGGCTCCCCATAAGGCGCAGATCATGGCACAGTCCGGCAGCGAGACACAAGTGCTGCCTCAGGCCGGCGATGCCTTCACCCGAGCGCTTGCCCTTTCCGATGAGCCGGACGTCGCTTCCAATGGCACCGGGCCAAAGAAGCAGCGCAGCAAAAAACCGCTCATCATCGTACTGGTGATCGTGCTGGTACTGGCTGCAATCGGCGGAACCGCCGGCTGGTGGTGGTTTGCCGGACCGGGCAGCTATTGGAGCGTGCCCAAGCCGGATGACGTGGCCTGCGATGCGAATGCGGGCACCGAATGTTCGCTGGCCGGCGCGGATTGGGCCACGTATGAAAGCACGTTGAAGGCTCTCGGCATCCCCTACAAGACGCACAAGGAATACAGCGACGACGTGGCGGAAGGCAAGATCGTCTCTTCTTCCGTGAACAAGACCAAGGCCGTTGTGAACAGCCACATAAGCAAGCGAGCCAATCAGGAGCTTACGGTGGTGGTGTCCAAGGGCGTGCGGATGGCCACCATCCCGAAGGATATTCTCGACGCGGATTCGGCCAATGGCAAAGACCCGTTGGACGCGCTCAAGAAGGCTGGCTTCGATAATGTCAAGCACGACGAGTCGAAGGACGAGTATTCGATGGACACGCCGCAGGGTGTGGCGTTGACGATCTCCCCTGATCCCGGTACCACGGCCAAGCACAACGATGAGGTGACGGTCACTTTGAGCAAGGGACCAATGCCGGTGACCATGCCTAACATCGTCGGTAAGACCCAGGATGAGATGCAAGCCGCGCTCGGCGAGTTGAAGCTCACGGCCAATGTCACCGAACAGTACGATGACAAGGTCGAGGCCGACCAAGTCATTTCCGCGTCTCAGGAAGCCGGAGCCCAGCTGAAGTGGGGAGACAGCGTGGACGTGGTGATTTCCAAGGGTCCGGAGATGGCGACGATACCGTCCGGCCTTGTCGGCAAACAGGAAAGCGCCGTGACCAAGACGCTTGAGGGTCTCGGGTTCGAGGTGAAAACCGACAAGGTGCTCGGTGGTCTGTTCGGCACGGTACGTACCGTGAAAAGCGGGGATACGGACCTATCCAACGGCGGCAAGATACGCCTGCGCGATGCCAACGGCGACCCCACCGTCATCACCCTCACCATCGTGTGAGAGTAATCAACTGGCTCCCCTCGCTGAGGGGAGCCAACACATATTATTCGGCTTCTTCGGCGGCCTGTTGGGCCTTGAGCTCGGCCTTGACCTTCTGGGCGTATTCGTTCACGAATTCCTGACCGCTCATTTTCTGGATTGCGGCGGAAACGCGATCGGTCAGCGAACGCAAATCATCATGTGTAATCTCATCGGCCGGCTTCTTGGCAACCTCAATCGGCTTGCCATACAACACCTTGGTCTTGCCCTTCTTGGGAATCGACGTGCCAATCGGCTGCAGCTTGTCCGAGCCGATGATGGCGGTCGGCACAATCGGGCAACCGGTCTCGAGTGCAAGTCGTGCGGCGCCGGTGTGTCCCTTGTACAGTCGACCGTCCGGGCTGCGCGTGCCTTCAATGTGGATACCGAACAGGTGCCCATCCTCGATAATCTCGCGTGCGTGCTCGAGTGCGCCAATCGACTTGCTGCCACCGGAACGATCAACCGGGAACACGCCCACGGACGTGAACCACCACTTCTTGAACTTGCCCTTCAATCCCTTGCCCTCGAAGTATTCGGCTTTGCCCATGAAGTGCACCATGCGCGGGCAGGTAATCGGAATCAAAGCATCGTCGATCACCGCCAGATGGTTGGCTGCGATAATCGCGCCACCCTCTCGCGGCACGTTATTCAGTCCGCTGACAGCAGGGCTCAAACGATGATGAGCAATAGGGCCGAAACCTTTGACGAAGAACCAGTAGAGCACTTGGCATTCCTCCCGCAGACGAACTAGCCATTGGCCGGTCGCCTGATTAGAGTGACAGTTATGACTGAGAACCAGAATAGCAATGCCGACGGAGAGAGGCCAACCCCCACGCCGGGCAACGGACAGGATTCCGATACTTCATCCAAGTCATCGACTCCCGGTGCCGCCGGACAAGCCACGAATGGTGCCGATACACCGCAATCGCATGACGCGAACGATTTGGATGCGGCGTGGGCCGCGTTCGAAGCCGAGCATCAGGCCGACTTGCATGACGTGGCTTCCTCCAGGCAGGCCAAAAAGTTCGAGAAGCAGACCAAGAAACGCGAGAAGGAGGCGCTGCTTTCCGTAGATGACTTGGATATCGGCTCGTTCACCGATGATGCTCGCCCGAGCCGTGGCGGCAAAAAAGGCAAGCAGTCAGGTCCCCGTGATTTCACCGGCTCCAGCTGGCTGGATACCGATAATGTGATGGACGCCTATGATGATGGCGGCTTCACTCCCCCGAACCCTGATCTTGGTCCGGTCAAAGCGTCTACGGTACTGCTGACGGCGTTGCTTATCATTGGTCTCGTAGGCGAAGCGGTGATGATATTCGTCCCCGGCTTGAACGCGATTCCTCTCTTAGGCGCGCTGCTCAATATTCTCTTTGGGCTGGGCGTCATTTTAGGCTTGGGTGGATTGGTGGCCAAAATCCTCAACCGCAAAGACCGCCCCGGTGATCAGGGCGGCTATTACGACGACGGCGCGAGGGTGTAGCTCGCGTAGGCTGTGTGGTCCTTGTCTCCCCTCTCTGAGGCTGAGCCGTTAAGCAAACAGCCCAGTGGGCTGTTTGTAGGCGAGGTGTGAGAGATAGCGAACCAATGTATTGCGGGCGTGGCTCGTCCGTAATTGCGGCCGAGCCAAGATAGGTCACGAATTGAAGTCGATGGACTCCTGCAACTCGGCAATCATGGCCTTGGCCGCATCAAGAGCCTTACGTTTGCCGAATACCACATCCTGCTGGTACCGCACGATGGTTTTGTCGAGTTCGGAGGCACCGTTTGGTGTAATCGATGGCGATTGCCCCAGTGTCGGCTGAATCTCATCCACAAAATCAAGTGCGGTCCGATCAGTTCCGATTGCATCCTTGGCAAGTATCTTACGAATGTCGTTATTGGCGGGGATACCGCGTTCGGTACCAAGAATCGTTCCGACGTTCTTATCGTTGATCAGATAATCCACCAGCATGGCGACTTCGGCAGGATGCTGTGTGCCGGAGGAAATCGCCCAGTACATGCCGGGTTTCAAGTACATGGTCCGTTCCCCCGGCGTGATCTGCGGCAGTTGCACCAACGTCATATTATCCGTGCCAGCGGCCTCGGCATACGGAGTAATCTGCGTGGCTTGCGCAATCATCATCGCCTGCTTGTCCTTGCCGAAATCAGTGTCGTTCAGCGTGGCGGCAGTATTCTCACTCCATCGTTCCGCACTGCCTTCGATGCCGTTCTTGGCCCAGTCAGCAGGCAACTGCAAGAATGAAGCCAAGGTTTCAAGGCGAGATGGCGACAGTGTTGCCTTTGAACAGGCTCTCGCCATGCTGCCGCGCCCACAATTGCAGGCCATAGCCATTATCCGGTGCGATGGCACCGATGATTTTGCCGCCTGATTTGTCTGATACTTGTTTGGCAAAATCCCCGAATTCATCCCACGTCCAATGGTCGGTATCTGGCAGGGTGAGGTCCAGCGAGTCGAGCAAGTCGTTATTGACGATGACACCATATTGCGAGGTAGCTGCAGGTGCGGCGACTTGTTTGCCTTCCACTTGGCCCATGGTTTTCAGTGACTTATCCATAGTGCTCAGGTCGAGGTATTTCGATGTCTTGTTCAAATCGAGCAGGGCATCCATGGAACCATAGAAAGCCAGGTAAAGCTCATCCATCTGCATCACATCGGGCGCGTTGCCGCCTGCCGACTGTACGGCGAGCTTGTCCCAGTAGCCGGTCCAGTCAGCATACTCGGTATCGACGTGGATGTTCGGATGTTCTTTTTCGAAGCCTTTGACCGCTTTCTCAGTGGCCTTGATGCGGGCGTCGCCTCCCCACCAGTTGAGACGGATCGTCACGTCCCCTTTGGCCGGCACAACCGGCACGTCAGCGGCACCAACCGAAGTGCCGCACGCCGCAGTCACACACAAGGCCACGGCCGCCATAACAGTCGCCATATATTTCTTCCACAAACGCTTCATCACTTGCCTCCCCCGTAGTTGCAATTCCCTGAACGAGATACTTTTGCCCGAACGTGAACACCAGGAACAGCGGGATCAGGCTAACCACGCTCATGGCGAACATCGGGCCGTAGCTGGACTGAGACTGCGAGTCGATGAAGGTACGCAACGCGATCGGCACGGTATACATGTCCGGCTTGGTCAAGTACAGCAGTTGGCTGAAGAAATCGTTCCACGTCCAGATGAACGTGAACACGGCGCAGGTGCCGATGGCCGGCTTCATCAAAGGTAGTAGCACTTGGAAGAAGATGCGAATGTGACCGGCGCCGTCGAGCTTGGCGGCCTCATCCAAGTCGCGTGGCAGTCCTCGTAGGAACTGGTAGAACAGGAAGGTGAAGAATCCATCCATCGCCAAAAACTTCGGCAGAATCAACGGCACGAAGGTGTTGATCAGATGCAGCGAGTTCCACATGATGTACTGCGGAATCACAATCACATGAATCGGCACCATGAGCATCAGCAGCATAAAGCCAAACAGCACGCCACGGAACCGGAAGTTGAGTCGTGCGAAGGCATAGGCCGCCATCGAGCAGGTGAGGATGTTGCCGACGATCGCGAATACGACGATGATCAGCGAGTTGAGAATATACCGCCCGAACGGCTGGCTCAGCGCATTCCATCCGGCCGCGTAATTCTCCCAGACCGGATTGGTGACCACGAGACCCATGTTCTTGAAGATCTCGTCCTGCGGGCGCAGCGAGCTGGCGATCATCCACAGAATCGGATACAGCATAAGAATCGCCACGAGCAGCACGGCAATCTGCCTGATGACGGCCACGATTACGCGGGATACGGCACGCTTCTTGTTGCCGTTCAGGCCGTTTCCCGAGCCAAGTTCGGCTGCGTTCATTGGTTGAGTCATAGTCGTATTAGTCGTCATAGTGCACCCAGAACTTCGAAAGAGCGAAATTGATTCCCGTCAGCACGGCCACGATAATCACCATGATCCAGGCCAGTGCGGAGGCATATCCCATCTTCAGAGAGGCGAAACCCTGCTGGTAGAGGTACAGCGTGTAGAACAGCGTCGAATCGCTTGGGCCGCCCGTGCCGCCGGAGACTACGTACGCTTGGGTGAAGGTTTGGAAGCTGTTGATCACGCTCATCACGAGATTGAAGAAGATGATGGGCGACAGCTGCGGCAGGGTGATGGCTGTGAACTGCTTCCATTTGCCGGCACCGTCCACGCTGGCCGCCTCGTACAATTCGCGCGGTATCTGGCGCAGGCCGGCCAGGAAGATGACCATCGGCGAGCCGAACTGCCACACATGCAGGGCGATAAGCGTCCAATTGGCGGTGTCCGGGTTCGCGATCCAAGACATCGATGAGTTCGCACCGAACAGGTTCAACAGTGCATTGAACAGACCGTCCGAACCGAACACCATTTTCCACGGCACCGCCACGGCTACCGAACCGCCGAGCATGGACGGCAGATAGAAGGCCGAGTGGTAGAAGGCGAGTCCCTTCATGCCACGGTCCAGCACAACGGCCAAAGCCAGTGCGGCGATCAATTGCAGCGGCACGGAGATCACCACGTAGGTGAGCGTGACCTTCAGCGAGCTCACAAACCGCGGGTCGGCAAGCATATGCCGATAATTCATGAGCCCCACGAACTGTGGAGGTTTGATCATGTTGTACTTGGTGAATGAGATCACCAGCGAATGCAACATGGGAATAAGGCTCAAACAGATGGCACCAATCAGCCACGGTGCCAGAAAGCCCAGCGCGACCTTGGTGTCGGTCGGTTTGTCTTTCGGCTTATGCCGGTTTTTGACCAGCGACCCGAATTCCGAAAACGAACTCACGATGTCCCTCCCATAGCTTCAGCCTTCATCGGCTGTATGCATCACAGCATATTGAATCGTCATCCGCCGTTGCCACTTGTTGCCAAAGTTGCATTCATCTCATGGTGATGCCGCTTCAAGATGAGATGAACATGGCATTGTGCATCGGATGATCCATCATCTCCGCTTTACCCAATCGCAAACCCTCATGAGGATATGCGACGATGCCGCACCCCTCTATGAGGGTCTGCGGCATCGCTAGCCAATAGTTAACAATCCATAGGTCCGTCACGCTTCGATATCATCGAAGGTGACGTTGCGGGCATGATGCAGACGCACACGCATATGGTTCTCCTCCGAGGTCTTGCGATCCGATGCGGTGGCGTATGTGACATTATGGAACTCCATGTTCTCGAATACCGGCGGCACATCCGAACCTTCGCCATCATCGTTATATCCCACGGAATGAATCAAGATGTGCGAGGCCTCGCAATGGCGCAACCGCACGTCACGCACGTATCGGCACACCCGCGAGGCTTTCTACGACCTTCTTGGCCTCACTAGCAACTTCCGTCTTGCTGCCACCGTTCTTGAGACGGTTGATTTCACCGTTCAGGATGCCATCAGTGCGCTTGTCGAGTCTGAAGGTCAAGGCGATGATCCAAGAGAGCACCAGACCGATGACAGTCCAGCAAGGGAACCAAATCAGGCTTCGCGCAACGAGCCAGAACAGGCAGGATGCTATGGCCACCGCGGTCCATGCTCCACCACCCATTGCCGGCTGAATCTTCCACGTGGCGAAAATGGTGCCCAAAGGCACGATGCCCGGACCAAAGGCAAGTTGGAACACGTTCTTCGGACCGATCTTGGAGAACAGATAGCCCCATAGCGGTGTAAAGAACTTGGTGACAACATCAATGGAAAGCAGCATAGATGCGAACGCCGCATTCTTGCCCCAGCAGAAGATCACGAAGAACACGAAGGTCTGGCCGAACACATCCATCATGCAGTGGCTGGTCAGGTAAATGCCCATGAACTTGCGGAACGAGGAGATACGGAAGGTCGAGATGTAGTCAACGGCCAGATTGCCGACATTCTTGCACCAACGCGCAAAGCCGAACGGCTGCTTCTTCTCCGCTTCGATCGCAGACACGTCGTAACCGGCTTCCTCAGGAGTCATCTCCCACGTGGTGCGGGATACGATAAACAGCATGATGGCGAACACAACGGTGATGCCGATGGCAAATGTCTGATATGAAATGGCCTTGTCATCGCCCATCACCGACAGCACCTATCCGCCATAGGAATGATCACCGTGGAACCGGAAACAATCATACGCATGGTGGAAAGCAACGTACGGCCGTTGTAATCATCGGTCATCTCAGTGGGCAACGATGAGTAGGAGACGAGGAACATCTGCAATACAACATGGAAAACGGATTCAAAGCAGTGCAGGATTTTCTGCGTCACCCGACTGACGCCTTGTTCGCCTTCAACGACGTAATGGCCATCGGATTCATGGCCGCAGCCCAGCGTAAAGGCATACACATCCCCAACGATGTCAAAGTGGTGGGTTTCGACGACATACTGATGTCCGCCTTTACCAATCCCCAGCTATCCACCATTCGACTTCCTGTGGAGGAGAACGCACGTAATGCCGCTGAGCTACTATTGCAGCGCCTTAGGCGACACAATATCGGTGCGGCGAGCACTCTAGCAGAACAAGCAATGCTCATCGATCGAGGCAGCATCCACACCATCGAATCATGATATAGACACATAAGCCCCCTCATCAGAGGGGGCTGAGTACGGTGTATCACGCCTTGGACTTGGCGGTTTCGATCCACTTGTCGAACAGGGCTTCGGCCTTGCCGGAATCGACGGTTTCCTCGGCCAGCTTGTAGGCTTCGGCGAAACGCTCGGCCAGTGTGCCGTTGCCGACCAGATTGCCGTCGGCCACGATGGCGGAGGCGGCGTTGAGCAGTGCGGTGGTGCGGGACGGAATGTCCTTGCCAGCCAGGAAGTCCTTGAATGCGTTGGCGTTGACGTCCGGAACGCCGCCCTTGAGCTGTTCGACGGTAATCTTGGTCAAGCCCAGATCCACGGTCGGATCGAACTCGGACTCGGTAACCTTGCCGTCGCGAATCTCCCAGACGGAAACCGGGCCGGTGGGGGCAAGTTCGTCCATGCCCTCATGCGAGGTGTAGACCAAGCCAGACTGTCCACGGCTGGCGTACACGGCTGCCATAATCGGGCTCACCTTGCGGTTGGCGCAGCCGATGGCCACGTGTGCCAGGTTGGCGGGGTTGGTCAGCGGCCCCAGGATGTTGAAGACGCACGGGATGCCCAGCGCGGCGCGAATCGGCCCCACGAAACGCATGGCCGGGTGGAAAGTGCGGGCGAACGCGAAGGTGATGCCCACCTCGTCGCCCACTTCGCCGACGGCTTCCGGCTTCAGATCCAGCGGCAGGCCAAGGGCTTCGAGCACATCGGCGGCACCGCACTTCGAAGATGCAGCGCGGTTGCCGTGCTTGACGATCTTCACGCCGGCTGCTGCGGCGGCCACGGAGCCCATGGTGGACAGGTTCACGGTGGCGAAGCCGTCGCCACCGGTGCCCACGATGTCGGTGGTCTCACCGGAAACGTTCAGCGGCACGGCGTGGGAGACCATGGCCTTGGCGGCACCACGCACCTCGTCGGCGGTCAGCCCCAGCTGCTCCTGCATGGCGAGCGCGGCACCCACTGCGGCGGGGTTCGCGTTGCCCTGCATCAGGTCGTCCACGAACCACTCCGATTCCTCAACAGTAAGGTGGTCTCCCCCGACCAGCTTGGTGAGAATCGACTTCCATGTGATCTCGGCCATGATGCCCTCCTTGGCGTTTCCTACGCCGTGTGGTGTATGTTCGCCGCCCATTGTAATGGTTTGTCATTTCAAGACCCTGAATCTTCCATATTGCAAAATATGAGTCAGCTCCCACCGGATGGGCAATCCAGTGGATTGCCCATAGCAGTGCGCGAAGCGCACGTCGCATAAAACGTCGGGAGCTGTCGAACGCAGTGAGACTGAGGGTGGTCATCGGAGGAACCACCCTCAGTCTCACTGCGTTCGACAGCTCCCGCCAACGGGAGCCAACCTATTTTTTTCGCCAATCAGCCGTCTGCAACCAGCTGGTCAGCAATATCAGTCGCTAATCAGACTCACCGCTTCACTCGGCGGTCTGCGGCCAGCACTTCTCGTACTTGATCCCGGTAAGCTGTTCGACGATCTTCTTGGTCTCTGGCTCAACGTCAGCCTTCTTGCCGCCGGCCTTGAGCCGGTCGATTTCCTTGAGCAGCACGGCGTCGGTCTTCTTGTCGAGCTTCATGGTGAAGGACACGATCCAAGCAATGGCCAGACCGGCGATGATCCACCACACCAGCACGTTACCGATGGCGTTGACGGCCTGATCAGGCTGCGGCTTGCCGGCCTTGAACGCCTCTTCGACGAAACCGTTGGCACCGAGGTACCAGCCCCAAGCCATGGCGGACAAGCCAGCGGTGATCTTGCGGGCGAACTGCTGGAAACCGATGTACAGGCCACCGCGGTTTTCGCCAGCCATGATCATATCGACGTCCGGGATGAGCGGGAACACGTTCCACGGAATGAACCAGGTCATAGCGCGGAAGATCAGCCACCAGACCACGACCACGTACAGCATGACGTTCCACACGGCGGTGTTGTTCTGGGCAGCAGTCTGCCACAGGCCCCACAGGCCAAGCAGACCGATGATGGCGCCGGCAAAGTTCAGGGAGAACATCTTGCGCGGGCCAAGCTTGGCGAAAATCCAGCCGTACACGGGCTTGAGCGGTTCGCCGATCAGCGCCATGCCGAGCAAAGCGGAGCCGAAGGCCACCGGCTTGTTGAGGTTGTAGAGCACGAAGAACAGCCAGACCTGACCGAAGATGTCCAGGAAGGACTGGCCAAGCAGGTAGATGATGATGTACTTGCGGAAGGTCTTGTTGCGCAGGGTGGAGAAGTAGCCGATAAAGATGTCGGCCACATCCTTGAGCCACTTGCCGAAGTTGAACGGTTCCTTCTGTTCGGCTTCAAGGGCAGCCTCGTCGAAACCGGCCTCTTCAGGAGTCAGTTCCCACGTGGACTTGTACGCGATGAACACGAACACGGCGAACAGCACGATGAAGAAGCCCATGGAAATCGTGTAGGACGAGCTCTTCTTGTCACCGAGAGCATTGAGGAATGCTTCGACGACAACGTGCTTAAAGCCGAACCGTTATGGGACAACCGGTATATGCTGCCTAAGGCCGGCTCCTATCTCACCGTGACTTATGCGAATTGGCTGGGCAAGATTCTCGCCGCCTCCTATCCGGCGGACAAGGGCCTGTGGAAAGTGACGCTACCGCCCGGATACTTCGACCCGAGCCAAGTGCAAACTTCGGAAATCGGCGGCTCGACGTTGGCCATGAGCGCCGGGCTGCCCGAGATTCGTCAGAAAGCCGCTTTGACGTTCATGCGCTGGTTCCAGCTCTCCCCCGCATCAATCGAGCTGCGCGCGCCGGGCGGCGTATCAGCGGCGGCCGGCTATGTGGAGGATCTGACCCGCCGCGGTACCATCGACCCGTATTTCGACCAGCCTATCTACGACGTGTATGCCAAGTCCGCCGCCCGCGTGAACCGCGATTGGGACAACCTGCCGTTCTACAGCCAGCTCGACGCCGAATTCACACGCCTCATCATTCCCACACTGCGCCCCGGCGGCCACAGCGCCGACCTCCTACCCGAATGGGAGGCACGCCTCAAGCGCTACGCCGTATCCCAAGGCTTCACAGTGAATTAGGTCGGCGGCGGTATTCCGTCTCCGGTACATCGCATGCCGTCCCGCGCGTACGGCACCGCACGAATACATGCCGATGAACCGCACAAAAAAATGGCTCCCCATGTGGGGAGCCATGAGCTAGTTACTAACTAGCGATGCGTCACTTCTCGTTCTGGCCGTGGCACATCTTGTACTTGCGGCCGGAACCGCACGGGCACGGGGCGTTCTTGCCGGTGCCAGGGAAGGTGCGGCCGTCGGCCCATGGCGTCTTGAGCTCTTCGCTCTTCGGACGCTTGGAAACCGGGACCTTGCCTTCGGCGTGGCTGATCGGAGCCGGGCCGGCAACGGGCAGCGTGGACTCGCCGGCCTCGGAGGCGGCTGCGGATTCGGCGATCGCCTGCTTGGCGTCCGTATCCTCGTCCTCTTCTTCGACTTCACCCTCGGCGGCCTCGACCTCGGACTCGCCGTTCTCGTCAGGGCCTGCGGCCGCGGCGACGGAATCGGCGCTTTCGGTGGTCTCTTCAACCTCGTCAACGGCCTCGTCGGTGGTGGCGACCTGCTTGATGTCGATGTGGAACAGCAGCTGGACGGACTCCTCCTTGATGGCCTCGATCATGGAGTTGTACATCTGGTAACCCTCGCGCTGGTATTCGACCAGCGGGTCGCGCTGGCCCATGCCGCGCAGGCCGATGCCGTCCTTGAGGTAGTCCATCTCGTAGAGGTGCTCACGCCACTTGCGGTCGAGCACGGCGAGCACCACGCGGCGCTCGAGATCGCGCAGGCCGGTCTCGCCGATGGTCTTCTCCATCTCGGCGTACTGCTGCTTGGCGTCCTCAACGATCAGATCGCGCACGGCCTCGACGGCCTTTTCGCCCTTGAGGCTGCCAGCGGCTTCCTTGGCTTCGTCCTCGGTGACCTTGGTGGGGATCACGGTGTTGAGGGCCTTGAACAGGCCTTCCCAATCCCAGTCCTTCGGCTTGTCGGAACCCTTGTTGGCGCCCTTGATGTAGGACTCGACGGTGTCGGTGATGAAGCGCTCGATATCCTCGTGGATGTCCTCGCCCTTGAGCACAGCCTGGCGCTCGGAGTAGATGACGGTACGCTGCTTGTTCATCACGTCGTCGTACTTCAGCACGTTCTTACGAATCTCGTAGTTGCGGGATTCGACGGCCTTCTGTGCGGTGCGCACGCCCTTGGTCACGGACTTGGCCTCGATCGGCTGGCCTTCCTCCATGCCCTTGGCCATGACCTGGGCCACCAGCTGGGTGTTGAACAGACGCATCAGATCGTCTTCCAGCGACAGGTAGAAGCGGGACTCGCCTGGATCGCCCTGACGGCCGGAACGACCGCGCAGCTGGTTGTCGATTCGACGGGACTCGTGGCGTTCGGTGCCGAGCACGTACAGGCCGCCCAGCTCCTTGACTTCCTCGTGCTCGTCCTTGACCTGGGCCTTGATCTCGTTCAGGGTGCCCGGCCAACGCTTCTCATACTCTTCCGGGGTGTCTTCCGGAGAGTAGCCCTCGGACTTCAGCTTGGCGTCGGCAAGGAACTCGACGTTGCCGCCGAGCATGATGTCGGTACCACGGCCGGCCATGTTGGTGGCCACGGTGACGGCGCCCTTGCGGCCGGCGACGGCGACCACGGCGGCTTCCTTCTCATGCTGCTTGGCGTTCAGGACCTGATGAGGGATCTTGGCCACGTCGAGCAGGGTGGAGACCACTTCGGAGCTTTCCACGGAGGCGGTACCGAGCAGCACCGGCTGGCCCTTGGCGTGACGCTTGGCCACGTCCTTGACGATGGCGGCCAGCTTCTCCTTCTTGGTGCGGTAGATGAGGTCGTCCTGGTCCTTGCGGATCATCGGCTTGTTGGTCTTGATCGGCAGCACGCCCAGCTTGTAGGTGTTCATGAACTCGGCGGCCTCGGTTTCGGCCGTACCGGTCATGCCCGCGAGCTTGTCGTACATACGGAAGTAGTTCTGCAGGGTGATGGTGGCGAAGGTCTGGTTCTCGGCCTTGACCTCCACGCCTTCCTTGGCCTCGATGGCCTGGTGCAGGCCCTCGTTGTAGCGGCGGCCCGGCAGGATACGGCCGGTGTGCTCGTCGACGATGAGCACCTCGCCTTGGGTGACGACGTAGTCCTTGTCACGCAGGAACAGTTCCTTGGCCTTGATGGCGTTGTTGAGGTAGCCGATCAGGGCGGTGTTGGCCGGCTCATACAGGTTGTCGATGCCGAGGAAGTCCTCGACCTTGGTGATGCCCGGGTCCAGGATGCCGACGACCTTCTTCTTCTCGTCGACGTCGTAGTCCTCGTCGCGGGTGAGCTTCAGCACCAGCTTGGCGAACTGACGGTACCAGCGGGTCACGTCGCCTTCGGCCGGGCCGGAGATGATAAGCGGGGTACGGGCCTCATCGATGAGGATGGAATCGACCTCATCGACGATGGCGTAGTGGTGACCGCGCTGCACGAGGTCGGCCTTCTCCCAGGCCATGTTGTCACGCAGGTAGTCGAAGCCGAACTCGTTGTTGGTGCCGTAGGTGATGTCAGCGTTGTACTGCTTGCGGCGCTCCGGCGGCTTCTGCTCGGTGATGATGCAGCCGACGTTCATGCCGAGGAAACGGTAGATACGGCCCATCAGCTCGCTCTGGTAGCTGGCGAGGTAGTCGTTGACGGTGACCACGTGCACGCCCTTGCCTTCGAGGGCGTTCAGATAGGTGGGCAGGGTGGCGACCAGGGTCTTGCCTTCACCGGTCTTCATTTCGGCGATGTTGCCCCAGTGCAGGGCAGCACCGCCCATGAGCTGCACGTCGAAGTGACGCTGGCCAAGGGTGCGCTTGGAGACCTCGCGCACGGTGGCGAACGCCTCGGGCATGATCTCGTCCAGGCTCTTGCCGTTTTCGATTTCCTGCTTGAACTTCGGGGTTTGGGCCTTCAGATCCTCGTCAGAGAGGGCGGAGATCTCGTCCTCCAGAGCGTTCACGGCCTTGGCCACGTTCTCCAGCTTCTTGAGCTGGTGGCCTTCACCCATTCGCAGGGCTTTGTCAATAATATCGACCACTGGGTTCTCCCTTGACTGATAAGTGGTGGTGTCCGCGTACCAGAATAGCGCCTCGCACCGTCAGCAGTCGAATTTTTCGACCTTTTTACGAAAAAAAAATGGACCGCCTCCATATTGGAAGCGGTCCATGCGGTATCAGCTGATCGTGTCAGCAGGCCTTACCTTCAGGCCTTCTTGACGTTCTCCGGAGTATCGATTTCGAACACGCCGTAGCTCCAGCCGTGACGGCGGTAGACGACGGACGGGCGTCCGGTCTCCTTGTTCACGAACAGGAAGAAGTCGTGTCCGATCAGTTCCATCTCGTACAGCGCCTCGTCGATGCTCATAGGCTCGGCGATGTGCAGCTTGCGACGGATGACAATCGGCGTATCCCCAACCTGGACCTCCACGGATTCGCCAGGGCCAAGATCGGAGGCGACCGCAGCCTGCGGGCTGTTGTTCGGCTCTTCCTCCAGCTCCTCCGGCTCGGGTTCCGGGGCGATAACACCCAGATCCATCGGGATCGGGTTCGCGTAACCACGACGGTGATCCTTGCGACGGTCACGAGTACGACGCAGACGCAGCGTCAACTTATCCAGCGCCATGTCCAGCGCGCTGAATTCATCGGTGCTGGAAGCCTCCGCACGTACCACGGTACGTCCGGCGATAACGGTGATTTCCACGCGCTTGGCGGTATCGGCCTGACGCGGGTTGCCCTCATGGGTCAGCACGATCTGCGCGCGCTGAGCATCCGGGGCGATAGCGGTCACACGATTCATCTTGGTCTCGACCACATCACGGAACCTTTGCTTGACCTGCGTGTGGCGTCCGGTAACGACGATTTCCATGTTGACCTCCTCTAACTCAAGCGGTGTAACCCGCTATATGTGTTCCGAACGGCATCATCACCGACCGGGTATGTTTCATTGTAGACGAACAATGGGTGAACGGCCGGAAACTCGCCCAGAGAATATATGTTTATTTCCGGGCTTTTCTCTGCAATGAAACGATGCATATACTGGGGTTTTGGCAGCAGTCTCCTATAAGAAGATCTGATACCGGTTTATCGGGCTGGCTCGTTTGTTCGTCATGGTAAATACTGCAATGGATAGGCAGCGTTTTCTTGCTCTCTCTCGCACATACCAAGCTCTTACAGATTTGATTCGTCTCCATACGACACGCCGCAACACGCCCGACACGCCCCATCCGATATTCGGCGCGTCGTTCACGAATCGTCCAACTATGCCCAACCATGGGGAAAACAGGATAACCGGGCAACGTCATGGCCTCACCGCAGGGCGGGATGCCGCCTTTTCCGCACCTTATGTATAATTGCAAGCTTGAGACCTCTTGATGGCCGCGGCCGTGATCTTCATTGGGATCGGCTGAGGAACTTCCGGGCTCCATAGAGCACGATGGCGGATAACGTCCGCCCAGGGTGACCTGAGAGATAGCGCAACAGAGAACAGACCGCCCGTCCTCGACGGGTAAGGGTGAAACGGCGGTGTAAGAGACCACCGGGCCTCTGGTAACAGTAGGTCGCATGGCAAGCCTCATCGGGAGCAAGGCCAAGCAGATGGCGGTAAGGGCTGCTCGCCCGTGTCATCGGGTAGGCTGCTAGAGCCTGGCGGTAACGTCAGGTCGAGATGGATGGCCATCCGTGCTGTGCGTTCGCGCACGGCACGACAGAACCCGGGGTATAAGAGGTCTCATTTTTTCTTGGTTACACCAACAATTCGGCGGCGACTCGGTGGAGGGTTTCGGGGCTGTGGCCTTTGCGGCCGCCGGCGGACCAAAGCCGACGCTGACGGACCTGACGATCGAGGCCATGGGTTTTGCGGGCTATTTGGCGGCCCAATTCCCATGCGGCATCTTCAAAGATGCCATTTTGCTCAGCTTCGTCACACACCTGTTCAGCCAGCTTGCGGTCCACACCTTTGCGAGCAAGTTCCATGACCGTACCACGACGGCCCATCATGCGACCGGCACAATAGCGTACGGCCGATTCGGCATAAGCGCTGTCGTCAATCAGTTGCACGCGAATCAGCCGTTCGATGACCTCGTCCACGATCGCCTCGCCGTACCCTTTGGCAAGCAATCGTTCGCGTAACGCACCGGATGCACGCGGGGCCGCGTCCAGCAAACGCAATGCAGCCTCGCGGCAAGCGTCCAAATCATTGGGATCTTCGACAACGGCAGCGTCTCTCCCCCGTCGAGAAAAACGTCCCGACGGTTTCGACTGAACATGCTGCTCGGCAATGGGCATGTCTTGCGACGCAACAGGATTGCGCCGCAAGAACGCTTCGGCACTAATCATGTTCAGGCCTTAGCTGTGCCGGCCTTGGCACGGGTCGTTTTGGCAGCAGGCGCCGCTGCGGCCTTGCTGTCCTTGGCCACGTCGGCCGCAGCGGCCTCGCTGACGGCGGCCGCTGCTGCGGCTTCGCCATCTTCCGCGAACTGATCGGCGGAACCGATCAGACCGAACTCGGCCTTGACCTTGTTCTCGATCTCCTCGGTGATGGCCGGGTTGTCCTTAAGGAACTGACGGACCTTCTCTCGTCCCTGACCGAGCTGATCACCCTCATAGGTGAACCACGAACCGGACTTCTTGACCACGCCAACCTGCTGGGCCATGTCGATCACCGAGCCCTCACGGGAAATGCCTTCACCGTAGAGCATGTCGAATTCGGCGGACTTGAAAGGCGGGGCCATCTTGTTCTTGACCACCTTGACGCGCGTGCGGTTGCCCACCGCTTCGTCGCCGTTCTTCAAGGTCTGGATGCGGCGGATGTCGAGACGCACGGAGGCGTAGAACTTCAGAGCTTTACCACCGGTGGTGGTTTCAGGGTTACCGAAGAACACGCCGATCTTCTCACGCAGCTGGTTGATGAAGATGGCGGTGGTGCCGGCCTGAGCCAACGCGCCGGTCATCTTGCGCAGCGCCTGACTCATGAGTCGGGCCTGCAAACCAACATGGCTGTCTCCCATTTCGCCTTCGATTTCGGCCTTCGGCACCAAAGCGGCGACCGAGTCGATGACGATGACGTCAAGCGCACCGGAGCGAATCAGCATGTCAGCGATTTCGAGGGCCTGCTCGCCGTTATCCGGCTGGGAGACGATGAGTGAGTCGGTGTCCACGCCGAGCTTGCGGGCGTAGGCCGGGTCGAGCGCGTGTTCGGCATCGATGTAGGCCGCCACGCCGCCCTTCTTCTGGGCATTGGCCACCACATGCAATGCGAGCGTGGTCTTACCGGATGATTCGGGGCCGTAGATCTCCACGATGCGGCCCTTGGGTAGGCCGCCGATGCCGAGCGCCATATCGAGAGCCAACGAACCGGTGGGAATCACCTCGACGTTCCGCTCGGGCTGGTCGCCCAGTCGCATTGCGGAACCTTTGCCAAAGCTCTTCTCGACCTGCGCCAGCGCGGTGTCCAGCGCCGCCTTGCGCTTGGGATCGAGCTCGTGCTTGTCCTCGGCTGCCGGGTCCTTGGCCGGCTTGGTCTCAAGTGCCATGATCTTCTCCTTGTCGAAGTCGTGTGCGAATCGGATGCCTCCACCGTATGACGGACATGCCATGTGAGGCAATCCAAACCAACCATTGTGGTTCCAGCTTGCCCGAGCTTGGCCACCTGGCCTCCTTAAGCCCTACTGCGGTAAGGATTATGGCAGATGGCAAGCACCCTGTGCACACGTATGCGGCTTCTCGTCACTGTGGATAACTATAATCACACACACGAACATTTGTTCGAATTTGGCGTGCAACACGCCGAAATCGCCAATTCCACGATTCAGCGACTCCGTAATCCCGCAGTGTCAGACGGCGGGCATGGGCGGCGCGTTATGATCGTGGCCCCAACGCTTGGAGTCCGGAACCTCCATTTGGTCGCAGAGCACATTCCAGACCACGCGTGGCTCCTCCCCCGCGTCCAGCGCCTCGACCACGGTCATATTCGCCAGTTTGGGCATCCGTTGATCACGCGACAGCGAACGACCGTAGGTCCGACCGAACACCTCTTCAAGTAATTCCCAGAATTCCCGTTCACGCATACACGCCAGTGTGCCACCACCCGCAGGACAGCAAAAACCCGCATCGCCACAAGCGATACGGGTTCACAGCTAGACATAGATTACGGGACGCGGCTTCACACCGCCAACCGATCAGCCCTCGACCGAGTCGAGATAATCAGCCACCATGCGCAGCATGCGCGAAGTGGAGACTCCGAGCGCATCGGCGATGGAGCTCAGCAGTTCGGAGCTGGCTTCCTTCTGTCCACGTTCGACTTCGGAAAGGTAGCCTAGCGAAACGCCTGCCTTCTCGGAGACTTCACGCAACGTGCGGCGATCGCGCGTGCGCAGCTCGCGCAGCACATGACCGATAGCACCACGCAGCGAAAACTCGCGAGGCTCCTCCTCAGCCACCACGGGCTCGGCGGCGGCAGTCGGCTTGTACGACGGCGAATCCTCATCCCACATACGTTCACGAACGGCTTGACGTTGATCCTTGGCCTTCTTGGCGGCCTGTGCCTTGAGCACCTGCTGCTGGGCGAACATCACCGCACGGCGCTGGGCCGGAGTCAGTTCACGCATACGGGCGACACCCGGCTGCACAGCCATCGGCTCCTTGGCGGCCACATCCATCCGTTCGTTCACTCGGGTCATCGTTTCCATCGCCATCGCCCCTTCCAAGGTCGGTTCAGTGTTTCCACTATGTACAACACGACGGTCCCGCGGTTTTATTCCTTAAAACTTGCTGTAAATAGACTCAAGTTTTGCAGAACGTGGAATACGGTGAGGCGGCGAACCTCTTCGCGCATGCCATCAAGATGGAGTTCGACGGCTTTGAGCACTTCGGCATGGTCCGCGGTGAGGCTTGCGGGGATGCGCAGGCCCACATACACCAGTCCGGCCGGCTTGTCACCGTCCGGACCGGGGCCGGCCACGCCGGTGGTGGAAAGGCCGATGATTCGGTCGCCGTATTCCGGCTGGCTGTATAGGCGAGCGGTACCGATGGCCATCTGCCGGGCGACTTCGGGGTGTACGGCACCTTCTCGATCCAATAGGGCCTTGTCCACGTGCAGGATCGAGGCCTTGGCATTGATGTCGTAGGTGACAGCGGAGCCCAACAACACGTTGGAGGCACCGGGAATACGCACGAACGCATCGGCAAGCAGGCCACCGGTCAGGGATTCAGCGCAGGCGATTTTCGTATTGTTCGCCTCGCAAATCTTGAGGATGCCGGCCGCGAGACTGTCGCACAATTCCCGCATTGGAATATCCGTCACTTCCGCTTCGGGGCGACGAACGTGTTGTACAGGTACACGGCACCCGAGTAGAGGCACAGGACCAATGCCACGTAGATGATGGCGTAGGTCAGGAAGTAGTAAGCGGTCATCCAGAACGGCGTGGCTTGTCCGTTACCCAATGACCAGAACGGCAGCAACAGCATGGACAGACCCACGCACTGGAATACGGTCTTGAGCTTGCCGGGCCATGCGGCGGCGATGACCTTGCCGCCCGGACGCTCCATGACGAAGAAACGCATAACGGTGATACCAATTTCGCGAATCAGGAACAGGATGGTTACCCACCAGCCGAGCTCGCCGAACGCGGAGCATACAATCATTGCGCCGCAAGTGAGCAGCTTGTCCGCGATCGGATCCATGAGCTTGCCCATTTCGGTGACCTGATTGTATTTGCGGGCCATCCAACCGTCGATCTTATCGGTGGACGCGGCGATGATGAACAGTACCGCGGCGACCCAGCGCATGGTCAGGTTGTTCTCACCCCAGGCACCGGCGAGAATGTCGAGTGTCAGGAAAATCACCACGAGTACGATGCGCGAGTAGGTGACCAGGTTCGGCGGCGCGTTCCATCCGTCGAACAGCGATGATTTGGGCGATGACTGCTTGTCCATTATGTTCTCATCCATAGTGTTCACGTTACCCCCACACTTCTACCTTGAGTGAGTATTGGCTGGATATTGACTGCTATTATTCGGGAATCAGGTTGCGTGCTGATGGCCGCGTGGCCACGCTTCTCCCCCTCCGCCCCTTCGGGGCACCTCCCTCATCAGAGGAAGGTCGATGGGCGATTATTCGCCGAGTTCGGGCTGTTGCGGGGCGGTGGCTTCGAGCGAGCTGGTTTCGCCTCGGATGAAGGCGAGCACCTGCGGCAGGTCCTGCGGCTGGACGAGCACTTCGCGGGCCTTCGAACCTTCGGACGGCCCGACCACGCCACGCGATTCGAGCAGGTCCATGAGTCGGCCGGCCTTGGCGAAGCCGACCCTGAGCTTGCGCTGCAGCATCGAGGTGGAGCCGAATTGGCTGGTGACCACGAGTTCGGCAGCCTGCAGCAGCACGTCCATGTCGTCGCCGATCTCCTCGTCGGGCTCCATGCTGTCTTTCTTTTCGGCTTCCTTGGCCATCTGTTCGATGTCTTCGCGGTATTTCGGCTTGCGCTGGGTGCGCACGAACTCCACGGCCTTGCGAATCTCGGATTCGGACACCCACGAGCCCTGCACACGAATCGGCTTGGCGGAACCCATCGGCAGGAACAACGCATCGCCCTGACCAATCAGGGTCTCGGCACCGACCGTGTCAAGAATGACTCGCGAATCGGTGGCGGACGAGGTGGCGAACGCCAGTCGGGATGGAATGTTGGCCTTGATCAGACCGGTGACCACGTCCACGGACGGACGCTGGGTGGCGAGCACCAGATGCACACCGGCGGCTCGTGCCAGCTGGGTGATGCGCTGGATGGAGCTTTCCACATCGTTCTTGGCCACCATCATAAGGTCGGCCATCTCGTCGACCACCACGAGGATGTACGGATAGGGGGCCACCTTGCGCTGGGAGCCGGCGGGCGCATGTACCTTGCCGGCGCGCACGGCCTCGTTGAAGTCCTTGACGTGGCGGAATCCGAAGAATTCGAGGTCGGAGTAACGTGCATCCATCTCCTTGACCACCCATTCGAGGGCCTGTGCGGCTTTCTTCGGATCGGTGATGATCGGGGTCAGCAGGTGCGGGATGCCTGCGTAGGCGGACAGTTCCACGCGCTTGGGATCCACCATGATCAGACGCACCTGTTCAGGCGTGGCACGCATGATGATCGAAGTGAGCATCGAGTTGATAAAACTCGACTTACCGGAACCGGTGGCACCTGCCACCAGCAGGTGCGGCATCTTGGTCAGGTCGGCGGTCACGAAGTGGCCTTCGACGTCCTTGCCGATGCCGGAGAGCATCGGGTTCGGGTCGCCCACGGCCTTGTCGGAGCGCAATACGTCGCCCAAGTGCACGATTTCGCGATCCTCGTTCGGGATTTCGATGCCGATGGCGGACTTGCCGGGAATCGGTGAAAGGATGCGCACATCCGAACTGGCCACCGCGTAGGCGATGTTGCGCTGCAGGTTGGTGACTTTCTCCACCTTGACGCCGGGGCCAAGCTCGACCTCATATTGGGTGACCGAGGGGCCACGCAGGAAGCCGACGACTTTGGCATCCACGTTGAACTGTTCGAAGGTGGAAGTCAGTGCCCGGATCACGCGATCGTTGGCCGGGGTGCGCATCGCATGGGGCTGGCCTTTGGTCAGCAGGTTCAGGTCGGGCAACTGATACGGCCTATTGGCGTCGTCGTCTGTATCGTTGCCGGCGGTGGCATTCGGCTGGCCGTCCGTATTGGGCACGCCCTGGCCGACTCCGCTGCCGTCCGCATCGGCACCCGCGTAGGCTCCGGTCGCGGCTGCCGCAGCCGCGACACCGGCGGCTCCGACCGCTCCCATCGCACCGGCTGCCCCTGCGAGCGCGACAGTACCGGCCTGGGCGGCACTGGGTGCCCACGGGTCGTCTACCGCTCCCCCACCGGGCATGGCGACGGTCTGGCCACTGGTGATGACGCGGGTTCGGGAAGCGTCGCCATCATCTGCATCGGCAGCAGGCGCAGGGCTGGATAGGTGCGGACGGCCGTCGTACGAAGACGATGCAATGGTTCGCGCACCGGTAATCTCGCCGGTCATCGGATCGACCACCGGGGTTTCGGCGGTGGCACCATGCTGGCTGGCGGCACGGTCGAATGGATCGTCGGCAGCATACTTGTCAAGGGTTTTGTCGTCTTCGGTCTTGGATTTGCGGCCGAACAGTCGTGCGAACAGGCTGGGCCGTGCATCGCCGGCCTGATCGTTGTCGTTGCCGTCATCGTCGCCGTCATGCGAGGGAACACCGTCGGCAAAGGCGAGAGTGGTATCTCCCACACGGACCTCGTTGGGGAACTGGCTGGCGCTCCCATCCGTCTCCTGGCCCATCGGCACATACGGTTTGCGCTGGATTTTAGCGGCGATTTTGCGCGCATCCTCCGGCAAATCGGTGACGTGGGTGCCGGTAATCATCAGCAAGGAGAACAGGCCGACGACCACGAAAATGATGATGGCGAACACGTTGGAAAGGCCCCAGGCAAGCGGTGAGCCGAGGAAGAAGCCGAACAGGCCGCCGGCGGATTGCAGAATCGTGATGTCGAATCCGGTGTGGTCGGCGGCGATCGCCACGTCGATGATCGAACAAATCGACCACATGAGCAGCACCCAACCGGTGACCACACGCGGGTTATTGGACCCTTTACCGGAATTGCGCATGAGTCGGAAGGCCACGGCAGCGAGCAACACCGGCAGCACGACGCTCATCAGACCAAGCACACCGGCCGCGATGGCGTGAAGCAGCTGGCCGAATGGACCGCTGACACGGAACCATTCGGACGCGCAGAACAGTACGGCGAGCACGAGCAGCAGGAAGCACAAACCGTCACGACGGTAGGCTGGATCGTATTCGCCGACGCCGGTGACGGCGCGTACGCCGGAGCCGAACGCGCGCGGAATCGCGAGCAGGATCTTCTTCCACAACGGCTCAGGTTCGAGGTCAAGCTCGGGCTGGACCTTGGTTTCGCCATCATGGGTAGACCCGTTGTCTTTAGATTTACGGGGCTTGGTGCTGTTGGAGGATGCTGTTCGTGCCATATCGGGTCTGATTCTACTAGTACGGGGGTGCATGGTTGGTGACGACACCGTGACGATATGGTCGATTGACGAATCCCGACAGCCGATTCGCCGCGTTCGTCTGAGTCGATTCCCCGCTGGGGCGCGAATATGCCTTATCATGGGTTGCATGACACCCGCAGAGCGTGCGAGCGCAGTCGCATTTGCACTCAAGAACTGCGCACTGGAAGCGATGACGCCGGGCGAGGCAACGATGCGCGCCGCGGCTGCCTACGAACACGGCTTGAAGCCCGTGACCCATCTCATCGACGTGGCGGACGAACAGACCGCCATGCGTCTGCGCGCCTCCGCCGACCCTGCCGGAAAGGATCGTCTGGCTGCCGGCAGTCTGGATGATCATGCCACGGATCGGGCGGATGCGGTGTTCGCACGTACCGTGTTGTTGGCGGAACGTCGGCGGAATCCGTCTGGCGACTTGGACGAGTTGACCGCCATTCATAAGGGGCTGTTCGAAGGCGTGTTTGAGGATGCGGGCAAGTTGCGTACCTCAAACACCACACGTGAGGTGACGAACGACCGGGCTCGGGCCGCGAATCCTGAGGCGTTCTTCCCGGCTGGGCTCATTGAGACCGGCGCGCACAACATCGCGATGGAGTTGGCGGACAAGCGCAACCTGCATGCGTTGGATCGCGACGTGTTCGTTCACGCGTTCGCTTCTATTTATGATGAGCTCGGTTATCTGCATCCGTTCCGTGGCGGCAATGCGATGGTGCTACGTATATTCGGTTCACGCTTGGCGCATGACGCCGGCTGGGATCTCGACTGGGGCTCAGTGACGCGCGAGGAGTATCGCTCCGCCAAGCACTCGGCATATCGGGGCGACACGTCTGCACTGGAGACGATGTTCGACGCGATACTACGCCCGGCGAATCCGACGCGCGTGTTCTTGATCGCCGGCTGGAATCAGGGGCCTGCACACTGATTGCGGGTGATTGCATCGGCCTTTGGCTGATTCCCACGCCGTGATATCGCCCAGATGATGCTGGGTGTATTCGTCGGCTCGGGAGTCGATCGGGTCGTAGTCGCCGGCGTCGGCGTGCGCGATAATGGCCATCGCGTTGTCGACCAGTTTCGGGTTCAGGGCCTGCAGCCAGTGGATGCGCGGGTCACGTCCGAACCATCCCATCTGTTTGCGGGCGAGTCGCTTGGTTTTCTGTGCGATGTCCGCGAAGGCGTCGTTCACATCACAGATGCCGTCCAGCAGGTCGATGATCTGCTGATAGCCGAGCGCGCGTACGGCGGTGGCACCCAGATGCGGGCGCAACCGTTCGACTTCTTCGATGAACCCATCGTCATACATCTGCTTGGTGCGCAAATCGATGCGATGGTCCAAATCCGGGCGGTCCAGGTCGAGTCCGATCTGCACGGACGGAATCACGTACCGGTAGCGCGGCAGACAGGCCGAATACGGTCTGCCGGTAAGCTCGATGACCTCCAGCGCACGGATGGTGCGGCGTGGATTGCGCGGGTCCATGCGCGCGGCGGCCTCGGGGTCTTTGGCCCGCAGCTCGTCGAACAAAGCACCGGCGCCCTCGGTTTTCTCGCGTTCCTCAAGACGTGTGCGCACGTCGGGATCGGTGCCGGGGAAGGTGATGTCATCGATGGACGCTCTGGCGTACAAGCCGGAGCCGCCGACGAGAATCGGCCGGATGCCACGTGATTGCAGGTCGGCGATGGTCTCGCGCGCAAGCTGCTGGAATCGGGCCACGCTCATCGTGTCTTCGGGGTCGATGATGTCGATGAGATGGTGCGGCACGGCCGCCTGTTCTTCGGCGGTGGGTTTGGCGGTGCCGATATCCATGCCACGGTACATCTGGTAGGCGTCCGCGTTCACGATTTCGGCCCGCTCCCCCGCTTCGGCCAGACGCCGGGCGATGGCGATGCCCAACCCCGTCTTGCCGGACGCGGTGGGACCGACGATGGAGACGACTCGTTGCGTCATATATGCCCCTCAGTGCCGCACGGAATAGGTCTGGCCGGCGGCCACGTCGGGGTCGGCAAGCAGATTATGGCGGCCGGCGTGTGTGACGGTGACCGTGACGAAATCGCCGATTTCAGGTACCGGTTCGCCTTCAGGCACGCCGATATGCACCAGCACGCCGGTTTTCTCGCGGCCGGTGACACGGTGGGTGTCGGTGTCCTTCTTGCCGAGTTTGCCGGTGATCATCACTTCGACGTCACGGCCCTCGAACGTGGCGAGGTTCTCTTCGGTGATCTGCTCCTGCAACGCCACCAGCCGGTCGAACCGGTCCTGCACCACGTCGCACGGAATCTGCTCCATTTCGGCGGCCGGAGTACCGGGACGCGACGAATAGATGAACGTGAACGCCGATGAGAAGCGCGCCTGGCGCACCACGTCCATGGTCTGCTGGAAGTCCTCCTCGGTTTCGCCGGGGAAGCCGACGATGATGTCGGTGGAGATCTGCGCGTCGGGCATGGCGGCGCGGATGCGGCCCAAGACATCGAGGAACTTGGCGGACCTGTAGGAGCGGCGCATCGCGCGCAGGATGCGGTCGGAGCCGGACTGCAGCGGGAAGTGCAGCTGGTGCATGATGTTCGGCGTTTCGGCCATGGCTGCAATCACGTCGTCGGTGAAGGCGGCCGGGTGCGGCGAGGTGAAGCGCACGCGTTCGAGACCGTCGATGGTGCCACAGGCGCGCAACAGCTTGCTGAAAGCGTATCGATCGCCAATACCATAACCAAACGAATTCACGTTCTGGCCGAGAAGCGTAACCTCCTTGGCACCATCGGCCACACATTGGCGAATCTCATCAAGAATGTCACCGGGGCGGCGGTCCTTTTCCTTGCCTCGCGTGGTGGGCACAATACAGAACGTGCAGGTGTTATTGCAGCCCACGGAAATCGCCACCCACGAGCTGATGCGGGAGGCGCGGGCGGCGGGAAGCTGGCTCGGGAACTGCCGCAATTGTTCAGTGACCTGGACCTGCGCCTTGCCGGTCGCACGATTCTGATCCAACAGCTTGGGCAGATCTTCGATGTTCTTGGTACCGAACACCGCGGAAACCCATGGCGCAGTATCCGCGATCTTCTTGCGGTCAAGCTGGGCCATGCAGCCGCCAACGGCGATCTGCAGGTTCGGCCGAACCAGTTTGACGCGATTGAATCGGCCAATGGTGCCATACATGCGTTCGGCTGCGTTCTCGCGCACCGCACAGGTATTGAGCACCAGCAAATCGAGGTCATTGTCATTGATCTGGTCCTCGGTTGCAGGCACGTAGCCATTGGCCTCCAGCACGCCGGCGATGCGCTCGGAATCGTGCACGTTCATCTGGCAGCCGAGCGTATGGATATGGAACACGCCCTTGCCGCGCTCCCCCAGCAAACCATCGGTTCCATCGGCTGCAATCGAGGCGCGCTCCGCCTCGGTCATCATGTCTTCATTCATAACGACCGATTCTATCGGCGGGGTTCGTCATGATCCGGCCACGCATGCCATTGGTTGTCACGATGTCAAATATGGGTTCTTGGAAAGATTCCCCGCTAACATCCAGATTGGTTGGAATCCGCCGAGTATATTGGTGGACGTGATACTTGACCGACATAGCCGACTCAAAACCTCCGATCTGCAAGCCCATCTCAAAGCGTTGGATCTTCCGGGAGGCACCTTCACTCCCGAACAGGTCGTTGAATTCGTTGACCTCATGCAGGTGTATGAAGGCGCGATGTACGAGATCAGCACCAAATTGGAGATTCTCGACGACGAGTTCCAGGTGCGGTTCAGCCATGACCCGATACATCATATGGAACGGCGTCTGAAGTCGGTGAGTTCGATCATCGGCAAACTGGAGCGCAAGGGTCTGCCAATCGGTGTCAATTCGATTAAGGACAATCTGTTCGATGTGGCCGGCATCCGCGTGATCTGTAATTACCGCGACGACGTGTATTCCGTGTCCAACTATCTGTCGTCGCAGTCCGATATTCAGGTGCTGCGCGTCAAGGATTACATCAAGAACCCGAAACAGAACGGGTATCGTTCATTGCACGTAATCTACGCGGTGCCCGTGTTTCTCTCCTCGGGCGCGCATTACACGCCGGTGGAGGTGCAGTTCCGTACCATCGCCATGGATTATTGGGCGTCGCTGGAACACGCGCTGCGTTACAAGACCGATTTGCCGGACAACAAGCTCAGCGAGCATTCCCAGACGCTGCTCGACTGCGCCCGTTCGCTGCAGAACATCGAAGTGCAAATGCAGAACATCCACCGCGACATCAACGGCGCGCCGCAAGTGGGCGAAGCGCCTAAGACCTCGGACTGAGGTGCTATGGAATCGGACTGCGGCCGATTCATTCACCGTTGCAGCCACTTCGGCAGCCTGGCCGGCGCTTGGGCCAGTAGGGTGCCGAGGAAGATGAGGGCGCAGCCGAGGTAGCCGCGCGGGGTCATCACTTCACCGAGAAGCAACGCACCGCCTACCGCCGAGAAGAACGATTCGAGGCTCATCAGCAGGCTGGCTCGCGTCGGTGGCACCCATTGCTGGCCGACCACCTGCAAGGTGTACGCGATGCCCACCGAGCCGATGCCGGCGTACAGAATCGGAATCCAGGAATGAGCAGCGCCGGCCCAGTCGACCGAGCCTTCGATCAGCGAACCCGCCCAGCTCAGCACGGCGGTGGTGCAGAACTGGCCGAATGAAAGCTTGATGGCGTCCACGGTGCCGCCCAAAGTATCGATCACCAGAATATGCACGGCGAACAGCACGGCCGTGAACACGAGTAGGATATCCGCCAAACCAATCGAACCGAAACCATCGGTGATGCACAGCAGATAGAAGCCGGCGATGGACAGCGCCACGGCCACGAACACCAGCATGCCGATGCGCCGGCGCAGGAACACGAAGGCCAGCAACGGCACCATCACGATGTACATGGCGGTCAGGAATCCCGAGCGGCCGGCCGATTTGCCGTACAGAATGCCATACTGCTGCAGGGTGCTGGCGGTGAACAGCATGATGCCGCAGATCACGGAAATGACCACCGGGTTGGCGAGCAATCGCGCCACGGCCGAATCGGGCTTGTTCGCATTCAGCTTGGCACCGGTGATGGTAACGACGTCGGATGCACCGTTCGATGCGGCATCTGTGGAGACGGCCCCGGATGTCTCGGTCCCAACGACATCGGCCCCAGCTGCATCGCCCTTATCCGCGCTCCCCCGGCCACGCTGCCACAGCAGAATCGGCACCAAAGACAGTGCTCCCAGCGTGAAGCGCGTGGCGTTGAAGAACATCGGCGACATCGAATCCATGCCCTGGACCTGCGCCACGAACGCAAAACCCCAGATCAGCGCGGTCAACAACAGGCTCAGCATGCCTACGAGTTCTTGTCTTTTCACGGGGAGCCAGCCTAACGTGTGAATGTGACAGACATGAAAAAGCCCGGCCACAATGTGGTCGGGCTGTGACGTTTGACGAGCAGGCTACATGCCACTCACCAATCGGCTGGCGAGGCTAGTCCCTGTTGCCGAGCAGCTGCAGGATGTACAGGAACATGTTCACGAAGTCGAGGTACAGGTTCAGGGCGCACAGGATGGAGATCTTCTTGACCATTTCCGGGCCCTGGGCCTCGTATTCGGTCAGCAGCGCGCGCGTGGACTGCGCGTCGTAGATGGTCATGCCGGCGAACAGGATCAGGCCGATGGCGCAGACGATCTTGGTCGTGCCGTCGACCTGCACGAAGGCGAGCACGATCTGCGAGATGATGAGCACGATCAGGCCGATCATCAGAATCGGGCCGGCCTTGAGCATGTTGAACTTGGTAGTCATGCCGAACATGGTCAGCGCGAAGAAGAACGCGGCGGTGACACCGAGCGCCACGCCGATCGAGCCGAGGTCGTAGACCATGAAGATCGAGCTCAAGGTGAAGCCCATCAATGCGGCGTACACATAGAACATGATGCGCGCGGTGGCCGACTTCATCTTGGTGACGCGCATGCCGAGCACCACGGCCAGGGCAATCTGCACCACGCACAGGCCGATGAGGCCCACCATGCCGGTGGCCATGAGGAAGCTGTAGTAGGCTCCGGTGATCTGGCCGAGCACGGCGACCACGGCGGTGACGAGGATGCCGATGGTCATCTCGCCATACACCTTGGTCACTGAGACTCGGCGGGCTTCCTCATAGTTGTAGGACATCGTCGTGTTGATGGTGGCCGCACCCGCACCGGCACCTGTACCCTGCGGCACGTATTGGTAGGTGGGAGCGCCCTGCGGCTGGGCATAGTAGTTCTGGCCGTAACCGGACTGTGCGTATTGCTGGCCATATCCAGACTGTTGGGCGGCGTTGTAATCAGGCGTGTTGTATTGCGGGTTGTATTGCCCGTTGTTCTGGGGCTGCTGACCGAATGTCATAATCGCTCCTTTAGCGTTTGTTCCAGTACCAATCTTAGAGGAACAAAGCTGAACATTCCATGAATATGATCGATCGGCTCGTTCTGCTCATCTCAAAGCGTAACGGGCGTTTCCACCATGCGCGTGGCATGCGCTTGAGATTCGATTGACATTCGAGCGCAACTTGGACCGCCGCGCGATTCACTGCAACGTGAAGGTATGCGTCACCTTGGTGTCTTGATCCGTTGATAGGAACGCAGTGACATCCACCGTAATCGGCGAATCGTCTTGCAGCACATAGCCCAGCGTCACCGTTGCCGTGGCCCCGGGCTGCACCTGGGCCAAATACGAATTCGCGTCATAGCCTTCAGGCTGATCGAAGTATATTGCCGTCTCCAGTTCGGTGCCGTTCTGGAACACGTTCGGGTAAGCCAAAGCGGCGAACGAGTTGTTCTTGGACGTGTTGTTCGTCCATTCATAAGTCACCAAAGCGGTGGGCTTACCGTTATAGTCGTTGACGCTTTTCACGGCGGAGACTATTTTCACGTGGGCACCTTCGATATCACCTTCCAAATCCTGCTCGCCCTGCGCTTTCTGCTCGGATGCCTTGCTCTTGGAGGCATCAGACGATTTGCCCGCGGACTTTGATGATGAGGATTGTGACGTGTCGATGCCCTTGGACTCCTTAATGGAATCGTCAATGGCCTTGCTGGCAGCGGACTGCATGGCCAGCGTGATCACAATGGCCAACATCGACAGCACCGCCGCCACAATGGACAGCACCTTGCCGCGTTTCTTGCCCCGGAAGGTGCCCACTATGGCGATAATCGCCAGTATGACGCCGATGAAGCCAAGGATTGCGGCGATATTGTTGACGATGGGAATAAAACTCAGCACCAAACCCAACGCGCCAAACACCACGGCCGCGATGCCGCAGATGGTGGTATGCAGATGTTGCGGTTGCGGCGGCTGAGGCTGAAGCTGAGGCTGTTGTGGCTGGTACTGCTGTGGGGATGAGGGAACCGGCTGCGGGGTGATGTTGTGGTTGGACATGATGTGCTCCTTCTCGTATCTTCCCCGAAATAGGGATGTGAGCACGACGCTACCGGCCGCGAAACAGCGGCGTTAGTGGACGAACGGTCATTGTTCGTTGCCTGTTCGGGCAATACGGAGGTGATAACGGTGCCCGCATGTCCAGTGGCGGGGGCCGGATGCAGGTCATACAGTGGAAAGCATGACGAACCCACAACGCGCCGCCGGGCCGTACCCCGGTTCCCGACCCGGCTCACGGCCTGACGCTCGCCCTATGCCCGGCACGGGGTCCCCGGTTCCTACACCGGATACGGACGAGGTGCCCGTGACTACGCGCGTATGGTGTTCGGTCGTTATGGTGCCATTGGCCAGTTTCATGTGCATGGCGCAAACCTCGTTCTTCGCCCAGAATTTTGCGCAGGATTCCGCAGGATACACGCTGATGGTCCTCTGCACCTTGCTGGCATTCCCGGCAGGGTTCCTGCTCTTGGCCCGCAGCGAATACCCGGAGGCGACGTTCTGGATCGCCTGCGCGCTGGTGGTCGTGTTCCCGTTCGATTCGCTGATCGCATTGATGGCGATGACCTCATTGCTCACCCGTCGTTCAAACCGGAACACGACCATCCGCGCCACGGTTGGCGGCACCATCGTGACGCTCATCTCCCAGCTTCGTGACGCCCTGCAACAGCCCAAAGCCTCGATTTGGCATCTGATTTTCGCTCAACCGCATACCGGCGGCGATTCAGGCTCCCCGATGGTGATGCTGGTGGAGGAGCCGACCGTCATCATCGCCGCCACGGTGGCCTCACTGGTGTTCGTGACCATCGCCACGCTCATCGGCCTGCATATCCGTTCGCGCGCCCGCCTGCGCACGGCGAACGCAATGGCCAGCGCGGCCACCACCCATGCCGCGACCCTGCAAACCGATCTGACCAACCAGCAGCTCGCCGACGCCATCGCAGCCGAAGCGCACGACACCCTCGCGCATTCCCTGTCCCTGATGGCCCTGAACGCCAGCGTGCTCAAGGCGGGGGCAGCCAAGCTCGGCGACTCCCCCGAAGCGCAATCGTTGGCGGACAAGGCCGAGGACATCCGTCGGCAGTCGGCCGGGGCATTGGACGAGGCCCACTCGATCATCGACATGCTGCGCAACCCGCACCAGGCATGGGAGCAGCTCGCCCCGTCCGGCGACACATCGCTGACCCGCGAATCGCTGGACGCGCTGATTGCGGACACGCGCAACTCGGGCACGTCGCTCAACACCTGGATCGATATCCAGCAGCTGGGCGTACTGGATGAGTCAATCGGCAAGGTGGCCTACCGCGCGATCCAAGAGGGATTGACGAACGCGCGGCGGCACGCGCCCGGAGCGCCGGTGTCGTTGGAGGTCTCCGCCACGCCGCAGGCGGGCGTACATATCCATATCAGCAATCCGATCGCCACGGATGCGACCGAGACGCAGCGGGCCCATGGGGCCGGACTGCCTGGTTTGGCAGCGCGCGTGCACTCGGTCAACGGGCAATGCCGGTATGGGATGGACGATCGGCACCTGTTCCATGTCGACGTGCAACTGCCTTGGCGCAGCTAAGATGACTAGCGTGAGTGAGAAGAACGGGAATAGTGTGTCTGTCGAAACACCCGAACGCGGCGGTCTGGCCGGAAGCGGCACCGGGCCGGGGCCGATCCGGGTCAGCGTCGTTGATGACGATCCGATGATCTGCCAGGCGATGAGCCTGATCCTCAACGATTATTCCCACGGGCGCATCGAAGTCGCCTCCACGTCCACCGATGGCGAGACCTGCGTGAGGCGGGCTGCCGAGGAAAAGCCGGATGTGATGCTGATGGACATCGCCATGCCCGGCGTGGACGGCATCGAGGCGGCCCGTCTGCTGCGCTCGCTCTCCCCCGCGCCGCACGTGCTGATCCTGACCTCGTTGAGTCCGTCCGGCACCGTGGAACGCGCGGTGGATGCGGGCGCCGAAGGGTTCGTGTCGAAAACCGATGCGGCGGACGATATCATCCGCCGCATCATCGGGGTATGCGAGGGCGCGCCGCAGTTCAACACGGCCAGTCAGAAACAGCTGATCGACGATCTGAGCGTCACGCGGCCGCGTTCGCGTCGCGATGAGGCGCGCGCCCTGCTCGACGCGCTGCCCGACCGCGAGCGCGAGGCCGTGATGCTGGCGGCCGAGGGCTATACGAACGCCGAAATCGCCTCCCGCATGTTCATTTCGGAGCGTACGGCGAAGGCTCATCTTTCCTCCGCGGCGAACAAGCTCGACATGGGCCGCGTGCAGATGGCGCGGCTGGTGGAGCGGGCCGATCTGCCGGCGCGGCTGTAGGTCGTCCGGTTGTTGAGCCGTATCAGTCATAATGGGAATATGAGTGAAGCGATTATTCGAATATTACGTAGGGATGACTATCCGGCGCTGATTGACCTGGTGCGCCGCACCTGGTATGCCGAATTCGATGAGCGGACCGGTCTGCTGGCGGCCGAAGCGGACTGGGAGAACTGTCTGGCGCGCACCACCAACGCGTTCGTCGCCGAACTGGACGGCCAGCCGGTCGCCCTGATCGTGGGGCGCGTCGATGCGCTGGACCATCGGAGCCCGCTCAACTCGCATCGGATCAACTCGTGGAACGCGCTGGCGCGGCTCGTGTTCGCGAAGGGCGGAATCAAGGCCGCCGGCGAGATTCTGGGCATTCTCGGCATCGACAAACGGCTGCGCGCCCAGGCCGCGAGCGCCGGGCATGACTATGCGGCGGAAGTGGTGCTGTTCGTACTTGATCCGGCGGCGCGCGGCCACGGGCTTGGCCGGCGCATGTTCGAGACGCTGATGGACGCGTTCCGCCTGGCCGGCGTACGCGACTACTTCCTGTTCACGGACACCACATGCGATGTCGGGTTCTATGTGCATCGCGGCCTGACGCAGGTGTGCGAGCAGTCACTGCCCGCATCCGTGCCGGGAGAAAACCCGTCTTCGTTCTACTTGTATGAGGGGTCGGTGCCCGAGCCGGCGTGATGTGCCCGCCGTCGGGCAAACACTGGTAGGCTTGAGCACAAGTTGGTATGCCGGCATACCGTCCACAGGCCGGCGACGAAGGGGCTGACATGGCAATCAGTGCGAAGGAACTACCACTCGGGAAAGTGTTCACCCCGGATTTCCGGTTCACGATCCCCTCATTCCAGCGGGCCTACATCTGGAAGACCGAGAACATCCTGCAACTGGTAAGCGACTTGGATGACGCCTGCAAGTCGCCCGGTACCCCGTATTTCCTCGGCTCGCTAATTCTGGTGCGCGAGGGCGATAACCGTTACGACGTAATCGACGGGCAGCAGCGGCTGGTATCCCTGTCGATCATCATCGCCGTGTTGCGCGATCTGGAGCGCGACCCGGACCTCATGCGCCAACTCGATGCCCTGCTGGTGGAGCCCGGCGACAAGCTGCGCGGCATCGTCACCGAGCCTCGCCTCACGTTGCGCGAGCGCGACGCAGCGTTCTTCCGCGAACACGTGCAGGAAGACAATCTCGAATCCGTGTTCGATATGAACGACGATGATCTGGCGACCGCAGCGCAACGCAATATCGTAGCCAACATCCGTAAGACGTACGACGAGATTTCCAATTGGTCGGATGCCGAACGCCAGCAATTCGCGCAGTATCTGGTCAACGAGGTGACGCTGGTCATCGTGACCACCGACGATCTCGACGGCGCGCATCGCATCTTCGACGTGATGAACATGCGCGGCCTGCCGCTCACCCCGTCCGACGTGTTCAAGGCGCGCGCTACGGCCGGCCTGTCGACCGCCGAACTTGACGTATACGCCGCCCGTTGGGATGACATCATTGACCCGATTGGCGACGATCCGCATGACTGTGAGGAATTCTTCGCCTATCTGCATCTCGTGCTCACGCACAAGCCGGCCACCAACAAGCTCATCGAGGATTTCCTGGCCGACGTGCTGCAACCGTACATCGACAAAGGCACGGTGCCCACGTTCATCAACCAGGTGCTGGCACCCTACGCGATGGCGTGGCGGATCATCGCACGCCCCAGCGATACCGTACTGCCCGCCGGGGTGCGTAGCCGGCTTGAGGGATTGGATGATTACCGCAGCCACGAATGGAAGCCCGTGGCCATGTGGGCGTTGGTCAATTCGTATCGCGGGCTGGGCGACGCCGATTTGTCGCCGTTTGTGGTTCGTGCCTCGCGTATCGCCAGAACCACGGCCACGCTGGAATCGTTGGGTGCCCATGACGAGCGTCGGCTGCTGGAAATTCTGACCGCATTGGAACAGGTGACCGGCATCCGCACGCTGAATCGCACTGGAGCGTTGGAGCGGCGCGGTTATGCGAACGCCGCCATCCGTGATCTTGACAAGGGCTATCTGGTCCAGCGCGTGAACGGGTTGCATGTCTCGGACGGCGACCGTGAAGGCGCATTGGTCCGTTTGCATGGCGAGATGCAGGGTGACGGCGATTTGGTCCGTCTGCTGCTGATTCGCGCCAACGAGCAGAAGGCCGGCATGCAGTTGGATCGACCACGCCGGTTCAGTGCGCTGCCGATTATGCCGTTGGATATCGAACGGTCGAAATCGTTTGCGGACTGGCCGCAGGATCAGCATGATTTCTGGATGTACCGACTCGGCAATATGGCGCTGGTGCAGGGCCCTGAGGATCAGTTGGACAGGTTGAGTGAATATCCGGCACGTCGCGACCGCATGCTGTTGCGCGCGGATTCACGTCGTTTCCCGCTGACCAATCAGTTGAAGGATTTCGCTGACTGCACACCTGCCCTGCTGGAAGCGCGGCAGGAAGAGGCGGTCCGACTCATCGTGGAATACTGGGGCATCCGGTATGACAAGGACGCCCGCGATCTGACCAAGCAGAATGTCGATGAGTTGTCGAAGACCTCTCCACGGCCGTCTCATAGTTCGCGGCGCGTCACGATCCGGCAAGTGATTGACGCGGGTCTGCTGGTGCCGGGCGAGCGTCTGGTGTGGGAGCGGCCGCGCAAGGGCGAGCGCTGGTTCGCCACGGTCACCGAAAACGGTCGTCTCCGTCTGGATGAAGGCTCCGAATATCCGACTCCGACCGCCGCGGCCCGTGCCGCCGCCGGAGGACGTCGCGGCGGCGGTCTGGACGTGTGGAAGCGCACGCGCAACGGTCAGAAGCTCAGCGACATCTGGAAGCAGTTCCGTCTGCAGGCGCAGTAGCCGGCACATCATTGGTGGCTCCCCTCCGTGAGGGGAGCCACACGCTTGTCTATGCCAGCGCCGCCACGATTTCAGCCGGTGTTTTGCAATATTCGGGAAAATGCTTAGCTAGTTTTTTGTCATACGTCACCACATAGGTGGCCCCGGATCGTTGTGCGGCGGCGATAATAAGGTCATCCTCGAAATCGTTATGCGCGTGCCGCAACGACTGCGCCAATTCACATTCCTCCGCGCCAATCGGCACGATTGTCATGAGCTCCTTGAGTTTGCTGATTCCCGACCATGCCACCTCCGGCAATATCAGCTTGGCGGTGGTCGCAACGACCATGGATTCGTCATTCATGAATCGTTCTTTGAATCGTTCCGGGGTGATGTAGAATACGTCCTTCAGTGACAGTGACGCACAGGACAGCTTTACCTCCCGCTCAACGCATCGCTCGAACAGTTTCATGACATCCTTGATGAACCGCGGCGTACAGAGCATGTAATAGATAAGGATATTGGTGTCGCACAAGATCGACACCTGCTTTGACTGCCTCATGACAGACTCCGCTCCTTCTCCAAATAACGCGCATAGTCCGACTGACGCCTGTATTCCTTCAGCCGTTCGTCAGCTATCTCATCGCGGAACTGCTTGTAGGTAAGGCCTTCCATGAGGTCGGTGTCTTCTGAGATCAGTCCGGCCTTGACCAGTTCCTTGTGCACGTATCCGGCACCTTCTCGAATCAGTTTCAGCTTGCGCTGCTTTTCCTTCTCGCGGGCCTGCTCTTCGGCGGTCGTTTCCAATGCCGGCACTTCCTTGCGGTCGGCGATGTACAACCACAGCGACCGGATTACGTCGCTCACCGATACGCCTTTGCCCTTGAGGACTTCTTCGACCTCGTTCTTCAGTTTCGCATCAATGCGAACGTTCATTTGGACCATGGTCATGGCAACCTCCATTCCAAAAATGCTATACAGTATAGCATACTGGCGTGCATGGAAAAGGCCGGTATCCGTTGGTGGATACCGGCCTTGCTCCCCTCAGCCGGCTTCGCTGACAACTCCCCTCAGTGAGGGGAGCCAAAGTGGTTACTTCATGAGGTTGCGCAGCACGTACTGGAGGATGCCGCCGTTACGGTAGTAGTCGGCCTCACCGGGCGTGTCGATGCGGACCACCGCGTCGAACTCGGTCTTGGAGCCGTCCTCGTGGGTGGCGGTGACGTGGACCGTCTTGGGGGTCACGCTCTCGTTGAGCTTCTCGACGCCGGCGATATCGTAGGTCTCGGTGCCGTTGAGGCCCAGAGACTCATAGGATTCGCCTGCCGGGAACTGCAGTGGCAGCACGCCCATGCCGATCAGGTTGGAGCGGTGGATGCGCTCGAAGCTTTCGGTGATCACGGCCTTGACGCCGAGCATCACCGTGCCCTTGGCAGCCCAGTCGCGCGAGGAGCCGGTGCCGTATTCCTTGCCGGCGAGCACCACGAGCGGCACCTTGTTGTCGATGTAGTCGCAGGAGGCTTCGAAGATCGTGGTCGGCTTCTTGGCGAGGAAGTCGTAGGTGAAGCCGCCGGGCGTCACCTCTTCGCCTACGGAGGCGAGCAGCTGGTTGCGCAGGCGGATGTTGCCGAACGTACCACGCACCATGATCTCGTGGTTGCCTCGGCGAGAACCGTAGGAGTTGAAGTTCTTCGGCTCCACGCCGCGCTCGGTCAGGTACTTGCCGGCCGGGCTGGAGGCCTTGAACGCGCCTGCCGGGGAGATGTGGTCGGTGGTGACCGAGTCGCCCAGGAGGGCCAGCACGCGGGCGCCATGGATGTCGGCGACCGAGTCCGGCGTGGCCTTCATGCCGTCGAAGAAGGTCTGCTTGCGCACGTAGGTGGACTTGTCGTTCCACGCGAACAGCTCGCCTTCCGGCACGTCGAGACCCTTCCAGCGGTGGTCGCCGTCGAACACGGAGGCGTAGTCCTTGAGGAACATCTCGCGGCTCACGGTGCCGTCGACCACGGCGGCCACCTCGGAGTTGGTGGGCCAGATATCCTTCAAGTACACGTCATTGCCGTCCGCGTCGGTGCCGAGCGGTTGGGTTTCGAAGTCGAAGTCCATCGTGCCGGCGAGCGCGTAGGCGATGACCAGCGGCGGGGAGGCCAGGTAGTTCATCTTGACGTCTGGGCTGATGCGGCCTTCGAAGTTGCGGTTGCCGGAGAGCACGGCGGTGACGGTCAGGTCGTTGGCGTTGATCGCCTCGGAGATCTCGGGCAGCAGCGGGCCGGAGTTGCCGATGCAGGTGGCGCAGCCGAAGCCGACGGGCTGGTAGCCGAGTGCATCGAGGTCGTCCTGCAGACCGGCGGCCTTCAGATAGTCGGCCACGACCTGCGAGCCGGGGGCCAGCGAGGTCTTGACCCAAGGCTTGGGCTTAAGGCCCTTGGCATGTGCGTTGCGGGCGATCAGGCCGGCGGCGATCATCACGGACGGGTTGGAAGTGTTGGTGCATGAGGTGATCGAGGCGATGGCCACGTCGCCGTTTTCGATGTCGAAATCACCGCGGAAGTCGGTGGACACGGCCACCGGATCCTTGACGGTTTTCTCGGTCTCGTAGGCGGGAGCGGTCTTCTCGAACATCTCCTTGGCTTCGGAGAGCAGAATGCGGTCCTGCGGGCGCTTCGGGCCAGCGATGGACGGCACCACGGTGCCGAGGTCGAGTTCCTCGTATTCGGAGTACTGCGGTTCCACGTAATCCGGGTCGGAGGCGTCGCCCCACAGCTTGTTGGCCTTGGCGTAGGCTTCGACCAACGCGACCTGTTCTTCGGAGCGGCCGGTCAGGCGCAGGTAGTCGAGCGTGACGTTGTCAATCGGGAAGATGCCGCAGGTGGAGCCGAACTCGGGGCCCATGTTGCCGATGGTGGCGCGGTTGGCCAGCGGCACGGAGGCGATGCCTTCGCCGTAGAATTCCACGAACTTGCCGACCACACCGTGCTTGCGGAGCATGTCGGTGATGGTCAGGACCACATCGGTGGCGGTAACGCCCTCCGGGATGGAGCCGGTGAGCTTGAAGCCGACCACGCGCGGCACGAGCATGGAGATCGGCTGGCCGAGCATGGCGGCCTCGGCTTCAATGCCGCCGACGCCCCAACCGAGCACGCCCAAGCCGTTCTCGGTGGTGGTGTGCGAGTCGGTGCCCACGCAGGAGTCGAGGTAGGCGAGCGTGTTGCCGTTGGCCTCGGCCTTGCTCATGACCACCTTGGCCAAGTATTCGATGTTGACCTGGTGGATAATGCCGGTTCCCGGCGGCACCACGCGGAAGTTCTTGAATGCCTGCTGACCCCAGCGCAGGAACTGGTAGCGTTCACCGTTGCGCTGGTATTCGATGTCCATGTTCTGCTGGACCGCGTCGGCGATGCCGTACTTGTCGATCTGCACAGAGTGGTCGATGACCATATCGGACTGGACCTGCGGGTTGATGACCTCCGGGTCGCCGCCGAGGTCCTTGACCGCGTCACGCATGGTGGCGAGGTCCACGATGCAGGGCACGCCGGTGAAGTCCTGCATGATCACGCGGGACGGCGTGAACTGGATCTCGTGGCTGGGTTCGGCGTTCGGATCCCAGTCGAGCAGGGTCTTGACGTGCTCATCGGTGATGTTGGCACCGTCGATGTTGCGAACCAAATTCTCGACCAGTACCTTCAGCGAGTACGGCAGATAATCGATGCCGTCAAGATTGGCGATGTTGTAGTAATCGAAGTCCTTGCCGGCTGCCTTCAAGGTCGCCAGCTGGTCGTCGCGTAAGGACATGCTTCCTCCGAAATCATGAATCGGCTTATGATGCCGTTGATTATCCGCTACAAATGGTACGGGTACGTTACTTTGGCTCTGGCGTGTCGGCTTGAAGTGTGAGACAATTCGCCGCTATTAGATATTGAAACCGTGCTGGCGCAGTAGATTGCCGAATATTCTGCCGACCAGCGGAGCCAGCCATAGACAGATCACGAAAATCATGGCCGCGCCGCCCAACGCAATCAGCGTGGCCACCAACGTAGTGCCGGTAGGCAGAATCAGCGCGAAGAAGTTCGCCACGAACGGGATGAACGCGCCGATGATGCCGGCCGCCGCGAACCCCGCGACCAGCGCACCTCGCCAGCTGTTGAGCGGCCGTGCCACGCGGGCCAGCACAAACACGCCCATCAAAAACAGAATAATGGCACTGGTGGCGCGCAAAGCCGACAGATCGGCGTCATTGTTCACCACATCCCAGCCCATGACGTTCGGCAGGGTCCATGAAGCCAGCAACACCGACAGCGCGGTGGCGATGCCGCCCGGCAGCGCGAACGTGACCACGCGCTTGAGGAATCCCGAAATATAGCGGCGCGTGTTCGGCGCGAGCGCCAGAATGAACGCGGGCATGCCGATGGTGAGAGCGCCGATATAGGTGATATGGCGCGGCAGGTATGGGTATGGGATTTGCGTCAGCACTACGCCGAGCGAGATCAGCGCGGAGTACACGGTTTTGACGAGGAACAGGCTGGCCACGCGCTCCATATTGGCCATGACCTGACGGCCTCGCGCCACGACGTCCGGCAGGTGCGAGAACTTCGAATCCACCAGCACCACCTGGGCCACGGCCTTGGTGGCGGGTGCCGCATTGCCCATGGCGACGCCGAGGTCCGCCTCCTTGATGGCGAGCGCGTCGTTGACGCCATCGCCGGTCATGGCCACCACGTGGTTCTGCGTGTGCAGCGCTTGCACTATGGCCCTCTTCTGGTCGGGCAGCACGCGGCCGAGCACATCGACGTTTTCGAGCACGCGGGCCAGTTCGTTCACGTCCTCGGGCAGTTCGCGCGCGTCCATCGCCACCGGCTCATGGTCGCCGGTGAGTTTCACTCTGCGGGCGATGGCACCCACGGTCACTGGATTGTCGCCGGAAATCACACGACAGCGCACGCCCTGCTCACGGAACCAAGCGAGCGTCCGCTCGGCGTCCTCGCGAATCTTCTCAGAGCACAACACCAACGCCACCGGCTCAGCCTGCACATCCAGTTGCGGGTCGTCCGAGACATTGGCTCCCTCAACTGCTCCCCTCAGTCGCTTTTGGCGACAGCTCCCCTCAGAGAGGGGAGCCAGCTCGCTCTTCTCGGCTCCCCTCTCCGAGGGGAGCTGTCCGCGAAGCGGACCGAGGGGAGCTGCAGATCGCGCAACCAGCAACACACGGTTGCCGTCATTGGCATACTCGTTAACCTGCTGCAACACCGCCGAATAATCACCCTCAAGCGCAGAAATAATAACCTCCGGCGCTCCCATGTACCAGGTCTCGCCGGATTTACGTACCGCGCTCCATTTGCGGCCTGAGGAGAACGGGACACGAGACTCAACCGCACCTGCCCCATAGCCTTGGGCCTTGAGCCCGGCGAGTACGGCTTGGCCGGTGCCGTTGGGCTGCTCTTCGTTGCAGCAGTCGTAGAGGGCCTGCGTGGCTGCCTGTTCCGCAGCCGCATTGGCGGAGCCGAGCATCACGAGCTGGTTGAAGGCGATGCCGCCATCGGTGATCGTACCGGTTTTATCGAGGTTCAGCGCGTCCACGCGAGCCAGTGTCTCCACGGATTCGAGCTCCTGCACCAGCGTATTGTGACGGGCGAGACGCATGGCGGCCACCGCGAAGTTCAGCGAAGTCAGCAGCACCAAGCCTTCGGGAATCATGCCCACCACGCCGGCGACCGCGGAAACCACGGCTTGCCGCCATTCGCCGGTGGAGAGTGCCATGCCCCAACCGCCGACCGTATGAATCTGCGAAAGAATCAGCAGAATGCACAGTGGCACCACGAGGAAGGTCATGAATTTCAGAATCGTGTTGATGCCCTTGTTCAGGTCGGACACGGTTTTCTTGTATACCTTGGCCTGCGCGGTAAGCGTGGCGGCGTAGGAATGGCTGCCGACCGCATTGACCTTGACCAATGCCATGCCGGAGACCGCGGTGGCGCCGGAATACACCTGCTCCCCCACCTTGTGGCGCACGGTACGCGATTCGCCGGTGAGCATGGACTCGTCAAGCTCCAGTCCCCAGGTCTGGATGATCTGCCCGTCGGCCAGCACCTGTTCGCCGGCACGAATCCATAGCAAGTCGTCAAGCACGATTTCGTTATGAGATACCTCGATATCCTCGCCATCGCGACGCACGAGGAATTCGGAGGCCACAAGGATGGAAAGCTTATCCAACGTGCGCTTGGCCCTGAGTTCGGTGCCGATGCCGATGCCCGTGTTGATGATGATGACGAAACCGAACACCGCGTCCCTCCAGGAACCGGTGATCAGCACCAGTACCATCGCGACGAAGATGATGCCGTTGAACAGCGTGAATACGTTGGCTCGCACGATGTCTTGGACCGAACGCGAGGTGGAGGTTTTCACCGCATTCGATTGGCCACTTTCGATACGTTGCACCACTTCTTTGGGGGTAAGACCGGTTGCTCCGATCTCAGGCATTTCCACGGCTGTTGTTGCACTCATATTCTCCAGCCTACCGTGTCTTGTTTCGCAATCCACTAAGGCTCAGGGATGATTCAGGGTGCTTTCTCAGCTTCAAGGGCCTGATTCAGCTCAGGAAACGGTGACTTTGATCTCGCGTTCGTGGGGTTCGTCGCGCGTGATGGTGAGCACGGCGTCAGTAATAGTCATTGGCTTGGTATTGGCAGTGTCGCCAGAATCGGCACTGTTGGTGTTGAGGTGAAGGATGACGGCGTACAGCAGTTCATCTTCGGGCGCATGCTTTGGATCAATGAGAGCGACTGGAATACCGGCTTCACGCGCATTGGTCAACGTCTGGTTCCAGCTCTCCCGGTTGGCGTCGGTAACGTCGATGCCGCTGATAATCACGATTTTGACCGCGCGAGCCACGAAATCGGCAACACCCTGCTGTGCGGTGGTCGCATTCTTGTCGACGCCAGTATGAGCATCCGTACTATCGGCACTGTTTTCGTTGGTATTGCCAGTGTCAGAAGATTCGGTTTCACCGGATACACCATCAGTTGCGTTTGCCGAGCTTGCGGATGTTTCGAGCGATGTGTAGTACACATTGAGTTTGTCATCAGACAGCGCATTGATGGCGGACTTGTCTGCGGCGGTGTCAGTCGACCCCACGAAGCCGACTGTGACATCCGTGGGATGCGTGGAATCGTGGGCGACTTCCGGCATGCTGTCTTGGGTATCGCCGACCGCCCTACCGGTCGGCGTGCAGGCGGCCAGGGACAACACAGCCGCCATGCAGGCCAGCAATCCGAGAATTCGTCGTGTCATATGCTCACCTGTCAGCGGGTAAACAGTGCCACCGTCTCATCTGTATTTTCCGTAACCCGAAAATATTTGTTGCCGACCTGCTTATCCGGCGCTTTGAAGTTTCCATCTTCCTGTCTGTCGACTTCCAGCGTCCTCTTGTCGCCGTATATCATCGACAGCTTGAAGCGAATCCTGCTGACGATTCCCTCGCCATGCTTCCAGTCGGCATCCGGCAAAATCTCTATCGTGTCGATAAGCTCAGCGTAAAGCCGTCTGCGCGTCTCCTTGTCCACCTTGCCAATTGCCTTGCCGAACTCCGTAAGGAACAGCTTCACCTCTTCCACGGTTGCCTCGCCTTCGCGTGCGCCGTCAAGACGCCTCTGCGCCTCATCAAGCTTTCGCTCGGCATCGTCAATTTGCTCATAGAGCTTGTCCTGCCTATCCTGCAAGTTCCTGTACTTGCGCTCATAGGCTGGCTCCGTGCCGTCCATAGCATCCATCGTCGCAGACAATGACCTGATGGCTGTTATGACATCATCAATCTCCTTATCGATAAGCTCCTGCCTGTACTGCTTCGCGAACGTGCAATCCGGCCCGAACGCCTTCTTGCTGTACTTGCAGCTGTAAGCGTGGGTCTCCTTGCCGAGGCTCCCGTCCTTCTTGACCTTGCCCCCCGTGTTGGTCGCTATCATCTTGCGGCCGCAGACTGGGCACCCGAGCAGGTTCACGTGGTCGGTACGCTTGCGCGGGAACGGCGTGGACTCCGCCTCGCGTCGCTTCTGCGCCTCCTCGAACAGCTCGGACGACACTATCGCCTCGTGCTGTTTCTCGCTTATCTGCCAGTCTTCTCTGTCTTGCCTTACGGGGTGAAACTCGTTGTTTTCGCCCTCGACCTGCTCCATGCGTCGCCTGCCATAGGCAATCTTGCCTGCATAGACGGGGTTGTCGAGGATGTTCTTGAGCGTCTCCGGGCTAAAGAACACATGCTTTCCGTTGCCTCTCGGCTCCTTCTTGTATCCGTGCTCGTTAAGCCACACGGCTATCTTATGTATGCCGTCCGGGGTGTGGACATATCGGTCGAAGATGATTCTCACGACCTCCGCTTCGTCCTCTTGTATAACAAGCTTCCCACTGTCGAGACGGTACCCGAACGGAGCCTGAGCACCGTTCCACAGTCCATTGCGTGCCTTCTGATATCTTCCGGCAGTCGTGTTCTCGCGGATGCTGTCTCGCTCCAAATCGGCAAAGATAGACGCGAACGAGAACATCGTCTCGCCCATTTTGGTTGTGCTGTCGATGCCCTCCTTTATCACGTAAAGGCTCACGTTATAGCTCTTGAGCTTCTGTAATGTCGTAAGAGCATTGGCGGCATTTCTGGCGAAACGGCTCATGTTGTAGACAACGACGTAGTCAATGTCCCTGTTCTTCGCAATATCCGAGAGCATCTGTTGGAACTGTGGCCTGCCCTCGATATTTTTGCCTGATGCCCCCTTCTCTTCCTGATAAATATGGACGAGCGTCATATGCTTGCTCTCGACATAGTTCTTAATCTCATACTCCTGATTTTCGAGGGAATAGCCCAGCTCTGCCTGCATGTCAGTCGAAACGCGGATGTAGCCGACCGCCCTCAGCACCCTCTTCGGCGCTGCCTTTCTTCTTGGCACTTATGAACTTACCCCCTTAAACCAAAGAGGGCAGACAAGCCAATGAGAGGCCGGTCTGCCATACGTGTAGACATTCGCTTAAGCGTGTTTTCTTCTATAGACGCCCAGACCCACGAGAGTCAAGCCGGCAAGGAGCGTCAGCACCCCTGAAACAGCAAGTCCCGTGACGTCATCACCTGTCTGCGGGAGTTTCTCAACTTTTGTAGCATGCTGCCCTGATTTTGTAGCATGCTGCCCCGACGTTGTTGGTGCCACATGTCCCGCATCCGTAGGATTGCCTTTGCCTGTCACATCTGAAGATGGGTTGTCTGTGGATGGAGTGGTATCGTTGATGACCTTGACCATCGTCGTTCTGGACACCGTCGTGCCATCCCCCAGGGTGTAATGGTAGACAACGGTGTATTCCCCAGCATGAGCCATGTTCACGTCTGAAGTGACGTTCAGGTCCGCATAGCCAATGGTCGCGCCGGTGATGGGGTCCTTGCCGCCGAGATAATAGCTCGCCGCGTCGAAGGAATCGTTGACGTGGAGAGTCACTTCCTTCTCCGCGCTGATGACCTTGTGCATGGACACGTAGAATGCCTGACCGTTAGCTGGTGCAGTCGCGTTGCCGTTCTCGTCGACGAACGCCGCCTTGGCGCTGTGGTTGTAGCGTAGGACGGGCATCACGCGCGTGCCGTCGACCTGCGTCACGTACCCGAGCGAGTTGACCCTCGCGTTGATTGGGGCTGTCTTGATGGCGTAGTAGCTCGTCGTGTCGTTCGTCACCTTGTCGGTCGCGTACCTGTCGACGGTGTCCACTCTGAGCTGGTGCCAGATGGAGAACTTGATGAAGTCCTCGGACGCTTGCGGCATCGCCTCCTGCAGCTCGGGGTCGCCGATGACCTCGTACGTCCCGTTGCCCTTGGCTATCGTGCCGAGAACCTTGCCGGTCATGAGGTCGCCGACCTGCTTGTTCCCTCGGACTCCAACGAGGTTGAGGGAGATGAACTTATATGGGGGAGCTGAGTAATCCCTCACTTGAAGATTCGTGTAAGTATCCCAATCCGGATTGGTCTCCACGTACTTGAGAGGAATCTTGAGTTCCGCGGATGTCCCGGCCGGAAGTTGTCCATCCACGTGGACTTCCTTCAGTGTGCTCCAATCTGGCGTCACCGTACCGTTTAGCACGTCTTGACGTGCCACGTCCGTGCCGTTGGTGAAGTAGTAGCGTATTGGCAGAGAGGCATCCACGCTCGTGCCAAGCAGGTCGCCGGAGATACGGGTGGTGTCAACCTTCAGCTCGTTGTGCTCCCTCCTGCTGTCAAGAAAATTTGCCATGTAGATATACAGTCTGACGTTCTTCTGCGTGTTGTCCGTGTTCTTGAGATTGACATGGTAGACAATGTCGTTCGCTCGGTTGATATCGAAGATGTCGGCTCCATTGGCGACGGAGCTGGAATACATCTCGTCAGTGCTCACGCCCGCGTACATGTTCGTGCTGCCGTTCGAGGAGCGGTCGCCGTTCGAGGTCACGTAGTTGCAGAACTCATAGCCGTTGTTCGTCGTAACCTCGGTGCCGTTCGTGCGCACCTCGTTAGGGTAGATTGTCTTTAATGACTCTGCTGCATAAGCCGTTGATGCAAGTCCGGTGCTCATGCAAAGCGTTAGGACTGTGGCTAGTAACACTCTAATTTTCTTCACTTACATTCCTTTCTTCATCATTGTAAACGATATAATGAGCGCTTGACAACAGAAGATGACCCTGAGACCGTGTTTGCTGTTCTGATGGAGGAGTGGGGATAGTTAGAGGCTTCTAGGCAGAATGGGTGGTGCCTTAAACCATTGCCGTTTTGCGAAGGAACCTCCGATGTCCAAGAGTACCAATGTCAGTGTTTCCATGAGCCCGTCGTGCGCGAGGGCGTGGCGCAGGCTGGAGCGGTCGTTCACAGGCGACGACGAGATCTTCCGATCGCGCGACCATGCGCTGAAGGTGGCCGGCCGGGACTCGAAGTGGCTGCCGGCGATCGCGGGGACGGTCGAGTTCCGCGTGCGCCGCTACCGGGGGCCGGACGGAAGCCCCCGCTACCTGCTGTTCGAGGACACGGGCATCTGCATGCCCAGGGAGAAGGCGAGCCGCGGGCTGAAGGCGTTCGTCGCGTCGATGGCGTGCGAGCAGGCCTACCGTCCGGCGGCCGCGCACGCGGCCGTGTTCTCCCGCGAGCCGGTCAGCCCGGCAACGGTCAAGGACGCGATCGAGTCATGCGCCGCGCCGCTCACCGCACTGGCGGAGGACGCCAGCCTCAGACGGCTCAACGGCGAAATCGTCGGCACCGAGAGCACCCCGACGCTGTTCATGGAGGCGGACGGCGTGTACTGCCGTCTGCAGCGCACCAAAGCGATGAAACAGGCGAACGCGCCCAAGTGGGCCCAGGTGCGGGACGCGAAGGCCTACGAGGGCAAGGACCCCGACAACGCCAACCGGTGCCGCAACCCGCTCGTGTACGCGGCCGTCGAGGACGGCGTCACGTTCGCGGACCGGCTTGGATTGGCTACAATGTATTGGACTGGTTCATGCGGGACATGACAACGAAGGAGTTGATCATCATGGCCGATC